>Ga0209702_10000044_pt1 | contig 192453 bp, 147 predicted proteins | sample FRY01_FD_187210 | JGI IMG/M metagenome (GOLD analysis project Ga0209702, IMG submission 187210) | Freshwater microbial communities from Lake Fryxell liftoff mats and glacier meltwater in Antarctica - FRY-01 (SPAdes) (version 2) | ecosystem: Environmental > Aquatic > Freshwater > Ice > Glacier...
ATGATTCTTGGCGTTGGGGCATTGGTAGCAAATTCCGTTTGCCCGTATCTGATGCAGGAAGTTTTCACTAAAGATAAAATTGTTGATTTTAAAATTTTGTTTTTGGTGCCTTGCTTTGTATCGTTGGTTGCAGCAATCATTTTAGGTTTATTTTTTGATGTTCCCAAAAAGCAGGAAGGGTCTTCTGCATTTTAAATTGAATGGATAAAAGTTGACCTTAAGCAAAGTAAATAAGATTTTGCTTAAGTTTTCTTATCTATCTTAGCTATTCTGGTGTTTCATCTGAAATAATCGTTATTCTAAGCAAACTCCGCAAAGTTCCCCCCATTTATTACCGATGATTTAAGTGTTATGAGATACCTCCAGTTTGAGGGCAGGGGATAATAATGGTTCTCGGGGAAAAAATACCTGTGAAATGTAAAGGCAATAAGCTGCGTAGCTTTTGGTCGTTTATAATATGGGCAGGAAGCCTTTCCCTTTTAAGTACAGGATGTTTTAATTCTCAATTGCGGACAGAAAAACCGATTCCAGTTCCTAAGGAAGTTGTTGGAAAATCTCAAAAACTTATAGACAAATTAAAAAACACGGATGACATCTTGTTAATCAACAACAAGGTTGATTCAAATTCTGAACAATTGGGAAATAACAATCTTACAAATTTGAACAAGCAGCCTAAGCCGATCCCTATTAATTTGGATACTGTGTTAAGGCTTGCAGAGGAGCAAAATCCGCAAATTGCAGTAATGCGAGAAAAGCTCGAAGAAAGTAATGCCGAGAATGCACTGGCTGCCAAAGCGTGGTTGCCTTCAATTTATGGCGGAATCGCCTATTACAGACACGAGGGTGGAATTCAGAATTTTAATGGCGATTTAATCAAATCCAGCACAAGTGCCCTTTACCCAAATGTTGAATTAAGAACCGAGTTAGATTTAAGAGAAGCAACTTACAAACAAGTGGTGTCGGAGCGCAATCATTGGCGGACCCGAGCGGAACTTACCAAAGTAACCACCGAATTATGCCTAGAAGCTGCAACCTCTTATATTGATTTACTAACCGCAAGGCGGGGTGAATCAGTTGCACGCGAACTGGAGAAGTATCACCTCGATCAGCTAAATCGTGCTCAAAGGATGAAAGAAAATCAACCTGAAGCCGCTGTGATGGTGGAAATGATAAATGCTGAAATTAACGGCAGAAAGCAAGCTATTTTAAAGCTTAAGCATGCGGGTGATGCCTGTGCGGTGAAGCTAGCTTTTCTTCTTGGAATCGACCCGGATTCTGAATTAGTTCCGGTTGAAGAGAACTTTGTGCCTATCGATTTGGTTGATGTTTCTGTAGGTATGAGAGAAATGGTTGCGAAATCGATTGCTTATGGGCCAGGAATTCGCGAACTGGAAGGGATGCTGGAAAATGTGCAATCGGGGATTTCTAAAATTGACGGCCCCTCTAGGTTAATGCCAATTTTACAAATCAATATGGCGGAAGGTGGGTTTGGCGCGGGTTCTAATTCTAGCCTTTACTGGGCAAACCGATGGGACTTGGGGTTGGCTGCAAAATGGAATCTTACCGAATGGCATACTTCCCGAGAAAAACGGCGCATTGCTGATGTTAAGTTAAATCAGGTCCAATTGTCCTATAAGGAGTTGAGGCTTAAATTGTCAGCTGGGGTTCAGGAGGCCAGAGATTCGATTATTAGTGGCAAGCAACAAATTCAGCTTTGCTCTAAGCAAATTCAGCACGCTGCAGAAACCTATCGACTCAATAATTTAAGGTTGGAGCAAAATTCGCCTAGTGCAACGGTGACCGATGCTTTGCAAAGTATTCGAGGCCTTGAAGCTGCCCACGCTAACTATGTTGCTTCGATCAATATATACAATCGGTCGCAAGTTCGATTGATGCTTTTGCTTGGGCCTAATAATGCTGTGGGTGACGAACCTGCGGTTACTTTAAGTTCGGAAGCAAATAAAAATCGCAAGTATGATCCATCGAAGCAAGTTTTGAATCAGTTAAATCTTCCTACCGGTACCAGCAAAGTTGAAAAGCGATAACCTTAGCTTTTGTTCCAGTCTTTAAGTTGGTTTAAGTATCAAAATTAGTATAAATCATTGATTTATGACAATCTTAAAGCTCCAAAACTCCTAAATCTGCTAGAATAATGCTTATTACAGAAACTGTGTTTTTTGGAACAGGCAGGTTATTGTGCGCACCGAAGTTAGAGTAGTAGCTGGAATTCTTAGGGGTAGAAAAATTGAATTTGAAGTTAACCCTAATATGAGGCCTACCCCACAGCGGGTTCGCGAATCTTTATTTAGTATTTTAGGAATTGGTTTAAAAGGTATGCCTTTCTTTGATGTCTTCGGTGGTACAGGGGTTAACGGGCTCGAAGCTATCAGCCGGGGTGCTTCTAAAGTCACTTTCGTGGAGCGGGATTTTCAGCTTGCCCAAACTATCGAAAACTATCTAAAGAAATTTAATGTCTATGAAATTGGCCATGTCGTTTGCACTGATGCTTACAGGTGGGCAGCAAGGTGGATGCCTATCTCGGAAAGTTGCATTGTTTTTATTAGTCCCCCTTTTGCTGATTATAAAAATCAGTTAGAAGAGCTTTTTTCGATGATCCGGTCTTTTCAAGAAAAAATTAAGCCACGCAGTGTTATTGCTATTCAAACCGAAAGCGAAACCCCAATAGGAGAACTCCCAGACGATGCGGCTTGGGATAAGCGAATTTACGGCAGAAACGAGTTAATGTTCTGGGTCAAAAAAGACCCGAGTGCGGAAGCAGGGGCAACCGAGTTGGAAAAAAATGAATGATTCTATCGATAGAGCCTTTGCTATCAATGTGGTCAAAAGGCTAACCGAAGAAGGATTTGAGGCTTTGTGGGCGGGCGGTTGTGTGCGTGATGAATTACTTGGGTTAGTGCCCATCGATTATGATGTTGCTACTTCTGCAAGGCCTGAACAAGTACGAAAAATTTTTCCAAGAACCGTTGCGGTTGGTGCCAGTTTTGGCGTCATTGATGTCATTGGACCCATCTTGCCTAATGGTAAACCTGTCCTTATTCAAGTCGCAACTTTCCGTGCAGACCTTGGTTACACCGATGGCCGAAGGCCTGATGCAATTCGTTATTGTAGCGCGCGAGAAGATGCGCTCCGTCGCGACTTTACGATTAATGGTATGTTCTTTGACCCCCTTTCAGGGAAGTTGGTCGATTATGTTGAAGGTCAAATCGATTTAAAATCAAAACTCCTACGGGCAATTGGAGATCCTGAGTTGAGGTTTGCGGAAGATCGTTTACGGATGCTGAGGGCGGTAAGGATCGCACCACGATTTCAACTGACAATTGATGCTTCAACTAGAGCTTCAATAATTGCACATTCTGATACCCTAGGCGCTGTTAGCGCCGAGCGTATTTCTGATGAACTCCGCAAAATTTTTAATCACCCAAGTCGACTTGAAGGAATGAGGCTTTTCATCGAGTTGGGTCTAGCAAAGCAAGTTCTACCCGAGGTATTTAAAGGAGATGAGACGGAAGGTGGTCAAAATATTCTCGCAATTTTAGGTGGTTTAACATCTAATGCGTCGTTTCCCTTAGTCTTAGCATCTGTCTTGCAAAACCTTTCCAAAAAAAATGCCTACGAGATTTGTAGAAGGTTAAAACTTTCGAACTCTGAACTAGCCATCACCTGTGAATTGGTTTCGTTAAAAGATGCTTTGTTAATGCCTGAGAAATTAAGACTTTGTGAATTAAAAAAACTTTTAGCAAACCCAAATATTCAAGACTTGTTGGAATTAATGCAAGCCAACTTATTGGGCGGGGACTGTGACTTAAATGCGGTCAAATTCTGTAGGGAGAAACTTGCCCTATGGAACTTTGATATTTTGACCCCGCCTCAGTTAATCGGGGGCGAAGAGCTCAAAGAACTGGGATTGAAACCAGGCCCTAAGTTTAAACAAATTTTGGATTTTATTAGGGATGAGCAACTGGATGGGATATTGAAAACGCATCAACAAGCGGTGCTTCGGGCCAAAGAATTAGAGAAATTGCTTTAGGATAAGGTATTTGGGAAAGTTTAAGAAAATATGCTGCTGGGCTTGTGGCTGAAAAATCCTTGGTTATACTCACATCCGTACACTTAATTGAGCCCCATTTATTAGGAGACTTGTTATGGCTGAATCTTCTCAAGACAAAGAACTGAAGCAAACCCTTTCCCAAATTGAAAAACAATTTGGTCGGGGTGCAATTATGCAACTTAGTGAAACCGCCTCCAGTGATGTCCAAGGAATTTCAACAGGGGCACTTAGCCTTGATGTTGCCTTAGGTGGCCACGGGCTTCCAAGGGGAAGAATCATTGAAATTTTCGGTGCAGAAGCCAGCGGAAAAACCACAATCGCTTTGCACGCAGTAGCATCTGCCCAGAAAAAAGGTGGGGTTGCTGCATTTATCGACGCAGAACACGCCCTTGACCCAGGTTGGGCTAAGCGTATTGGCGTTGATTTGGAGTCCCTTTTGGTTAGTCAGCCTTCTTGTGCAGAAGAAGCGTTAAAGATTGCCGAAATGCTGATTAAATCTAATGCGGTTGATATTATTGTTATCGATTCCGTAGCGGCATTAGTGCCACGGGCTGAAGTTGAAGGGGAAATCGGCGATTCCCATATGGGCTTGCAAGCCCGATTGATGAGTCAAGCGCTGCGAATTTTGAACCCTACGATTTCTCGGACCAAAACTAGTATGGTGTTTATTAACCAGATTCGCCTCAAAATCGGTGTTGTTTTTGGTAACCCTGAAACAACTTCGGGCGGGCTTGCTTTGAAGTTTTACAGCTCGGTTCGAATGGAATCTCGAAAAGTGACGACAATCAAAGATGCGGAAGAAACTGTTGGGGCTCGTATTCGGGTGCGAGTAGTGAAAAATAAGGTTGCACCTCCATTCCGTCAGGCAGAATTTGATCTGATGCATGATTTTGGTATCAGTAGGGAAGGTGATTTATTGGATATGGCAATAGATCAAAAGGTAGTGGATAAATCTGGTGCGTGGATAAACTATGGAGATGTGAGGCTGGGTCAGGGTCGTGAAAACGCCAAGAATTATTTAAAGGATAATCCAGCGGTAATGGAAGAAATAACGCATAAAGTTTTGCAGAAAAAAGGTTTGTTTTTAACACCTGAAGGTGGTTATGCCACGATTATTTCTGCTTCATTACCAGGGCCTGCAGAAGTTCCCGCAGTTGCAATGACAAAGGCGCAAAAAAAGGCTGCCGCCGCTGCTGCAGGCGATTAATCATCGGATCAATCTTGTTATTTTAAAAAACCTCCAGAGATGAATCTCTGGAGGTTTTTTATTAGACACTTTTTAAAATTCCTTTATGATTGCATCTGTTGGATTAATACTTCCAAGTTTTATGGATATTAAGTTGCTAAATCGAATTGCTTTGCCATTTTTGTTGACGCTTACTTTATTGCCCCTGATTAATTTCAAGGCACTTGCATTGGAAGAAGATGTTCTAGGCCAAATTGAACGAGCGGTAAAGAAGGTTGTAACTTTGTCGGAACCTTCGGTGGGTTGCATTTTGGTTTCTCGAAGTCCGAAATACAAGGAACTGGGCGCAATACCTACAGGAGATCTTCCTGGAAAACTTGGCGGGTTCAGCCTGCCACCCGAGCAACCTAAAAGATTTCGAAAAGCTCTGGAAAACACTAAAAACCCCCTTGACCTTGCTGACCCAGAAACTTTCCCAGATTCATTTGGTACTGGCGTGGTGGTTGATGCAGGCGGTTTGGTTCTGACCTTGGCCCATGTCGTTAAGGATGCTGTGAAAATTTATGTTCGCTTTCCCAATGGCAAAGGAAGCTATGCAGATATTCACGCCTTAGATGGCAGAAGTGACCTTTGTGTTCTTCGTTTAATTGACAAAATACCTGATTTAAAAGCATTGAAAATGGGCGATTCCTCTTCTCTTCGGAAAGGTCAATTTCTGGTTCACCTTTCTAACCCTTACGCTTCAGGCTTTTATGACGGTAGTCCCTCGGTTGGTTGGGGTATGCTCTCTAACTTAAGGCGCAAATGGAATAACCAAAGTACAGAAATCGATAGAACTCAAGTTCCTCTTTATCAATATGGCACCTTGCTCCAATTAAATTCTGTAGTTAAACCCGGTGCTAGTGGTGGGGCTTTGATGTCTATGGATGGTGATTGGGTTGGTATTTTAACTTCGATGGTGGGTTGGCCCGGTGGCGATTCCTCTGAAGGCTACGCGGTTCCACTCGATTCGAATCACAGGAAAATTATTGAGGTCCTTTGTAAAGGCGAGGAAGTTGAGTACGGATTTTTAGGTATTCAACTTGCTGTCGGTGTGCGGGGAGTCAAAGTGGCTCAAGTTTCAGAAAGGTCTCCTGCGTTTAAAGCTGGAATTTACCAAGGCGATACCATTGTTTCGATAAATGGCTTAACTGTTGAAAACCCAGATGATTTGTTTCTTTATATAGGCTCAACTCTTGCAGGTAATATTGCTAGGATTGAAGTCGCAGGAATCATAGAAACACAAAAGCGAACGGTTTCGGTTAAGCTTGCCAAGTATTTGTCTAGTATGCAGGTAATCGCATCAAATCAACCCGAAGCAATTTTTGGCTTACGGGTTGACTACTCGAGTTTGCTATCACAAAGGCCTCTGGGTCTGGGACCATGGACCCGAGGAGTGCCCGACTCGGTATTAATAAAAGAAGTTTTGCCAGGTTCTCCAGCAGATATTGCTAAGTTGCAATCGGGTAAATTGATTACTCAGGTTAATAATATTCCAGTTTCATCACCCGCAGATTTTTATAAAGTTATGGCAAAAATTATTGACATCGCAAGTTTAACTATCATTGAAGCAGATGGGTCACAACAAGAAATTATTCAATTGAAAAGCAAATAGGTTGAGGGAATTCAATGAAATACGCTATTTGTAATGAAACTTTTGAAAATTGGGAACACGCACGGATTTGTGGTTTTATCAAATCAGCGGGTTATCAAGGTTTAGAAATCGCACCTTTTACCCTAGCAAATTTAATCACCTCGGTATCAAGCCTGACGCGGGCCAAATTAAAAAAAGAAGCAGAGGTTGAAGGCATTAAAATTATTGGCCTCCACTGGCTATTAGCTAAAACTGAGGGGTTTTGCCTGACTTCCCCCGAAATTCAGATTCGAAAAGCAACAGCTAATTATTTGGTTGAACTTGCAAAGGCTTGCCAAGAGTTGGGAGGGAACATCTTGGTGTTGGGTTCCCCTGCACAAAGGAGAATTCCTGCAGGTTATTCCAAAGAAAAAGCAACAGAATTTGCGGTGGATACTTTAAAAAGAACTATCGAAGGAATTGGAAAAACTGGGGTTAAGGTTTGCTTGGAACCTTTATCCCCACCCGATGCCGATTTCTTAAACACTGCAAAAGAAGGTGCCGATATTTTAGATAAAATTAATCATCCAAGTTTTTGTTTACATTTAGATGTTAAAGCAATGTCAACGGAAACAAGTCCAACAACCGAGGTGATCAAGGAATTTATTGGAAGGACTGGGCATTTCCACGCTAATGATCATAATTTACGAGGCCCAGGATTTGGGAATGTCGATTTTGTCCCTATTTTTCAAGCACTATTGGAAAAGAAATATGACCATTGGGTTTCGGTTGAGGTCTTTGATTACAAACCAGACCCCGAAACTATTGCTACCCAAAGTATGAGTTATATGGTTAATTGTGAAAAAAAAGCCCATTACCTTTTAACAAATTCCAAGGGGAATTAATTATTTAATTTAAGATTCTATTGTAAAAAGTTTGCCCGCTGCTTTATGATGAGTCCTCAGTATTTGTTTTAAAATGTTACTATCAAATAGGAAGTATTCTGATGATTAGAAAATTGATCTTTGCAGCACTCTTTATGTGCCTTAGTTTTAGCCTTTGCCTTGCTGCAGACAAAACTTCTGAAGCTAACAAAGAAGCGTTGCAGAAACTCCAAGACTTTATTGGACAATGGAAAGGTAATGGCGGACCACCTCCAAACTCCAAAGCATCAAAAAATATCTGGACGGAAACTTTTCAATGGGGTTGGCGCTTTAAAGGCGAAGATGCTTGGCTTACTTTGGAAGTAAAAGATGGTAAGTATTTTAAAAATGGTGAATTAAAGTGGAACGCTGATAAAAAAAATTATCAGTTCTCCGCAACCGATCCTAAAGATAACAAAATGGTTTTCGAAGGAAAACTTAGCAAGGATATTCTTTCTCTCGAGCGGGTAGATCCTAAAACCAAAGAAACGCAGAAGTTAGAAATGAATAATGCGGCTGAAGGGGTTCGTTTTATTTACAATTATTCTCGAAAAGAATCAGGGAAAACATTATTCATTAAAGAATATATGGTCGCAGCTACTAAAGAAGGTATGAGCCTTGGTGCCAAAGATAAGAAAACCGAATGTGTTGTAAGTGGTGGTTTAGGTACGATGGCTATTGCCTATAAAGGCGAAACTTTTTATGTATGCTGTTCGGGGTGTAAAGATGCGTTTAACGAAAATCCTGATAAGTATGTTAAAGAATTCAAGGCTAAAAAGGCGGGTGGCTAATAATTCTTAGCTTGATTTTGTTTAGATATAGAAAGCCCAGAGGTTCCTCTGGGCTTTTTTGTTAAATTTTTGTAAATTTGATTCAAACTTTTATTAAGAATAGACTTGTTCAGAATTTTTATGGCTCTATGATTATTTAGCCTGCCGATTTTCCTCGTTTCGTTAAACAAGAAAAACAAAGTAGGTGTGAAATTTTATCGCAAATGCGATGGTTTCAATAGTTTAATTCTGTGGCTGTGAACTTTACTAAGGCTTTCTATTTTGGAGACTCGAATGAACATGGTTAAGAAAATTGGCGTCTTTGGTTCTTTCCTTGCCCTCGGGCTTTTTACGATGATTACTTCCGAAGGTAAATCAGCATTTTATTATGAAGATGCCAAGGAAGTTAATCCCGCGGTTCTCAAGTTAGTTGGCGCCAAGTCTGATCCTAAGGCAATTGCAGAACTTGCTAAAAAGTATTCCCTTGACGAGTTAATGCATGTTTTTAAACTTCGTACGAAGGGTGGAATTGGGGCCGGCGATAAAGCGGGCGCTATTCTTCCTGACGGTATTGAAGCGAAGCTTCCTAGTCTTATGAAAAAAGCCCCTGACAAAGCTGATTTGGCCAAGAATGGCAAAGCTTATGCTCATATGGGTGATGTTTCTTTGATTTTGGCAGAATTGACAGAGGCCCATACGCCTAAAGAAAAGAAGGGTGAGAAAGACCCAAAGAAATGGAAAGAATTCGTAGAAAAGATGCGTCAAGGTTCTAAAGATCTTTCAGCTTCATCATTAAAGGGTGATTCGGATGGTGTTAAAAAGGGTGCAAAAATGTTGAGCGATAGTTGTGTAGAATGCCACGGTATTTTCCGCGATTAATTGAGGTGCATTTAAAACGAACAAATCAAAGTGCCTTGGGTTAATACCTAAGGCATTTTTTAATAGTTTTTGCCCTTTACCGCTTTTAATTGCAGAAATAGAAGTAAAAATGCTGCAATAAACGAGGTGCTTCCGTAAAGAATAAGGCCAAGTGAAAGGCTGCCAGTTTGTTGTTTAAGAAAACCAGTGATGGAAGGCCCCATAAAGCCACCTAAATTGCCCATAGAATTGATTAAAGCAATGCCAATGGCAGCTATTCCGGGTGCTAAGAGAGTTGTTTTTAACGCCCAAAATGGCCCAAAGGTTGCATGAACTCCCATACTTGCAACCGTCATCCCAAATAAGGCCCAAGTTAAACTGTCTGGGTTTGATCCTGCTATGATGAACCCACCTGATCCTAATAAATTTCCTGCTATTAAATGCCATTTTCGCTCTTGCTTTCGATCCGAATTCCAGCCCCAAAAAACCATACTAATGGCACCGGCAAGGAATGGAATTGCTGTTAAAAAACCCGTTGCAATATTTCCCTGATGGGTAGCAGAGCGAAGTAAATCTGGCAACCATAATCCTATTCCGTATAAGCCTGTCACCTGAAAAAAATAAATCAAGCACATGTGCCAAACTGGTAAGGAGAAAAACGCTGCATAGGCTTTTGGTTTGTCGCTTTCTTTATGTAATTCGTCTTCTTGTTCTTTTATCGCATCGGCCAGCAAGGTCTTTTCTTCAAGGGTCAGCCATTTTGCTCCTGCGGGGCTATTGGGAAGGAAAAAGAAAATGTAGAAACCCATTAGCAGTGATGGGAGAGCTTCGACAAGGAACATCCATTGCCAGCCATAAAGGTTTGCGATTCCATCGAGGTTAAGTAAAGCGCCTGAAATCGGTCCACCTATTAAGCCTGAAAGTGGGATGGCGGTCATAAATCTGGAGATAGATTTGCCTCGCTCACTAGGTGGAAACCAGTAGGTTAGGTATAAAATAATGCCCGGGAAGAATCCAGCTTCTGCAATGCCTAACAAAAAGCGCATAACATAAAAAGATTCGGGAGAATTAACAAAGGCTGTAGCGCCTGAAATAATTCCCCAAGAAATCATAATTCTGGCAATCCAGCGTCTTGCACCAACTTTTTCCATAATTACATTGCTGGGTATTTCAAATAGGGCATACCCTAAGAAAAAGATTCCTGCGCCTAATCCATAAACGGAATCGCTAAAATGTAAATCCTCTTTTAATTGCTTAGCTGCAAACCCAACATTAATTCGATCAAGGTAAGCACAAACATAACTTAAAAAAAGAAGAGGGATTAGCCTCCAAGAAATTTTGAATAATATTTTCTGGGTGATTTCGTTTACTACCGTTTTTTCTTGCATTAAAAGAGTGCTCTAATCGAGTGATTTAAAACCTAGAATTATAAGACACCATACTTTTTAAACGCAGCCGTTGCACTTAAACCATTTTTAATTGCATCGCGGACGATGTTTTCCGCAGACACTTTTTCGAGTGCCCGAGCAATTGTTTCTTCTTCAAATTCTTGGGGTATAATTACGATTCCATCATTATCTGCAATAATTATGTCCCCAGGGTATATCAAACAACCCCCGATTTCTACCCGAACATCAAGATCGATTACCTTTTGCCTATTCTTGCTGTCGAGTGGGCTAGCCCCTTTGGCAAATACAGGAAAATTCATCGAATTCATTTTCGTTTGGTCTCGAACTAATCCATCAACAATTGCTCCTACGCTTCCTGTCCGCATCGATGCCGTGGTAAGCAATTCCCCCCAAAGCGCTGATCGATGCGACCCATTTGCAGCAGCAATGAATACATCGTCTTGCTTGCAGGAATCTACAGCCTTAAGTTCAAGTTCGTATGGTTTCGAATCCTCGTGTGCCATATCTGCCCATAGAGTTGTCTTGCATCTTCCTATTAAGACTTTGTCTTTGGCGCCGGTTAATTGAGGAAGTTGGCACCTTAGTACATGGTTATGAGAGTCTAAAGCATCCAAAACATCGCTTACCACCGCGCTGTAAAGTTTGCTTCTTAATTGTTCAAAATTATGATTGGTTGGTAACACGGCAAAAATCTCCTTGCTCTTCTCAGTTTTTCCATTCAAACTGCATTTTTACTAGTTTTAAACCTGATGTAATGAGGGGCACTATTATGCGCATAGGCATAGTTGGTATTCTGCAGGAGTCTAACACTTTTATACAAAACAAAACAACCCTTAAGGATTTTCAAAACGATATTCTTGCAGAGGGTGTAGAGGTTCGCGAGAAGTTTTACGATTCACATCATGAAATAGGAGGTTTTTTTCATAGCCTTGGGCAGCAAGGCATCGAGGCTGTCCCTTTATTTGTAGCTCGGGCTCTTCCCTATGGCATAATTGATGCAGTTTCTTGGGATTTTATTATGAAGCGCCTTGATTATGCCCTGCAAGAAGCTGGAAAACTTGATGGCATTCTTGCTGCTCCGCACGGCGCAACGGTTGCAGAAAATGCCCCAGATGCAGATGGTTTTTGGCTCCAAAAAGTTCGAAAAGCTATCGGGGCTAAACCCATCATCGCAACTGCGGACCCGCATGGCAATTTATCTCAGTTGCAGGTCAGCTCTGTTGATGCTTTTTTAAGCTATCGAACCAATCCCCATATGGATCAACGCCAGCGAGGGATCGAAGCGGGCGATTTAATGGGCGCAGTGTTAAAGCAAAAAGTTGTTCCTACACAAGCAGCGGAATTTTTACCTTTTGCAGTTAATATCTTTAGTCAAAACACCAGTGAAGAACCTTTGTTATCATTTCTAAATAAAGTACAAAAAGTTCGTGAAACACCAGGCATTATCGCAGTTTCAATTTTCCTTGGATTCCCTTATTCCGATGTGCCCCATATGGGTGCAGGATTAACTGTGGTTGCAGACAATGACTTTGAACTGGCTAAAGCAAATGCTAGTTCTTTAGCAAAACAGTGGTTGGATATGAAAAATGCATTCAATCCGGTTTTACCTAGCGTTATAGAATCGGTTTCCCAGATGAAAAGTTTGCCCAGTCCTGTTTGCGCTTTAGATATGGGCGATAATGTTGGTGGCGGGTCTCCCGGAGATAGCACTATCCTTGCCCAAGAACTTATTGAACAAAATGTCTTTCCATTTTTTACTGTTATTGCTGATCCAGATACCGTTGCTGAGGCTATAAAACTAGGCTTGGGGAATTCTCGAACTTTTATTGTTGGTGCCAAGAGTGATCATTTTCATGGTGTTCCGTTGCACCTTACAGCAAAAGTTGTTTTTCTTGGCGAGGGAAAATTTTCTGAAAGTAATCCCACTCATGGTGGTATTAATCGATTCGACCAAGGGAAAACAGCTATTATTACAACTCCCGAAGGAAATACTTTCATAATTTCTTCTCGCCGGATGGTGCCATTTAGTCTCAATCAGTTGCTTGCATTTGGGATTGATCCTGCTAATTACAAGGTGATAATTGTAAAAGGAGTCCATGCCCCACTTGCAGCCTATAAAGCTGTATGTAAAAGTTTTGTGCGTGTTGATACAGAAGGTGTAACCAGCGCAACTTTGCAGAGGTTGCCTTACAAAAATAGAAGGAAACCGATGTTTCCTTTTGAAGATTTTTCTCATTAATTAGGGTGTAAAAATGTAGACTATTTTGCTTTTAGTTCTTTCAAATGTTTTTATGACCTTGGCTTGGTATGGCAACTTAAGATTTAAGGGATACTCGTTATGGTTGGTTATTTTGGTGAGATGGTGTATTGCTGTACCTGAATATGCGCTACAAGTACCTGCAAAGCGTCTTGGTCATAGTTATTTCACCGCATCACAACTTAAGATCATGCAAGAAGTAATATCTTTAGCTGTTTTTATGATTTTTGCAGCATTTTATCTAGGCGAGAAACCGACTATAATAAACCGTATTTCTTTTATGATTATAGTTGGAGCTGATGTTGTAGCATTTTGGGACGATTTTAAAATAAATTAAGGATCATTTCTTAAAAGAAAAAAGGCCTTCATAAGAAGACCTTTTTGATTTTAGATTGACCGAATTTTGATGATTAAACCTTGGGATTAGATTCAGCAGGGCTTCCGATATCTTCAAACTTAGGTGTGGATGGAGACATTTTTTGGGGGGCTTTTGGCTGATCGACCTGTTGCGAAGAAGATGATGTAGATGCAATATCAACATCGTCTTCAATTCCACGAATACCTTTTTTGAATTCGACAATACCTTTGCCTAGGTAACGCCCAACTTCGGGAAGTTTCCTGCCGAAGATAAGCACACCGATAACAGCAAGGATAACCATCTCTTGCATACCAAGACCAATAAAGCCTAAAACGGGGTTCATAAAAAACTCCTAATAATTAACGCCTCAAATTCCTTTGATTTTAAATCGAGGAAGGCTACTATCACATTTATAAGTATAACAGCAAATTTATAGATTCAATAAGGATTATGCTGTGAATTCCTTTTTACCTAGCCTAAATTAGTTTATAAGTTAAGGTAATCGATGGAAAGCTAATATCGTAAAGACTTTAAGTAAATAGATTTTGAGGTGTATTATGAAATCGGCTTTAAGAAATTTGATGTTTTCTTTCTTGTTTTTTCTTGTAAGTACCCAAATTAGCTTTGGGAATGATTATTTTCCTGTACAAGAAGGCGCAACTTGGAAGTTTAAGGATTCGAACAACAAAACTATTTTCAAGCGCGTGGTTCGAGAAGAAAAAATCGGTTATTACCCTTCTTTCTTGGTTGAAGTCGCTGACGAAAAATCGGTGTTTTCTTCTGAGCATATTGGTACTACTACCGAGGGTGTTTTTCGTTATTCGCTAAATGGTAGAAGATTCGAAAAAGGGTCTCTCATTTTAAAGGCTAATGCAAAAGCTGGAGAAAAGTGGCCTGTAAATTTTGATTTTGAAACCAGTAAAATTAATCTTGATGTTGTTCTTACCGAAGAAGAAATTACTGTTCCAGCAGGGAAGTTTAAATGCCTTATCACTACCTGTGATAGTAAAGATGAAAAAGGAACAATCTTTCAAGTTAAAAATTTCTATGCTCTTAAGGTTGGGGTGGTAAAAATGTCTGTTGAGAAAGCAGGGAAAAAAATATACGAATTAGAATTGCTGGAATACAAACCCCTCAAAGACGAAACAAAAAAAACACCCTAATTTAATCTTCCTCTAGTTTCAATCGAATGGTTACAGGCAAATGGTCGCTGTAACCTCGTGCATGTTTAGTGTCTTTCTCGGAACCAAATCGAAAAGGATGCCCTTTGATATCAGCTGGAGGAGAATGTCTGTAGACTTCAGCGGATGAAGGGTCACAACTCCAGCCTTTTTTGTCAAGCATACCAGGTGAAACCACAATTTGGTCGTAAAGTTCAAACTTACTATGGTAGTAAATGCTGCCAATTTTCTTTTCTTGCCAGTCTGAAAAAGGGTTAAAAAGCGGATAGTTTAACCAGCGTAAGGGATCGGAAGAGGCTAGAACTTCCATTTTTTTAGCAAGGGTTTCCTTCTCCGTTGCGGTTGTTCTTAAGTGTTTTTTTACACAGTCTTCCTCTGGCGTTGCATTAAAGTCTCCACAAACAAGAACATCAATTTCTGGGTTACTTCTTGCCATCGAATTATAGGCGCCATAAATTTGATCGGCATATTTAGACCTTCCCGTCCCATCCTTGTCGGTAAGTTTGGAGGTCCAATGCGTTGCAAATACAATTAATTCTTTATTATTAACTTTTATCGGGACTTGAAGAATGCGTATTCTTTTACCCAGCAGTGTGACGCGGTTAGAATCGATTGGAAGTTTGCTAATAACACAAGTTGCAATACACCTGCCCCCATGAGGATTTTTAAATGCGAAGTACTTGTATTTTTCTGAAGTCTCCGGAAGTTTGGAATTTAATGACTCCATTAATAATCTAGGGACATCGGAATCTTCCTCTATCTCTGCCAAGGCAAGAATATCAGGCCCATTTTCAAAATTCATCTTTAATAAAACTTCAACAATATGGTCAAGTTTCAGTTTAAAATCTTGTGGGTTATTACCAAACCAAGAATCGTACTCTTTGTCGGGCACAGTTTTACGATGGTTGTCTTTGTTGTCAAAAAAGTTTTCTGCATTCCACATACAAAATAAATAGCCTTCTTTGGGTGGCTGCTTAAAGACTTTCTGAATGTTATTTTCTGGAAAACACCCAGCAGAAAATAGCACCCAACCGATCATTAAATAATATGGGTAAGATTTGTTCATTTTTAAATACCTTATATTAACATTTTCTTCTTTGGTGCAACTTGAGATTGAGATTATTACTAAGTTTCAAGTAACCTTATCCCACTACCTTTTAGGTTTGTTAAGTTTACTCGTACCGTTGTAGTTTCGCCGAGGGCAATATGAAAGAACCAGTAAGATTTTTTTGGCTTAGCATTGGTATCCTTATCGGTGTTGTTATCGCCTTTAGTTTTAAAAACCTGCCCAATGCGATAGCAGGCAATGATCGCCATGAAGACTTTATCATCGCAACAGGACCTGTATTAGTAAATCCAGCAGCTCCTACAGATGGAGTTTGGTTGTTAGATTATAAAACCGGGAAACTTCAAGGCAGTGTCATCGACCGATTCACAGGAAAAATTTTCAGTTGGGCCGAACTCGATTTGGCTGTTGAATTCAACCTGCCACCCAGACAAAATGTCCACTTTGTTATGACTACCGGCATCGTTGGTAAAGAGCAGTCTGCGTTGTATATTGCTGAAACTAGCACTGGGAAATTCGGAATTTATACGATGGGTGCTCGGGGTGATGGGCAGCCCGGTGCCACGATCAAGCGACAAGACCTAACTACATTTCGCAGCACCAAATAAGACTTTAAGAAGGGTCAGATTCTTTTTCTATATCTGTTTTAAGTAAGTTGGAATTTCCAAGCCCTGCTAGAATTGTAATCCATCGACTTGCTGCCCAAAGCACCAAAAATATTACCGATGACATTACAAATAAAGTCATACCAAATCTGAGTGCAATAGGAAACCAATCAACAAATTGCCCTTGAACCGATAGCGCTTTAAACCAAGCACTCATCATAGTAGCTCCCGCAGTAAGTGTTGTTGCAGAGACAAATAACATCGGAATAAGTGTGAAAGGGATATAGGCACCTCTGCCTGAATTAACCATGACAGTGGTAACAAGTGCAAGAGCGAGAACTGCAAGCAGTTGATTAGCAATACCAAACATAGGCCAGATGGTGCCAATCGATCCTGTTGAAACTAACATCCCCCAGCAAAGTGTAATTATAAATGTGGAAACAATTGAACCAGGAAGCCAATCAGTTTGCCCAAGTTTGGGATGAAGGTACCCAAATATTTCTTGGAGTAGGAAGCGTGCGATTCGTGTACCGGTATCAATGGTAGTAAGGATGAATAAAGCTTCGAACATAATAGCGAAATGAAACCAGTACTTCATAAGGTGGTCGAATGGTAAGCCGATTTCATTAAGCGGTTTGGAAAGAATAAGAGACATACCAACAGCAAGAGTAACAGCACCGCCTGTTCTGCCACGAAGAGATTCGCCGCCTACTTGCCTTTCGATGGTAGAAAGGTCGAGGTGTTCGAGGTTACCAGCGTTACCAAGTTCTTGGTGAAGTTTGTCGACTTGAGGTTGCCATTTATCAACTTGTTCGAGCCCGATGTTGATTTCGTAGTAGATTTTAGGGTCAAGGGAAGCAGCTGCAATAAGGGCAACAATGCCTACCAAGCCTTCCATAAGCATACTGCCGTAGCCAATCATGCGAATATCAGATTCCTTGCCAATCATTTTTGGAGTAGTGCCTGAAGCAACTAGGGAATGAAAGCCTGAAATAGCTCCACACATAATGCAAATGAAAACAAAGGGAAAAAGCCCGCCAGCAAAGGTTGGCCCACCTTGGGCGAAAACGGGTTCGAAGGGCCTATGTACAAGGGCAGGATTTGCAACAATTACGCCTACTACAAGAAGTGCAATCGTTCCTACTTTGAGGAAACTGGAAAGATAATCTCTAGGGCAGAGTAACATCCAAACCGGAAGGACAGATGCGATAAACCCATAAGAGCAAAGGGCAATGACAGCCTGATTTTTCGTCAAAGAAAAGTATGGTTCTAAGGGAGAACCGGGAATCCAGTTACCCGCCACCGTAGCGATTAAAACTCCAACTGCTCCGATCAAAGAAGCTTCGACCACTTTTCCTTTGCGTAACTTGTACATATAAAATCCGACGAAAAATGCTATCGGAATAGTACAGGCTATGGTGAATACTCCCCAAGAACTTCCATGAACAAATTGGGCCCCGCCGTTTGGAAGGATGATGGGCTTGCCTTCAAGCTCGAGAGCTAGGGCAGGAAGTTTTCCTTTGGTAGGAAGTATAATTTGGAATTCTGCTTCTCTTTTTGCAGGGGCACTATCTTTGCTGAAATGAAGTACACATCCTGGTGGAAAGTTGTAGATAGTTTCTTTGTCATTAGAGTGTTCTATATCTTGGATTATTTTAGCCCCACTAGGCAGGTCAATTTTAGTTCCTTTGGGGAAAGGAATAGTTTCGCCTCCCAAGGCTTTAACGACAACGAACCCTAGACCAGCAAGAGCAATAATAACGATGAAAAGAATTGCAGCGGAAGATAAGACGCCTGCCAAGGGGCCAAGTTCAATCTTGGCGATTTCTGCAAGGGATTTCCCGCCTCTTCTCACAGAGGCTGCAAGCACCAACATATCTTGAACAGCCCCCGCAAGGCAAACTCCAATGACCAGCCATAAAAGGCCGGGCATATAGCCGTATTGAATTGCAAGAACTGGTCCGATGAGTGGCCCAGCTCCACTAATAGCAGCAAAATGGTGACCGAACAAAACCCATCTGTTGGTGGGGTGATAATTTTGACCATCATTAAATAAGTGCGCAGGTGTCACTTTGTTATCATCTAGGCAGGCAACTTTTGCTGCCAGAAATGCACTGTAATATCGGTATGCAATAGCAAGGCAACAAAGAGCAAAAACTAAAATTGGCATTGCGTGCCAAACCACATGATCCCCAGCCTGAGAGTAGAAGATATTTGCAAAAAGAAAATTGGGTTGCATAATATTGAACCTTACTACGATAAACACACGGTGAAAAAGTTGTTGGTCAATAAAAAAGGCAGGGCATTTAATAAAGCCCTGCCTAGCTGTTATCTTATTAACAACATCGAATTACTGGTTTGCTGCAGCAGCATCGAATTCTGCATCAATCGCCTTCATTTCTGCGCTTTCGGTTTTGGATTGCCACCAAGCCCAACTTACAGCTACTAATCCTAGACCGAGCACAGCGAGGCCAATAGTGTAGCGTTGATCAATACTGGTGCCGTCTTTTAAATTGTAAGACATAACCAAAGGAAGGATCAACAAACTAACCATATTCATAACTTTGATAAGAGGATTAATAGCAGGGCCAGCAGTGTCTTTAAGAGGATCACCAACGGTGTCGCCAGTAACGGAGGCTTTGTGAGCTTCAGAACCCTTACCAGTGGTAGCAGTTTTAGGCTGATCTTCGATGGTTTTCTTGGCATTATCCCAAGCTCCACCAGCATTTGCCATAAAAACAGCAATCATTTGGCCGATAAGAATCATGCCCGCGAGGTAACCACCAAGGGCGTAAGGCCCCATAGCAAAGCCCACAACAACGGGGGCAAAGATTGCAAGCAGGCCAGGGCCTACAAGTTCTTTTTGAGCGGTGGTTGTACAAATATCAACAACCCTGCCGTAGTTTGGTCTTTTTGTTCCCGCCCAGATTTCTTTATCTCGGAATTGAGCCCGGCATTCTTGCACAATCAAAAATGCTGCACGACCTACTGCCCGAATCGTCATACTGCTGAATAGAAAAGGAACCGCACCCCCCAAAAGCATACCGATGAATACATAGGGGTCTGCTAAATTCAGCTTTGAAGCACCAATTAAAAAATCTTCAACACTTAAAGTCGTGATTGCGTCTTCGCCTTTACCAGTTGCAACCACTGCGATAAAGCTAGCAAACAAAGAAACTGCGGCAAGAACTGCCGAACCAATTGCAATGCCTTTGGTAATGGCCTTGGTGGTATTACCCACAGCATCAAGGTCTGAAAGAATCTGACGGGCTCGCTTGTAGCTTGCTTCATCCATAAAATCTGGGTCAGATGGCTGCAATGGTTGGTTATTTTGATCACGATTGTAACCCATTTCACCAATACCATTGGCGTTATCAGCAATGGGGCCGAACACATCCATACTAATGATATTGCCTGTGAGGGTAAGCATACCGATGCCACACATAGCAACGCCATAAGCGATGAAAATGGGGTTGGTGCCACTGTAAACGAGAACCGAACCTAAAAGAGCTGCTGAAATAATCAGCACGGACCAAACCGCACTTTCATATCCCAGCGCTAACCCAGAGATAATGTTGGTTGCGTGACCCGTTCGACAAGATTTAGCAAGTTGCTTGACGGGGTCGTGCTCGGTGCTGGTCCAATAATCGGTACACCAGTGAAGTGCTAGGGCCAAGGCGATGCCAATAAGGCAAGTTAAAATAGGCCTGTAATCCAACCCTACATTAAGAGGCATATACTTTCTAGCCAGTTCGACTGTTTCAGAATTGGCAATTGAAGCTTGTTTTTCTTCACCTGATTTTTTCCAAAGGAAACTTATCTCAGCAACATAAGTATTAATTCCTTTGTCATCTTTCGCATCTTTCAACTTCTTGATTTCTTCAGGAGTTTTAACTGCGAGAGCTGAATTACTATTTGCTTTTTTAACACTTTCAACAAAACTAGATTCTTTATAAAGCCCGCGTTTGATCGACTCGCCAATGATGTATTCACCAGTTGGACGAAGGTAAAGACAGCCCAAGGCGCAGATGGCAACAACGCTAATAGCAGCACCAAGCCAGAAGCCGTTGGTAACTGCAGCCATAGCTGCTTTAACGCCTTCTTGCTTTTCAGCTTTAACTTGGGAAGTAGAAATAATACTACCTATAACACCAATTGCGTGAACTAGAAGTGGAAAGATAACGCCCATATGACCAAAGCTGGCAAGGCCCAAAATCAGGGCAGCCACTATAGTAACCTCATAACTTTCAAAGATATCAGCTGCCATACCTGCGCAATCGCCAACATTATCACCAACATTGTCAGCAATGGTTGCGGCATTTCTTGGATCATCCTCCGGAATACCCGCTTCGATTTTACCAACCAAGTCTGCACCAACATCTGCAGCTTTAGTGTAAATTCCACCACCAACGCGCATAAACAGAGCAAGAAGGGTGCCACCAAAACCGAAGCCCAAAAGTACTTCAAAGGCTTTTTCCCCATAATAAAGAAAAATCAGGGTTCCACCCAGAAGGCCTAAACCATCAGTCAACATTCCTGTTACCGTTCCCGAACGGTACCCGATTTGCAATGCTCTGCCAAAAGAAGTACGGGCGGCAGAAGCAACTTTAAGGTTACCTATTGTAGCCATTGCCATACCAAAATAGCCTACCATTGCGCTAAAAATTGAACCCATAAGGAAAGCGATACCTCGGCCGATTGCAATTTGCTTTTCGGTATTGTTATCGGGTTCGTGCCAAGGCCATTTGGTAGCGGTAAGAACTAAAGCAATAATTATAATAAGCCACGAAATGACTTTAAATTGCCTGAAAAGATAAGCATTTGCCCCTTCACGAATAGCTTTGGCGATTTCCTGCATAACGGTGGTGCCGTTATCCTGAGCCTTCACTTCATTCGCCAGCTTCTTGGCATACAATAAGCCAGAAATGGCGACCAATAAATTTACAACCAAAGCAATTTTTTCAAAAAGGGTAAAGTTTGAATCGCTGCTGAAGAGTCCGAAGGGTTGCCAATTTTCCCCACCTTCCCCAGTACTTCCACTTCCAACACCAGTTGCTCCCATCAGGCCTAATGCCAGAAAGCCAACCATTAACCAAAGCCCTCGGGGAGCATAAGTTTTCGTCTTCCCTGAAAAAATCTTCATCATACTAATTTCCTTACTATTCTCTCTAAGCGGATCTAAAGAAGTTCACTCAAATGCTATTTTGTCAATAACTTGTGATTAATCAAACAAGAAAAAGAAAAAATTACGATTAAGCTATAACAAGGGTAAAAGCATAATCCAAATCGCAACAACATACCTAATCAAAAATCAGAAAATAAAATAAGTTATACATGGGTTCAATTCTAGTACTCATTTAAAATTTGCTCGTGAATGTTGATGTTCACTTCTTTTTGCCAAAAATCCAACAACTTTTGCATAATGATTGCAGATCTATTAAGATTTGTGCCATTGATGCTTTTTACAGAAGCAAAGCAAAAAGTGCTGCCAGTTATAATTGCACCATCGTTTGGAGAAACTTGTTCGGGCAAAATATCTGCTTCTAAAAAAGGAAAACCCGAATGGTTGGCGAATTTCTTTATCATTTGAAGTGCAATTCCATCTAAAACTTTTTCGTGCCTAGGGGTTATAAGTTGAAATCCACCCAAATCTTTTATGATCACCAGATTCGCTGCCGCTGTTTCTGTTAGGAACCCGTTCTCATCCAAAAGTATTGCCTGTGCATTTGCAGAAATTTTCTTAGCTTCCCTATCCGCTAAATACCAATGCATTCTACTCCGTTGTTTTATCATTGGATTGATTGATTGCGGAGAGGGTTGTCGAACAGAAACTGTTTGTAATTCCACGCCATTTTCAATCCAAGAGCGGTATCTCTTGAGCGGAAGCTTAAAAGTGTGCATACCTAAAGTTGGGGTACCATCTCCCGCACCGCCTTGCCCGCCTAAATAAAAGGCAATCGGCCCAGGAGTTGCAAACATTACCAGAGCCAAATCATCTTTGCTCTCAATTTGCAATGAATTTTTATGAACCAATTCTTCTGCAATTTTTCGCAGTTCTATTTCATTTGATTTAATATTGATGCAGCACGATTCACAATTTGATATGAACCTTCTGATGTGTTCCTCAAGTAAGAAAAGTTTATGCGAAAAAGTACGGCTCATATCTGTGACCGTTGCACCCATAACAAAGCCAGCATCGTGAAGGTTTAGTACCGCCTCATTTTGTGGTACGAATTGATTATGAATCCACGCGAGGGGTAGGGGGGTGTCCAATGGAATCATTTTCCTTTATGGATTAAGCAGCTATAGCCGAAATTCTGTCTGTAAGAGAAGTTTCAAGCATAGTAATAGTTTTAGCAGTTGCACCCTGTTGGGAAAGCACAAAGTTTTTAGCATTTTGGCCCATAAGAATTCTGTCAGACGCATTTGCGATTAAATTTCTAGCGGTATTTTCTAGAAGGGTGGTTGAGTTGATAGAAATTGCGCCCCCGGTTTGAATGAGTTGGGAAGCGACTTGTTTGAAATTCCAGACCTTATCACCGAAAAAAACTGCACACCCATAAGCCGCGGGTTCAATCATATTTTGTCCACCCCGTTTGCCATCCATACTTCCGCCAACAAAAGCTAGGTCTGCTAAGCCCCATACAGAACGAAGCTCTCCTAAGCTATCGACAAGAATGATGGAATCTTCGGGTGCTAAATTAGTGCCGAGTTCAGATCTATTACAATAAGTTAAGCTCATTCGTTCTAATAGTTTTCGAACTTCTGGAAAAAGATCTGGTTGCCTTGGAACTAAGACAAGCCTTAAATTTGGGAACTCTGCTTTTAATACTTTAAAAGCATTGAGAATGTATTCTTCTTCCGGGTTTTGTGTGCTTCCCGCAACCCAGATAATTTCAGTAGGTTTGATACTAAACAAGGATCTAAAAGTATCAACGGCTGGATCTGTTTTTGAAAAACAAACTCCATCAAACTTAATAGATCCGGTGATAAGGGTTTTCTCTTTTGCTACCCCAGCAAGGTGAAGAAATCGTTCGGTTTCTTCATCTTGCACACCGAAGGAGTGGATCTGCGAAAAAAAATAGCTGCCCAGCCAAGGGAAGCGTAAGTAACGAGCTTGCGATTTAGGACTTATACGGCCGTTAATTACCGAAACGGGAATGTTCCTTTGTTTGCAACAAGAAAGGAAGTTAGGCCAAAGTTCGCTTTCTGCCAACACGATGAGATTAGGTTTAATCCGGTTGATTGCGTTATTAATAGCCCAAGTGAAATCTAATGGAAAAGGAAATACTAACAGCCCTTTGAAACATTTGTTTGCTTCAGAAAGTCCATTATCAGTAGAAGAAGAAACGACACAAAGCCAATGAGGTTTTGCAACTTGAATTGCGCCAACAAGTTGGCGTAGAAGATGAATCTCGCCAACACTTACCCCGTGAAACCAAACAATTTTCTGATCTGAAGGGTTGCAATTGGGCTTAAGATTACCTGTTAACCTTGCAATAAAATGGGTTAAAGAACGGCCCTTCCACCCTAAGCGCCAAGCTATCCAAGGCGATGCAAAGAAAAGAAATATAAGATAAAAGCAATTTAGAAAAAGGCCCATAGGATTCCTTCCCTGAAAGGCAAGAGGATCAGGTTGCGTTGGTACGCATACAGCAATTCTTGTATTTCTTGCCACTACCACAAGAGCAAAGATCATTCCGTCCTAATCGTTCCCCTAAGTTTCGGATGGTTTCAACTTTCTTTTCTTGTTTGATTTCTTCCTGAGGCCCAGATTGTGATTCTGTAGCTTTAAGTTTTGGGGCTGCTTCGTGTGTTGCGGAACCAATAACCCAAACCGTATCTTGAACTTCTTCAGCTTCTTCCATTCGGAAAACAATTTCGCTAACTCGTTCATCGATACCTTCCCACATCGATTCAAATTCTTTCATACCTTCGCGTTTGTAAATAGTCTTTGGGTCTTCCTGTGCGTAGCCACGAAGGCCAACGGTAGAGCGTAAATGATCCATAACATAAAGCTGGTTTTTCCAAGTGCTATCAAGTTGAGCCAACACAAGTCCGCGTTCCATAATGCGCATTTCAGGTCGGAAATAATCGTCAAAAGAGTTCCACATAATTTGTCTTGCAGAATGCTTTGAAACCCCAGTGAGTTTATCTGCAGAGATGGTAATAGAGAATTCTTTTTCTAAGAATTCACAAAGGTCTTTTGCATCACCAGCTTCAGAAAGTTGGGTGCCATGGAATGCTTCTGAAAGTTTTTGGTCGATTTCTGATTGACCCATTGTTGGCATTGCTTTGGCGCTAACCTCGGTAAGCATTTGTTGAATGGCTGGGCGAGATAGCGTGCGGAAGCTTTCTTCGGAAAGTTCGGATGAAAAAGTGTGGAACCTAGATTGAGCCCATCGGAAAAGTCCTTCCCTGTTATACTTCTGGCTTCCAGGAACGGCCTGCGACCTAGTTCCTTCATTCATAAACTTGGCCATTCCGGCTGCAATTGGGAAACTGATTTCTTTTTGCCTATAAAGTTCTTTAACTTTTCCGATCAAGTGAGACTCGATCTCGGAAGCAGGTTTATTGGTTAAAGTGGTTTCTGCAACTTCTATTTGGAACTTTAATTTCATCCAGTTTAATAGTGAGAGTAAGCCCCAGTTTGGTTGCAGGAAAACCGCCCCTTCCAAAACGGAGGTTTTATCAACCGCCACCTCTGTTTGCTTGGAGAGGTATTCGATCAAGTCGCTTTTGCCTACATTTTTGAGTGAACTTTCACTGTTTTGTAATTCCCATCGCTTGTTTACTTGATTAGTGAGTGCTTGCCAGTTCCATTCGGATTCATCCTCTGACCCAAGATTTTCTTCAATAAAGTCTTGGAGTTGGGTGAAGGTAATAGAGTGTGCTTTATTTCTAGCGTAAAGCTCGGCTTCCTCAAAAGTAGACCTTTCAAAATCGGATTGCTTAAATTCAACCCCAAATTTGTCGGAGGCAAAAATAGCAAAACTATCTGCACCATATTTACGATCTAGGAATCGTTCGATTGCACCTTTTATTTGGCTATGTAGCATTTCGATAATGCGTATCTTGCAGTTTGTATCGTTAAGAATTTCCTGCCTATAGCCATAAACCCGCCTCCGCTGTGTATCCATCACCTCATCGTATTCGAGCAGGTGCTTTCTGCTTTCGAAGTGTCTTTCTTCGACTTTTTTCTGTGCCTTCTGAATCTGCCTGCTAACCATAGGGCTTTCAATTGCCTGTCCTTCTTCCATTCCTAATCTGGTGAGAACATTAGCAACCCATTCACCCATAAAAATTCGCATTAAATCGTCTTGAAGAGAAAGATAAAAGCGGCTTGAACCTGGGTCGCCCTGTCTACCTGCTCTACCGCGCAATTGGTTATCAATTCTGCGAGAATCGTGCCTTTCGGTTCCTACGATATGCAAGCCCCCAAGTTCTTTAACTTTTCTGCCTTCTTCTTTCGAGTTTTCTTTTTCCTCAATACCGTCGATAATAGTTTTCCATTTATCTTCTGGAACATCAAGTCTAGATGCGAAGTCGTGTTTAAGAACGGCCCAAGCCATGGCCTCGGGGTTTCCCCCAAGGATGATGTCGGTACCACGGCCTGCCATATTAGTTGCAATGGTAAGTGCGCCAATTCGTCCAGCTTGAGAAACAATTTCAGATTCTCTTGCAGCGTGTTCGGGAAGCGCATTTAGCAATTCGTGCTTGATGCCTTTTCTTCGAAGAAGTTCGCTAAGTTTGATGGATTTATCAACATCGGTTGTTCCAATAAGAATGGGCCTTCCTGTTTCGTGGACTTCAACTACTTCTTCGACAACGGCCTTCCACTTTTCTTTTTCACTACGAAAAACCGTATCGGGGTGATTGGTTCGAATCAAAGGCCGATTGGTGGGTATTGCAATAACTTCCAACTTGTAGATTTTCCAGAATTCATCAGCCTCGGTCATAGCAGTACCTGTCATCCCGCAAATTTTCTTGTAAAGCTTGAAGAAGTTTTGAAGAGTAATGGTAGCCAGCGTTTGAGTTTCTTCTTTAATTTTAACGCCTTCGCGTATATGTTTGGCTTCGACTGCTTGATGCAAACCATCGGACCATTGTCGCCCAACCATAAGTCGGCCTGTAAATTCATCAATGATGATGATGCTCATTTCCCCAGACTCTGGGTGATTCATCACTGCATATTGTTTGTCTTTTCTGTAAAGGTGATGAGCTTTCAGGGAATTATCAATTAAGTGAGGCCATTCCATATTCCCTGCAGTGTAAAAACTTTCAACACCTGCAAGTTCTTCTGCTTTTCGAATACCATCGTCCGTGAGATGGCAAGTATGTTCTTTTTCCTTAATTTCAAAAAAAGGTCCATTAACGAAGCTAGATTCTGGAGATTCCTTGTTGGCTTGTTTTTGTAAATCTGTAAGACGAACCGCAACTTCATTTGACTTCGAATATTTTCGTAGGTCAGAAAATGCCTGTCCAGAAATAATCAGAGGGGTGCGGGCTTCATCTATTAAAATATTATCTACTTCATCGATAATTGCGAAGTGTAACCCTTTTTGGCATTGCTGGCCGTGAACATCGTAGCTTAAGTCGCCCCACCTAGCAGGTTTCATATTGTCACGAAGGTAATCAAACCCGAATTCGCTATTGGTGCCATAGGTGATATCGCATTCATAAGCTTCCCTTCGTTGGGCGGGATCCATATCGCTTTGAATGTAACCAGCAGTTAATCCAACCGCCCTGTAGATTGGAAGCATCCATTCGCAATCGCGCCTTGCAAGGTAATCGTTGACAGTAATAACATGAACGCCTTTGCCTTCGAGTGCGTTAAGAACAGCAGGAAGTGTAGCGACGAGGGTTTTGCCTTCACCAGTAACCATTTCAGAAATGTTACCGCGATGTAAGACAACACCGCCCAGCATTTGGACATCAAAATGTCGCATATTCTTGGTGCGAAGTGCGGCTTCTCTGCAAGCTGCAAAAGCGATGGGCAACAGGTCGTCGAGTAATTCGCCCTGAGCAAGTTTGGCACGAAGCTTGGAAGTCATCTGAGCAAGGTCTTGGTCAGAAAGAGCTTTGACTTCGGGTTCGAGGTCGTTAATTTTTGCAAGCATACTGCCTGGAATAATTTTTGGGATGCTGCCCGCTTTTTCCGAACGGATAAATCCTAGTGACTTGACATACCGGACATTGCTGTCACCAAGAATGCTAAGCATTAACTTGTTGACCATTTCAGGAATTCCGCCGAAAAATTCGATTATCTGGTCAAGAAAACTTGTCTTCGCAGGCATCGAGCCACTCCTATGGAAAAACAATGGCCCCCCAACAAGGTGTAGGCAGCCCATCTATTGTAAGTCTAGAAAGGATTGGTAGTTCCGGTCAATATGGAGAATCGAAATATTTACGGAACAAGGTTGCCTTGTAAATGTTCATCCGATTTCTTTCTTATCCATCCTACCGTAACTGTACCCTGTTGAGCATCCGTTATAAACTCCAGATGTTGGGGTAACTCTTGAACCAGTTCTTTTCTATCCTTCCCTGATTTTATAAGAAGAAGGGTATTTGGCCTTTGATTAAGGAAAAGGATCATTTGAGATTTTTCACTTCGAGAGAAAGAAATAACCTCAGTTTCGGGCAAATAAAAGGGAGCGGAATCCCATAAATGAGGATAGCAAACTACCAAAGAAGGTTTCTTTTTTTCAAATTTGAGGTGGGCGCGCAGTTGTCCGCGAATAGAAAAAAGTTGATTATAAGCGGGCAACAACTCTGAAACCCCTAGGTAAAGAGTTAGGAAGAGAAAAGCCCCTGTAACTGCAAAGGACATTTTTTTATCGGGTAATGCTGCCTTTACTATTACCCAAATGCATAAAGAGGTGAGGAATAAAAATCCCAATAAGAAACCTGTGTCCGGTTTCAACAGCCCTCTAAATATACCCGCAAATGATATCCCTAACCCAATTAACAAAATAATTCCTAGAAAATTGAACGAACCTTCTGTTCCAGGAATTAATATTGATTGCCAAACGATTTTTTCTCTTTTTTGCGTAACCAATGCCATTACTTGACATCCAAGAATTATTGCAAGCGGGGGTAAAACAGGTAAAAGGTAAATTGGCCTTTTGCTTCCCCCAATCGAAAAAAAAGTAAATATCACCACGCCGGCTATTAAGCCAAATCCTGCAAAAGATCCCATCGATTGCTTGTTGGAATTAGGCTTACAAATAGTTGTAATGAATCCGGGAAGAAGAAATATCCAAGGAATCGTTCCAAGAAACAAGTGTGGAAGAAAGAACCAGAAAGGCTCTTCGTGATCCAAAGGGGCAACATAGCGCAATAAATTTTGTCCCACATAGAAGTGGTGAAAAAAATCAGGTTCTCTAATTGAAACTGCAATTTGCCAAGGTAATGTTATGAGAATCGCTGTTATTAAAGCAAAACCCCACATCCCTAGGGATGGTTTTAAAGTTCTTTTATCTAGGAAAGTCCACAGCACTATGGGTACAGCTAAAAGCACAAGTGCAACGGGTCCCTTGGTTAAAAAACCTAGTCCTATGCAAAGACTGTAACCCAACCAGCAGGCAAGGTTCATTTTCTTTTGAGTGCAGGCCAAATACCCTAGGCAAAGGCCTAAAGTAGTCCATAAACAAAGAAGAGAATCGGGGGCAAGCATTCTTTCCAGATAAATAAATCGATTCGTTAGGCAAAGAATAAATCCTGCCAATAGCCCTTCCCAAGGCGCCCCAGCAAAGTAACCCCAAGAAACAACAACTAAAATAATGGCGATGCCACAAAGGCAAGGCAGTAATCTTGCAGCCCAATCTTCTATGCCAAAGATTTGATAAAGTCCCATCACTGCCCAATAGCTAAGGGGTGGTTTATCTAAGTAGGGTTTGCCATGCAGTAAGGGAACAACCCATTCATTGTTGAGCAGCATCTCGCGGGGAACTTCAGCATACCGTGCTTCTTGTGGTTCAAGAAGGGGTGTGCGAAGTCGTGCGCCAAAAAGTAAGGCTGAAAAAAGCAGAAGAATTACGCATCCTGTAAAATAAGCTAAAAGGTTGCCTTTTTTTTCTTTGCTGATCGTGCCTTGCGTTTCGGAAGCATTAAATAAATGATTACTAAACCAATATGGAACTAATGTTTTTAAGGTCTTGGGGACTTCTTTCCAACCTACTTTGCTTTTGCCTGCATAACGCATTCTGTGTCTGACCGGAACCTCGGTAATGTTTAAATTATGACAAGCAGCTTTATGAAGCATCTCGGTGTTAACAAAAAAATTACGCGCCTCTGGTAGTATTTTATTCAGGGCATTTTTACGAAATAACTTTAAGGCGCAATCACAATCTTTGACTCCAGATCCTAAAAGTGAATGAACGAGTAGGTTGTAGCCTCGAGATAAGAAGATCCTTAATTTTGGATCTTGTCGATCAAACCGATAACCCACTGCGATGTCAGAATTTTTAATGTTATCGAATAGCTTTGCAAGATCTTCAAGATGAAATTGACAGTCAGCGTCGGTGAATGCAATAAATTCATAGCGTGAAGCTTCGAAACCAGTTCTTAAAGCAGCACCGTAACCTAGATTTTTTTCGTGCCTAATGATTCGGGTATGAGAATAAAGGGCCGCAGTTTCCTGTGCCGCTTTGTAAGTGGAATCCGAACTTCCATCATCGATTATTAAAATCTCATAATCAGAAAGGTTTAAATTTGATAAGGCTTCTTCTGCTTCAAGGATAGCCTGCCTAATACCATTTTCTTCTTGAAAAGCTGGTATGACCAACGATAGGTTGCCATAAGTGGCTGAGATTGTTTGCACTTCCCTGTGCCTCTTCATAAAAAAAACGAGAGAACTAATATAATAAAGATTGGCACAATTCGTGTTAAGCTGTCAAGTCGTAAGCTTAAGTGAAATTGGGTTCCCTCCCAGATTGTGTAAAGAGTCCTAATATAAAAAGTATGAAGCACCCAGATGCCCCACCTTTGCCTGCTTGGATAATGAAAAAGGATGGCAGAATTCTGCCATTTGATGAAGTACATATTTGCAGGGATTTATATCAAGCGGGTTTAAGATTGGGCAAAGCAGACCCCTTCCTTGCCAGGGAGTTAACGGATGCTTCGGTTTTTTTGCTTGCCTCTGAAAATCCTGGTGCCACCTTAAGACAAGAAGATATTGTGCTTTCAGTTTCTCGTACTATTCGGGAATTTGGTCACGCAGATACCGCTTTAACCTATTCGGAAATAGCATTTAAATCTGGCGGTGATCTATCTGCCGATGCGGCTATAAGCGAGTTATTTCACAAGAAAGACCTCAAGACGCCACAGGAGTTTAATCGCGACAAGATGTTGCGATCTGTTTTTTCACCTGATCTTTCTGCAGGTGTTGAAGAGGGGTGGTTTCAAGTGGAGGGAATAACTTTTCCTGATGGTTTGTTAAGTGGGACTTTTATACACGAAGATTGGCTAGATATTGCAATAAATAGTCCGGAAGAATTAAGCGGAAGTATAAAAAATCTTGCAGCTAAAATTATTCACTTTGAAGGCGCTGATTTTCTCGCTTTAGAGCAAGTCAATTTCGATATTAGGCGTTTAGAAGAAATCCTTGTTTTTATTGATAAGGCTTTGTTGGAGACAGAAACGCTCGGAATTTTGCATTTAAATGTACCTCATTGCCCGCCTTGGTTTCATGGGCTTTCGGTTAGCCCTTTGTTCCATTCGATTACTCCAGTCGGTCAAAAATCAAATGCTTATTTTACTCGGGCCTTTCTTTCTGCGTGGATTGCGGTTGAGCCTAAAAGGTTAAAAATGCATTGGCATCAATTTGGAGAGTTAGATGGGGCATTAAAAGCTTCCTTGGATCATTTAGCAAGAACAAGGACTCAGTGGGCTTTTTCGCATAAAAACAAGCCTAGGTTGGATAAGCAAGACGAAAAATCAGCCCCCAATGTGCTGGATAAAATTTACTTGCGATTAGATAGATTGGCAAATGCCTGTATCCGTAAAGGTATTCTTGATAAATTTACGACTCGATTGCCTAGTTTGGTGAGGTTTGGAGTGGCTGCAGGCTTGCAAAAAAGAGCTTTCTTAAGAAAAATCGAGGCAGAACGAAGGCAAAATGATGAAACTAAAGTAAATCTTGCTGCAGGATTTTTGTTGGAAAAGGCAACTCTTATTATTGCCCCTAAAGGCCTTCCAGATTTGCTTGAGAATCTTTTCCCGGGCAAGTCTTTCCTTGACCAAGAAGTTTCTCAGTTTGTTAAAAATGTTTTGCAAGTTTTAAACGCAACGGTCCGGCAAGAAGAAAGTAAAGGTTTTCTTTCGATTGTTGTTGATTTATCGCACCTCTTGGAAGTCAAAGAATCGAAAATAAAGGTGCTGATGAAATCCAAGCAAAATAGTATTAAGTTTAACATGCCAATAGACTTACAAGGGAAAGTTGAGTGGTTAAACGGACTTATTTCAGGCGAGGAATTATTGACCGTATTTGCAACTAAGGAAGAGGTTTTGGAGGTTGGATTTAAGAGGGGATGGACAAAAGTTCATTCCTTGGAATGGTAATTATTGGCCCTGACCCTTGTCGCTTGCATTTATTGCTATTAGATTAATAGCTCATTCAATAATTTTGTTTCATTATCTTGATTTTATGGAGTTTCTATGCCACATACGCGCAGTGCCAAGAAAAATTTGCGCAAATCTATCAAGCGTCGTGCTCTTAACCGTGCCACGCTTCGTGATATTACTTTGCAAGTAAAGAGCGTAAATACTGCAGGCGAGACTAATCTTGAAGACCTTAAAAAACAATACAATCTAGCTGCTAAAAAACTGGATAAAGCTGGGGCTAAACGAATCATTCATCCTAATAAGGCCGCCCGACTTAAATCCCAGTTGAGTAAAGTTTTAAATAAGAAGACGGCTGCTAAGTAATTTTTTAATTTTGATTTTTATAAGTTTTGTTGCAATACACCCACCTGAAATAATGGTGGGTATTTTTTTATATTGCTTTACGCAGTTTGGAGCGGTACTGGGGTTGATGAATTTTTGGTTCATCTGACTCTTCCTGTTTTTTCCAGATAAGAACTGTAAAGGCTGGTACTAAAATTGGCCTTACAATAAAAGTGTCTAATAAAACGCCAAAAGCTAGTGCGAATCCAATCTGAAACAATGTGTTAAGGCCGGCAAGCATCAGGGTTGCAAAAGTTCCCGCCATAATCAAGCCGCACGAGGTGATAGTGCCCCCGGTTAGGGCTAATGCCTTTCGCGATCCTTCTACGGCCCCAAGCAGTGCTTTTTCTTGAATCATTCGGGTGATTAGTAGGATGTTGTAATCTTCGCCCACCGCAACAAGAATAATGAAGAGGAAGAAGGGAACGCGCCAATCGAGTTCGCCTATGGCCCTGCCATCATACCAATGCGCCATAAGGGCGGTTGCGCCAAGAGTAACAAGATAGCTGAAAAGCACGGTAGCGAGTAAGTAGCCTGCAAGCCAAGGGCTTCGAACTAAATAAAGCAGGATGAGGAAAATGCCTGCGAGAACCATCCAATTGATTCTAAACCTGTCAGATTCGGTTACATTTTCCATATCAATAGCTGAAACGGTTAAGCCGTAAAGCTCGGCATTGATGACTCTACCTTTTCCAGCTGCAATAGGAAGCTGTTCGCGTGCCCAATAACGCAAGCTTTCAAGAGCTGGTTGACTGGTTGGTGAAAAGGGATCCGTTTTAAGTACTACTTCAAGACGGGTTACATAACGAAGTCGGCTTTTATCACGGTTTTCACGGTTGACTAATGTTGCAAGGTAATACTCTCGCGCCTGCCTCATTATTTGTTCATCTACACCTTGTAAAACATTGACCCAAAACTTTTTCAGGATTCCTTGTGGGTCTTCAACAATACCTTTTGGTTCATTTACGGGTTGCCCCAAGGGTTGTGTAAGACTTCTCACTTCTGCAACGCCTGGCAGTTTTAAAAACCCTTGGCTCAAATGGCTGAGAAGTCGTTTCCCCTCTTGGTTTTCCCACGGTTTGTTGCATTCAAGAAGTACGATTACTGGGCCAAGTTCACCTGGAGTAAAATGTTCTTGGATAGCTTGTAAACCCTGAACACTTTGGCTTTTTCTAGATAATTCGCCGGTGGTGTTGTAGTTAGGAGTTACTTGTAATCCAATTATGGCGAGGGGTAGAAGGACAATGGTTACAACTACAAGTGACTTAATCGGATTTGAAACAATGAAATCGCCGATACGAAACCAATTAGCGTGTTCGATTTCGGGTGCGACAGCGACGGGCAATTTTCCGGGCCAGAATGCGAGTTTACCGCAAAGGCTTAATAGGGCTGGCGCTAAAGTTAATGATGCCACCAAGGCAATGGTGAGGCCTAAAGCGATGGCGGGGCCGCCACACCGAACCTTGGCAAATTCTGCCAGAATCATTAAGCTTAGTCCACAAATTACAGTTCCCGCACTTGCAACAATTGCGTGCCCTACATGTTCAATCGCAGAAGTTATTGCTGTCTTTGGGTCTAAGCCTTTACATAATTCTTCGCGGTAACGGCTAATTAAAAATAAACAATAATCTGTTCCCGCACCATAAAGCATCACGATTGCAAATATCTTACTGATATTCATTAGATGAAAACCAGGGATTAGTGTGCAAATAGCTAGTAATTTTAAAGCAATAAATACCGAACTTCCAATAGTTATCAACGGGATGATTGCTAGGCCGGGTGCCCTGTACACAAAAAGCAGGGTAACGATTACTAATAAGATGGTTGCTAAAGTCGTGCTATCAAGGCTGGATGCACCTGCACTAATAAGGTCTCTGCCAACGGCTGCAATCCCAGTAACTTTGATTTGAACAAAACCGTTTTCTTGAGTCGGAAAATGTTCTCGGAAGACCTGTTCAGCTTTATCGACCGATAAGCGTGTTTGATTCGCCATAAATGGTGTGGCTAAGAAGACTTGAACTAGTGTGCAGGTTTCATCAAGGCTTTTAAGTTTTTTGCCTATGATAGGTTCTTTTTCGTAAAGGATTTTTCCTATTTGAAGTTCGGGTTCATTCGTTGCCAATTCTTTAAGAGCTTTAACAGCGGCATCTAGGTTTGCATAATCTTCAGGGCTAAACATTCCTTGTTTTCTTTCAACGAGGAAAATAACCTTGCTTGCAAAAATATCTTTGGGGAAAGCCTCTTCAAGAAGTTTGTAGCCACGAACACTATCGCAGCGAGCTGGTAGAAATCTAATATCATCATCTTGAGAATTTTTTTCCCAAGACGGGGCAAAATAGGCAGCACAACCCCCAAATAGGAGCCATACGGTACAGATCAGCCAAGGGTGGTTGGCGGCCAAATGGCCTAACCAGCGGTACATTCCCTTGCAACTCCTTTGCTGGGAGCAAAACTTTTGGGTGTAAATCCTTTCACACCATCATTAAACATATCGGCGTGTTAATTTGCCACGCTTAAGTAAAAAAGAAAAAAATATGATTTCCATAGAAAATGGGATGGCTCGGTAAGCCTTATCTTTCTTTAAATTTTTACTCTTACTACATGCCCAATTTACACTTTAAATTGCAAGACCTATCATACAGGGTTTTTGATAATCTGCCCCAAGTACATGGTATTCTACGGGGTTTAGGTCTTTTCTGCTTAACATGCCATACTTTTGTATATGCGTATGGCCGCTCAAAATGTGAGTTAATTTCTTGGCTTTTAAAACTTGCTTGCCCAGTGTCAGGTTTCCAGCATACGCATTCGAAAACGCCCAACCAGGGTTGCCCGTCTCGCGGTGAATTTGTTCCTCTAAAATAGGAAAATGCGTTGCTACTATTATTCTTTCAACTTTAGAACTTACTTCCATTGCTTTTATTTCTTCAATAAATGGTTGCGATACACGCAACGCAAATTCCGGGTCCGACCATTCCCAATCAACTAGCAAGGCATCGCTGTTGAAATTAAATTTCTCTTGGGCATAGTGCAATTCTGAGTGCGCAATATTGGTATCTGCAGCAGAATAATCATACCACCCGATGGTTCCTACAATGCCAACCTTTTGGTGTACAAAAGATTTTCCTTCTAACCAAATACAGCCTAACCCTTGGGCAATAGAAGGAAGTTCTTCGAACCATAATTTTTTACTGTCGCTAAATCTTCGCACCCAGAGGTCGTGGTTGCCTGGGAAAACCAGCAGGGGGCAAGTGAATTGTTTTTTAAAAAGACTTAGGCATTTTTCGAAATCTTGAACAGATTCGCCAAGGTCGCCCCCCAGAATTACAATCTCGGGTTCAAAATTTGCAATTTCTTCTATAAGGTTTTGAATCTGCCATTGTGGAGTCACAGGTTGGTGTAAGTCCGCAGTAAATACAATTTTCATATTAGTCATTCAGAAATGTTAAGGGGATTTACTCATAACCATAATTAAAATCTTAGCGCAAAAAATTAGGGAGTAATATCTTTTTCCGTAATCTTTGCTAATCCCTCATTTTTCGATATGCCACTTGATTGCTTTAAGCTTTAAATTGAACCAAATTTTCCACAGACAACTTGTAATCATAATGGCTCGAAACTTTAAAGAAACAAGCCTTCCTTTTTTGCGAGGGCAATTTGACTTATTATTAAACTTGATTTGCTAGTCAATTATTTTACTTAATGGGTATTCAACGATTCCCTTTGCCCCTGCTTGACTAAGTTGCGGAATAATATGCCTGACCACGCTTTCATCTAAAATCGTATTCAATGCTACCCAAGATGGATCCGATAACGATGAAATAGTTGGCTTTTGTAAAGCTGGTAAAATTTTCAATACTTCGGTAAGTGCGCTATTAGGAACATTCATCATTAGCCCGACTTTTCCTTCAGCAGCAAGTGCTCCTTTTAGCATCAAAATCATATCGTCCATTTTTTTGCGTTTCCAAGGATCTGCAATTGATTCTTTATTGGAAATGAATCGGGTGGTGCTTTCTAAAAGTTCTGCAATTACTCTTAGCTTGTTGGCTCTTAGTGAACTTCCTGTTTCAGTAACATCGACGATAGCGTCTGCAAATCGTGGAGGTTTAACTTCCGTTGCGCCCCAACTAAATTCTACATTAGCTTCAACATTATGACTGGCAAGCCATCGTTTAGTTATGTTGACGACTTCGGTAGAGATTCGCTTACCTTGTAAATCAGAAACAGTTTTGATCTCGGAATCTTCGGGCACAGCAAGCACCCAACGCACTGGTTTTTTGCTTACCTTGCTGAAAATGAGTTCGGTCATTATGATTACTTTGGCCTGACTTTCTTCGACCCAGTCAAAACCTGTAAGGCCACAGTCTAAAGAGCCATTTTCCACATATCGTGCCATCTCTTGGGCACGAATAAGTGTGCAATGGATTTCAGGGTCATCAATCGAAGGGTAGTAACTTCGTGGTTGAAAAGTAAGGTTATATCCCGCTTTGCGAAATAAATCTGCACTGGCATTTTTTAGGCTTCCGTCGGGGATTCCCAAGCGTAGAGTTCTCGGGTTGCTCATTTCTTATACACCTTTAAAGGGTCAAAGATTCTTTCACCAATAGTTTCGGTTTGTCCATCCTTTAACTTACGGAAAAAGCAGGAAGAAAAACCTTCGTGGCAGGCAGCGCCGCCAATTTGTTCAACTTTAACAAGCACAGTATCTGCATCGCAATCGATAAAAATTTCTTTGACAATCTGAAAATTTCCACTTTCCTCGCCTTTGCGCCAAAGTTTATTTCGACTTCTGCTGAAATAAACCGCTTGACCCGTTTTAAGCGTTTCTTCAAACGCCTCCTGATTCATATAGGCAAGCATAAGCACTTCACCCGTTTTTGCATCTTGGGCAATGGCTGGTACCATGCCGCCTGACTTAGAAAAATCTAACATTTTACTCCCACCTTAAACTTTTTAGTATTTACACAGTTTATTCTAATAGGTAATCAAACTAAGGCAGGTATGATCTTTGAGCTGTTCTTTACCTTTTAAGAATGATAATTCAATTAAAAAAGCGCAAGCTGCTACATTTCCCCCAGCTTTTTTGATTAATTCACAAGCTGCCTTCATCGTTCCCCCTGTCGCTAAAACATCGTCTAGCAGCAGCACCGAATCGCCGGTTTTAATCGCATCGATATGCATATGTAATTCTGCACTGCCGTATTCTAAATCATACTGCAGGGAATGTGTTTTGTAAGGAAGTTTTCCAGGTTTTCGCAGTAGAATAAGCGGTTTCTTTAATCGTATTGCCAACGGGGCCGCAAATAAGAACCCCCTAGCTTCGGCAGCGGCGATGGAATCAACCTTCAGACTTTTTATCATTTCTTCCAGTCGGATTATCGAAGTTTCAAATGCAGATGGGGATGCTAATAATGGTGTAATATCTTTAAATAAAATACCAGGCTTGGGAAAATCTGGAATATCCCTTATGAAGGTTTCAAGTTTCATTATAAATTGACTCCAAGGTTAATAAGTTAAAACAAGGTACACCTACCCTAGAGGCAATTATGGCGATAACTGTGCGAAAGGCGAATCAAAAAGATGCTGATTTCATTGTTAAAATGAACAAAGCGCTTGCTTTTGAATCAGAAAACTTACTTCTTGATGAGGCAATCCTTCATGAAGGTGTTGCTGGTTGCCTCGAAGATTCTTTAAAAGGATTCTATTTTATCGCTGAAATTGATGGTGAAATAGTTGGCCAATTAATGATTACTTTCGAATGGAGCGATTGGCGGAATGGATGGATTTGGTGGGTTCAAAGTGTTTATGTAGCGGCTGAATTTCGTAGAATGGGGCTTTTTAAAACTCTGTTTCGACACATCGAAAATCTTGCAAAAAAAGAAAAAGATGTTGTCGCACTTCGCCTGTATGTTGAGTCAAACAATAACCACGCCAAAAATGTATATCAAAAAGTTGGAATGAAATACGCTGATTACCAGGTTTTTCAAAAATATATCTAGGCCAAGAGTTTGCTGCTAAGCATTCAGAATGATTTCAGGATTTATGGCACTTATCGAAATTGAAAAAAATTCATCCGGCAATCGTAACCAAGCAAGATTACTGCTAATTCTCGCTTCGATTCTTTGGAGCACCAGTGGGCTTTTTACAAGATGGTTGCAGGGCACTTTCGGAATTAATGAAGCCATTGAAATTCATCCTTTGCAAATGGCATTTTTCCGTGTTCTTTTTGCTGCCTTGGGTATCGCTTTTTTTGTGCGTTATCGAGATATGAAATTCCAAAAGTCTATGGTTCCCACAGCATTAAGTTTTGCAATTATGAATGCGCTCTTTGTTACGGCACTTGCTTTAGGCACCGCCGCCAATGCTATTCTTTTGCAATATACTTCCTTAGTTTGGTTTGTGCTTTTCTCGGTATGTTTTTTGAAAGAAAAACCAGATAGGAAGGTAATTCAGGCAATTATACCAGCAATTTTAGGCATTCTTGTTATCGTTGCTGGAGGGTGGCACGCCGGTGAAGGAGTAGTCATTCTAATTGCTTTAGGCAGTGGTTTTACTTATGCTCTTGTTATTATTGGCATTCGTTTTCAGGTCAATATTGCCGCTGCTTGGGTTACTTTCGTCAATCTTTCTGTTGCTGCACTGCTACTTTTACCTTTTGTAATTTTGATGCCTTTCCCAACTTCAAAACAGTTAATCATTCTTTTTTTGTTTGGCTTTTTTCAACTGGGATTGCCTTATATGCTGACCGCACGAAGTTTGAAAGTAATTAGTCCTCAGGAAGCAGGAATCCTTACTTTGTTGGAGCCAATATTAAATCCAATCTGGGCATTTATGATCGCACCAGAGAAAGATATGCCGACCCTCAGCACTTGGATAGGTGGGGTTTTGTTAATATCTGCCTTGTGTTGGCGTTATTTGCCTGAGAGAAATAAAGTTGAAATCAGAAATGAAGGCTAACCTTTGTTTTTTTGTTTCAGATATTTTGAAATTAGTTATGCTCTTGATAGATTTTATACACTTTAGATTTTTTAGGGGGTTAAGATGAATCGTATGACTTGGCTTAGGTTGATTTTCTCTTTGATGATTTCCACACTACTTTTTCAGGGGTTTGGCTCCGCTGCAGAAGGTGAAGAAAAGTGGATCTCGATTTTTAATGGCAAAGACCTTACTGGGTGGAAAACCCATCCCGATGATAAAGCAAAATGGGAAGTTGTTGATGGTATGATCGTTGGTACGGGGCCAGCAGGTCATCTTTTTAGCGAAAAAGGAAACTATAAAAACTTTAAGTTCAAAGTTGAAGTTTCGATCAGTGATAAAGGTAACAGTGGCCAGTATTTTCGTACCAAGTTTGCTAAGGCTTTTCCTCCAGGTTTAGAAGCACAAATTAATAGTACTGGCGGTGATAAAGTTCGTACTGGAAGTCTTTATAATGTAAAAGATTGCCTTATTTATGAACAACTTGTTAAACCTGACACTTTTTTTACCCAAGAAGTTTTGGCAGATGGTGATCATATTGTGATCAAAGTTAACGGTAAGATAACTGTGGATACTAAGTTGACAGGTGATAAAGCTAAGATTACCGAGGGTCATTTTGCAATTCAGCAACACGACCCTGGTTCAAAAGTGATAATTAAAAAAATGGAAATAATTGAACTTCCATAATTTATGGAGGTTGCAAAGTTTAAAGGCCCTTGTTTTGGAATGAAGCAGGGGCCTTTTTTAGTTGGAACCACCATTTAGCCAGCGGCCTTCATCGATTTTAAATTGCCCTGATAAACGGTTGTAGGTAATCTTTTTTCCTTTGATTTCTTCTGGTGGAACACCTTGCCTAGTCTTTTTGTATAAAGTCGCAAGACCAGTTTCGCCGCCGTAGAAAATCACAAGTTCCTTGGCTTCTTCGTACGAAACTTGTTCAGCACGACCCCAAAACTCTTGGGCTTGAACCATAACTCGGCCTTTGGCAATCATTTCTTGTTGGGTCTTACTTGCACCTTGTTTACTTAGTACATCCAACCTATCGCATCGTAGGTACATTCCTCCCTTAGGGAGATGATCCATAACAGATTCAAGATCGATATCAATGTTTGGGTTATCGCAGGGGAAATTAAGCACGCGGACATTCTCTAGAAAAGTAGCGGTGTTGCGTTTGCTATTTCCATACATACTTCTAAGGAAATTAACTTGGGTTAATTTCATTTCATCGGAAACAGTTTTGCTTCCGATTTTAGTTTCGATATTTTTCTGGTTGTCTGGTGAAAGTGGAGCTAGAACAGGCTCACCCCCGCCCCTTTGCATAATTCGAACTTCCCCAGGGCCAGAAGCACGCACTTCATTGCCATCGCCAGAATCTTTTGCTTTGCTATTATCCTTAATCTTGATTTCTTCATTTCCATCCCCATCTTCTTTATCTAAACGGTTCATAGAAAGTGTGACGGCTTGAATACGGTGATACTTAATTATTTTATCATCCTCTCGCAAGATTTCTTCAACCCTTACGCTTCGGTCGCAAACAAGATTCTGAACTCTGGCCGATTGTTCGTTCTTGTTTCCACCTTTAAGCGAGACGGCCTTATCAAAAAACACTTGAAGTGATTGGCAAGCCAGTCTAGAGTTTTCCTGCTCTGCCTGAATACCGCCATGAAATTCCGCAAACTTCCCGTTAAAAAACATTGATTTGTTCCAGTGTACTTCCATCGGAACTGCTTTGTTAAGTTTAGTACCTTGGAAGTTAGTAGTACTTTCCATTTGCATAGCTCCAACCCCGTTGACCCACGCTTTGTTGGTAGCTTGGTCAATGTTAACTTCGGGTCCAACGATAAGCATTTTATCCATTCTAAGTTGAGCCAAGTCACCAGTAACAACAAGGAAATTTCCATCTGGGTGTGCAGTCATATGCAAGGTATCTCCCTTGATATCGACACCCTTTTCCCCTGGTTTTTCAGAATCTTGCTGTACGGTAACCGATCCTTCGGTCCAAAGTTTTTCTAGATGGTTTTTGTTTTCGATTTGATTAGCCCACGCTTCAATTGATCTAGCAGATAAATGAATTGGCCTAGCAGTATTATTTTTAAGATCTTTATTAGCACCATCAATTTTCAATTCGGTATTAGGAATGGTGGAAACTGGAGGGATTGGATTTTGAGGGTTTTGATTTGCAGTCGTAGCCTTAGAAGGGTTCTCGATTGGATTGTTGCTTACAGTAAGGGCTTTTTCTGAAAAGGTTTTCTCTGGTGTAATATCCTTGAACCAAACTGATAGCCTGCCACTATCTCGAATGATTAGGTCACGAGAATCAGCGGAAACATTGCCCATAGCCTCAACGCGATAAAGTTTTTTCCCCGATCCTCCGGTAGTTCCCTTTGCAGGGGAAGATTCTTTGCTTATTAAAGTTTTAGAAATCGGTGTAATAATATCTGGGGATTTCAGCCAGACTTTCAAAGTATCTGCTTGTAAATTCTGATCTTTGGCAGGGTCTGCGAATTTCGCATCTCCGGTAAGTATAAGCAAATCCATCAGACCTTCGCGGGTTGAAATTAGTTGATCTTTCCAAGTCGCACGAATAGGTTTTGCCTGTTTTTTTTTATCTTTGTCCGTGATATCGATCCAACCTGGCCCCTTTGCAGTTGCGGTTTGATAAGACTTTGATTTAGGGTCTTTAGGATCACCCTTTTTATTAATTATGGTCATTTCGATAGAATGTAAAATATTGTTTTCCTTTACCGCCCACATTTCTGGAGTACCTTTTAAGGTGGCCGTTGATGTATTGGCATCATAAAAGAAATTATCTCCGTGTGCTTCTAGCTTTTCTTCTTCCGAGATTAAGATTACTTCTTTTCCGATTGCTCTAACATTCTCGATATCAATTCCAGAATCTAAACTTTTTTCTTCGTTTTCAATACTTGATGAGGTGCCTGAATTATCTTTTCTCTTCAGATTGATTTCGAGTTTTTCACAAATGAGTTGGTCAATTTGTCCAATATTTTCGTGATGGCGAGTAACGATGACATCCCGTGTTGGGGTTCCCGGTTTAATACACGCATCAAAAACAGCAATATCTCTGCCTTTTTGAATGAAATAATCGAATGTTCCTTGGGTCTTAATTCCAATATGGGCTTTCTCTTTTGGAGTTCCTGATACGGTGGGTTTCTTTTCATCTTTTGAAGAAGTTGCACCTAAAAAGCTGGAATCATTATCTACATAAAGATGCATATCAACATTGGATAGCAGTTTAATTCTTTTAACTCCAAGAATGTTATCGCTTTTTGTTTTCTTTATTGGAGTTGCAGTTGGCAGCGTCGATTCCGTCAGAAGTTCCATTTCCATACCTAGTCCATGAACTTCGGTTGGTCTTGGCTTACTATGGTTATCGGTGAGATGAATTGAATCCTCAGTCCAGATAAGCTGTTTGTTTTCTTGATAAAATAAGGGGCCTTGGGGTATAAAAATAAAAAGGTCATCATCTCTGGAAGGCGTTTTTCGATTGTTTACAATTTCGATTTTCCCTGATATTTCTCCGCCTATTACCTTCCTATTTCCCACATCAGTTAAGTTTACAACGGGGCGATCGAATTTAAGAAAAGCAACATCGCCTCGGATAGTATTGATTTCAACTGGGCGAGCATCATTTTTATCTTTGTTGTAAACAACCAAGCTCAAAGGTAATAACCGAACTCTGCCATCTGGTTCAATTTGGAAACTATCTGCAGCAAAAACCATACTTCGAGAGTTTAACTCAATTTTTATTTTTCTTTGAACTTCAGGGCAATCTAGGCCAAAGGCTTGTTGTAATTTTGTAACAACCCTACTGGTTGGTTTTACTGGTAATGGTGGTAGAGTTTCTTTGGCCCGAGCGCTAAATGCGTAGGGTAGTGGGGGCAGCCCATCAATTGCCCCCAAGAACCAAGCATAAACGAAGTACAGGGTCATAAAAAGGGTGAACCCGAACCCAAGAATTAAAATCCGCTTCGGAGTCCACACTTTAGAAACACTCCTTGCAACAGGTTCTGTGATTTAGCCTTGGTGTGCTGCACATAGAGATTCCCATTTGTTTTGAGTATTAAGTATTAATTCCACGAATTCGCGAACGGCAGCTTTCCCACCTAATTGCTTGCTAATAAAATGCGCACAACTACGCACTGCATAACAAGCATCTTTAGGCGCGCCCGCTAGCCCACATGCTTTTAAAATCGAAACATCAGCTAGATCATCACCTATATAAGCAATTTCATTTGGTGCAAAGCCTGTGGATTTTATTATCTCTGCTAGAGCTTTTGTTTTGTTGCTAACACCTTGAAAAACCATATCGAAATCAAGTTCTTTAGCTCGGTAATCTACGACAATAGAAGTTCTTCCCGTAATAATTGCAGTTATGAGGCCCTGCTTTTTAAGGTTTTTTAAAACCGATCCATCTCTAACATGAAAAACTTTCCACTCTTTTCCTGTTCCATCATGAATAATTCCACCCTGAGTTAGAACACCATCAACATCCATTGCAAGAAGCTTAATGTTTCGGCATCGTTCAGAAAGTGAAGGGTTGATGGTTGCTGTGAAGTTCATGGGGTTCTTTATTAAGCCACCTTGGTGGAAGGAATTACCATACTTGGAGCAAGGCTAATTAAATCAGTAATATCGAGAAGTCCTTGAGGTGAATTATTTTTATCAACAACAGGCAGTTCGCTAAGTTTTCTATGTTTCATTAGTTCAATTGCATCAACAACTTTGGAGCCAATAGCAATCGTGATTGGGTTTTTTGTCATAACCTCGTAAATAGGTTTATCTAGGGCAAGGTCATTTCTGTTTTCAATTAACCGAGCTAAGTCGCTATCCGTGAAGATGCCACAAAGTTTTTCTTGGGAGTCTAGGAGAATAACTGCTCCCGTTCTTCGCCCAGGTTGGCTTGCTTTCGAAAATACCATTCTCACGGTGTCTTGGGCACTTGCTAGTCGGAGTTCGTGGCCGTGTCGCATAACGGTTTCGACCCGCATCAGTTTCTTTCCTAAACTTCCCGCGGGGTGAAACTTTGCAAAATCTTCCTGACAAAATTCATTCGCTTTACTTAGGCAAAAAGCCATTGCGTCACCTAATGCGATCATAGATGTACTGCTTGCCGATGGGGCAAGTCCTAAAGGGCAAACTTCTTCTAAGGGGCCATAGGCAATTGTGATATCTGATTTTTTTCCTAGAGTGCTGTATTTGTTTCCAGTTAGGCCGATGATTTTTTTGCAATGTTCTTGAAGAGGGCCTAGTAGCCTGATGATTTCTTCACTTTCGCCACTATGAGATAAAACTAAAGCGATGTCTTCGGGGTGAAGCATTCCTAGGTCACCGTGGACTGCTCGAACTGCGTCAAGGAAATAGCTTCGTGTGCCTGTAGAGTTAAGGGTGCCCACCATTTTGAGTCCGACATCGGCACTTTTACCTGTACCAGTGATTGCAATTCTACCTATTTTCTTGCGTGTCATTTCGTAAATTACTTGAAGAGCGGCAAGAAAATTTTCATCTAATCGATCTGCAACAAGGCAAAGTGCCGCTGATTCTTCGTGCAATACTTCTCTTGCAAAAGCAATTGCTTGAGAGTTAATAAATTCAATGCCAGCAGTTTCAGACTTTATCATATGCCTTCCTTGGCAACTCGATTTTTATCGAGTCAACTTTTCAAACTATTTGCCTAAGTGCTTTCCTATGCACTAAAAGCATCTAATTTTACAAGATCGCTTTATCTAGGTTATTCGTCAAGATCGACCGTAGAACTGAGGCCTAAATTGTATATCTTGCCTTTGTTTAAATAGGGTAAATAGGGTACATTTTTTTCATTAGCATAATCAATCATTTGATTTTTGTTTAAGTTAAGGTTAGTATTTATTAATGGACTGATTAAAAAAGGACAGGGTTAATTACTATGCTTCTCATTTTACTTGTTTTGCCAAGCCTACTGATGAATGAAAATTCACCTTTGTTAAATAAAAAAATTCCCCCTTACACGATGTTGGTCGTTTCCGGGGCAGAACGAGGTAAACTTCATTGTTATGTCTGTGAACAATCTGATAAGGAAGGCGTGGTGTTATTCACAAGAAAAATCTCCGATGGGATCTCAAAAACTGCAACGGTGATTGAGAAGCATACCAAGGTTCGTCCTGATTTTAAGGGTTGGGTTAGTTTGATTAGTGAGGATGGAAGTCAAGATAATAGTTTGCTTAAGTGGGCTACTGAGAATAATTTGTCCGCTACACCAGTTGGAAGATTTGAATATAAAGGTGGGCCCCCAGCTTACCGTCTTGCTGTTGATTCTATTGCAGAAGTATTTTTCTTTAAAGCAGGTAAGGTTCTTTATTCGCTCCAAGCAAAAGACGAAAATGAGTTGAATAATTTGTCTGCGAAGTTAGAAGAATATCTTAAAAAGACTAAAAAATAGTGGTTTGCTAAAACAATAATTACCTTACCTTGGCTTGAAAACGGACGATGCCATATTCTTTTGGCATAAGTTTCCCCGTGATTTCCCAACGAAGAGAAAGGGACCCTGCTTCATTCTTCTGGATTGTGAAAACAGCATCGCGATCTGAAACTGCTGAATTTGCTACATATTCTAGTCTGGTCGCCAAGCTATCGGTTACAGCAATATCAGACATTGGTTTACTGCCTAGGTTTGTGTAACGCAAGGTAAAGGTTACAATCTCACCGACTTTAGCCGCTGGTGTATCAGCTAATTTTAGAAGGGAAAGAGGTTTGTCGGTTTCAATTTCTCTAGCTTCATCTTCGGTGATTACAATTTCTCTAGTTTCAACAGTAGCTTTGACAACAACGGGGCCATTTTCGATGCGGCCTACAACGCTGGTTCCTTCGAGAGCCACATTTTCTCGGAGCCCAAGAGAAGAGGAAAAGCGTTTTACATTTTCTATTTGTCGTTTTAATGCAATTTTTTGTTTATCTTGGTTAACCGAGGTTGCTTCTGAATTAATGGTTTCGCGTGTAAAAATGTCAAGAGTTTGTGCCCGAATAATTTCGAGGCGATGAATTGCGCCAAGTGCTACAAGATTTTCTGTTCCTTTTAGTCTTTGTCCCGCTTTGAAACTGTTCAGGTGCTCCATCGATCTTGCATTTAAACTTGGGGTATTAGTACGATATTGGCTATCTGCAATTGATGCTTTGTGTTCGTTGAATTTTTGAACGGTATTTATATTGCCCCAGATGGTTTCCTGAGCAAGAATAGCAAACCTTGGTGCGGATAGAATAACTCGGTTGGAACGAGCAATTCTTTTCTTTCCACCTGCATCCGTATATTCTGCAATTGTATCTTCTGGATTTACGCCCTGAAGGTTTCCTTGGGTGTCATAGCCAGCTTTGGGATAGTGGTCGCCCCCATCAAAAAGGAGTTCTTCTTTATTAAATCTAGGGCCCAATTTGGGATCGAAAAAAGAAAAACTTTCGTGCGGAATGATAGGTGGGTGCTTAGGGTGAGACAGGAACTTTTCGCTTTCTAATTGTACGGTTCCTGGAATTGCGTTTGCAAATAGTTCCCTTTCATCGATTGACTTGCCACCTATTCGGAGGATTACCATAATCCTGCCACGGTCTCTTGCTTCTTCGACGAGGTTTGAATCTAAAGGAACATACGATTCAATTGGGTTGTCAATCGTGGTACTAACAGATTCAGCTTTTTCAGAGTTTTCGAGATAAATAACTTTGGTAACTAAATTTCCTTTTAGGGCTGATTCTATTTCAAGTCGATGAATTCTTATGGGTGCAGGAAAATTTAAAGGGTTTGCAACTTTGGGCATATGTAGGCTGCCCCGTACTTCTAAAGTTGGGTAGATTTCAGCATTAGGGTTGTCGGGAAGGTTACTCAATTTGAAACGATAAACATACCCGGGGCGAAAACCTGCAACTTGTTTTTCTGGTAAAGTCAAACGCCTATCGTAGCCTGGGTAGATGGTTGTTTTTACACCTTCTGGAGCAATAAAGTTGAGCCATAAAACAGGCGATTGCCCTAAGTTTGGCCCCATTACCATTGGTTGGCACAACGCCAAAGGGGTAAACAAGATGCATTCAACCAGCAAGGCTATTATCAAGGATATTTTGTGTTTTTGAAGCATTGCAAATGGCCTCATTGAGCTTGTACCTTCTTGACCAAGAAGGAGTTTGAACTAGGAAGCCGGCGTTCGAGGTTTTTATTCTCGAAGAGCCGGCGCTTGGTTTTAAACCTTTATTTGTTTAAGAAAGGTGGAATGATCGAGGGTTGTACCGAAGGTTTTACTTCTGGTACGCCTGATCTAATCTCTAAAGGCTTTGAAGTAATACCTTGTTTTTCAGGTAATATTTCTAATCCAGTGGTAGGAACGCCAGTGCTAGGAAATGTTTCCTTCTTAAGAATGATTGTGGTTTCTTCGTCATTCTTAATCTGACTTGTGGGTATCCCTGGAACTTCCTTTGGCATTGGACTAGGGAGAGTTTTTGGAGCACTTGGCGGTGCGCTAGGTAGGATTTGCAAACTTGGCATTCCAAACCCATTTGGGGCGCCTTGCATATTGGGCATACCTTGTTGGCTAGGCATAGGGCCTGAGCCATTGATCCCATAAGGAACCATTCTGCCCATTCCGCCCCCTTGCATCATTCCTTGTGGAGGAACAGGGGCCCTCATATTGCCACCGGGAGGGGCATCCATTGCGGGGGTATTCGGTGCTTCGAGATCGATGTTACCAAGTCTTGCAATAAGAAGAATACTTCCCCTGCGTTGAGCTTCAGCGATAGGATCAACACCGGGTTCAAGTCTAGAGGAAACGACTTCGTCTAGGCCTCCAGCCGTTGCCAAATCTTGGAATTGTGGGTCGGGAAGATAAACAACTTTTACAACAAAGTTTCCAGATGCCACTTGTTGGAAATCTTCTTCTGTAAAGCTTACTGGTACAGAACTATGAGCGATGAAAGTGTTGGTTTTACCGGTACTTGGAACCACTTCCAAGGTGGGGTAAAGTTCAACGCCTGGGCGATTAGGAATTTCGCTAAGCTTCAGACGATAGATGGCAGCTTGAAGGAAATTATAACGGCCTGGGGATTCAAGGTATTGCGCATTGAAGCTAGGCTTGCCATCGGCACCAGGTGCGAACCAAGAAATTTTCATTCCAGCAGGTTCAATAAATCGAACTTCGGTTCGTTGTACGGGGATCGGGGCGTTAGGCGCACCTCCGCCAGTTAAAGCACCCATTGCAGGAACGGCTCCGGGCATCATACTAGGGGGTCCCCCCATCATTCCACCGGGTCCCATAGGCATACCAGGATTATGCCCGTGGTTTGCAAGCATCATATTAGAAGGCATTCCGCCCGGCATCCCAGGCATACTTGGCATTCCGGGTGGAGAAATCATCCCGCCCGGCAGCATTGCGCCTGCTGGCATTCCTGCCATTGCTTGTTTCATCGGGTTTTGTGAAGCAGGCATCATTCCGGGTTTAAAGCTTGCTTGTTGCACCATAGAAAGTGGAACGCTATTTGCGATCATAGCTTTAGCGGCGGCTTCCCCAGAAGGAAGCGTTGCTTGATAAGGGCCGTTAGCAGCAACAGGAACACCCCAAGGTCCTTGAACGCCTGGGATAGATTGCGCCGTATAAGTTCCTTGGCGTACGCCATCTTGAGGCATAGCGTTTAGTGTCCCCCGATGTTGGGACATATAGCCTCCCCCGCCGGTGTTTTCGGTGGTAACGCAACCGCTAAGAGTTGCCATTGCTAGGATACTGCCATAAATTCGTTTCATGCCGACCCCCTAAAAAACCTAAAGCACAAATAAGTCTGATAAAAATCTAATTTAAAAGAATCGGGGTTATAAAAGCCCCGCCCTTAAATCAAAAAGAACACCCACTGAAAAGATAATCGGCAAAATCGGGATCTTACTTTCAACAAAATCAGAAAATATTCCCCCTTCTTCGTTTTCAGTATTTTTGTTAAAATCGGTAAATTGAGAATGCGAAGCTTAGGAAAAATAGGATCTTTTTAAAACCTTTTCCCTTGTTTTCATTTGGCGCTTACACCAACCTTCATAATTTAGGTAAGATTAATCCAGTACGCTACAGGGCTTGGATCTTTTAAAATCTGATATTACCTATTTCAGGATTTTGTCTTTTATGAATGAAATTGTTTCTGGTGTTATAGAGCGAGTTACCTTTCATAATCCTGAAAATGGTTTTGCGGTTCTTAAAGTTCATGTTCGTGGAAAAATTGGACTCGTTACCATTGTTGGAAACATATCCTCAGTTAACGCGGGGGAATTTCTCGAAGGCGAAGGCGTATGGATTCAAGACCGTGATCATGGGCCTCAATTTAAAGCTGCTGCCCTTCGATGTTCTCCCCCTCATACCTTGGCAGGTATAGAAAAGTATTTAGGTTCTGGTCTTATCAAAGGTATAGGGCCAAGCTATGCCCAAAAAATAGTCGCTGTTTTCGGCGAGAAAACCCTCCAAATTATTGATGAATCCCCCAGCTTTCTTAAGGATGTCAAAGGCCTTGGCCCTAAACGAATTGAATTAATTCGACAAAGCTGGAAAGAAAACAAAGCCATTCGAGATATTATGGTGTTCCTACAATCCAACGGCATAGGAACCACAAGGGCCGTGCGCATTTTTAAAACCTATGGCCAAGATTCTGTCGCTCTTATTCGACAAAATCCTTATCGTCTTGCAAAAGATATTCGCGGCATTGGCTTCCAAACTGCTGATGAGCTTGCGCAACGACTTGGAATTAATCCACACGGCGTAGAAAGGGCCCGTGCTGCGCTTTACTATTCTCTCGAGCGACTTGCTGACGATGGCCATGTGGGTGTTCCTGAAGAAGAACTTATCGATTATGCGATTACCCTCACTAGTATACCAATCGAGGTTATCCAAGAAGCACTTGCATCCGAAGTTGCAACAGGCGTTGTGATTATAGAGATGGTGAGCGGTAGCAAATGGGCCTTTGCGAAATCGTTACACCTTGCAGAGAAAAGTCTTGCAGCCAATTTGATAAGGCTTGCAACTGGGGCTCATCCTCTTCATGGTAGAAATTGCGATGCTGAAATTGGCGTCATCCTTCAAAAAAGCGGATTAGAACTTGATGACCATCAGTTAGAAGCAGTGCAGATGGCTTCTTCTAAAAAAATATTGATTTTAACAGGTGGCCCCGGTGTAGGGAAAACTACCATTATTCGCCTTATTCTTGATCTTTTTGAAAAGTTCGGAAAAAAAACAGTCCTTTGTGCACCTACGGGGAGGGCTGCGCGAAGACTTGCTGAAAGTACCGGCAGAGAATCTAAAACTATTCACCGTACACTCGAATTTGATGCCTCCGTTGGAGGTTTTAGAAAGGAACCTTCCCAACCTTTAGATGCTGATCTTGTTGTTGTTGACGAAACCTCTATGGTCGACACAGTACTTATGCACCATTTGATTCGAGCGATTCCGCCTCGTGCATGTTTGGTCTTGGTGGGTGATGTTGACCAATTGCCATCGGTTGGTCCTGGGCGGGTTCTTTCCGATATGATTTACTCTCGGTTGTTTAGCACTGTTAGGCTTACTAAAATTTTTAGGCAAGCGGGTAGAAGCTTTATCGTGCGTGCTGCACATTCAGTTTTGCACGGCGAGTTTCCCAACTCTGCGCCCACTGCGGAAGGAGATTTCTTTTTTGTCGAATCAGAACAACCTGCGCAAGTATCGGAAAAAGTACTTGCTATGGTTTATGATCGAATTCCAAAAAAGTTTAATTTCGACCCAGTTAAAGATATTCAAGTTTTAACACCGATGAATCGTACCGAACTTGGCGCAGGGGAGTTTAATAAGAAAATGCAGGATCTATTAAACCCTTTGAATGGTCGGTTAGAAATCGAACGCTTTGGCACCAAGTTTCGCAATAACGATAAAGTTATTCAAATGCAGAATAACTATCAAAAGGAAGTCTTCAACGGCGATGTTGGTTATATCCGTGAAATTAATGAATCTGATAAAGAACTTACCATCGACTTTGATGGCCGTATTGTCGTTTATGATTTCGGTGAACTGGATGAAATCTCGCTTGCATATGCTTTGACTATTCACAAATCGCAGGGGTCCGAATATCCAGCGGTGGTGTTGCCGATCCACACCCAGCATTACATGATGCTGCAAAGGAATTTACTGTATACGGGCATAACGCGAGGGAAAAAACTTGTGATTGTGGTGGGGACGAAAAAAGCCCTTGAAATTGCCATTTCTAGACAAGATCATCGGAAAAGGCATACAGCACTAGTTCAAAGGCTAACCAAAGAAGAAGATTTTTGATTTAATTTTACCCTTATTTTAAATGTACTAAAATTAAAGCATTGTAAGAAACATCTTTTAAAAGTAGATGAACTTAGGTTAGAATATAATTCTGCTTTAAGTTGTTTTTCCCCGTTTGTAGAGGAATGTGATGATCACTATAAGAAGAATAGTTGGACTGTTATTTGCATTTGCGATAACAATTTTGTTTTTTGAAAATAAAGTAAGTGCGCAAATAACCCCTGAAAAATCTGAATCAGCATTCACGGTTCCCGCTGGAATGGAAATTAAAGTGTGGGCTTCAGAGCCCTTGTTTGTAAACCCAACTACATTTGATATTGATGAAAAAGGTCGAGCTTGGGTTTGTGAAGCGGTTAACTATCGAAGGAAACTACGCAACCAACCACCTCTTAGATCAGAAGGCGATCGCATTGTAATTCTGGTTGATTCGGATGGGGATGGGAAAGCTGATAAAGCTACAACTTTTTATCAGGCGGCCCATGTTATGTCGCCTTTGGGAATTGCCGTGGTTAAAGATGCCAAGGGGCCTGGCAGAAAAGTGTTTTATTGTCAATCACCCGATATTATGGTTCTCGAAGATAAGGATGGGGATGACAAAGCAGATGGCCCGGCTACCAAGTTTCTGACCGGGTTTCAAGGAATTGACCACGATCACGGTGTGCATGGTATTTCAATTGGGCCTGATGGGAAATTGTATTTTTCTGTTGGAGATACTGGGGTTCGCGACCTTCAATCTGTAAATGGTAAAGGAAAAAAGTGGTCTTCTAATTCTACTGATTGCAGGGCTGGTACGGTCTGGAGTTGCGATCTTAATGGCAACAATCTTCAGTTGATAGCTCATAATTTTCGTAATAACTATATGCCCGCTGTTGATAGTTTTGGCACCGTGTTTATTAGTGATAATGATGACGATGGTAATCAACAGACTCGTATTTGCTATGTAATGCCGGGTGGGAATTTTGGTTATCATCCCAGGGGCCCTGGGCAAACGCACTGGCATGAAGAAGATCCTGGGGTTGTACCAAAAATCTTGCGTACTTTTTTTGGTAGCCCGACGGGAATGTGCATTTATGAAGCTCAACTTTTGCCACAGCAATACCGTGGCCAACCTTTACATACCGACGCGGGGCCTCGTAGCCTTCGTTGTTACCATACAAAAATTGATGGCGCTGGCTTTGCCGTCGAACAGGAAAATATGGTTTCTAGCACTGACGGGTGGTTTCGACCTAGCGATGTTAAAGTTGCACCTGATGGCTCGGTCTTTGTTGCTGATTGGTATGACCCAGGCGTTGGCGGGCACGGGATGGGCGATACAACTAGGGGACGGATTTATCGACTTGCTCCTAAAGGGGCTAAGTCTATAGTTCCTCCAGTTGATTATTCTACCCCCGCTGGGATTATTCAAGGACTTTCTTCCGGTTGTAACGCTACTCGTTATATTGCTGTCCAGCATATTCTTGCTATGGAAATTGGAAAAAGAACTGAGTTGGCAGAAATGATTTTATCGGATCCGAAGATTGCAGAAAAAGCTTGGGTTGCAGCACGAATCCTTTGGTTCGTTGATTTTCCCAAAGAGCTTCCAAAGACCCTCGAGCAGAGGGAAGAATTTAAATGGCTTCAAATTCGCAAAATTGCAGATACCTATCCTGGTTTGAAAAATCTTCCACCAGAAACAAAAGTCAGAGTCGAGGAACTTATTGCCAAGGGCGGCCTTGGGGTTGCTAGAGAAGTTCTTGTCAACCTTCGTGAATCAGACGATGAAAGTTCTAGGCAATTGTTCTATAAGCTTGCGAAAAAATATGAAGGTAAAGATGTCTTCTATTTGAAAGCTATTGAAGTAGCTGCGGGCACCGATTCTAAACATAGGGAATTCTTTCTTGCTGATTTTAAAAATCAATTCCCCACTTGGTCTTCTAATGTTGGCGATCTCGTTTTTGAACTTCGTCCTAAGGATATGATTTTAGATATCACTGGTATGCTTGCTAAAGATTCAATACCTTTAGATCAAAAACTAAAACTCATTAACATTCTTGCATCCAACGATAACCCTGCTGATGGGAAGTTTTTTGTTGATATAGTTAGTTCTAAATCGAACCCGGAACTTCGAGAAAAAGCATTAGAATGGTTGAAAATATATCTACCAACGAAATGGGGTTATTTATCATCCAGCCCTGAACTACTTAAGTCTGTAAACGGATTACTTGCTGGAAATGAAGTAGATAGGCGGCTTGGGCTTATTCTTGTTGAAACTGCCCGGCTTAAGAGTGCCTTACCTTTGGTCTCTAAATTGGCTTTAACTGATAAGGATGTAAGGGTACAAAAACAAGCAATTTTTGCACTTGGTGCCTTACCTGATAAACAGTCGGTTGAAACTTTAACACAAGTATTGCAAGGCAATAATAATTTGGTGCAAGATTCTGCAAATGCTTTAGCTATGCTTGGGCAGACGAAGGGAAAAATCGCCGGTTATCCCGAGGCGATGGAAACCCTATTTTCAGTTTTTAACGATCAAAAATCCGAGATTTCAAAAAGAATTTTGGTAGCAGGGGCATTAGCAGGCACTAGGAATGGTTCAGATTTTCTTTTGTTAAAAGCAAAAGACTCTGGATCCGATGGGATAATGCAAGAAGTGGGTCGTTTACTTCGTAATAGTCCCTATCAAGATTTGAGAAATAAAGCGATGATTGCTTATCCTGCTCCAGGGAAACTTGATCCTAAAAAGTTACCTGCTTCAAGCCTACTTGCCTTGAAAAAAGGGGATGTCGTTCGTGGTAAAAATCTTATGGCTGCAAGTAATAATTCGCAACTTCAATGCATTAAATGTCATTCTGTTCAAGGTACAGGCGGTGCTATCGGCCCAGATCTTTCTATGATTGGGAAGAAAGCTACCAAGGAAAACCTTTATGATTCACTTATTAATCCTAACAAGGCTATCGCTGACCAATACCTAACTTGGATTATTGAAACGAAAAAGGGACAGGTTCTTACTGGATTGGTTGTTGCGGAAAATTCAGATTATGTTGTTCTTCGTGACGGGAATGGTAAAGATTATAGAATCGATAAAAAAGATGTCGATTCTAAAACGAAGGGGCCTAACTCTCTGATGCCCGCTGATTTAATTAAAGGGATGACTGAGCAAGAGCTTATTGATGTGGTCGAGTATCTATCTACCCTTCAGACCGCTTCTTTTTCTCCCGAATGGTGGCAGATTATTGGGCCTTTTGATAGTGGTTCTAGTGATGAAAACTTTGATAAAAAAGGAGAACCCGAATCCAAAGTTGAACTTACGCAAAAGTTAAAGGGAAAGACGGGGCCGGTTTCTTGGAACAAGGTTCGTACTAAATCCAACGGATTTCTAGACCTTGCTGCACATTATTCCCCTGATGCTAATTTAATTATTTCTTATCTGTATCAAGTGATTGATTCTCCTATCGATCAGGATGCAACGCTTCTTCTGGGAGCGGATGATTGTGTCAAGATTTGGTTGAATGGGGTTGAAGTGTTTAAAGACAAAAATCATTTTGCAGCAGTGCCTGCGAGGAATACCGTAGAGGTAAAGCTTAAAAAAGGCCTCAATCCTCTATTAATTAAAATCAGTAATGGTGATGGCGAACACGGTTTGTATTTTTCAATTGGTTGTAAAGAGTTGGTTAAAGCGTTACCCGAGTAATTTGAGCAATTAATTTACTGAGTACCTAGATAATATTTGTCTTACCTAGGTGCTGGGTTATTATTCTGGGAAAGGCTCTTCGGTGAGGGAAGTGGAATAAGGCAAAGTTTTGGGCAAGCCAATTAATAACCGATTTTCAAGAACTGCATCTTGAAGGTATTTTCTGGTAAGCCTATGATCGGTTAATAAATCCTTGGGGATGGTCCTTGATTCACCAACCACGACTTTTATTGTTCTTAACCAATCCATTTTTTTGTTGGTTAGGGGTGGCCCGTTAAAGTTTGATGTGAAACTTCCCCAAGTACCTTCAACCCAAATAGGAATAATTGGGGTGTCAGGAAGTTTGCACAAAATATGCCAAATGCCTTGACCAAAAGGGAAAAGCAATTGGTTTTCTTTTCTTCGAAGCCTTGCCTCAGGGAATATTAAAAGATTCTCCCCTTGTTTTAAAACTGCAATAGCTTCTTCTAATTCAGGGGCTTCTCTGCGAAAGGTTGCTGCTTCTACTCGGATGGCCTTAACAACTTTAGCCACAAGCCAACGAATAACCGGTAGATCATAAAAGACGCTTGTCATCATAGGAATAATTCTACGCGGTCCAATTTTTCCAACAAGAAATGGGTCTAGATAGCAGCAATGATTTGCAACAATAATGACTGGGCCACGGTAAGGCATTTGTTCTAGGCCTGGGCCTAATGCGGTGAGTTTAAACATTGGAATCATTGCAAGTGAGACAAGTTGTTCAATAAAAGCGCGAAGAGTAACCCAAGCAAGAGCCACACTCGCAAAAATCAGTAAGAATCCTGCCATAACTGGCGTCAGTTTTAAATAGGCAAATAACCAACCAAAAACTATGCCAAATAGCCAAGGTGCAAAGCTGAACAAAAGGTGAGCTGCTTTTGATTGTAGTATATCTTCGGGTCTGCAAGCCCTTCTAATACAAGCAAGGGTATTTCCCAACCCAAGAAAAAGTAAAGCAGCATTTAGAATTGAAGTTTCTGGAAAGAAACTTATTGAAAAAAAAGCCAACCCACAAAGGGCCATACTCCAAGGGGCCGAACCAACGGTCCGTAATGGGTGGTTTACAAAATAAAAGAATAAAACCCCAACAAGGCTACTGGCGCTCATAATTAAAAAGTTGTTAGATTCGAACAACCAATTAAAAGAGATAAATTGGATACTTCCCGTTAAAATTAAATAAGCTAGCCCTAAAATAATTCCAGAAATAAGACTTCTAGCAATTAAGGGTGTAAAATCATCTCGCCAAGAAGAAGGATAAACCCTTTCTGCTTCCTTATAAGTTGGAACAGGGCAATTTTTACAAAAAATAAACATTGGAAGTGTACAAATAAAACTTATTCCCTGCGCTAGTACTAGAAATTTAAAAGCAGGGAATACGATTTGATCTGGAGGGGGAAGAATTTGTTGGGCACCTAATATGCCTCCCAAGAATACAGGGGTAAATAAAACCATGCTAGCGTTATCGATTTGTCTTGCGGTGGTTTTGTTAAGATTGCAGGCAACAAGCAGAGAATTACTCCAGAAGTTCAAACCGAACCCGAGTGAAAATCCAAGAAATATAGGGTCTAGGAGGTTCCCCAAGAGGAATGGAATTGCAAGGAAGCTTAAAGATATTAACGAACCAAGAGAAGCTAAAAGTATATCCCCCGAACTTTTTCTTGGGGAGATAATTAGTCCTGCAAGGGCAAAGCCTATTGAAAGATGGAATAGAATTAGTCCAATACTTTCAATCCCATTAAAGTTTGCAGAAGATGCAAGCAATAGAAATGCCAATACAAATGTGTCTGCAAATTGGCGGATAACAGAGATAATCAGGTAGCCAATAGAAACAGAAAAGCCTGAGCTTTTTACTTGGAGGTAAGTGGAAATCCGTTTTCTCTCCATATTCGAATCCCGCCATCCATTGAAATTACATTAGAGTAACCCATACGGCCGAGATTTTCCGCTGATAAAGCAGAGCGAAGTCCGCCCCCGCAATAAACAAATATTTCAGCATTGTGATCTGGGATTTTAGATTCAATGTCTCGTTCGAGTACGCCTTTTCCAATATGGATGGCATTAGGAAGATGATCAAGCGCAAATTCGCTTTCTTCGCGAACATCAACGAGCAGAAGTTTTTCACCTTTATCGAGGCGAGATTTGACATCTTGCACCGAGCATTCCCGAACATTTTTTTTTGCTTCGTTAACGATTGCAAGAAAACCTGGTGAATGATTTGGAGTCATATCTCGCCTCAATTTATTTAAAGGTTAAATTAAAGAACACCTAGGAGAAGTTCAGTTAAATACTGATCAAGCTTTTCGTAAGGTAATTTTCTTGCTGCCAATGCATTAGGATCAAAGGTCATTGCCTTAAGTTTGGAAGCAGCATCAGGAGTGAATTTTCCAATTGTGCCTAGCAAGTTCTTGGAAGCTCCGTGAATTTCTTGAAGAAGATTTTGGATCATCTTGTTTTCATTAAAGAGCTTCACTTTTTCTTGCATAATTTTGTAAGTTCGCAGGTTACGATCTACAAAGTCCCAAGGGTCAGATTCAGTACGGTATGGATGGCAATCAAATCCTATTGTTCCTGAATACTTGTGATCAATTAAAAGCTTGGTAGTAAAGAAAGCTTCTTTGAGATCATCGCTGCCAAAGGTAAGGTCTTGGTCAAAGCGCAAAGGTTTTTGGCCATTGAGGTGAACATCAAGAAGTTTGCCTGCATCAAGAGCCTGGGCAAATTCGTGGTAGGGGTTTAGGCCTGCCATTTTAATATGTGCTGTTTCGGGGTTAATGCCACACATATCTGGGTGTTCAAGTGTGTTGATAAAAGCAAGTACGCTACCCACGGTGGGTAGGTACAAATCGCCACGGGGTTCATTAGGTTTTGGTTCGAGACTAAATTGGATTTTGTAGCCTTGGTGTCGTACATAATTGCAAAGGAAGTTTAAAGATTCTCTGAACCATTTGAAAGCATCAATGGGATCTTTGCTTGCATCAACTTCAACGCCTTCACGGCCACCCCAGAAGACAAAGACTTCGGAACCGAGTTCGTGTGCAATATCAATGCAGCGCATAACTTTTTGAGTAGCAAATAGTCGTACAGCGGGGTCGGTACTTGTGAAAGCGCCGTCCTTAAAAATAGGGTGATAGAAGTTGTTGGTAGTTGCCATAGTTGCTTTGATTCCAGTATCTGCCATGCATTTTTTTATGTCCGAGATAATGGAATCTTGAAGTGAAGCAGAAGCACCAAAAGGGATGATATCGTTATCGTGGAATTCGAAGCCATAACAATTTCTAGCAGCAAGCCCCTTGATGCAATCAAGTGCGGAGATTTCGGAACGGGTCTGGTCGCCAAACGGATCTCGGCCTCTGTTTTGTAGGCACCAGATACCAAAAGCGAATTTATCTTCTTTAACGGGGGCATAAGAATTCGAATTCATCAAAAAATCCTCTCTTTAAAAAAACTGAAAATGAAAGTAGTTGGTCTACTTAAGGTTTAACCTATTAGGATTTAACCTTGGCAGACTTAGCTTCAATTAACACTTGGAATATTGTGGTCATAAATGCTGGTAAGTCGTCAGGTTTTCTACTGGTAACTAAATTCCCGTCTCTGATAACCTCTGCATCAATATAGTTTGCTCCTGCATTGATAACATCGTCTTTAATGGCAAAAAAACAAGTGGCTTTTTTACCTTTTAAGGCCTGCGTGGAACAAAGAACCCAAGGCCCGTGACAAATTGCTGCAATTAGTTTGCCTTGTTCAGCCATCACGCTAACCAGTTTGATCATAGCCTCGGTTCTACGGATAAAATCTGGTGCAAATCCCCCCGGGATTATTATGCCATCAAAATCATTTGGGTTGATATCTCTTGCTGCAACTTCACTTTTTGCTGGATAGCCAAGTTTACTGGGATAAGTATGACCCGCCTCGGGGCCTACCAGAACCACTTGTGCTCCAGCTTCTTTTAACCTGTAATAGGGGTACCATACTTCCAATTCTTGGTATTGTTGTTCAAGCAGAAGGATAATTTTCTTCGTATGAATGCTCATAATTTACTCCTAGATAAATACAGATTGAGTTAATCTAACGGTAGAACTTGCTGTCGCAAAGAGTATTCTTGTATCATTTTTAGGATTTAAGCTTGTACCAGTTAAGAGTTTCAGTCATTGCATCGTCAAAACTTTGAGTGGGATTGTATCCCAGCACTCGTTTTGCTTTTTCAATACTGAAATCGAGGTTAAGGCCAAGGAACTTTATATTGGCCCTAGTAATCTTGGGTGCTTGCTGAGCGCCACTTTTCAAGGCTTTTTTTTCCATCATACTGGCAAGCATTTTAGCAAGCCATAAAGGCACTGGTATGAAAAAAGGCGTTGGAAGGTTCATCCCCTTTGCTATTGTGCTGATAAATCGTTTTTTACTGACTTTTTCTCCATCGGTCAGATTAAAAACTTCCCCAACTGCTTTTGGGTTATCTAATGCTAGAAATGCCGCTTGTACCAAATTACCTACAAAGATGTTGTTCATAGCGTAACCACTACTACCAATGTATTTAACTTCTTTACTTTTAAGCTTATCCATAAGCCTTGGTAGAACAGTTCGATCTCTGGGGCCGTAAATAAAACCTGGCCTTAAAACAACAATCGGGAAGCCTTTTTCCTTTTGATATTGTAATGCGAGTTTTTCTGATTCTACTTTGGATTGCGTATATCCGTCAAAATGTTGTTCCGGTAAAGGGGTCGATTCATCCGTCTGATAATGGTGCCTCGCTTCATAAACGCCCAAACTGCTAAAATGAATAAACTTGTACAGATTTTTTGGATCAAGCGAATCCAGTAACTTTCTTAGCCCTTCAACATTTACTGAACGGTAAGAATCAACCGAACCCCAATCTCCCACCTTCGCAGCACAATGAAAAACGACATCAACCCCTTGGAATGATTCTTTGGGGAGGGAAGGATCAAGTAAATCCCCCCCAATCACTTCAGCCCCGCTATTCTCAAGAAATGAACCATCTGAACCCTGACGGATCAACGCTTTTACTTTATAGCCACGCTTAATACAAGCTTCGGCTAAGTAACTGCCAACCAAGCCACCAGCACCCGTAATAAGGCAGGTATGATTAATCATTTTGAATCTGTCCCATAGCTGTAAGTTTGAATTTCGAACAATATCTAAACAAATCTATCTTCATTTTTATGAGATAGAAGGGAAATAAGTGCCCATCTTTCCAATAATTTTTCAAATCGTATCAAGTTTAGAATTTTTTTACTAGGATTAAAGACTTATTGAGTTTTTGTCGATAACAACGCTTCAATTCATATTGACACTTCAATCAAACTACTTTATTAAACCCCCGCCTTGCGAGATACCTTATACCCAATCAAGGGTTTTGTTCATGCTGGATCGTTACAGAAAAAAACTGAATTTTGATTTTCTGCTTTGCACAGCGGTGCTGCTGTGGTTGCCTCTATGTGAATTGCAAGCCCAAGCCCCTGCAAGTGTTACCAAAGTTCTTATCGCAGATGTGATTGTTCAAGGTAACCGAGTGGTTGCAACCCAGTCGATAACCTCGCAGCTTGCAACTAAGCCCGGTAAAGAATACCAACCTGGTGTGATTCAAGATGATGTCAGAAAATTAATGGCAACAAAGCAATTTGCGCACATTGATCCTAGAATTGAAACCCTTCCCAATAACAAAGTAAATATATTTTTCCTTGTTAAGGAATTTCCAAGTGTTGTTCAAAATGTAACCTACCTTGGTGCAAAGCATTTAAAAGAAGATGAATTAAGTCAGCTAAGTATGGTAACTAAAGGGAAACCATTAAGCCCGATCACTAACAAGCTTGCCTGTCAGGCGATTGTAAGAAGATATAACGAGCAGGGTCGACCCTTTGCGAGTTGTGATTTGCTTAAGGGTGGGGATCCAAGCGATAAAGAAGTTATTTTCAATATTACTGAAGGCCCATTAGTCAAAGTGCGTTCCATTGATTTCAAAGGGCAGCAATTTGTCCGTGGTGCTGTGCTTGCAACCCATATTCAAACAGCGACAAAAACGCTTGGCCTTTTTGGTGGCACCTACAATAGTGCAATGGCTGACGCCGATGCCGTTAAACTCGAAGAGTATTACAAATCATTTGGGTTTCTAGATGTGCATGTTTCCCGTGAACTTGTCTGGACTCCAGATGGTAAAGAAGTGGATCTTGTTTTTCATGTTAAGGAAGGCGTTCGGTATCAGGTACAGGGGCCACCTCAGGTGGTCAACTTGAAGTCTATGCCAGCGGAACAAGTCGAGCAGTTAAGCAAAATAAAAAGCGGAGAATATTTTAGTGAAAGTAAAATCAACGAAGATAAAAAAGTGATGGAAGATTATGTTGGATACACCGGCCGTGAAATGCGTCTTAATCCAGTACCAGTTTTTTCACCCGATGTCCCAGGCTTATTGAGAATTCAATACGAAGCTTTTGAAAGGCCACCTGCTCGGGTAGGGCAAGTGTTTGTTGTAGGTAACGAACGCACGAAGCAAAATGTTATTCTACGCCAGGTTCCTTTATTCCCAGGTCAGGTGCTGACTTATCCAGATTTAAGGCTTGCTGAGAAAAACCTTGCAAGACTTAATATCTTCGAAGCTTCCCCTGATGGCGCTGTTAGGCCCACCGTTACAGTTCTTGACCCCGATCTTGAATCCGAATTTAAAGACCTTTTAGTCACGGTGCAAGAAGCAAGCACAGGCAGCCTTTTGTTTGGTGTGGGCGTTAACTCCGATGCGGGCTTAAATGGTAGTATTGTTCTTAACGAACGAAACTTTGATATTACACGCATTCCAACAAGTTTAGATGACTTGTTAAGTGGTGGGGCTTTTCGTGGAGCTGGCCAAGAGTTCCGATTAGAAGCTGTCCCCGGTACCCAGTTGCAACGCTACACCGCAAGCTTCAGGGAACCTTTTCTTTTAGATTCTTTATTTAGCTTTGGGGCAAGTGGTTACTATTACACACGCAGATTTGATGAATATGATGAAACTCGTGCAGGTGGTAGGTTTACTTTGGGCAGGAAATTAAATCAGTATTGGAATGCCAATGCTAGTTTGAGAATTGAAGATGTTGGCGTTTATCGAGTAGCCCCTGGTGCCCCAGTTGATTACACCTCGGTCGAAGGACAAAACTTCTTGCTAGGCTTACGAGCTAATTTTACCAGAGACTCTAGAGATTCTTATCTCCGAGCTACTGAGGGTAGCCTTTTAGACTTTTCGTTTGAACAAGCTTTTGGGGCTTATAACTTCCCGCTTGTCTCAGTCGAATTAAATAAGTTCATTACGGTTTACCAACGCGCAGATGGTAGTGGTAGGCATGTTATGGCCCTCCGTTCACAGTTTTCTTATGCAGGCGATGAAACTCCTGTTTATGAACGATTCTTTGCAGGTGGTTTTAGGTCTATGCGCGGTTTCCAGTTTAGGGGGGTTAGTCCTAATACGAACGGGTACATGGTCGGTGGGGATTTTATGTTCCTCAACTCGATGGAATATCAGGTGCCTTTGAAAGCCAATGACCAGATTTTTATGGTCGGCTTTATTGATAGCGGTACGGTTGATTCAAACATTAGCAAGATTTCTGATTACCGAGTCTCGGCTGGTGCTGGTCTTCGGTTTGTGGTTCCAATGTTGGGGCCTACTCCTATTGCACTTGACTTTGGCTTCCCAATCGTCAAAGCAGATACCGATCGAACACAACTCTTTAGCTTCTGGATGGGTTTCTTTAGATAACTACAAGATCAATACGGCATTCAAAATTGAATCTAATTTTTATGAAATATAAAGCTTAGATTCTGGGGGTTGGATGCCGTTCACTTTTTCTCTTCAATTATTATTTCTTCTGCATAGGGCATATAAAAAGAGCGAAAGCCAAGTTCTGTCGGTGCGAAGTTTCCTCTGCGAGATTCAACAAAGGGGTAAGACATTCCGTTGTAAAGGTAGTAAGCACCTTGTGGTGAATAAACAACTCGTGGTCTCAAATTACCAAGTCTGTCTATAGCTAGATTTTGCCAATGACTGTAAGCACTTTCTTTGAGGAAGAAAACCATAGTTTCTGGGGCAGGGGGGTTTGCAAAAAGAATGGCAGGGGTCGAACCAGGTAATATTTTACCCGACTCTTGATTTGAATTAATAAGACTTAAAGCAACAATTAAAGACGAAAGTTCCATCGCATCTCCTTTGATGAAAAACATAAAAATTAATGATCGCAAAAAGAGAGAATGAAATAAAATGAAAAGACCCGGAAAGGTCAAATTGCCTATTCTTCCGGGTCGATGTAATCGTTATAAAAGGAACCAAAACCAGCTTTTACTATGGTTTAGTAGGTTACCGCACCTTCTGATGCCGATTTTACACACTTCGCATACTTTGCAAGCACCCCAGCGGTTTCTCTTGGAGCTGGAGTTTTCCACGCAGCTTTTCGTCTCGCTAATTCAGCATCATCAAGATGCACTTTTACTACCTTTGCATCCGCATCAATGGTAATCGTTTCGCCCGAATTAATAAGCGCAATGGCACCACCGACCCAAGCTTCAGGGGAAACATGGCCTACAACAAGGCCGTGAGTACCTCCAGAAAATCTTCCATCGGTGATAAGTCCAATGCTTTCGCCTAGGCCTTGCCCAACCAAAGCTGCAGTAACGGAAAGCATTTCTCGCATGCCTGGTCCGCCAACAGGGCCTTCACCTCGAATAACTACAATGTCACCCGATTTTATTTGTCTATCTTGAATAGCGTGGAAGCAAGCTTCTTCCCCATCGAATACTTTCGCAGGGCCCGTGATTTTGCGGTTTTGCAAGCCTGCAACTTTTGCGACTGCGCCATCGGGGGCGAGGTTTCCATGAAGAATCACGAGGTGGCCTGAAGCATGCATTGGTTTATCCAAAGGTTTGATAACTTCTTGCTTCTTGTTTTTGTAAATACTTTCGACCTCTTTGAGGTTTTCAGCAAGGGTCTTGCCAGTGCAAGTAATACAGTCGCCATGAAGGAGTCCAGCTTCGAGCAAGGCTTTAAGAACAGGGGGAGTCCCACCTGCTCGGTGCAGATCGTTCATAACAAATCTGCCACCCGGTTTTAGATCAGCGAGGTGGGGAATTTTATCGCCAATTCGATCAAAATCTGCAAGTGTCCATTCAACCTGTGCTTCTTTAGCAATTGCCATCAAATGCAATATCGCATTGGTAGAACCGCCTAATGCAAGCACGAAAGTGTAGGCGTTTTCAAGGGATTTTCGAGTGATGATATCTCTAGGCCGAATGTTATCCTTGACCAATTGAACAACTTGCTTACCCGCAAGAAATGCTTCTCGTTCTTTGGCAGCGCTGACCGCAGGATTACTTGCGCCGTAAGGAAGCGAAAGCCCCATAGCTTCGATTGCGGAACTCATGGTGTTGGCAGTGTACATTCCACCACAAGACCCAGCGCCTGGGCAAGCTTCACATTCAATCTTGTGAACGCCCTTGGCATCTAGTTTTCCTGCTTGGTTTTTACCTACAGCTTCAAAAATAGAAACAATGTCGATGTCTTCACCTGCGGGCCCGATGCCAGGCAAAATACTACCACCATACAGAAAGATGCTTGGAATATTCATTCGTGCCATCGCCATTACGCAGCCGGGCATATTCTTGTCGCATCCGCCAATTGCCAAAAGTCCATCATGGTTCATTCCCGCGCTGACAACTTCGAGGCTATCTGCAATAACTTCACGGGAAACAAGACTATAACGCATGCCTTGATGGCCCATCATAATACCATCCGAAGCGGTAGGTGCTCCATAGTTTTGAGGCACCCCACCACCAGTACGAATCCCTTCACAACCTTTTCTTGCAAGCCTGTCAAGATGAGAATTGCAGGGCGTGATATCACTAAAAAGAGACGCCACGCCAATCATAGCGCGGTCGAAATCGTCATCATGAAAACCAACGGCCCGAAGCATTGCACGATTAGGTGCTCTACTAATGCCTTCGGTTGTTGTAAGACTTCTTTTGTTAATTTTATCTGCCATGGTTTGTGTCTCCGACATTTTTAATAAAGGTTGGTGTAAAAGAAAACCATATTCTAGGAAAAGCAGTATTCCAAGAAAATACAGTTGAAAATTATGGCAATGCCATAACCCCTTTTACCTTTCGTATTTTATGAATAATAGCAAAGATGAGTTGAAGAATATTTGTAAAGGCTATTTTTGAATAGGTTTGCTAGCAATGGCAAGCCAAGGTTCCCATTCTTTTCGGACGGTTTCATCCATATCGTTTAACTGGGCTTTTAATTCGTTAAGACGCTGTTGTACGAGTTCGAATTGACCTAGAGCTGAATGACACCGAACCAAGCCACCGAGAGCGTGGAGCATTTCTTTTTTACCTTTGGTTTTTACAGAAAACTTGGCATAAACAAGCATTGCAGCCTCATATTGACCCATATTAAACTTACATTCCGCCGCAAGGAGAGGAATTAAAAGTCGCTCATCTTCAGAAAGTTGAGTAATTCCCAAGGGTGAGTCTGCAAGTTGTTCAAGATCTTGGTAAGTGTCGGCAGATTTTTGTAACCACTTTTGATGTTCAGCTTGGTAATGATTCTTGGTTTCGCTGGTTGTTTTTTCACCTAAAATAAAGTTTTGTTGTTCTTGATTAGCCAATTGGCGATAAGATTCTGCTAGTTGAAGCCTTGCTCTTACAGCTTGATTATTCTTCCCAAATCTTTCTAATGCTTCTTCGTAACGCCTGACCACCATACGGTAATTTTTTCGTTGGAAGAAAATAGATCCAAGTGCAAATAGTGATTTCTCTTGAACTTCGGTATCGGGATCAAAGCGAAGAAGTTGTAAATTTTGTTCAAGGGTATCAGCGGCTTGATCCAACTCATTTCTTTCCATCAAAATTATAGCAATCTGATACCTTGCTTTATAAGTGTGCGGCCCTTGATATTTTAAAGAAGTGAGATAAGAACTTTTTGCTTCTTCAGTTTGCCCTAATTCTTTTTGTACTTCCCCCAATTGATAAAGAGCATCACCTAAGCGTTTGTCATTTCCAGCGGAAGGAATGAAAAGAAGCAAACTTTGCTTAGCTTTTTGTAAGTCGCCACCCTTACGAAATCTAGCAGTTGCTTTGCATAATTCATCGAGAGACTTAATGGGATTATCAAATAAGGATGCAGACTTAAGGTTCAGAGTCCCAGCTTCAACTAGCAATTCTAACCCGGCCCGCTTTAATGTTTTAGTCAGGTTGCTGTCTAAAGAATCATCAGATTCTTTAAGCTTAGCATCAGCCCAAGTATTTAAGACATCGGCCCTTAAACCTAAGGCTTTATTTTTAGGGAAAATCTTTTGTAAAGAATCGTTGATTTTAAGTGCCAATTCGAATTCTCTAGCTTGAGAAGATTCTGCTTGCGCCTTTTCAAAAAAATTCTGAATCTGAACAATAGTAAAGTAACTGTTGCTCCATTCTTTTTCTGATTTGCAATTCCTTACTAGTATTGCAAGGCTATTTGCAAGTTGAGAAAAAGATTTGCTTTCAAGGTAGATTTGCGCAAGTTGGAATGAAGCAGCATAGCGCTCATCCCCTTTACTTTTCTGCTCACATTCGATCCAAGATTTTTCAGCTTCCCGAGGTAATTCAATTTTTTTTAGGCAATAGCCCATAAAATATAAGGGCTTGCCCATATCTTCTAATATTTCTTTCGGCGATTCTAAAACTTGTTTCAAAATATTTACAGATTCTAACCAAAGGCTTTCTTCCATATAACTGTGTGCAAGAAGTTGCCTTGCTTTGATTTCTAAAGCCGGGTTAGATTTAGAAGTAATGTTCTGTAATACTTTTCTCGCATCATCAGGGCGGTGAAGTTTCATAAGTAACTCCCCCCCTATAATCTGAGCGGGAATTCTTTTATCATCGGAAAGCAAAGGAAGGTTGCGGAATTCTTCGTTTGCTTTGAGAGCTTTAATGTAATCAGGTTCTGGCAAGGTCATATAGCCTAGGCAAATTAAAGCTAAACTTTCAGAGTCATCTTTGGATTCTAGCGCAATTTTTTCTAAGGCCAAAAGTGCCGGTTTCATATTTGTTCTTATTAGAATGCAAGCCTTTGCCAGTAAGAAATTTAATTTGTCGCTGTCTTCTGTCTTAAGGGTTTCTTGCTTAATGTTTTTTAGAGTCTTAAACGCTTCTTCCGAGTCTCGAGGTTGATAACTTTTTTCAAATTTAAGCAGGCTTATTTCTGCGTAATAGATTTTTGCTTTTGACTGTAAGAATACATCTGCGGTATATTTTTCAATTATTTCACCACAGGCTATTTGCGCCGAGTCGTAGTCAGAAGCTTTAACTAATGAGTTTACTTTTTCAAAAATGACCGAATTGGTTCCGCCTAATTTCTCATCAGAAATAGATTTGTAAGCGAAGGAAATTCCCAACACGATTAGGCCTAAAACAAATACCGGAATTTGCCAAGAATTTCGCCATTTCTTGCGCCTTTTGTTTATTGCTTCAGTATTGTTTTGCTCAGTCATTCCCATAATTTACAAGTAAAAACCTTATTAAAAACAAAAGAAACCTATTATCTTTTAGCTATTTCACAGAATTGGTCTTTCAGTCAAGAGCAGGTTTTAAATGGTAAATTTAATTATAAATTCATTATGATGATAAGAACTAATTTGTTGAAACTAGGGGATATGCGATGAATGTGATTAAAGGACTGTCAGTTTTTGATCTTGATACGCCTCAACTAATTATCGATCTAGAGGTTCTAGATAAAAACTTATCAACTATGCAAAGCAGGCTGAATGGGCGAAACCTGAGGATCCATTTCAAATCCCTTAAATGTGCAAACCTAGTAAAATACCTAGCTTCCCTTGGGGAGCATTCTTTCTTATGTGCCAAAGTTAGTGAAGCTGAAATCCTTGCAGATGCTGGAATTAAAAATATCTTGATCGCAAATCAAATTATTGGGGAACAAAAATTAGCTCGAGTCGCTGCCCTTTCTAAGAAAACCCAAGTTGTTATTTGCATCGATTGTGAGGAACACCTTCTTCAGCTAATTCATTTTGCTACTAAATTTAACACTTCATTTAATGTCCTTGTTGAAGTTGATATCGGCATGAATCGGTGTGGTACCCAACCAGGAAAACCTACCTGCGATCTTGTAAAAAAAATCACCAGTACCACCAATGTTAATTTTTTTGGATTGCAAGGATACGATGGCCACTTGCAACTTATGCTTGATCATGATGAGAAAAAAAAGAAATCAATGGAAGGGTTTCAGTCATTAGTTGCAACACGAAGGATGATTGAAAGTGCAGGGATTGAAGTAAAGCTAGTTACAGGAGCAGGTACTGGTACCTATGAATTTGCGGTCAAAATCGATGGTATTGACGAAATTCAACCCGGTTCTTTTTTACTTATGGATTGCATTTATCATGAAGCTAGGCCGGAATTTAACCCGTCCCTTTCCGTTTTGACATCGGTCATAAGTAGGTGCCCTGGCCTCTATGTCCTTGATGCTGGGAGTAAAGCTATTTCCAAAGATTTTGGTATGCCTTTGGTTAAAGGAAAGCCCGACGAGAAGATATTTAAACTTGCTGAAGAACATACTAGGGTTGAGTGCATTTCAGACCTGCCTTCCATCGGCGATAAGCGGGAAGTCATCACCGCACATTGTTGCGCTTCTATGAACCTGCACCGAAATGTTATTGCTTCAAGAAGTGGCACCGTTATCGATATTTGGCCTATTGAAGCCAGTGGCAGATATGATTGATAATGTATCGTGAAATAAGTAATGGTCGCATTAAATATTTTGTTTTATTTGTTGCATAAAAGATTAGACAGTTTAAGATAAAATTTCTTCTTTTGTTCAAGTTTATAAATTCCGAGTCGATTCCCCACCTTGTGCGTTATGCTATTTTTTAAAGGATGGAACCATGGTTCAGTATACCAGTATTGGTTTTGTGAAAGTAACCCTGCCATCATTCCTTAAAAAGGTAAAATCTAGGTTGAAGTCTTCAATGCCTTTATTTTTAAGTGCAATAAGCTTCGTTTGCTGCCTTGCTGTAATCCTTCTTCCTGCAAGTACTTCATTCGGGCAAGGCAATCTTCTTCGAAATGGTGATTTTCAGGACGATTGGATTACTCATCTGCCCGAACTAAAAAATCACCATTGGAATTACACAACCGAGGTTTTCAACCGTAGGGATTATAACCCTGATGGTTGGCGTTTTAATGGCAATTGGGAATGGCGTGATGCGGATAAACCTAGGGGTCAGCGTTCGGTTGTGCTAAGTTCGCCATCTACTGTTTCTCAGGCAGTAAACTGGGTCGCAATTCATAATCCAAAAAAGCTGGAAGGTTGGCCCGATGCAGGTGGCTTCCCGAGAGTCGATCCCGTTTATATCTCCCAACCACTTACTATGGTAAGAGACCTTACATTTAGTGTAAAAATTTCGGGTAAAGATGTGCCCAAAGATGCGGTATCCATTGCGATTAAGTGGTCGAATGTTGTTTCTTATGATGCCCCTGCTTCGAAAACATTTGTAACTTCAATAAATGCTTTCGTCCCAGAAGGAACTTATGCTGAAAAAACAGTTGAGGTAAAACTACCTGCCGAGCTTTGGTTTGAATCTGCTAAAAAAGATAAAACCTATTTAACGCTGGGAGCTAAGTTGCCCTTATCTGTCGTTTGTGACATCATTTATGCATCAGGTAAAATGGGTTCTGTTCAAATTCTACAGGCTTCGCTAAATGAATCTGGCCCTGCCGCTTCTAATCTTCTTGCCAACGGCGGATTTGAAGCGAATGAAAAATCCTACCCTTCTGGTTGGTCCAAGCCCCAACGATTTCGTTATTTCCCTCCCGGTATCTACTATATTTTTAATACTTGGCATAATAGCAATTCCGAGAATCGCGGTACTACTTTAATTGATAACCTTACCCCTCACTTGGGTAATGCATCTTTGCAAATGAATATTCCAACAGGGGATGAAACTTGTGTTGTCAGTTCACCCATTATTTTAAATCAAAAAGAGCCCCGTCTTGTCGAAGTTCGTGCGTGGATCAAGACTCACCAGCTTTGTATGCTCCAACTTGATGCCGAAGACGAAAATGGCCAAAGGTTAAATGGTTTTAATTATATTTACAAGAATCCGCTATCATTTGGTACTTCAGATTGGCGCCAAATTAGGCAGGTTTTTTTATCGACAACCCCGTTGAAATCGATTCGAATTAAACTTTGTGCGCGCGGAATGAATGGTTATACGCTAGGAGGAACTGGGCACCAACCTCAGCAAAATGCTATGGGCATTGTTTGGTGGGATGATGTTGAAGTTTTTGAGCCTGAAAGTAGTGCTACCGAACTTTTAAGCAGAGGGGTAGTAGTAGTTCCAAAGGCTACGATTGTAAACAAAGTACATTTAGAGAAGTTGGATCTTGGGGAGCAACTTTTTGGCCGTAATCAAATCACCGCTCAGATTACTAATCCAAATGCTGATTCTGATTTTTATTTGAAAATGAATTGGGCTGATGGCACCGAGGATGTTCCTGTTTTTAGTTTGCTTACCAAAGTTTCGAAAGGAAAAAGTGTACCGGTTACCCTTTCCTATTCCTTGCTTGGTCTTGGCCGTGCTTATTATGAAAAACCTTTTACTCTCTCGCTTCTTGACTCAAAAAAGAATGTCATATCTTCTTCGAACTACGCCGTTGCTAATTGGACCGTTCCAATTGATTTAGAATTAGGTTCTCTTTATTTACAACCAGAACAGAAACAATTTGTAAAAGTTAATCTTGGCCTATCCTATACAGAACTTTCTCGTGTCAAGGAATTGAAACTAGAAATTCTTACTAAGTCGAATGGTAAGATAATTAAAACATTTACTATTCCTGCTGATACCGAAACCATTGCGCTACAACGGAAAAAAATTCCAATCGGTGTTTTAGATGATTTTCGGAACCTCTTAGTTACGGACCTTGATGTTTCTTTTCTTCCTTTGCATCCATTTGATAAACCAAATCGAGATTGGTTGGTTCAATGTACTGTTATTGATTTAGAAGGAAAATCATTGGTTAGTGTGAAATCAGCGCCATTTTGTAGGTTGGCTCACGATGCCCCACTACCTGCTATCGAAAAAGTCCAAATCAACGAGTTTGGTGACTTCCTTGTTAATGGAAAACCGTGGATGCCTTGGGGAGTTGCCTATGGACATAACCCTGTTTATGACGGGCCTGCAGATTCAGGCAAGTTCTATGATTTATCTAACCTTAAGCCTTGGGCACTTTATGACAGGTATGGTGGAAACCTTTTGAACCGGGCACTTTGGGATACGAATTGCGAGCGACAGGTAGAAATACCCAAATTTTACACTCAAGTTCAACTCGAAGCACTTTGGAAAAAAGGTCTTTATACCTCGACAGCATTTATGCCACCCAAAACTAAGCCTTGGCCACTTGATCACCTTAAGTATTTAGGCTCTGCTCCTATGGTGGCTACTGTTTCCCCCGGTCCGGAAGAAACTTTTGCTTACTTTACTCCTATGACTCAAAAGCAACTTGATGAAGTAAAAGCCGATGTCGATTTGTTAAGGCAAGCAACGGGTAAACCTGTAATGGTAGGTCATGGCGGTTATTGGAATCGTTTAGAATTTGAACGGGCGACTTTTTTTGATGTCTTCGATCCAGAGACCGAGCCTTGGTATCCTGCTCCCCTTCATACCGATCTTCAGCCCCTAATTGCTGGCCAGAAAAAATCTATCTGGCTTCGTCCTCAAATGTACGAAAGCGTTCCTTTCGAACGCTGGCGTTACCACATCTTTGTCGAGCTAATGCGGGGCGCAAGAGGTTGGCAAGTAGCCCACGGCCCAGCCGATCCTTCAACTTTTCGTGGCTTACAAGCAGAAATTCGTAGTTTGCAACCCCTTATTTATTCCTATGAAAAAACTCCTATGGTAACGATTGATCCTCCTCTAGAAAATATGGTGCGAAAGGCTGGTAATAAAACCCTTATCGTTGCAGCTACTACCCACGCCCTTTCCTTTGGAAACTATAAAAAAACTACCGAAGAATCTCCCGTAGGAAAAGCAAGAGTTACTATGGATCCTCATATTTTTCGCGATGAATCGGATGGCTATCACGCTCCAGGCAATGAGCCTTCTTCGCTTTCTTGGGTGCCCCACGGTAATCAGTATCTCGTAAATGCGGCCAAATGGCCCAAAGATACAAAGCTTGTTTCCTGGGTGAAAATTGATTCTAATGCTCCCTCTAAGAACTTATTAGCGCTTGTGAAAGCAGACGGCCGTTGGACTTATGCCGCTTCTTGGGGCGAAGTCGATCTAGCATCCTTACGCAATAATAATGAAAAAGCCTTCTGGTTTTTGCGTACTTTTTATCGCCATGCTCGGGGCTTTTTAGGATGGGGAGATAAAGTGGCGCCTTACGCTTTAGCCTTTCTGCCAAGCGTCGCTGTCCCTATGGGAAAACTTCCCTCTGCTGGAGAATGGGTTAAATTAGAAATCCCTCTCCAGAAAATCGGGGCAGGTGAAAAATTGATTGAAGGGGTGGCATTTGCCCACGATGGTGGCCGTGTTTGGTGGGCTCATACTTGTCTCGTTACTCCCGATGGAAAGGAAACTATTATCTTTGGTGAACACGAAGATAGGCCAAATCCAGCAAGCCTTCCTACAACTAAGATCTCAGTCGCAGGTTTGAAAAAAGGAACTGCTATCAAAGTGTTATTTGAAGACCGTACTATTATTGCGGATGATGGTTTTTTTATCGATGATTTTTCGGGTGTTGACCTGTACCAGCGCTATGGGGGAGAACGGCTTGGTTATGGAAATGCCCCGGTAGCATTACATATTTATGAGATTGAAAATAAATAAAGTAAGATAAATGAGGAGACCTCATGTAGAACTTGCTATTAAGAGTTAAATAATTTGATTTAATTTTAGATATATTTAAAATTATAATAGCATTTATTTAAAAAATAAATTACACTCATATTCCTTCCTTTATTAAATCGCTCTCTGTTTGGGAGTTTCAGATGAAAATTTCTAAAAGTCGTAATTTATCAGGATTTACACTCATTGAATTGCTTGTTGTAATTGCAATTATCGCCATTCTTATAGGGCTGTTGTTGCCCGCAGTGCAAAAAGTTCGAGAAGCTGCTGCTCGGATGAAATGCCAAAATAACTTGAAGCAAATCGGGTTAGCAATGCAGGGCTATCACGGGGCGAATTCTACCTTTCCCGCTGGTGCTACTGGAACTTGGACTTATGGTTGGGCTGCAATCATTATGCCTTATGTTGAACAATCGAACGCCTTTAACCTTTTAGACCCAAAAGCAACGACTTATGTTCCTAACCCTCAAGCTTTGCAAAATAGGGATCTTTTTAATAACATGGTTGTCCCAATTTATGTCTGTCCATCTAGCCCTATGCCTTCTATGATGGTACCCGAAGATGCTGCAACGAGCGTACAAATACTTACAGGTAATTATGTCGGTATTATGGGGGCTTCTACAAGTTCTGCTAATTTTACAGATCCTACTGGCGGAAAGCGTGTTGCTGATTATACAGGAAATGGCGCTCCAATCTTTTGCCACAGGGGTGGTTTTGCAGCTTCTAACGGCGTTCTCTACCCAGGTAGTAAAGTTCGTTTTGCCGATATAACAGATGGAAGTTCTAATACAATTATGGTTGGGGAGCAAAGTGATTGGGGCACAACTCCGGGGTATGCTGGATGTCAAGCAGCTTCTAATCAACTTGATATTCGAATGGCAAAGCGGGCAGGCATTTGGACGGGTGCTTCCACAGGGGTTCCGGCCATCGAAGGTAGCGGTCTTACTGAATCTGCTTCTATTGTTACTATCAGGTGGCCAATTGGAACTAAAAACCGCCAATCCGCTAGCGATGGTATCGGACGGTATGGCTGGAATACCCCGATACAATCAGCACATACCGGAGGGGCAAGTATTTTGCGTTGTGATGGAAGTGTAGCTTTTTTAACGAATTCTATGAGTTTTGATACGCTGAAATGGCTTAGCATTAAAGATGATGGCCAAGTCATTGATAATTATTAAGTATTTACGATGGCATTGAAATTCCTCATCCAATCAAACTTATTAAATGCTAAGACAGATTTTTCCAAAATGATTACCTTGCGACATATAAACAAATGCATCAACCGCATTTTTAAATTTAAAAACCTTATCTATCACAGGTTTTAGCTTGCTAGATTCAATTGCTTGATTCATTCTTTTAAACATAGATATTGAACCAACAAAGATTCCTTGAAGCTTAAGAGATTTCATAATAATTGGCATCGGATTAAATTCTTTATCGTTGCCACCTAGAACTCCAATAAGGCTGATTTCGCCCCCTATCCGTGTAGCTTTCATAGTTTGGGGAAGTGTGCTGGCGCCCCCTAACTCAATAGCTTGGTCAACTTCCCCAAAAACTGATTTGCGAATGGCATCGCCCCATTTTATAACCGAGGATGATTCGACTCCATTATCCAGCCCTAAGTCTTTCATCCTGTTTAAGTTGTTTTGGCTTCGTGAAATAGCAATTACTTTGCAACCTAATAATTTAGCAAATTGAATGGAGAAAAGAGAAACACCACCACTTCCTAGGGTTAAAATCTTTTTTCCAGAATAGGGCGTTGAAGCTTCACATAACGCATTCCAAGCGGTTAATGCAGCGCAGGGAAGGGTGGCCCCCTCTTCATTTGAAAGAAATTCCGGAAGTGCTACTATCTGTGAATGTTTGCAGGATACACATTCTGCAAGTAATCCTTGTGTTGTTCCACCAAGGGTCAGTTTTGTGTTTTCGGAAGAAATAGAACCCGTAGCCCATTCTGGGAAAAATGATAACGCTACTCTCTGTCCAATTTTGAAATCTCCTACGCTTCCATCAATTTCTACAATTTCTCCTACGCCATCAGATAAGGGAATAAGGGGTGTCGGTAATCCGGTGCCATATTGACCATCTGCAACAAGTAAATCGCGATAATTTAACGACCAAGAAAGCATTTTCAGAAGCATTTCATCTTTTTTGAGAAATGGTTTTTCAACTTCAACCTGTTCGATTCTTTTAATTCCTAACCCAGGCTGAACCATAAAAGCTCTCATAATAATCCTAATTAAATTTATTTGAGTGTGATTTCAAAAAGATGATAGCCCCAAGCAGGAACATCAAGAAATAATCCTTCTCCAATAAGTTTATCTCCATCTCTTTCATAAGTTTGTGCGCTCATCATATCTGTTAAGACACAAATTTTTGATTTTAAGTTGGTTAAAGGTATAGGTAGGAAGCATTGTGCTGGATTTGAACTGTAATTAACAATTGCGAGGTTCGCTTGCCCCGAGTCATTCGTGCGCAAAGCACAAACAAAACTTTTCGAAGAATGATTATTTGCGTGGCAATGGTTAGCAAAAAGTAACTGATAAGAACTTGTTTTGATTGCTGGTTTTTTTAATGCCTCAAGAAGGTTTTGATAAAATTCGAATAAATCGGTATTAGTTTTCTCAACGGGTCTTCTGTTAAGGTGAACGGAGGCATGTTTTTTCCAACCCTCGAACTCCCCTTCGTGATAGAACATAAGTCCGGGTGAAAAGAAAGTTATTAAGGCCGCTGCCCGTTGTTTTTCCATAAAGAATACATCAGAGGCCCTTTCCTCATCGTGGTTTTCAAGAAATCGAACCAGTTTTCTGCTGTAATCCCAATCGGCTTGGAGATGAGAATTTACCGATTCTGAATTTTCATGCGCAAGCCTGTCGTAAAGTCTTTTATCATAAGTGAAATCGAACCCTTGATGCTGCAATTGCCACTCAAGATCCCAATAGGCTTCTGCGATGAAAATAAATTTGTCATTTTGCGCTTTAATTGCTTTGGTGGCGACAGGCCAAAAGGGAATAACTGAAAAACTTGGATTTTGAAATCTTGGCCGATCACCCCAAGTTTTTTTGAAAACATCTGGAAGTACAAGCATTGCCATATCGCATCGAACTGCATCGCATTGGGATGAAATTTTCTTAACAACTTGGAGCATTTCATTTTGAAAATTCGCATTAAAATAATTAAGTTGAATGGTGTCGGGCCAACCAGAGAAATAGGGGTCCCTGCCATATGCCAGAATTAAGGATTCCCCGTTAGTATTAACTTTGGTGAAATTTTGTGGTTGGTCAAGAAGATCTTGCTCGGAACCTTGGATATAAAAATCAGGGTGAGAATTTACCCAAGGGTGGTCGATTGCAGTGTGATTAGGTACAAAGTCTAGGCAAAGTTTGAGGTTAAATTTTTGCATTCTTATGCGTAATTTAGCTAATTCCAAATCTCCACCAAACAATGAATCAACATTGTAGGCTTGAATTGCAAAGGGTGATCCAGTAATATCTTTTTCGTTTAAATCGGATAGGCATTTGCGAAAACTTAACTGCCATTCTTTGGTCGATTGTGAGACAACTTGCCCTACTTTGCCTATCTGCCAGATTCCGAGAAACCAAATATAATCGAATCCTTTGTTTGCAAGATTTAAAAAAAGTGAATCAGGTATATCCGATAAAGTCGCCTGCTTTTTTAAGTTTTTGCTAAGTTCATTTAGATAAACTCTTGTATTTATTTCATAAAGAAACGGTCTTAATTCGTTGTTCATTTAGGAATACCTTCCTTGTTGTAAAAGGTTTTTACGGTACGCAATTATCAGCTTTTTGAGGATTACAATCCTAGTCCGAATTTGGTCACCTGACTCCGTTTGAGATACCTTGCGAAGGGGGTTCCATCTTCTAATTTCCGAAATGGAAGGAATAATATCTACTCCATCTCTTACTGCGGCATCTACCGATTCAAAATGATAATGCTTCGCAAGAAAAGTCCCCTCGGGTTCTAGGATAAGTGTGAAGCCGTGGTCGCCGTAAATCCGAGAAAATGCTCCATCGATTGTAATGGCTTTGCCACTTTTCTTAATTGGAGATTCTCCCTTATCAATTTTTACAGGGATATGGCCATTAACAATAAGTCCGGGAACAGGGTCTACTCCAAATTCTAACATTATTTTATCACAAAAAGCAGCATCGTGCATAAGTGCAAAAAATGCATTTTTTTCCTCTACATGGGTTTCGTGTTCTTCTACTAGATCAATTTCCATCGTTGCAATACGGTCTTTTCCAAAAAGCGGTGATTGTGGACCACACCATAAGTACCACATCATATCGCAGTCATATTCGGTTGGGCTTTCAATCGCTCGGGCGAAAAGTTCATTTAAAACATCGTATAGGTCTTTGCCTTTGCGCGGAATTCCATCAACTACAAGTGATTGGAATTGCCCATAAGCATCCACTGGAACACAACCGTGAATGATTAAATGGTTATCACGAATAAGGTACATGGAACCACTATCACGCAAGTAACGCATATGCTTGAAAAGTTTATCGCTAGATAAAAAAGAAGTTTTGAGTTTTTCCATACAGATTTGCTCATCTGCTGAAAGTTCATAAGGGTTGTTAGGGTCGATGGTAGGAAACGACCGATCTTTTAACTTACATAATTTGCCATCGATCATAATTGTACCATTGGTTTGGTCAATGGTATGAAAAATCCTGCGGTGTTGGAGGTTCCATTCGGGTCTTCTTGAGAGCATCTTTCCCTCAAGTTTATATTGCATGACAGCAGCAGCCTTTTGCATTCTTGCCAGCATTATTGGCTCTCTTAATCCTTCAACTTTCGGCTTAAAGCACAATGCAGGGTCATCTTTATAAACATGGCGCACAAGGTATTCCAGCGGTTGTAGTGGAATTCCATACCCTTCTTCAAGCTGAAGTAGATTTCGGTAGCGGATCGAAATACGACAGACATGTGCAATAAGTGCTTCATTTCCAAGGCAGGCACCCAGCCAAGCAGCATCGTGGTTTCCCCAAGTAAATGCTACATTGGGTTGAACCATCATGTAATCAACAACCTTGTCGCCCCGTGGGCCCCGGTCCCAACAGTCACCCGCAATAATAAGTTCATCGATTGCCAGGTTTCGAACAGCTCGAACGGTAAGGTGTACTAATTCAGGGCCTTTGCCATTTTCTAAAATGGTGTCGATTAGTGCGGAATAATATTCATTGCCTCGATCGGCGGATGGTTCGTGCAATAATTCCATAAAAAGATCGCGGTAGTCGATCGGTGAAATCTTGAAGATTTTTTCACGCCCATATCTTTTTGAAAGAAATCTAAGAATTGAAAATAAATGTTTGAGGTTCTTATGGCAAAACTCGCGTATCGAATTGATATCTTCTAACCTTGGTTTTATTGCATCAAGCATTTCTCTTGGATAAAATATTAAAGTTAGAAACTCTCTTAATTCCATAGGAGGCATTATGTTCCCGAATAAGCCTTCAACTAAAGGGCGTAATTTACCCGAAGAATTATTGATTACATGCCTTAGCTTTGTGAACTCCCCGTGGATATCGCTAATAATATGGATAGTCCCTTTGGGAAGGGTCAGAAGCGCTTCAAGTCGGGCTACTTCTGCCAAAGCAGAATCTATGTTCGGATATAAAGTACTCCACGGGGTTAAAGCGGTGATTTCTTCAGGATTTGGCTTAGTTTCTGCTTTCATTAACGACTTCCTGTTGTTAGATTAAATCTGATATATCATCATATATTTATTTTACTAATCTGCTTATGCATAAGGATAGCTAAAGATTTAACTTTTTTAGTGAAGAATTGTTTTTTTTAATTAAAATAAATAATAAGTTGTTGCGTCAATAAAAAGCAAAGGAATATAAAATGAAAGTTTTAGTAATTGATGTAGGTGGTACAAATATAAAAGTTAAGGTTTCTAATAAAGAGGAAGTTCGGAAGTTCCCTTCTGGGCAAGAATTAACTGCTAAACAGATGATTGCTGGTGTGTTGGAAAATATCTCTGATTGGTCATTCGATTGTGTGACCATTGGGTTTCCTGGGCCAGTTATAAATGGGAAAATTATTAACGAACCTGTTAATCTTGGTACTGGTTGGGTTGATACTGATTTTGCCAAGGCTTTTGGTAAACCCGTCCGATTAATTAACGATGCTGCTATGCAAGCATTAGGCTGCTATGAAGGTGGCAGAATGCTTTTCCTTGGCCTAGGTACAGGGTTGGGAACAACCTTGATTATAGATGGAGTGGTTGCAGGTCTTGAATTAGCTCATTTGCCTTTTAAGAAAAATAAAAGCTTTGAAGAATTTGTTGGTGCTAAGGCTATGAAGGATGATGGTCGAAAACATTGGCAGGAAAATGTTTTCGAAGTGGTAAAAATTCTTAAGGCCGGATTAATTGCTGACTATGTCGTTTTAGGTGGTGGTAATGTCAAGAAACTTGATGAACTTCCAGAAGGTGCAAAAAAAGGGGATAATGCTTTTGCATTTTTGGGAGGTGTTAGATTTTGGGATGATAAATTATCATCCAAACCTAAGAAAAATAATAAAGGTTGAGACTAATTTTTTATTTCAACATACTTCCCCACCTTTTCTTTTATAAATTATATTGGTGGAGTTCTTTTATTTGTATTTGGATCATCACGGCCAAAGGAAGCTTTAATGTCTGACAATTATATTTTTACAATCGAAAATCTTATCAAGGCATATGGGAAAAAAGAAGTTTTAAAAAACATTTGGTTATCCTTTTACCCTGGTGCAAAAATTGGTGTGATTGGGTCCAATGGGGCGGGGAAAAGTTCCCTCCTTAAAATTATGGCGTTAGAAGATAAAGATTTTATCGGCTCGGTTAGAGCCGCCCCTAATATTACCATCGGGCATGTACCACAAGAACCCAAGCTTAATGAAGAAAAAGATGTCTTGGGAAATTTAGAAGAAGCTGTCGTTGGCATTCGCAAATTAATCCAAAGAAGTGAAGAACTTGGTATGAAATTCGGCGAAGATCTTTCCACAGAAGAAATGGATAAAGTCCAAGCTGAGTTTGATCGGGTTCAAGATTCAATTAATGCTGTTGATGCTTGGGATCTCGATAGAAAATTAGAAATGGCAATGGATGCAATGAGGCTTCCTCCTTCCGATGCAAAAGTTTCGCAATTAAGTGGCGGAGAAAAAAGAAGAGTTGCTCTTTGTAAAACCCTGCTTGAAAGCCCAGATATACTTTTACTCGATGAGCCTACCAACCACCTTGATGCAGAAGCTGTCGCTTGGCTTGAAAAAACCTTGTCAAACTATCCTGGCACAGTCGTTTCTGTTACTCACGACCGTTACTTTCTTGATAATGTTGCACAATGGATTCTTGAACTTGACCGTGGTCAAGGTATTCCTTGGAAGGGGAATTATTCATCGTGGTTGGAACAAAAAGAAGCTCGTCTTGCACGAGAAGAAAAGCAGGAATCTGCTAGGCGAAAAACTTTGGCAAGAGAATTGGAATGGTCCAGAATGGCTCCTAAAGCTCGGGTTGCTAAAAATAAAGCGAGGCTTCTTGCTTATGAAAAACTTGCTAGCCAAGAATACGAAGAGCGTGAAGATGAACTCGTTATGCAAATACCCCCCGGGCCTCGCCTAGGGGATCTTGTGGTAAGGGCCGAAGGCGTACGGAAAGCCTATGGCGATAATCTTCTTATTGAAGATATGACCTTTAATCTCCCCAAAGGTGGGATTGTTGGGGTCATTGGGCCTAATGGTGCCGGGAAAACTACTCTCTTTCGTATGATCGTTGGTGAAGAAAAAGCTGACTCTGGTTCCCTCCGCGTTGGTGATACCGTTGTTCCTGCTTATGTTTGTCAAGGCCGAGATACCCTTGTAGATTCGAATACGGTATTTGAAGAAATTACGGGGGGTACCGACTATATTATGCTAGGCAAAACCAAAGTTGCTTCTCGAGGGTATGTTTCTCGGTTTAATTTTAAAGGATCTGACCAGCAACGAAGAGTTGGTGAATTGTCGGGTGGGGAAAGAAATCGCGTTCATCTTGCTAAACTTTTACGCAGTGGCGGAAACCTTTTGCTGCTTGATGAACCTACTAATGACCTAGATGTAGATACTTTACGAGCACTTGAAGAAGCTTTGCTAAACTTCGGCGGTTGTGCTGTTGTCATCAGTCATGACCGTTGGTTTCTAGACCGTATTGCAACCCATATCTTGGCGTTTGAGGGCGATTCAAAAGTAGTCTGGTGCGAAGGAAATTATCAGGCATACGAAATACAAAGGCGTCAACGGATGGGTGAAGATTCTGATAAACCTAAACGCTTTAAGTATAGAAAACTATAAAGCTAAGGTTTGTAATAATAAACCGATTGCAAAAATTTACTCTAAATGTGGCCCAGGTGTAGTGCTTAAGTTAATTGATTCGCGAGAAGTTGTTTGAAACTGTAGTGTTTGACTTTTTTTTGTATTTTTCTCAACCTGCAAATTTTTTCTGTCTGAAGTCGTTTCGTTCGTACGAACTCCAATAGCCATAACTATTATCATTAATATGCCTGCGGCAAGTCCAAATTTGGTTTCTTTACACATAGTAAGTGGCCTTTTTCACAACTTCCATCATATACTTAAATATGCAACAAAGCCTGTTTTATGCCTTCTTAACTTGAGTGATTCATTGAATTTTGCCTTAGAAATAATTGCAACAGATGTTGTAATTGAATTAATCGCCAAAGTTAGAAAAGCTTACTTCTTTCTTGATAAGTCATTTTGCAAATGGCTTGCCTATGCAAACTAGGCTTTTTCTAGTCCGTATAATTAAATGATCCTTTGCGATGGCGGGTGAGGCTATAACACCTTCTCCAAGTGCGTTTTTAGAAATGATGTTAAACTTTTTACTTGACTCTACAACAGTGCAAATTCCCTCGAGATTTGTAAAGTAAATGTTTCCATTACAAGCGATCGGACTTGATTTGAAATCTCCACCTAGGCGTTCATTCCAATAGGATTCGCCAGTGTTTGCATTTAGGCATTGAGCAAATCCATTATCACTAACAATGTAAACTAGTCCATTTAAGCTAACTGGGCAGCAAGAATCAGGGGTGTTTTTTGTATGTTCCCAAGAGTTCGTTTCCTTGATGGGCAAACCAGAAACCGTATCTAAGCTAATTGCTACCAAAGGTCCCCGCATCCCTTGGGTTGTAAAAATGGTGTTCAATTCAAGTGCTGGGCCAGTAATAGTTCTTCCACCATTTAACCCTTCTTTTTTCCATAATTGTTTACCGGTTCTTGGGTCATAACCATCAAGTTGGTTGCCACCCATAATGATAATCTGGTTTTGATTTTTAGATTGATGAAAAATAGGGGTTGTGTAGGAATCACAAGATTCAGCTTTAGCCAAGGTGTTGCGGAATGTTTTCCAGACCTCTTTTCCCGAGGAAAGATCGTAAGCAACTAAATAACTCGTGGCTTTCTCACCTTCAAGATCCGAAAGGGAGTCTTGCATAACGGTACAGATTGCAAGGTTTTCATAAATGAAAGGGCTATTAGCATAACCCCACCAGATGGTAAATGCGCCGTGATCTTTTTGTAAGTTTTTCTTCCAAAGAATGTTGCCATCCAAGTTCGTACAGGCAAGGTCACCGTTACCAAAAAGGAAAACTACATTCTTGCCATTAGTAACAGGAGAAGGGCTTGCAAGATTATGGAGTTTATGGAATTTTTGTCTACGGCGTTGGTCGCCAGGTTTTCCGCGTAAAGGGTCCCGAATTGTTTCTCCGGACCCTAATTCTTTTGCCCATAAAGTAGTTCCTGTTTTAAGGTCTAGTTTAACCCCAAATAATTTATCAGATTCTTGTGTTGTAAGAAAAATTGAATCATCCCAGATGCAAGGGGTGCTCGCACCTTCGCCAGTTAAAGGAATTTTCCAAGCGATGTTTTCTTTATCCGACCAGTTTACTGGAAGTGATTTAGAATCCGAAACCGAGGAGAACCCCGGTCCGCGCCAAGTTGGCCAATTAGTTTCAGAAAAAACCAAAGAACTTGTAATCAGAACAATTAAAATAGCTTGGTTAAAACTTGTAAGATTCATACTTATTCCTCTTTGATTAATAATCAATTCAGAATAAACAAAATACTACACAGAACCAAGAAAATAGGTCTTAAAACGAAATGAATAATAATAACAAGGGTGAGTGAGGGGGATCGAACCCCCGACCTTCAGAGCCACAATCTGACGCTCTAACCAACTGAGCTACACCCACCATATACGATAATCATAATTCCTTCTGACCTAAAGGCAAGTCAATGTAGGGAAAGTAAGTAAAAATATGGATATATTAAAGGAAAAATAAGAAGGTGAGGAGAAGATATAAAGGAAGAAATAAAGCAAAACTAAGCATAGAATAATGAAAAAAACTGGGCATTTTAATGTGATTTGCTTCAGCCATCGCTTTTATGAGAAAGTTAGGCCCATTCCCAATATAAGAATTCGCCCCCATAAAAACAGAACCACAGCAAATAGCACTTAAAATCAATGGTTTAGCCGCAGGAAGCGAGCCAATTCCTTCAGTTCCTGCGGCTAAGGTTGCAAAAGCCAAAAAAGTAGGGGCATTATCTAATACAGAAGATAAGATTCCGGTTAGCCAAAAATATTTCCAAGTTTCTTTTAACGGCATCGATACACTTGTTTGCCTTAAATATTCCATCGCTGGAATCATCGTGATAAAAATACCAAGGAAAAGGATACCTACTTCGGTCAAAGGTGCCCAAGAAAAACCATGAAATTTTCGGATTAATTTAGGTGTGCGAGCATAGGCAATTCCCGCTATAAAGATTTGGCAAATCGCTGCAGGTAAAACTCCCAAAGTTAAATTATTAACAGGTAATAAAAATCCTGCAAATTCCCCTAAAGTTTTTCCTATTGTTGGGGATTGCATTAAAACCAACATTAAAAGGATCCCTAGAAATATGAAATTACTTTTCCCAAAAAAATGAAAATCATCATCATCGGAAAATACTTTTAAAGTTTGCTTCTCTTTTTTAAAATAATAAAAATCAACTGTAAAAAATGCAATTAAAAGATAAAGGTTAGCAATTAGCCATTGAGGCCAGAGTGAAAAAGTCCAGAAAAAATCAATGCCATTGAGGAACCCAAGGAACAGTGGTGGATCGCCTAAAGGGGTTAGAAGTCCGCCCATATTTCCAACAATAAAAATAAAAAATAACGCCAGATGTGTTTTATAATTTCTTTCTCGATTAGCATGAATATAAGGTTTGAATAATAGTATGCTTGCACCGGTAGTGCCAAGTAAGTTAGTGAGTAATGCGCCGAAACCTAGTAATAATGAGTTTAAAAAAGGTGTGGACTTCCATTTGAACTTTAAAATTATGCCCCCCGAGACAACATACAGCGATCCTATCAAACTCATAAAGCATAAGAAATCGGTGATACCATGTAATAAAGCTGAAACGCTTTTTGAATCAGTGCGATTTTTAATTAGTAAAAGATAAATGATGACCGGTAAACAAAGAATAGAAATAAAGAATAATTTATTTTTATCTGACTCCCAGAAATGATGAAAAAGCAGGGGCGCCATTGCAATCATAAGCAACACAATAACAAAAGGTATAATGGCGAGAAAAGGTATAGGGTGTTCGCCTGCCCACGCATTGCTAATTAAGATGAGGCTTGGATCACAAAATTGGAGAATGAGAAAGCTAATTAGAACCCCCTTTTTTCCAAGAGGATAAATTTTGAAAGAGATGTAACCCATCAGAAAAAGTTGGATTTAAATCTTTGCGCCAGGCCCAAAAGCGATCTAATTGCCAAAGAGGGATCATTGGTAATTCCTGTTCAAATAATGTAATCATATTATTTCTTGAATCAATCATTTCTGGAATAGTCTGCGCGAGCATAGTTTGTTTTGAAGTTTCAAGTAAAAGTCGCATATTTTTGCTTTCATTACTATGCCAAGGATGATAATTAAAAAGTAGTGGATAAAGCGAGCAATTTTCATCTTCAAAATCGTGCCAAGCATAAGCTAATTCATATTTTTTATTAAGAATTACATCTTTAAGGTAAGATGCAGCATTTATTGGTTCTGTGATAATATTAATGCCAAGGGTTACTTTGATCTGCACTGCGATTTGATTTATTGCCTGTAGTGTATAAGGATCACCAGCAGGGAATTTAAGAACTATTGGTTCGATCATTTTTTTATTTTTAATTTCAAAAGCCTGATTTAAGTAAATAGCGGATGAGGCTATTGACCAATTTTCTGGATTTTTATCTTTTTCCTGTTGAAAATTATAGTCCTTAGGAAAAATTGTATTTAATGGATTGTGGGCTATTGCTTTACCACTTCCAATCCAAATGTCAGAAAGTATTTTGCTTCTGTTGATGGCATGGGCGATAGCTTTGCGAACTTCTGGTTGATCAAATTTTGGGTCGGCAGTATTGATAGCAAGAAAATATACCCTTTTGTTAGGAAAAGTAACCCCGGTTTGGGCTGTAAGAAAAGGCGAGTTGCCGCCTTGTTCTTTAAGTTTTGCAATATCTTGCAAATTAAGTTCAGATGCAAAATCAATTTTCCCTGAAAGAAGTTCATCAAGAGGATTAGTCGTTTTGTTGAAGCGTACTTCTTGAATAAAAGGTTTTCCTGAATTTTCTTTTCTGAAACGGTAAAAGGGTTGAGCTTTATACGAGATATAATTTTTACCAAGTTCAGTTCCTTTGTGTGAAAATCGGAAAGGGCCACTACCAATATCAGAATTACTTTCTTGATGAATTTTAAATTGAAAAAATGCATAGGGATCTAAGTTGCTAGACTTAGATGTCACAGACAGAAGATTAGCTTCATTGGTATTCCAATCTGAAAAAAATCCATCGATAGAATCAATCCATTTAAGATTTTTATTTTTTTTAACGCTTGTAAAAATGTCGATGGGATTTAAGGGCTTTCCATCTGACCAAAATATTGATTGGCGAAGATTGATCTTAAAAATGTTTTGTTTAAAACTAATTCTAGACGATGCTAATTCGGGTACCACTTTAGAGTCTTGGTCTGTTCCAGTTTCTAGTCGGTATAAACTTTCATAAACCAAATCTGCTGCATGGATTTCTGCATCTAAAGGGCATATTGCAGAGTAAGAATTTTCTGGTAAATTTGTTAAACCTATTCTAAACATCTCTTTTCTTGGACTTATTTTGTCAAGTAACTCAATTGCTTTAATGTAATCGGGTTGTAATTCAAGCGACCGAAGCAATAGATCAGTAAGTTGTGAAACAGGTAATTTTTCTTGCGATTTTTCTGCTTGTAAATAAAGTGCATTTGCTTTTTTCTTCAGTACTATAGAAAGTGGTTTTGCACTTTTTTCAGTATATACTTTAGATTCCATAAAAAGAAATGCTCTAAGTAGGTCTCGAATTTTACTTTGGTTCGTCCCAGATTTATTTGATTCATCTGCGATTTCAACCAAAAGTTCAGAAATACCTTCAATGGTTTCCTTATCAAGATTTTGAGTTGTTAATTTTGAAATTTCGAGAAGTCCCTCATCCCATTTTTTGTTTTCATTGCAGGCTTTAATTTTTGCAATGCGAACTGCAAGAAGTTTAGATGTAATAATTTTTCGCATTCCATCCCAACCTGATCCATACCTCTTGTCGGTTGCCAGTGCCGAGTCATGAAAGCGTATGCATTTTTCAAGAAAAGCTTCCGTAACTTCAAGTCTACTTATTAAATCAAATGTTAAGCTTAACTGTCCCGAATTAAGTGTTTCGTTCCCTTTTATAAATCCATCAGCAATTTCTACAACTGTTTCTTCAAAAAATTTTATTTTTTTTATCGCAGATGGTCCAGCGGTCACCACTTCCCTAAAACTAAGCTCGTTATTAAGAACCCTAAGAAATAAAATTAAATTATCTGGAGCAGGGACTCTGAAAAATTTCTCTATCGGTTCTACTTTATATGTTGTTGTAGGTCTGATCTGGTGGCTAATTGTTATGGTATCGAATGGGTAGTCAGGAATTTTCATTAAGGCAATTGCAACTGGAGAAGAAAATATTGCATCGATTTTTGAATTATTTGCTTGTGTTTTCCCGAAGTTTTTCCAATAATCGTTATTTAAATTCGAATTAATTGGTTCTTCTACTTCTTTCCTTTGAAGTTTTTCCTGAGTTGAAGCATTAAATGCAAAAATAACAATGACTACCAATGTTAAGTTGTAGGATAGAAGTTTATATTTATTAGTAATCATATTTTTTTGTTCAATTACCCAGAATGATTAAGTCAAACTAATCTTTAAAGTCAGTAGTTATACATTATAATATATGTTAATATTGAGCATATTGGTAATAATTAAAATGAGGTTTGTTATGACAAAAAAGGTATCTAAAACTGCAAAAACTACGGTTGTTGCTTTTAAAGTAGAACAAGAACTTGCGGAACTTTTAAATAGCCTACCTAATAAAAGTGCTTTTATCCGCAAGGCAATTGCGGCTCAGCTCGGTGTTTCTTGCCCACTATGTAAAGGTGCTGGAGTTGTTACTCGTGTTGTAAATGGTCATTTCTTGCCACTAATGGAAGAATTTAAGCACCGTGCTTGTGCTGGATGTGGTGATAAAATTGAAGTGCCTTTCGAAGCAGATGATTTGAGTAAAGAAAGCCGTTCGCGGATGGAACAATTCTTGTTGGGTGGCCCTCTTTATTGTAATGCTTGTTATGTTTCTACCCCAAGTTGTAACGATTGTGGTTGGCATATGGATAAACAACAATTAGAAAAGCATCACCTTGCAAATCATTGTGACGATAATTGTGAAGCAGATCACGAAGAACCCCAGTCATAAATTTTATTAGCAATATATACCGATACGCTTAAATTAAATTTTTAATTGTGTCTTAGTATTTCTTTTATAGAGTAGGTTTTTATCACTTGTCAAAATTAGTAATGATTCAAACAACTTTGGCTTTTATTAGAGAAAATAATTTAATAGATTTGGGTGGATGCAGTTCAAAAGCTATGAAAGAAATTTTTGAAACAATAGTTTAGTGGCCTTCTTTAATCATATTTCTCGACCAAGCTGGCACTTCAACCACTAAATCTTGCGTTCCATTAGGCACACATTGACAACTCAGGCGAGATTCAGTCGTTACGCCTCGGGCTTCATCTAGCATATCTTGTTCATCTTCGGTTGCTTGGTTGCAACTATTAAGGCCAGATTTAATAATTATGTGGCAGGTAGAGCAAGCGCAAACACCGCCACAAGCGTGATCGATGTCAACTCCAGCAGCATATGCAATATCTAAAATGCTACCGGGCAATCCAGTTCGATTATAAGGTATTTTATCTGGATCAACTTCAAAAGTTTTATTATCAGGAAGAAAAGTAATGCTAAACCTTTTTGTAGGTTTTTCAAATTTTGCCTGTTCAATATAAGGGTTTACACCAGCCATGAAAACTCCCAGAAAATACAAATGATTAACTATTAGTTATTTTAGCGGATTGAAAAGATTAAGCAATTATTTAGGCGCAACGCTTTAACTCTGGGGCAAGCTTTTTATCTAACTTGCCCTTAAATTGAGGCACGGGGGTCAATAATTCTTTTATGTTTTTTGTGGTGCACTCTCTCTGATTTTGAATTGTTATGCGACTAATCCAAAATGCAGGAAGATTCACTAAAAGGGATACCAGTACCCTTGAGTAGGTAGCTGCAACTTTTATTTTTTCTTTATAAAATATCGATTGAAAGAGGGCGCTAAGTATTTTCATTAAAGATTTAACTATGATGATAGCAAAGCACCGCATTGCCATACTGAGATGTGCGTTTTTAATGCAGACCAAAGCTCGATTTCGTTCAACATGAAAAGTAAAAAAATCGGACCAAGCAATCGAACTACCACAATGAATATGGTAAATTTCTGTAGATGGAGTATAAATACATTGCCAATTCTTCAGTCTAGCCCGCCAAGCTAAATCTAAATCTTCATAATACATAAAAAGGCGGTCATCAAAAGTTCCAATCTCTTGGAGCATTTCTTTTCTTAAGAGAACCGAAGCCCCACAGGCTGCAAAAACATCTTCTTTCCTGTTGAATTGCCCAACATCTTTTTCCAAAAATCCACGATCGTAACCTCTACCATCCTCAAGCAATTGAAGTCCTGCGCTATTCAAAGTTTGTCGTTCTGCATAGAAAAGTATTTTGCAAGTGACCAATCCAATTTTATTTGATTCAAGCATAGTTTGAACCAGGGTGGAAATCCAATTTGTTGGCACTTCAGTATCGTTATTGAGTAACGCAAAGAGAGTACCTTTTGCGTGTTTGAAACCTAAATTGTTGCCCGCTGCAAAACCTAAATTTTTACCTGCTTCAATTAAAAGGATTTCAGGGTGATTTTTTTTGATGTATTCAACAGAACCATCTGAAGATGCATTGTCGATTAAAATGATTTCAAAATTATTTGATGAGTAATCTTGTTTTTTAACGGAGTTAAAGCAATTTTCAAGGAACTTTAATCCATTGAAATTCACAATGATAACTGAAACAAAAGGTCGATCTTCCTTGATGGTAAAAACTTCAGGTGTTTTATTAATTTTATCGATCATAAGGGTTTTTTTTAGTATTAATGCAAGGTGTTTCAGATTCTGGGTCAAGGTTAGGGCTGTAAAATTCATCGCCCGAAATTAATTCATATTGCCATTTAGATTTAAAGTAATTGATTTCTTTTTGGAACCTTGCAATTTTCGCAGGGGTGTCTTCGGGGCCACGAGTTTTTGACTCGTAATGAGTGAACTCCGCATGTGGTGTGTAAACCACAGAAAGCCCTTTATCTCTAGCTTTTAGGCATAGGTCTATGTCATTAAATGCGATGGCGAGGTTTTCATCAAACCCCCCAAGTTCAAGAAAAACTCGTTTGGACATCATAAGGCAAGCCCCAGTGACGCAATTAACATTTCTTGTGGTGGCCATTCGGAAGCCATAACCTAATTTACCTTTTGGTGTAAGCCTCATAGAATGGCCAGCAATCCCAGTCATAGCCAAAATAACGCCAGCGTGTTGTAAGGTCTGGTCGGGGTAAAACAGAGCAGCTCCTACAGCGCCAACTTCGGGTCTAAGAGCGTGTTCGGCCATACGAAAGAGGTTTTCAGTTTTCAAAGATTCGACATCGTTGTTAAGGAATAAAAGGAGTTCTCCACAGGCGATATTTGCGCCAAGATTATTTATTGCCGCATAGCTGAAAGGTTCGGACCAGGGAACAATTTTAAAACGGTTATCTTGTTTGAGAGAATCATAAAGTTTAAAAGTTTCATTTTCTTTACTCCCGTTTTCTAAGATTATAAATTCAAGGTTTGGGTAGTTGCTTTTTTTGGTCGATTTGATGCAGGTATCAAGTGAAACTACTTGATCTTTAGAAGGAATGATGATTGAAATTAAAGGCCAACTGGAATGGTGGTAAATCGTTTGATAAAGGCCCGTTGCTAATCCGTTAGTGGCTTGGCCAGAAAGGAAGTTGCGATCCAAATGCTCTTGGAGAGCTTTTCTCCCCGCCTCGTGGGCATAATTTTTTGCATTTGGATTTCCTGCTGTAGAAGCGGGGTGAACGCGCCAATGATAAAGGATTTTTGGAATATGGACAATCTTACGCGCTTGTTCGCAGGTCCTTAAAACTAAATCGTAATCTTGTGACCCGTCAAAACCTTTGCGAAACCCGCCTGTTTTTTTAATTAGTTCAGATCGAATCACCAAAAGGTGGCAAATATAATTATGGCTTCTTATCGTATCCCATCCAAAAGCAGGTTTGAAGGTTGGGTTGAATCTTTTTTTGCCACTCGCATTTATGAAATCTTCGTCTGAATAAAGAATATCAACTTCAGAATCTGATTCTTGAAGTTGCAAAACAACTTCGTGCAATGCAAAAGGTGCTAAGGTGTCATCGTGATCAAGCAGTGTAATAAAATCGCCCGAAGCAAGGTTAAGAGCAGCATTGGAATTGCCTGCAATCCCTAAATTTTCATCAAGGAAAGCAACCCGAATTCTAGAATCACCGCGAGCATATTCCGCAATAATATTTTTGGTTTCTTCTGAGGTACTATACCCATCGGCAATGCATAATTCCCAATTCGAATAAGTTTGGTTTAAAACTGAATCTATCATTTCTTTTAAACAAAGTTGGGGAGTATTCCAAGTTGGGGTCACAATACTAATTTTCGGCTGGTAAGAAAATGAAAAGAGGTTTTGCTTTTCTAAGGCATCGGCAGTAGGTTCATTTGCATTTATCCATTGATCATAGCCATCCGAAAGTTCTACCGCTCCGAGTTGTGATTTTTTAGGACTTATTGATTTTAGAAATGTTTTTAAATAGGTGAGACTTTTATAAAAAGCTTTGGATTGAATAGAACTTGTAGGGAAAAAGAACTTTGTGAAAGGATCGAGTCTTTTAACGATTTTCCATCCAAGGTGGTTTTCGATGGTTTGGAGTTTCAGTCGGGTCTGTAAAAGTTCTTGCTCTTTTTCTTGAAGGCAGCATTGGAGAAAGCGAAAGTCTTCCGCTGAAGGAAGTTGTGAGTGCTGTAGGTCTGCGGTGACAATTTTCAGGGGTATGAAGGTCACGGGGTTAGCAGTGGATTTAGCAGCTTCCATAGAATCGCCAATAAGAATGCGATGTAAAGTATTTAAACGCTAAGGTTTAAATACCACGGAAGGATAAAAAGGATCAAGATGAAAGGTTATTTACGCCATTCATCGATGAGGGACGCAACTAGCCCAGTCCAGCCAGTTTGATGAGGTGCCCCAAGGCCTTCGCCCGTATCTCCATTAAAATATTCATAAAAAAGGATAAAATCGCGCCAGTTAGGGTCGTCCTGAAATTTTTTATATCTTCCGTGAACGGGACGGTTGCCACTTTTGTTTCTTGTGAATATTTTAATGAGCCTGTCGGCAATATCTTTTGCCATCACAGGGAAAGTGATTGGGGCTCCGTGGCTTGCTGGCGTATTGACGGAAAATCGTGGTCCAAAAGCTTTGCCTAATTTTCGAATAGATTCGATTAGCAGGAAAGAAGTAGGGAACCAAATTGGACCTCGCCAATTTGAATTCCCACCTTTTAGCTTTGAATCACTTTCCGCAGGTTCATAACCTACTTTGATCCCATCATAAACAAATGGATTTTGTAAGTGAGATTTGGAAAGACTACGAATACCAAAATCAGAAAGGAATTCTGATTCATTGTAAAGCCTGTGCATCAACCTTGAGAGTTGGTTTTCATCAACAATGGTAAGTGCGTAGGATACTTTGCCATCTTCTTCAGTTTTGTGTACAACATTCTTAACAAGATCTTGCCTGTTCTTGATGAACCAAAGGAAGTTCGAAGAAAATTCCTTGAAAGGCTTGATCCATTCCATTTCTATACGCTCAACTGCAAACAACGGAACAAGGCCTACAAGCGATCGCAATTTAAACTTTTTGAAATTACCGTCGGGGTAACGAAGGACATCATAAAAGAAACCATCTTCTTCATCCCAGAGTTGATAGTTACGATTTCCCATATGCTTCATAGCACCAGCAACATAGGCATAATGCTGGAAGAATTTAATTGCTAAGCCTTCGTAGACTCTGTTTTCCTTAGCCAGTTCAAGGGCAATACGCATAAGGTTAAGGCAGAACATACCCATATAACCTCCTGCATCAGATTGTTCAAGAACCGAGCCATCTGACATTTTCATACTTCGATCAACCACTGTGATATTATCCATACCAAGGAAACCACCTTCGAAGATGTTATTTCCTTGGCTATCAACCTTGTTAATCCACCAGGCGAAATTAATGATGAGCTTGTGGAAGCATCGCTCTAAGAAGTCGCGGTCAGCCTTCCCCGTTTGTATGCGTTCCATATTGTAAATGCGCCATACGGACCAAGCATGAACCGGTGGGTTAAGATCAGAGAATTCCCACTCATATGCTGGTATCTGGCCATTTGGATGTTGGAACTGTTCAAAGAGTAAGAAATAAAGTTGCTCTTTAGCGAATTTAGGATCAACTCGTGCAATGGCTGGGCAGGTGAAAGCTAAGTCCCAAGCTGCAAACCACGGATATTCCCACTTTTCGCAAGGTATTAGTACTCTAAGAGAGTTTAGATGTCTCCAATGAGTATTTCGGATGGTTTTTCGAGATTCAGGAGGCGGCGATTTAGGGTTGTCACCATCTAGCCAAAGGTGCACATTGAAAATGTAGTTTTGCTTGGTCCATAATAAACCAGCAAAAGCTTGCCTTTGAATCATCTTCTCATCGGCTGTGGCTTCTTTAGGGTGGATGGAGTTGTAAAATTCATCTGCTTCCTCTTTTCTGATTTTAATAATGCTATCAACCTCAGCAAGAGGTTTGCTGAGGTTGTTGTTGTCAGAAAGCCTAAGGTGAAGTACCTGAGTAGCCCCAGGAGCAATCGCAGGGAAATGATAGCAAAGAGCAGATTTTGTGCCATGAGGTTTTGGGTTAACTGTGTTTTCACCATTCACGATATGTCTGTGAAACGCATCTTTGGTGTATGGCTTGCGAGAAAGGCTACCTTTGCCGAAGACAACAGGCCCGTTGGTTTCATTGTAAGTAAAAAGTGCGGTCCCGTTTCTTGGGCCGTAAAGAATGCGTTGCCCCAGACGGTAATATGACGGGATGTCTTTTAAGGTTTCCAGTTGAGAATCATCTGATATAACGCTGATAAAGCCTGGGCCCTCGGGTCCTGGACTGATGCTTGGCTCTGGGTTCCCTTCAGGACTCCAGGCATTTTCATCCCACGACCAAGTATTTCGAAACCAAAGATGAGGAAGAATATAAAGTGGGGCAGGGTCTGGCCCACGGTTTACCGCTTCAATCCGAATGCAAAAATCTTCGGTATTGGTCTTGGCATATTCGATACTAATGTCAAAATAACGATTCTCATCAAAAATGCCCGTGTCTAGCAATTCATATTCCTCACCCTTTCCTTCTCTCCCACGATTTACATTGACCAAATCTTGATAGGGGTATTTTTCCTGAGGATATTTGTAAACATATTTCATATAGGAATGGGTGGGGGTGTTATCAAAATGGAAATAATATTCTTTTACATCTTCGCCATGATTTCCTTCTTCAGAAGTAAGTCCAAAAAGGCGCTCTTTCAAAATATCATCTTTACCATTCCAAAATGCAGGTGCAAAGCATAAGAGTTGATACCGGTCGCAAATACCAGCTATGCCGTCTTCACCCCAGCGATAAGCTTTGCTGCGGGCAAGGTCGTGTGGTAGGTAACCCCAAGCATTGCCGTCGGCGCTGTAGTCTTCCCGAACCGAAGCCCAAGCGCGTTCGCTAACATAAGGGCCCCAGCGCCTCCATCCAGAAACATCGTCTTGAATTTCATTAAGCCGTTGTTGTTCTTGAGTCGCCATAAATGATCCCTAATAAAAAATTAATTAATATCTTATTTTGACTCTGCAGGTTAAGCAGATCAAGAGGAATGGGCAAAAAAATGTTAGGAGTTTGAAAGCCTAACGGCATAATTGGAAGCCCCGATAAGCGGGGCCTCGGGGTTTAAAGCAATTTCAATCGGAATGGATTTCATTAAGCCTAAAAATCTGCCTTTGGAAATGAATCCTTCAAGAAATTTACCATTTTGCATGAAGGTAAGGATTTTTGGGGCTATTCCACCTCCAATATAAACTCCACCAGTTCCTAAACATTTTAATGTCAAATTGGATGCTTCTTTGCCATAAATTAAACAAAAAAGGTTTAATGTCGCCACGGCTGCTGGATCAGAATTACTTATTGCCATTTGAGAAACGACTGCACTACTATCGGGCTCATTTTTTAAACGCAAAGTAAGTGCCTCTGTCGCTTTTTCAACACCTGTTTCCGTAATAAATCTGAAAATATTAAAAATGCCAGGGCCAGATAGCATTCTCTCATAACTAACATGCTCCGGGTAAAAAGTTCTAAGCCAATTAAATAACTCGATTTCAATATTTGATGTTGGGGCAAAATCGCAGTGCCCACCTTCCGATGCCGATGGATGGTGCTTTTCTCCATCCCAGAAAAGGATTGCTTCACCCAAACCAGTGCCAGCAGCAATAACAGCAATATTACCTTTTGCTCCAGATTTAGAATTAGGATTAAGGCTAATTTTTTCATGAGGCTTTAAAAAAAGCATACCAAAAGCAGCGGCTTCGAGGTCGTTTAAAAGTTTGACCTTTTTAGCTTTTATAAATTCAGCCAGCTTTAATTCATCAAGTTCCCAAGGCAGATTCGTGGTTTTACACCTACCATCAATTACAGCACCTGCAACCCCAAAGCAACCTGTTTGAATCTGTAAATCTTTTTCACCGTCGAGGAATTGCCCCAAAATTTCTTCAAGGCTTTTAGGCCCTTTGCTAGGAAAAGTCGCTTGCTTAATAAGTTTAAGGTTTTCTGAATTCGCAGAATAAAGCGCAAGAACCGTTTTCGTGCCCCCAATGTCGCCTGCTAAGATCATAGAAAAACTCCAATGAAAAGAAATTAAGAAGGATTGATTGAATCTAAGATTTTCTTGCTGGCTGCTGCTATCCCATCTTTGTCGCCAAAGATTGCAGAACCAGCAACCAAAACCTTGGCCCCGGCGGAAACCACAAGGTTTGCAGTTTTTGCATCAATGCCCCCATCTACTTCGATTTCGATTGAAAGCCCTTTTAACTCAAGCGTTTTTTTTAATCTTCTAATCTTGTCTAGCGTTTGATGTAAAAACTTCTGCCCACCAAACCCAGGATTTACCGTCATAATTAAAACAAGATCAAGTTCAGGTAAAATTTCATCTAAAACCCCCAAAGGAGTTGCAGGATTTAATGCAACCCCAGCTTTCTTTCCTAAATCTTTGATTCGTTGGATAGTGCGCTGTAAATGGGGCGTGTTTTCTGCATGCACAATGATGCTGTCTGATCCTGCATGAGCAAAAGCTTCTAGTAAATTATCTGGCTGGTTTATCATTAGATGGGTTTCGAAGCAAAGCTTTGTGGCTTTACGAATCGATTGAATCACCGGAATTCCAAAACTTATATTGGGGACAAATTGGCCGTCCATCACATCGATATGAATGCGATTTGCCCCAGCAAGTTCAGCTTGCTTAATCTGGTCACCTAGGGTCGTGAAATCTGCAGCAAGTATTGATGGTGCTAAAAGAGCTTTATCAGATGCCATAAAAAGGACTCCTCTATGAAATTCAATTAGGAAAGTTCTGCCGCTGCATCAACATCGATTAACCAAAGTAACGAACCTTTTTCTGGGTTAATCCCTTGAGATGGATAAGTATCAATAGCTGATGGCCCCTGCAAAACTTGTTTTAAAGCAGGCACTTTGTCTTTTCCAGCAACTAGAAAAATCACATTTTTAGCTTGGTTAATAATCAGGTAGGTGAGGGTTAGTCTATAAGTATTGAACTTAGGGACAAAGTTCGGGACGACCCACTTGTTTTTTTCATCTAAAGCGGAGGTTTCTGGGAATAAAGAGGCTGTATGCCCATCGGGACCCATACCAAGATAAAGAAGATCGAATTGAGGTGGACTGCCTGAGTTTGGGCTGTTAAAGAAGGCTGCAATTTTGTTTTGATATTCTTGGGCCGCCAGATGAATATCTGTTTTTTCAGCTTCCATCCTGTAGATCTGGTTTGATGTTACCGGGATATGGGAGAGAAGGGCATCTGTGGCCATCTTATAATTTGAGTCACTATGTGTTGGCGGAACACTTCGTTCATCGCCCCAAAAGAAATGGCATTTATCCCATGGAATTTGTTTTTTGTATTCGTCTGTAGCAAGGAGAGAAAGCATTCCCTTGGGAGTACTGCCCCCAGATAGAACGACAGAGAATTTCCCATTTGCTTTGGTGGATGCATTGCAAATGCGAATAAAATGAAGCGCGGCAGTTTCTGATACAGAAAATGCAGAATCAAGGATTTGAATTTCTTTTGCCATAATAATTTCCATAAAGACCAAATGAATTAAACGCAGATAAAAATAAAAGGCGCAATTCCACTATTAAGGATGGAAGTACGCCTTTAATGTTACTCCGGAGCTGATTAACCACCAGTAGGTTTTTCAAGATGCCCACCAAACTGAAAACGCATAGCAGAGAGAAGTTTGTCTTGGTACTCCGATTCTCCGCGGGAAGCGAATCGCTCGTAAAGGGCGGTAGTCAAAACGGGCACAGGCACGCCCTCATCGATGGCAGCCTTAATAGTCCAGCGACCCTCACCAGAGTCGGAAACCCGGCCAGAAAACTTCTTGAGGCTTGGATCATCCACCAAAGAGATGGCGGTGAGATCAAGTAGCCATGATGCGATAACGCTGCCACGTCTCCAAACTTCAGTGATGTCGCCGAGGTTTAGATCATATTGGTAGTGCTCTGGGTTGCGAAGGGGAGTAGTTTCCGCATCGATTTCCGCATCTTTTTTACCGATATTGGCGCTGTGAAGCACGCCTAAGCCTTCAGCATATGCAGCCATCATTCCGTATTCAATTCCGTTATGAACCATCTTTACGAAGTGACCTGCACCATTAGGGCCGCAATGAAGATAACCATGTTCTGCAGTTCCAGATCCTGCTGCCCGGCCTGGGGTGCGATCAATCGACCCAATACCTGGAGCAAGAGTGGTAAAGATTGGGTCAAGGTGTTTGACGATGGCGGGTTCGCCGCCGATCATCATGCAGTAACCTCGATCCAATCCCCAAACCCCACCGCTTGTGCCAACATCCACATAATGAATACCTTTTGCAGCGAGTTGTTTGGAACGACGAATGTCATCGATATAATAAGAGTTACCGCCATCGATAAGAACATCGCCACTCGATAAAAGTGGAACTAATTCGTTGATGGTCTGATCGACCACGCCCGCAGGAACCATCAACCAGATGATTCTGGGAGCAGGAAGTTTTTTGACCATGTCAGAATAAGAGGAAGCGCCTTTAGCTTTTTTTGCTTCGTACTTTTTAACAGTATCTTGACTACGATCAAAAACAACGCATGAATGGCCGTTGCGAATAAGTCTTTCGACCATATTGCCACCCATTCTGCCAAGGCCAACCATAGCAATTTCCATGTTCAATCTCCAAAATAAGGTTTAAAAACAATTACTTCCGAAACGATTCATTGGTCAATGTGAAATTGCTGTCTCCAACAAGAACCACATGGGTCATTTGAATAAAAAATCCAGTGTCAACAACGCCTGGAATAGATCTTATAGTTTGTTCCATTTTTGCAGAATCATTATGGGACGATATTACACAATCAAGGATAAGGTTTCCATTATCAGTAAAGGCTTGTTTGCCATCTTTCATCCAGATTTCGCTTGGAATGTTAAGCAATTGAAGTTTGTGTTTTACAAGAGAGATACCAAAGGGAACCACTTCGACGGGAAGTTTACCCCTTGTACCAAGTTTAGGCACGATTTTATCTTCGCCAACAAGGATAATAAATTTTTTAGCAGTGGCAGCGATGATTTTTTCACGAACCAAAGCTCTACCATAACCTTTGATTAAATTAAAATTTGGATCAACCTCATCAGCCCCATCAATTGCACAAGAGATCTTTCCGATGGCACTTTCTAAAGGAATAAGCGGAATATTTAAAGAACGGGCAAGGTTAGCAGAGTCTTCAGAAGTGGGCACCCCCTGAATTCTTAAACCACCTTTAACCTTTTCTCCCAAAAGCTTGATGAAAGCGGTGGAAGCTCTTCCTGAGCCTAATCCAACCACATCACCATCATTTATGAACTCAATCGCTTTTTCGTAAATAGTCATATAAGAATAAGTATCCTATCGTTGATAAATTCTAGTTAAACTATGTTTTTTTGTTTTTACGAATCTGATCTTTTGCAGCCGTTACCACCGCCTCTACCGAAAATCCGAACTTCTTTTGTAAAGCTTTCAGAGGTGCTGACGCACCGAAACCGTGCATACCAATTACCACGCCATCAAGCCCTACAAATTTTTCCCACCCAAAGGTAGAAGCCATTTCTACTGCAACCCTAGCACGAACCGAACTAGGGAAAACTTCTTCGTGGTAAGCAGGATTCTTAGCACAATAATGATGGAAAATTTCCCAAGAAGGGATACTAACAACCCTAGACTTGATTCCTTCTGCTACTAGTTTTTCATGGGCTTCAACACACATCGATACTTCGCTTCCGGTGCCAATCAAAATTACATCGGGCTTGCCTGTCGATTCATCTGCAAGGATATAGGCACCCCGAGCAAGGCCGCTTGCTGGTGCATATTTAGTCCGATCAAGAGTTGGCAAATCTTGACGAGTTAAAACTAAAATAATCGGTTCATGCTTGGTTGGCATAATGTAGCGCCACGCCTCTGCTACTTCATTGGAATCGCCCGGCCGAATGGTAATGATTCCAGGCATAGCACGAAGAGAAGCTAAATGTTCGATTGGTTGATGTGTAGGGCCATCTTCTCCAACACCAATTGAATCGTGAGTAAAGATATAGAGAACTGGAATTTCAATAATAGCCCCAATGCGAATTGCACCACGACCATAGTCACTAAAAATGAGGAAGCCAGAACCGTAGGTTCGAACCTTACTTAAATTCATACCATTGAGAATTGCACCCATAGCGTGTTCGCGAACGCCGAAGTGCAAATTCCTACCAAGATAGTTATTTGCTTGAAAATCGCCAGCAACTTCCTTGCCATCAACTTTGTAAGTGAGCCTTGTCTTAGTACTGGGTGCTAAATCTGCTGCACCTCCTATCAACCAAGGTACTTGGGGGGCAATTGCATTGAGGACCTCGCTCGATGCAATACGGCCTGCTTTGCCTTTAGCATCGGCAGGATAAGTTGGAATATCTTTATCCCAACCCTTAGGCAATTCTCTTTTTTCCATCAGTTCCAATTGGTTTGCTAGTTCGGGGTGAACCTTTTTGTATTCTTGGAACAATTTGTTCCAAGTTGCACTAGCATCGGCTCCTCTTTTTCCAATCATATCTTGGAAGTGCTCATAAACACCTTCTTGAACATCAAAGGTTTTATCAGGGTCGCAACCGTAATTAATCTTTGCGCCTTTAATAGCAGCATCGCCTAAGGGTTCACCGTGTGCAGAATGATGATCTTGCTTACCCGGTACACCCCAAGCAATCATACTGTCGATAATTACAAGGGTAGGCCTGTCATTCGTGTTTTGAAAAGTTTTTATTCCTCGTTCAATCATATCAAGGTCGTTGGCATCAGCAACGCGAGTAACATTCCACCCAAGGCCGATAAAACGAGTTGCAACATCTTCGGTGAATGCTAAGTCAGTGTGACCTTCAATAGTAATTCGATTATTGTCGTAAATCCAACAAAGATTAGAAAGTTTGAGGTGCCCAGCAAGTGAAGCAGCTTCATTTGAAATGCCCTCCATCATACAACCATCACCACAAATAGAATATATATTGTAGTTGAAAAGTTGGAAACCTGGACGGTTGTAATAAGCGGCAAGCCATCGTTCCGCCATTGCCATACCTACGGAAGTAGCAAGCCCCTGACCAAGTGGCCCGGTAGTGGTTTCAATACCACTGGTCCAATGATATTCAGGATGCCCCGGAGTCTTGCTATCAAGTTGCCTAAAGTTTTTGATGGCATCTAGGCTAACAGCGGGGTCGTTATGGATGGAGTAATCAGCGCCAACGGTTTTTACACCAGCAAGGTGGAGCATAGAGTAAATAAGCATAGAAGCATGACCCGCTGAAAGAACGAAGCGGTCACGGTTGGGCCAAATAGGGTTAGCTGGATCGAAGTTAAGGAATTTTTGCCAAAGAGTATAGTTTAAAGGTGCTAAGGCAACGGGGGTTCCAGGATGCCCTGAGTTTGCTTTTTGTACAGCATCCATAGCAAGAATTCGAATGCTATTAATTGATTTTTGAGCAAGCGTTTTATTTCGGTCTGAGTTAAGAAGTTCGGATGCCACTTTTGTATTGCTCCTCTAAAATATTGTTCGAAAAAAAATGAATTTTAACCTAAGATAAGCCAAAACATAGAATACAAAATCCATTTTCAACTCACTTAATAAACCAGAAATATTCTGAAATTCAAGCAAATTGTTTGCCGATTTTTACTAAACAAAATATCGTTGCTAATTATCTTTTTGCCCGCATAGTTTCCTGTTATGCTTTCTTAATGTGTTTTGTTTGGAATGAAGGTTTGATGAATCTTTTTTAAGTATGAAAGGACAATCAATGATTAAGAACTTAGATCGTAGGAGTTTTATTAGTAAATCTGCAGCAATAATTGCTGGGGCAACGATGGTTACCAAGGTTAATGCTCAAGCCGAGGCAGGCTTCGTACTCCCCAAGCTTCCCTATGCCTATGATGCACTAGAACCTTTTATCGATGCCAAAACCGTTGAAATTCATTACGACAAGCATCACCGCACCTATGTCGCTAATTTAAATAAACTACTTGCAGGAAATACCGAACTTCTCAAGATGGATGTTCATCAACTTGTGAAAAATATTTCTAAAGTCCCTGAAGCTATCAGACCAGGGGTTATTAATAATGCGGGAGGAAATGCTAATCATATTCTTTATTGGGATGTAATGGGGGCTAAATCAGGTGGTAGTCCTTCAGGCGTAATCGCCAAGGAAATCGATAAAGCATTCGAAAGTTTTGATAAACTTAAAGAAAAAGTTAATCAGGCAGGGCTTACTCGTTTTGGGAGTGGTTGGTCTTGGCTTGTGGTTGATGCTAACAAAAAGCTTCAAGTGATAAGTACCGCTAATCAAGATAGCCCCTTGATGGCTGGCCATACCCCTATTCTTGGAATTGATGTATGGGAACACGCATACTATTTAAAGTATCAAAACAAGCGCGCTGATTATCTTACAGCTTGGTGGAATTTGGTGAACTGGAAAGCAGTTTCAGATCGCTTTGGCGCAGCACTTTCTTAGATTTAGATGATTGAAAATTTAAATGATAGAGGATATACCTTAAGTTTTATCCTCTATTTATCTTGAACCAGAGTTGTGCTGGGTTGGGCGCATGGATTCCCACTGTTCTGGTGACATAATAACTTCTCTAGCGGAACTCCCGTTGTAGTTACCAACAATACCGTCTTCTGCCATAAAATCGATAAGCCTTGCGGCTCTGCCATATCCAACGCCTAAAGATCGCTGCAATAAGGAAACACTTCCTCTGCCTTCGCGGATAACGACTTCGACAGCAGCTTCGTAAAGATCGTCGCGAGATCTTAACTTTTCGGATAATTCCTTGGCCGAATCGTTATCTTTGGTTGCAAGTTCCATTAGTTCCTTGGCGTAGCAAGGGTCCCCTTCAAGTGCTTCAACAATTCTAGTTATTTCCCTATCGCTAGCAAAAGTGCCTTGAGCCCGAACTAGAACGCTGGTGCCCGGCGGAAGGAACAACAAATCACCTTTGCCAAGTAACTTATCGGCTCCCATTTCATCTAGAACAACCCGACTGTCAGACTTGTTAACGACTTTGAAACAGATCCGAGCGGGGAGGTTCGATTTAATAAGCCCCGTAATGACATCAACGGTAGGTTTTTGGGTTGCGACAATAAGGTGAATGCCAGCGGCGCGCGATTTTTGTGCTAAGCGAATGATGTGAGTTTCGACTTCTTTTTTCATCGTCATCATAAGGTCGGCCATTTCGTCGATAAAGATTACTATGTATGGCATTTTTGCAGGTATTTTGCTAAGGTCTTCGCCTTCAGCGGGTTCCACTCTACGCATAATTTCTTCGCCGCCCAGTTCATTGTAACTGGCGATGTTTCTTACTTTGGCCCGCCTAAGCAGTTCATAGCGTTCTTCCATTTTCTCTACAGCCCAGGCAAGAATTGCCTCCGCCTTTTTCATATCGTGAACCACGGGATGCATCATATGAGGAATCTTGGTGAAATTGCTGAGTTCAACAACTTTCGGATCGATCATAATCATTTTGATTTCATCGGGCGTGCGAGTCATAAGCATACTTAGAATGATCGTGTTCATACAAACCGATTTTCCCGTGCCTGTACTACCTGCAATTAGAAGGTGGGGCATATCAGCAAGATCAAAAACCAAAGGCCTTCCCTCGGAATCTTTACCCAGAAATAATGGGATCTTTAAACTTTGAAGCCTAGGCCCTGTTGCGTGTAAAACTTCTTTAAGCCGAACTTCTGCTCTAAGTTCATTGGGGATTTCAACCCCCACTGTGTTCTTACCCGGAATAGGGGCAACAATTCGAACACTTGGGACTTTTAAGTTGAGTGAGATATCATCGGTAAGCCGAGTAACTTTATTAACCCTCAGACCCGTTTCGAGTGCGATTTCAAATTGGGTGATAACCGGCCCCGTATTAATACCAACAACCTTTATATTAAGTCCGAAGTCTAAAAAAGTTTTTTCAAGTAACAAGGCTCGATCTCTAAGTTCTTGTTCTTGGTTGTTTACTGCAAGAGGTTTGGGGTCTTCCAGTAAGGACATTGAGGGTAATTCATATTTTTCTGAAATTGAAAGGCTGGGTTGCAAAGGTTCGACTGGTTTAGAGTCTTGTTTGGAAGTTGATTTTCCGTGATGAAATATGGGAATTCCATCGTTATTTTTTTCGTGCTTTTTAGAGGGAGGCCGTACAAAACTTTTTTCTAAAACTTTATCAATTACAGAGGTTTTGTCGATTTCCTGCGCTTTTTCAATTACGAAAACTTTGCTTGTAAATTCGGGTTCAGTGGATCGGCCTGCAATGAATCTGGTAAATAGGTTTCGAACAAATAAAAAGGAATTTTTTATCCAACTGTTTAACAGAATGAAAAGTTTTATCATTCTTGTTATTACAATTCTTAAACCAAAACCCAGTGCGCTCCATACCACTGGTAATGCCAGAAACGATCCTAAAAGAGTTGTCGTAACAGCGATGGGATAAATAAACTGTTCACTAATGATTGATTTTAATTCAAGGGTTAGCAGATGGCCTAAACTTCCTCCAGCGCCAGAAGGGGAAACCATAGGAAGTAATTCTTGATGGAGGGAAGCAAGAATGGAAGTGGATGGAATTAATGTAAACCAGCCAACAAGCCGTAAAATCCAATCCAGCGGGTGGCTGCGAAGTAGCAATCCAAAAACTAAGGTAAACCAAGTACCCAAAACAAAAAAGGTTGAGAGTCCAAGGAATTTAAAAATCGTGCTAGAAATCCAAGTTCCGGTTAATCCCAGCGGGTTTTTAGAAATAAAGTCAGTGGTTTCATAGGAGGTTGGAAAAGATGGATCTTGTCCTAGTAGTGCAATACCCAAAATAAATCCGAAAAATAACATACCGGTTGCAACAGCATCCCAAAACCAGTTTCTTGGGGAAAGATTTACAATTGGTTTTTTTGTTGCAAAAAACAAGATTTAACCCTGAACTATAATGATTGAGGAAAGTGCTTAATAAGCTACAACCTTACACCCCTCCATTAAAACTTTAGCTTAATTAGGAAAAAAAATGATAAAGGTGGCGCTTTTTCAACCGGAAATTCCTCCCAACACGGGCAACATAGCACGATTATGCGGAGCAGTAGGGGTACCTTTACACCTAATCGGGCCCCTTGGCTTCCGTACGGATGATAAATCCCTCAAACGCGCGGGGCTCGATTATTGGGACTCCATCCAGATTTTTAATCATAATTCCCTAGAAGAATTTGAAAAACTCATCCCAAAGGGCAGAATCTTTTGCTTTTCAAGTAGGGCAACATTGCCCTTGCATAAAGTGGCATTTCAACAAGAAGATGGGCTTTTGTTCGGACCAGAATCTCAAGGATTGCCCCATTGGATTCTCGAAAAGTTTTCCCCTAATGTCGTTCTTATTCCTATGCCTGGCGCCAAATCTATTCGAAGTTTAAACTTGGCAACTTCGGTCGGTATTGCCGTTTATGAGTGTTTGCGCCAATTGCACGGTTGGTAATTGTTTTTATCCCACTTCAATTCAAGACTTATTCCAGTTCGATCAATTCTCTTGTCGATATTTGAATAGAAATCTTTGTTTTGAATCTAAGGGAGGTCGGAATGGACTCCGTAATCAGGCTGCCCAATCTTGATAACATTAAGCAGCATGTGCACGAGAAGTTGTGCCAAAAGGAAAATTTGGATCCAAGCTCGGCTCCCTTGCGATTAAACAAAATTACTCGTTCGGGTAAAATGTGTGGCTACTTTTTTGAAGTCAAAGGGCCCAGAATGGTTCGATGCTATGCTCTTTGGGCAGGCGATGAAGAGCGAATTCTTTTTTATGATTCATCGGGCCAAAGGTTTGCTGAAACGAAGGTCCACGAAGGGCTAGACTTGCGCCGAATCGCAGCCTAATTCTTTTTGAAAGTGAAAACGATGCCCTTTCAACCTATTATTGGTACTCTTGCTTATGTGCTTTCTAAAGATAAAAACCAAGTGCTGATGATTAATCGTAATAAAAATCCAGAAGATTTACATTTCGGGAAATACAATGGCCTTGGTGGTAAGGTTGAACCATTTGAAGATGTTTTATCTGGGTGTAAGCGAGAGGTTTGGGAAGAAGCTGGTATTGATTGTCTCGACATTATATTAAGAGGCACCATTAGTTGGCCAAATTTTGGTAAAAATGGTGAACCGTGGTTCGGTTTTATCTTTCTGATTAAAGAATGGTCGGGTGAGGTGATTTACGATAACCCAGAAGGAACGCTTGAATGGGTTGGAATCGGTGAACTTTTGACAAAGAATTTGTGGGAAGGTGATAAATATTTCATTCCTTTCGTTTTTGACAATAATAAAAAACAATTTCACGGAGTGATGCCTTATCACTTGGGAAAACCAACTTCTTGGAACTATCAATTTGGCTCTTAAAGCCATAAAATCATTTTTTGATGTACTATTTCACTCTAAAAGTTGTCTGCCCGAGTAAAAACAGGTAGAATTACTTTTTATAGAATTCTTTCCATTGGGGCGACTTAATATGAGTGAAAATTCAGGCAGCAATCGTTGGCAGGCACTATCCGAAGAACTTGGCCTTCCGCCAGAAAAGTGCGTGTCTGAAAATGTAAGCAAAGTAGAGAATAATTCTGCAGAGGACGATTTTCTTACCTTTGCAAAACCAGCCCCGAGGCAACTGGAAAAGCCTCAAGTTGTTATTCCCGTGCCTGAGAAACCAATACCCGAGCGTAAGTCGGGGTCAAGGAGCGAACGCCGCCCTCAGATTCGAGAAAAGATTGTCTATAATGATGAAGTTTTAGAAGTGACTTTTGGCAGCAAATCCCCAGTTGCATCACCCGGTGCAGAAGCCCATTTCTCACCTCCCGTTTCTGTTGACCAAGTTGTTACTTCAAATGAAAGCACGAACGCTAGTAGCACGGAAAATAGTGGTAACGATTCTGGGAGAAGAGGTTCTGAAAGAGAAAACGAGCGTGGTGGAAGGGGCCGCAATAATGATCGGGGTCGGGGTAAAGGACGAGACCGGAACAATGACCGGGGCCGAAGTAGCAATAGCCGTGACGAGAATTCTGGTGCTTCTAGGGAAAACGATACCGCACCAATCCCTAGAAACAATGAGATCCCTCCCCCTCAGCCTAGGGTATCCCCTCAAAGGGAACTCGAGCCAGTTCCACAGGAATTAAAGGAACCTATCGCCTTCAAACCAACCAAGGCTTCTTTTGCTGATGATGATTCTTTTGAACCAGAAACTTATGGCGAACATCATCCAGAACAAGATGGCGAGATTGAAGAAATAGATTTGAGCACTTGGAATGTTCCCTCTTGGCAGGAATTAATTGAATCCCTTTACAGGCCGGATCGTTAATCAAATAAATCTAAGGAGCTTTTGAGTTATGGCCGATGCCGTCATTGATATAGTTGGCCCTGATTCGCTTCCTGTAATTGTGAAATTATATAATCACATATTTCGACCAGCCCGGGACATTAGTGCATTTATCCGAAGGTATCAGGGTAGGCATAATGTGGTACAAATGCTGGCCCGAGTTTCAGACGAACCGGTTGGATTTTTTGTGGGCTTCGAGCTTAAGCCTACCATCTTCTTCACTTTGTTTTATGGCGTAGTTCCTGAATACCGCAGACAAGGAATCGCTTCGCAAATGATGGAAGCTGTTCACGATTGGGTACGCCAGAATAAATATAATTCAATCAGGTTTGAATGTCATAACCAGCATCGCCCGATTTTGCATTTGGGTATTGCAAAGGAATACGATGTAGTAGGAATTCGTTGGGTTCCAGATCGTGGTGCAAATCTTTTATTGTTTCAAAAAGATTTCTTCCACCCGTAAAGACAAAGATGCCCCAATTTTAAAACGGATACTTTGCATTGGTTTGTTAAGATAAAAACTTTTTAGCAACTCCAAGCGTGGCTTGTTACAAAAAATATCTCTGCTGCTAATTACATTTTTTAAGATACAGTTGAAAGGTTTAGGAAGTTTTTAAGTAATTTTGGGCCTTCCAATGAAAGGAAACTCTCGGGGTGAAATTGTACCCCGTGGAGTTGCCAGTGCTTGTGGCGAACCCCCATAATTTCATCTTCAGAAGTCCAAGCGGAAATTTCAAAATCGGGATGGTTAAAAGTTTCTTTTTTGATGACGAGACTATGGTATCTGGTTGCGTCAAAAGGATTGGAAAGGCCCTTGAAAACGCCTTTGCCGTCGTGATGAATAGGTGAGACTTTTCCGTGCATTATACGATTGTTACGGATTACTTCACCACCGAAGACATGGCCAATACATTGATGGCCTAGGCAAACCCCAAGGATGGGTATTTGGCTTGCAAAAGCTTTTAAAACTTCGTTGGAAATGCCGGCTTCTTTAGGGGTGCAGGGCCCAGGGGAAATAATAATCTTTGAAGGTTTAAGTTCTTCGATTTTGCTAAGGTCAATTTGATCGTTACGAAAAACTTGAATATCTAAGGTGCCATCAATTTCACCCAACCTTTGCACAAGATTGTAGGTGAAAGAATCGTAATTATCGATGACTAGTATCATAGCCTACTCCAGATTACTTTGCAGTATTAAGAAGACCTATTTTCTGGTGGCGTTTCGAAATTCAATCGCTTGAGGAATTCTGCCGCTTCCTCTGCCGCCTTTAGCCTATCCATACCCGCATCTGCAATTTCAACTGATAAGGGTCCATCATATTGGATAATGTTTAAAGTACGGAAAATGTTCTCCCAATCGATATGCCCGCGCCCCGGGCTACGAAATTCCCAACCCCTGCGTGGGTCGCCAATCGGCAAACATCCGTTAAGAAGTGAGCTACTGCCATTAAGTTTTATCGCAATATCTTTTATGTGAACATTGTAGATGCGGTCGGGAAAGCGCAGTAAAAATTCACACGGGTCGACCCCCATCCAGTAAAGTTGTGAAGCATCGAAGGTGAAGCCAAATTCTTCACGATGATCAAGGGAAGCAAGGGCTTTTTCAGCGCTGGCAATGTCAAAAGCCATTTGGCCTGAATGCACCTCATAGGCGAATTTTACCCCTGCGCTTTGAAAGTTGTCGAGAATAGGATGAAGTTTTTCTGCAAAAAGTTGGAAGGCTTCTTTTATCTCGCCCTGATTGGGTTGAGGGTAACCTGTAACCCGATTCCAGATAGGAGAACCGCTAAAGCCTGAAATAATAGAGACACCCATTTTTTGCGCTACGGTGCCCGCAAGGCTAAGTGCTTCTGATGCCCTTTCGCTTACACCATTAGGATCACCATCACCCCAAATGGTTTCAGGCAAAATTCGTTGTAAGATGGCATCCGCTGGGTCGCAAAGGGCTTGGCTAATTCGATGCAGGCTTACCACAGGAATCGATAGCTCAAATCGAGATAACAACCCTAAGCTATCTTGAAGTTTAGAATCGTCGGATTCTGCTTGCCAAATATCAAGGTGACTACCCCAAGAGCATAACTCAAAGCCTTGGTAGCCCCATTCAGAAGCAAGCCCAGCGAGTTCTTCTAACGGAATATCTGACCACGCACCACTATGTAAAATGATCGGTCTGGTCATTGTAATGGCATCCTACCTTGGTTTAATTTTTCCTAATAAGCATAGCTTGTAACATTAAGATAACGGCTTTGGGTCGGTCCCCCCCGAATTCGTTGGGGGTGCTTCCACTACGGGAAGGGATCGAGTTTTAGAAGGGGCCGAATCTACAACGGGATCAGGGACAGCAGGTTTTTCCAATACCGAAGTGTATTGGGATTCTTCTTCATCATCAACATGCAGTTCGTTAATTTCGTTGTTGTCTAAATCTTTTCGGATCAGCAGGAAAATAAAAGTGGCAGCACACCAAAAGTAACTGTAGCCAAAGCCAACAACAAACAGAAAAAAGACTCCAAGCCAAACCCCGACCATAATAGCCCCGATGATATTCCACCACACGAGGGAATCTTTTTTGCTGCGATTTTCAGAATCGAAACCAAGGAACTTGCGGTATGTATTATGATCAATCTTACCATCCACTACAACATTAGCACCATCCACTTTGGCCCCCTGAAGCAGAAGTTCACGCCAACCAAAAGAAGTTGGAGCGTAGACGAAAAGATATTCTGGAGAACGATTTGCAGATTGAATAAAAGGGGTACTTGCAACCGACCATTTTGCAAGGTAAACCCCAAAAGATGCCATAAAACCAATGAAAAAGACCACGACAATGCCATAGCCAATGGCAAGCAAGTTATAAAAGATGTAATTCCAAGCACGGGAGTAAAGGTATTGAATACCCCTGCTAAAACTTTCCCAGCTATCAAGGCCTTCGGAACTTACAGTTGCAACCATAAGGGGCCAACCTAAAAGGCCAACAAGTACCAAGGCCATAATCAGACCAAGGCCAAGGAAAACGCCCCAGAATAAACCACTGATAAAGATGTCGCCTAAAACGGGAATCATTCCTAAGCCTGAAAAAATCATAAGAACAACAAAGATAAAGAGTGCAATCATTGGGCAGAAAAGTGGTGCGGAAACAAAGTTTGCTAAGTTTTCTCTGGCGTATTTTAATGCCCCTAGCGCCCCAATATTTTCATTGCGCGCAATTTGAACCACTACAATTCTCGAAATCGCTCCCCCAAAAAACGACCAAACTCCTATTACCCAAGCCAACGAAAATATAAAGTACAGCCTTTGCATAAAGTTTGCTTCGGGGTGGATGAGAAATAGTGCTGGACGGATAACTTTTACCAATGGTTCAATTAAAACAGGCGTTTCTTGTGTTATTATCCAATCCCAAAACTGTCCTGCACTCCACGGAATGCCACTTTGTCCGGTCGCAAGTAAGTAGGGGTTTGGCCCCCTTTCTTCGAACCAAGGCCAAGTGGTTAGTTGAGCTTTTGGCTTTCCTTTCCCAAGGTAAGTTAAAACTCGGTCCATCCGCTCTCTGCTTATTTTTCCTTCATTTACGAGCAGCGAGGTTTTTAAAAATAATCCCAAATCATTCCTATCCAGATTTGCCTCTTTTAAAACTATTAGCTCTTCTTCCGTTTCAACAAGGTCTTCTAACTCAAAAGCTTGTTGGGTACCGCCTATTCCAGCAGCTTGATGCATTAGGTTCCAAGTTTCTCTATCTTTTTTAAAGGTTGACCAAGGGTTGGCAGATTTAGAGTAAAGACTTGCGGACCATTGGGGCGGCCGAGCCTCGTAACCAATTGTAAAAACAAGGGAAAGTACCCACCAACCTGAAGCCGTGGTTAGAATTCCTAATGCGGCAAGCAAAAGCTTAGAGGTATCAAATGCGAGAGAGAAGGATCGGAAAATGACTAACCAAGGAAGAATTTCGGTCAAATCTTTTGTGGCCTGTGGTTCGCTTTTCATAATATCTCCTAGTTTATTTGGGCTCTATTTGTTTTTATTTCTTAATTTACTGACAAGGGCAATTATAAAGGGAGATTCTAGAATGGCAAACAATAAGACCAGCGAGTTTCCTCACTGGTCTTATTTTTACCATTTTTTCTTCAAATTATTTCAATGCTTTAGAATACCAACGCAACTCCTGCATTAAAACCATCGAATATTCTAAAGGTACTTTGATAAGTAGGATCCAAGCCGCCCCAGCTAAAATTTACTGGATTGGGTGAACTTATAGTATTAAAGAACATCATCACATCATAATTGATCCGAAATTCTATACCTTCAACGGGGTACCATGCCATACCAACCGAGGGCTGTATTTCAGGTACTACAGTATAAACTGTTTTAGACCTCTTAGAAATTGGTGTGGCATTTTTTACATAGTCGAACTCATATTTTGCCCTTTCCTTTACGATATTCATAAATAAAGCTGCTTGTAGGTCTAATTGGGCAGCGAAACCGTGTCCTAAATACCATTCTTGGCTAAAACCTGCGTGTACTCCATACATTCGGTTCGAAACAATATTAGTGTAGGCCGCTGCATCTTGCTGGTCTCCCTGACCAAAGGTATTTAAATCGGTAGCGATCCATTTAAAGCGTTCCCAAATCCAAAAGAATCTTGGACCGACTAAAGCACTTAGCCTGTAATCATCGGTTTCAAAAACAGGCTTTTTGTAAGTTAATTCAAATTGCTGAGATCTTTGGGTAAATTCTAAAGTCATAAGGTCTGCAGCGTTCCAAATACCATACGCTGCATTAGGGGTTGCGAACCCTCTTACCGGTATTGTTGATCCATCTGCTGTGGGTATATTAACTGTTGAGGAAACCCCACCTTGGCGTACAAGTTCTGGGTCGGCTCCTGCAAAGATATCATTAAGGGGCCCCGCATATTGGGTTGGGTATCCATAAACTGGGGAAGAAACAAAACTATCCGAGCCATCTGCTCCAATTTTTAAGTTTTGAGGAATTAAACTTGCGGTGCTCGCATAATTCGCCTTGGCAAGCCATAGGTAACTTGCAGTAATAGAAGATTCATCTTCAAATTTCCATCCGCTTTCTATTTTAAAACCGGGCATATAAGTACTTGGCCCCGACACTGAATTTACATTCAGCGCATCAGCCATACTTCCTACAAAAGTTCCATTAGCCAGATCGCTTGCAACGATTTGTCCATTACTTATTGATTGAGGCCCAAGGTTTGTGCCATCAATTGCATAAAACCCGCGGAAGGCAACCGTTTGACTTTTTAGCGGATTTGTTTGCCTGTACATTGAATAAGAACCAGAAACAAAGAATCCCCCCGTGTCGGGCCGGGAATGATATAAAGGCAAGGGAAGGTTTGGTTCCCCTGGCGCAAGTCCTTGCGCAGATAGGTTAGCAGAATTTGTTGCTAGCCAGCCCACTAATATGGCTGCAGCACCTTTAACGAATTTATTCATAATAAGTCCTAATCCTTCCCATAAAGGCAAAGTCCCATGCTAAAAGTAAGGCAATTCCCCCTGCCATACTTCGGCAAGACCAGCATTACCCTAGGATTTATCCTTGTTGGGCAATAAATGCTGCCTTGTGGGGCGTACATATAAAGTCATTTGTATTTGTGTCAATAGGAACAACTGTATATTTTGGTGTAGTAAAAAAAAACATAATAGATTTGCGTAAGTGTATTGTTTATTAAGGAATAGGTTGAAAGTAGGTTAAAGCTCTCAGGGTTATAACCGCTCTATTGGTTTGAAATAGAGAAAAAAAAGATTTTAGTATAAATATTGCAAGTTATTAATCTCTTGTTGTTCATTTAATGTGGTACGATTAAATTAGAAACGAATTAGGGTTAAATTTAGGGAGTTAAAGTGATGTTGACTAGAAAAAGCATTCTTACTTTTGGGTTAGGGTTAATGTTGCCTGTTGGCTTGCTTACCTTTACTCCGGGTTATTCATCGGCGCAGAAATACCGAGTTATTTTGCCACCAAGGCCGTTACAACCCCCAGCTTTAAATAATCAGGTGCAATCACAAATAGGCGGCGGTCAACAAGGTGTCGGTGGTTTTGGCGGTCAACAAGGTGGCGGTGGTTTTGGAGGCCAACAAGGTGGAGGTGGTTTTGGTGGTGGTCAAGGTCTCTTAAATGGTGGTGGTGGTGGTGGTCAAGGTAATATGATTGCTCCTGGCCAACAAATTGGAATGCTTTATGGTCTAAATGTAGCTATGCCTAATGGTGGAATGGGAATGGGTGGTGGTGGTGGCGGTCAACAAGGTGGAGGTGGTTTTGGCGGTCAACAAGGTGGAGGTGGTTTTGGCGGTCAACAAGGTGGCGGTGGTTTTGGAGGCCAACAAGGTGGAGGTGGTTTTGGAGGCCAACAAGGTGGCGGTGGTTTTGGTGGTGGCCAAGGTGGTTTTGGTGGCCAACAGGGTGGCGGTGGATTTGGTGGTCAACAGGGTGGCGGTGGATTTGGTGGTCAACAAGGTGGCGGCCAAGGTGGTTTTGGTGGTGGCCAACAAGGCGGTGGCGGTGGCGGTACTACTATGGGTGGATTTACTGGCAATAACCCTTATTATCAAATGGCAACTGCTGGTATTGGTGGTACTGGAATGAGTGGTGGCGGTGCTTTTTCTAGTGGTAATGCTGGGCAAGGAGGATTTGGCGGCGGCCAACAAGGTGGATTTGGCGGAGGCCAAGGTGGATTTGGCGGAGGCCAAGGTGGATTTGGCGGAGGCCAACAAGGTGGATTTGGAGGCCAACAAGGTGGATTTGGAGGCCAACAAGGTGGATTTGGAGGCCAACAAGGTGGATTTGGAGGCCAACAAGGTGGATTTGGCGGTGGTGGATTTCAAAATGGTGGTGATGGTTTGTAATTTAATAATTCTTTAGTAACTTCTAACACTGGGGAAACTTTTTCTCCAGTGTTTTTTTATGTTCTATTCTTTTAGCCACTATATTAATTCGTAAAAAACATTTCTTTGCCTCGGGCTGAATCCCAACTCTGTTATCGAATTTTTAATCTCATCCAAGCTTAAATGGTAAACCGTTCCCGCAGAAGAAACTACATTTTCTTCAATCATTAAACTACCCATATCGTTCGCACCAAACTGCAAAGCAAGTTGGCCTATTTTTCCCCCTTGGGTAACCCAAGAAGATTGAATACTTGGGATATTATCAAGGTAAATGCGAGCTAAGGCTTGGGTCTTAAGGTATTCGAAGGCACCCACAGGCGAGATATTCGCCATCGCCGTATTTTCTGGTTGAAAGGTCCAGCAAATGAAAGCGGTGAATCCCCCTGTTTCATCTTGGAGTTGTCTAAGTTTTTCCAAATGTTCGATTCGTTCTTGAAGGGTTTCAATATGGCCAAACATCATAGTGCAAGTAGATTTACCGCCGAGGTTGTGCCAAACTCTGTGAACTTCGAGCCATTCATCAGTGAGGCATTTGTTTTTTGTGAGAAGATTTCGAACCCGATCCACCAGAATTTCACCGCCACCCCCTGGTAAACTGCCTAACCCGGCATCTTTAAGCCTTTGCAAAACTTCTTTAAGAGGTAATTTGTTGAGTTTGTGAAAGTGCCAAATTTCTGGAGGGCTAAATGCGTGTAAATTAAACTTCGGGTAACGAGATTTAAGGTCGCGCAATAAATCTTCATACCATTCAAGTTTAAGGGATGGATGTAGGCCACCTTGTAAAAGTGTTTGGTCGCCACCGAGAGCGATAGTTTCTTCAATTTTTTTATAAATTTCCTCGCGAGGTAGAAGGTAGGCATCGGGGTCAGAAGTTTTGCGATAAAAAGCGCAGAAATCACAAACAGCGGCACAAATGTTGGAATAGTTAATGTTGCGGTCAATATTGTAGGTACGGTAGTTTTCTGGGTGCATCCTATTGCAAATTTGGTTCGCTGCATTTCCCAGACTAAGGAAAGATGCTTTTTCTAAAAGGTAAAGACCTTCATTTTCTGAAATTCGTTTGCCATCAATAGCTTTTTGCAAAATGTCTGCAGTCATGGAATTCAATATTTCCTTCCTGTTCAATAAGGTGGTGTTTAAAAGCCAGGTGCCTATACAATTCGAGGCCAGCGATTTCTTTACTGCCTAAATTATACTGGATAATATGTGAAAGATACCTTCGACAAAATCCGGCATCGAGTTCCAGCCTTTTAGATTCTGATTCTGCTATTTCGCCAATATGTTTTTTACCCAGTTTTTTTGCCTGAGCAAAGTAGCTGGTAAGCTTTTCTCCAAAAGCTCTTTCGTTCACTGCCCAAACAGCATAAACGAAGGGCAAATGCGTGTATGCGTTCCATTCTTGGCCTAGGTCGTAAGCGTAGGGGAAGTCAGGTAAACAAGCCTTCATAGCACGGTCACCAATTAATAAAACCCCATCTGTGTTTACAAGTTCAGGATTTGCATTCATGGGAAGGTTGGTTGATTTATAATCGATGCCATGAAGCTCGTGGGATAGAATTTTTAAAAGAGTAATGCTTGTCTTGGATCCTTCATCGAGAGATATGGATTGAATATTAGCCCAAGGCACTTTACTAAAAAGGGTGACACTAAGAACGGGGCCATTAGATGCAATAGAGATTCCAGGAACGATTTTGTAACCCGGATTTCTAAAATACTCTATAACTGGAATAAGAGCTACATCAAGCAAGCCCATGGAAAGATTATAGGCCAAATGGCTTGGAACCATTAGTTGAAGGTCCCAATGGGGAGCAATTTGCTTCAGATTGTAAATCAGTGGCTTGGTGTTTAGGTAATTAACCGCACCCACCCTTAATGGCTTCATGAGCATCTCTCCTACTTAAATACCGTATTCCTTTCTGAAATATAACTCTATGGTAGCTATAATCCTAAGGTTTAATCTTATCGAAATGATTGATTTGTTTTGGCAGGTTCTTAAGTCAAGCAATGGTGGTGGTTTGGGTGGTTCTAAAAAAGTGTGGCTGTGTGGTTAAATGAAAAGACCTCAAAGCTTATAGTTTAAGCTTTGAGGTCTTTAGTTTCTAGGTCCCTGTTTTTAGTTGCAGGATGGAATTCCAATCATTTCAACGCAAGGGGTTTTTCTGCAAACCTTGTAAGTCATCGTGAAGGGTTCCATTGTGCAATGTGTTTCTGGTATCTGGAAAATGGTTTCTTGTTTGGATAAAGAACAAGTTGTTATTGGAATTTTGCAGCAGCGTTGTTCGGTCACCATTTTGCAGCGTTGGCACTTAATCACTTCTTGACGAATTTCGGGCACCATCTTGCAAGTGGTGTAAGGAATTTTCCTGACGCAATGTTGTTGGGTCATAATACATTTTTGACTGGTAACCATCTTGCATTGTTCTTCGCATACCATTTTGCAAACGGTATATGGGGTTTTTCTTACAAGGTGTTGTTGAGTCATAGTGCATTTTTGGCAGGTAACCATCTTGCATTGTTCTTCACACACCATTTTGCAGGTGGTGTAAGGGATTTTCCTGACGCAATGTTGTTGAGTCATAATGCATTTTTGGCAGGTAACCATCTTGCATTGTTCTTCACATACCATTTTACAAACCGTATAGGGCGTTTTGCATACTTTATGTTCGCTGATCATCTTGCAGCACTTGCGCGTAACGGTGAAGCATTGAACTTCGGGCACCATACAGCATTTAGTAAAACTTACTTTCTTGCATACTGTTTTTGGCACGATCTTACAGCAGTAAGAACGAACCACATTGCAATTTAATTTACGAACATAATTGACACAGGAAATGGTTCGTAATTCGGTTCTTGGCTCCCAAATCTTTTTGCAAACGGTGCGGTTGGGAAGTTGCATCGGACTGCAACTGGTATGGCCTGGGACATAAATCATTTTGCAGCAGCAAGGATCCATAGTCCAAAAACCGGGGTGGCAAACTTTTTTCATAACAACCTGCCCTGGAATTTCACATACCTCGGTCCTCCATGATCCTGTTTGCACGCATATCTGCTTTTCAGTACATACGGGTTCCCAAGAATAACTTCGTACCACGGTGTCTCTGGGTTCCATTACTGATTCATAAATAGTTTCTGAAATATCACGCGTTTCTGTTGTGTATACAGGCTTTAGCACCATTCTGCTGCAAGGTACTTGTTCTTCGTACCAAACGGGTTTTTGAACGGTAAAGTGTTCTTCTTTAACGCGTTGTTCGTAAACGGGTTTGTAGGTGTTGTATTTAACAGGAACTTGGTAAGACTGCCAAACGGGTTTTTGAACGGTAAAGTGTTCTTCTTTAACGCGTTGTTCGTAAACGGGTTTGTAGGTGTTGTATTTAACAGGAACTTGGTAGGACTGCCAAACGGGTTTTTGAACGGTAAAGTGTTCTTCTTTAACGCGTTGTTCGTAAACGGGTTTGTAGGTGTTGTATTTAACAGGAACTTGGTAGGACTGCCAAACGGGTTTTTGAACGGTATAATTTTCTTCCCTTACACATTGTTCGTATACGGGTTTCATTACCGTATGATTTCTTACTACATCGTAGCATTCCCAAACTGGTTTGCAGACGGTGTAGGCAGAATCACGGTAAGTAGTTTCATAAACCGGTTTGTAGCAAACCGATTTGCATTCTTTCATCACGGTACGGTAGACCGGCTTATAGCAAAGTTGGGTTCGCTCTTCGATCGATTCCTTGTAAGTGATTCTATATTGCACTTCTGGCAGGCAGAATTGTTCGCGTTCGCAGCAAACGGGTGCATAACGGATAGCGCCACAATGCCGAGCTTGGGCAAAACCTTGCATAGCTAGAAAGGTTGAAAGGGCCAGAAGCCAAAACTTCCAAAAGGACTTGTTCATTGCATCGGTCTCGAAAGATAAACAGAATAGGAAAACCCGGTAAAGAGTTTTTCAACTTGAACACTAAGATAAGTTTGCTTCAAAAACTTAAAAGGAGAAATGGAACTTTAAGCAAAATCGAAGGATTTGAAGGATTGGCAATGGCATTGTCGTTAATAGTGTCACAAACGGAAATATTTATCATTTGTGAATAGTTTGTATCCTTTCCCTTGGTCATTCTTTACCCATTCAACGCATTTATTCGTTAAAATCAGACTTCCCACAATTTTTAATTATGCTATGCCTCCCTCTTCATCTTTATCGAGATCTATTACTTCGATGAAATTAGGGTGTAATTATGGCGGAAGAATTTTTAAACTTCGGAAATCAGATTTTGCCATCAATAAGATTTACTGATGGCAAAGAAATTAAAGAAGGCTTCTTTCCACTAGAAATTGAACTACTGCCAAGCAAAATACTTATGGAATTTCAAGCTACCCTCATTGTCATCGGTCGAAGCAGTACCGCAGATTTTAAAATTCCTTCGCCTTGTGTTAGTAGGCGCCATTGTATTTTATCTTGGTCATTGCATGGGTGGACTTTACGAGATTTAGACAGTAAAAATGGCACCTTTGTTAATGGCAAGTCGATTGTGTCAAAGCGCATTAAAGAAGAAGATGAAATCAAGGTTGGCAAGTTTACCTTTATTGTGAAAAAAGCAGAGGCAGAATTTCAGCTTTTTAGAGCTATCCAAGAGTATAAGCAAGCAGGCTAGCAGAGTTTTCTTTTAAAATGCAGTTCAGTTTTAATGGTTAATTAGGTGGTAGAGTAAATCTTCTTCATAATTAGTCACCCCTGGTTTTTTCTTTTCTAGCATCCATAGTTATTAAAATTAAAATCATTCCGAATAAGATCGTAGTGAATAAAGCGATCCCCGTGCTAAAATTAGCTTAGCAGATTGCTAAGGGGGTTTTTATGGCGATTCTTGACCGCGAAGAGTACATCGAGCAAGCTTACTTTTTTCATACTCTCCGAGAGAGAATCAAGGCTTGTATCGCAACGCAAGAAGTACTTGAACGCATTGACCAAGAAATATTGGCAACTACTAAACTTCCGCTGGCTATTCAATTTCTCGCAACTGAAATCAAACATAGTGGCTTATTGAGTTCTGGATTTAAATTGTTGAGCCATTACTTCACGCCTTTTCAAACCTTTATCGTTAAATCATCTGAAGATGAGCATAGGAAATTTAGTATAGATACAGCATTAAATGTGCTCGAAAAAATGGCTACATTTCATATCGAAAGCCCTCTGCCCGCTGGACTCTTTGTTTTTCAATTTGAAATTCTTTCTCGTAATAAATTAGGATACGACGAAGGAATCACTGCAATGGCGAATGATCCTTTATATTCTTCCGATTGGAAAGAATTTATTTTGTTTGTTTCCAAGCAAATAGGTTTGATTGAGTTTGCAGAATTTGTTTATTTAAGGTCGGAATATTATTTGGAAGTGCAAAGAAGGTTAGATCCAGCTTATGAACCACCCGTGAAACCTTTGTTTGCCATTAAGGAAGGCAGAATAGCTAGGGCGAATCTTGGAAGAGATCCGTTTTTTTTATTTGCGGCGTTGCAAAGGCAACTGAATTACCCCGAAGTTCCAAGAAGTACAGAAAAAATTGCCCCAAAAGATGAATTACTTCTGGTCAAAAAAAGAGTTAACGATCTTGAAACAAGAGTGAAATTGATGGAAGCGGAAGTTAAAGGCAACATTGATGTACTTGAATTCGGCAAGCCAGAAATCTTGCAGAAATTGCCTCCAGACGATGCTTTTGCTGATTAATTTTACTTGTTTAACTTGCGGGACGAAATGTCTTAAAGCTGCGTATCACTTCATAAAGGTCGGCGGTTACTGCAACTTCATCTTCCATAAAATCTTGCACCCAAACGAAATTCTTGCGCTGGGCCGCTGCTATCAAAGGTAATAAATCCGACAGCCGAACTCGTACTGTTGGTGCTTGGATGATGTCTTTGTCCGAGTCAGAAGGTTCTCTAAAAACTCTAAGGTGTGGTGCCATCTCGAATCCTCCAAGATTTTTCTGCAAGTTAGGTTTTGGAACCTTTCTTGCCTTTATTGGTGAGGGAACAGTCTAAAAGCTGTATCCATAAATATCCCCAAAGATTTAATCGGCAATAAAAGCTATTTACTTTGGCATAAATAAAAAAGTTTTGAGAAAAGTTGCCTGTTAGAGGCGTTGTTAATGGAAAAGTTTGCTTTTCATTTAAAATCCCACCTGTCTTTGAGAAGGAATAGTTTAAAAATCTGTGCAGATCAAAGTAGCAAGACTCATTTTTTCAACTTAACATAGAACTGTTATTAAGCTTTTTAACAATTTAGGTGGTTATGTTTAAAAAAGTTACAGTTGTTGGTGCAGGGGCTTGGGGTATGGCTTTAGCCTTACACCTTTGTCGCGAAAAAAGATGCAAAGTTGCGTTGTGGAGCGTTAGGGAAACATCAAGGCAGAATCTGAAAATAACCCGCCGTAATGATGCCTTGCTTGCAGGGGTTCTTTTACCCGATGCCATTGAAGTCAGTGACTCCTTTGCCGAAGCACTATCTGGATCAACTTTATTAGTATCGTGTGTGCCATCTTCCCATTTACGAATGGTATTAAAAACGATTCAGCCTGATATGCCTTTGCAATTGCCGGTTGTTAGTACAACCAAGGGGCTAGAGCGCGAATCATTTCATAGGCCTAGCCAAACTATTATCGATGTACTTGGAGAAAGACCAGTTTCGATACTAAGTGGGCCCAGTCATGCAGAAGAGGTTGCGCAAGGTTTGCCTACTTCATTGGCACTTGCAGGTTCGAATCACCAAATTAACTTAGATATTCAAAGCCTTTTTAATTCGGAAACTTTTAGGGTTTATACAAATCAAGATCCATTAGGCGTCGAACTTGCGGGGGCACTTAAAAATGTGATCGCAATTGCTGCTGGTATCAATGATGGTCTGGGTTATGGCGATAATGCAAAGGCCGCGCTCATCACCCGAGGGTTGGTTGAAATGACACGCTACGGCGTTGCTTGCGGTGCAGAGGCTTCTACTTTTTCAGGCTTGGCGGGTTTAGGTGATTTGATTGCAACTTGTACTAGCAAGCACTCTCGAAATCGAAAAGTTGGGGAACGATTAGGAAAAGGCGAAAAACTTGCCCACTTTCTTCCTTCAATGCAACAGGTTGCGGAAGGAGTTTTCACTGCCCCTACTATTAGGGCACAAGCTACTAAACAAAATATCGATCTTCCTATTATTGAACAAGTTTTTCAGGTTTTACATAATGGCAAGTGTCCTAAATCTGCAGTTTTCGATTTAATGAATCGTGCCCCCCGGAAGGAATAGGAGTTTGCTTTTAAATGGAAATTCAGCTTGCCTGTAAAGAGTGGGCTTCGGTTTGCGCAGCCTTGGCATCGGGTCGACAAACGATATTGCTTAGAAAAGGTGGTATTGCAGAACCTACAGGCGATTTTCAAATTCAATCGAAATGGTTTTGGCTCTACCCCACTTTTGTTCATCAACAACAAAACCAGTTGAAAGAAACTGAATTTCTTAAGCTTGGTGAAAATTATAAGGCACCAGAATCTAAAGTTCGATTGTTTAATCTTGCAGAAATTGTTGATTCTTTTTATATCACGGATCTTGCTAAAATTAAAAGTTTGGATTCTTTTCATATTCTTTCAGATGAGTGTATTAACTCTAGGTTTCTCTATCGAACGTCTGGCCTTAATGTTCTAATCCTAAGAATTTATCAGGCTACTAAAATTATCGAAATCTCTGAAACAGATTTTTATCTTGGTTGTAAGTCGTGGGTGAAATTGGATAATTCCATAGAAGCAGGCGGCGTAACCCCTGTGCTATCACCGTTGATATTTGAAGAAGAAGTAAATAAGCTTAGAAATATTTTAAAAGATTGAGATGCTCAACTATGCTTAACAGCCTATTCCTAATTTACACGCTTTTAACTGGCCAAGAAGTTGAGAAGAAAACAGTTCCTCTTAATTTTCCAGAAAAAGAAGTTAAAAAACTTGTGGAACAGGCGATGGAATATTGGCGGGTGCCTGGATTATCAATCGTGATTGTTCATCAAGGCGAAACCGTTTATGAATCTGGTTTTGGCGTAGTAGAGATTAGCAAACCAGCACTGGTCACCCCCCAGACAATTTTTCCGATTGCTTCTTGTTCGAAAGCTTTTACTACATCCCTTGCTGCTTCTTTAATTGCAAAGAAAAAACTTGATTGGGATGATAAGGTTTTAAAACATTTGCCTTGGTTCAAACTTTCTGATGCGCTTGCCTCGGAAGATTGCAGATTGCGCGATTTGTTTTCTCATAGAACCGGGTTGGGAGGACACGATTTGTTGTGGTATCGGAGTAAACTGCCTCCAGAAGAAAATGTTAGAATGGCAGCTTTTTTACCCTTGGAAAAACCTTTTAGGTCTTCCTACCAATACCAATCAACACTGTTTGCTGCGGGTGGTTTAGTTTGCGAAAAAGTAGGTGGCTCAACCTATGAAAAACTTCTTAAACAAGAAATTCTTGACCCTTTAAAAATGACTAATACCTTTGTTGTTCCCCCTAAAGAAAACCTTGCTAGGGGGCACGCTTTAGGAAACCTTGGCTTCCCTGTCGTTACCGAGCCTTACCTCGGGTTTTCTCCTAATCCTTCGGGAAGTGTTTATTCCACCGCTCACGATCTTTCCCTTTGGTTGAAATTTCAACTTGATCCTGCTAATCAAAAATATGCGAATATGAATTGTGCAAACGAAATCCTTGAAACTCAAAAACCTCAAATTGTTAATCCTTTTGATGAAACTAATAAACTCTTTCATCCTTTTACGGTTCAGATGGCGTATGGAATGGGTTGGGTTATCCAAGATTATCGTGGGGCTCGACAGATTTCGCACGGGGGTTCAATTGATGGATTTCGACTGTATTTAACAATGATACCAGATTCGAAATTTGGGATTGCCATACTTGCAAATATGGAACATACACGCATGAATCTTGCCTTGAGTAACTCTTTAATTGATCTCTTGTTTAATTTTCAACAAGTCGATTGGCATAGTTCCTATGCAAATATTTTGGTGAAAACTACTGAAAAATCAAAATTTCTATATGAAGCTAAGCTGATCGATTTACTCAAGAAATATCCCGGAACCATTAAGCTATCGGATGTTATTGGCGAATATTATCACCCTGCTTATGGCAAGGCAGAACTTAATTTGCAAGGTAAGAAACTTAGGCTTGTACTAGGAAATCTTTATGTGGATCTCGATAACCTTGGGTCGGCAATTCTCTATGGTGAAGATTTTGTTTTTGAAAATCCAATTTGTGTCTTAAGTAAAGGTAGTGACGGAAAAATTAAATCTTTTAAAATCTCTGGTAGGCTTAATGCAGAGTTTACGAAACTTCCTTGATTTTTTGTTCATCCATTGTTCTATGCTGCTTTTCTTGTTGAAGTTTCTCTCCTATTTTTACTGATAATGTTTTTATCTTTTACGGGCGCTAGTTGTAATAAACTTGGTAGCCATATTACTGAGCAAACCATGCAAGCAGTGACCCCCGTTGCCAATAATAATCCCAAGCTTGAAAGGCCTAAATGTGAAGAAATCATCAGGGAACCAAAGCCCAGTACTGTTGTGAGTCCTGCAACAAGAATGCCTTTAAAAGTGCTACTTTTTATTTGATAATTTTTACTTCGGTCTCTTCCTAGAAAATCATGAATCACATGAACTGCGTTGTCAATCCCCACCCCAACTAAAATAGGAAATGCAATCATATTTGCAGGGTTCAACTTGTACCCCATTAGCCAGAGTGTGCCCAAGGTGATACCTAAACCCATAGCAAGGGGAAACATCGCCAAGGCTATTAGGCTGAATTTTCGAAAATCCCAACTAAGTACTAAAATAATAGCAGCAAGAGCATAGACACCTGCCCATTGGAACCCCGATTTCATTCCTCGTAAGCCCTCAAGGGTTGTGAAAGGCTTGCCAGTAGCACGAGCATCAATTTTTCCAATGCTATTTACAAATGCTTCTAGATTCTTGTATTCCCAAAGGTTGTTCTTGGCAAATACTCTTAGTAGCCATTGATTATTTTCGCTTAAATATCGATTGCGAATAGGGAGTGGGATATCATCAACTTCTATAAAAGCAGGAGAAGAAACATCGCGAAGATTGTGGAGGTTGCCAATAAGATCTCCGGTGACTGATTCTTCAAAATCTTTTAAATTTTTTGCAGTTTCTTTAGAAGATTGTTTTAGCACATCCAAAAAGGCAAGTAGATTTTTTTGAATATCTTTTAAATCAAGCAAAGGACTTGGCTCACCTGTTTTTGCTTCAAGAAGTTGTAGTTCCTTGCAAAGTCCTTCAATATCTGGCACGGCGTGTGTTGGTTTCGATCCTTTTTTTGGTAATAGGCGTAATCGATGTTGAATTTCAGCAAGCAAGCCTTTCTTAATTGATTGATCCTTAGGAAGTAAGCTTGCGATTTCTGCAACTTGACTTACTTCGGGCAATGCTTCAAATTTCTTTTTCCACTCTAGGGCTTCTTCACGAGTAGCTGTAAAGGTAACGGCGTGCCAAGAAGCAGTTGGCATTTTTTCGAGAAGTACTTTTTCCCATTGAACGGAATCGAGTGATGCCGATTGCAAATGTAAAAGGTTATGGTCATAAGAAATTTTTAAAGCTGGAATCAAAAAAAGAGCCGTCAAAGCAATACCTGAAAATACAATCATCTTTGGTTTACTAAATAATCTGTCGGTATAGCTTGTTTGAAAACTGGGGAAAGTCAGTAGGGTAGGGTTTAAAATAGGTTGAGTCGATTTTACTGGAAGTTGGTTTCTAAGTTCACTAATTCCCATTAGTGCGGGCAGGATGGTAAAGCAACTGAAAGCACAAAATAATATGCCACTCCCTGCTATCCAGCCCATTTCCGAAACAGCTTGAAAATCAGCAAACATTGCTGCGAAAAAGGCAAGCCCCGTTGTACAAGCTGCAGTAAGTATACTAGGCCCTACAGAAAATGCGGTTTTTTTTATTGATTCATTAGCACCTATTGTTTTTGCTTTAAATTCATCAAATGCACTAACCCATAAAACTCCATAATCACCCAACCCAATTAGCATCACCGCAAAAGTAGCTGATAGTAAATTTAAATGCCCGATGGTTAAAGTTAACCAGCCTAAAGCTAAAATAGTGCCTACTAATAATGTTGTGATGGTAAGCACGGGGTAGCGCCAAGATCTGAAAACAAAGATATAAAGTAAAAGAACAGTTGAAAATGCCAACCAAGAAGCTGTGGTACTATCTCTTTGGGAAGCTGTCATTTCATCGGCTTCTAAAACGGGTAATCCTGTTAGCCCAAGTTGAACCTCGGGAAATTTTAACGAAATATCTTTAAGTATTTCTCGAATCAGTTGAACGGTTGGCATCGAGCTTACAAACTCTGATTTATCTTGTGTGATGGGCCTTACAAGTAAAATAGCAACTGTTTTATCTTCCGAAAAAAGGTAATTAGGCTTTGCAAGCATAGCTGCATCGTGTTGTGACTTGGGTAGAAGCCCAACCCAAGGGCTTTGATAAGATTCTTTAGAATTCAAATAACCTGTAGCTGCTTTGATAATGCCTTGAAATTGGGAAAGATATGCGGTATCGGCATCATTAACAGTCCCTCGAGCTTCGATCTGCTTGATGCGTGCGTGGGTTTCGCAAGTAAGGCTTTTTGTAGTAAATAGGTTCCAAGCAAATGGGAATTCTAAAAGTGGCGCCATATTGGAAAGGTGTCCAACGATGGTAGTAATTTCTTTTGGTTCAAGAAAAAGGAGAGACCTATTTTGCAGATTTTGTAAATCAATTTTGAAGAAGATGCGATCAAAACTTTCAGGTTGTTGTGCTAACTTTAAAGCAAGTTGTTCTAAGGCATCGATTTTTTTTCGTTCATCTCCACCCTTTGCAACCACGACCATATCGTCATCTTGACCAAATTCAGCAAGATATTTTTTCCAGTTCTGCTGGCACCACTTTCGATTACTGATCATATCGTTGCGGTGGGTTTTAAATTCTAACTTTTTGTAGGAATAAACTAACGCACTAGCACAAAGGATTAAGCCTAATCCCAAGACCAGCCAATGATTCCTAAAAGAAAACATTGCAACAGCACAAATTAATCTGGCAGGAAACGAGCCCTTACCATCCTTGGCGGGATTCATTTTCTTGTGGCCCCTTTACTCTGTATCTCTCAGCCTTTCCATAGCTTGAGAGCGTGCGAATTTTAGGGAAGCGTTAACATATTAACAAGCCTGATTATTTAATTACTAAGGTTCAACCGTGCCAAACTCCCTAGATTGTGTAGGAAGGATTTTAATAAGTTGTCTTGTCCCCCTAGTTTAACGGTGCATTTATGGATTTGATCCCTTTTCTGATTTTTAAAACCGAATCTGGCCAAGCCGAATTTGCACAATGGCGCACCCAGGCAGGTGAAACCGCACTAGCAATATTCCAAGACCGTACCAAAGCTGAAACCTTTAGTCAGCTTTCTTCCTTAAGTGAAGCTTGGATGGTAATGCAACCAGCTTTGCCTCTTTTGCAATCGATTTTTAAGGCAATGCTCCAAGCAGGAATTAAATATGCAGTTCTAGACCCCGATGAAAAAAGTGCAAAAACAGTTTATAATATCGCAGAAGTGATTGCCGCTGCTGAAAGCTGGTTCTCAACTAAAAAGCCTGAATAAAGTTTTAAAACTTGATGGCTGCATTTTGATCGGTCCAAGCGTGGTTGGCCTTTAAAATTGGGTCGACTTCCGAGGTAAGAAATTCTTCTACCTGTTCGGTGGCACGGCCCGAAAACTTTCCATCAGTCATAACTTTCTCAAAATCTACTTTAGAAAACTCTGGTTCTTTTTTAAGTCTTTCAAGAAGATCATTTTTTCTACTCCCCGATTTTAATTCAGCTATTACCGCATGGCTATGCTTACGGATAACCTCGTGTAGGTTTTGCCTATCACCGCCCATTGCAACTGCAGCCATCAGCAGATTTTCCGTCGCCATAAATGGTAAAGTTCTTTCAACTTCCGATTTGATAATTTCAGGATTTACAATAAGTCCACGGGCAATGTTAATCGCCAACCTTAAAATAGCATCTGCGCAAAGAAATGCCTGAGGAAGTGTAAGCCTTCGATTTACACTATCATCAAGAGTTCGTTCTAACCATTGCACCGCTGCAGTTTCTGCAGTGTTTCCAGCAAGGTGAATAAGAAACCTAGAGAGACCGCACATTCGTTCAGATCGCATAGGGTTTCGTTTGTAAGCCATAGCCGATGAACCGACTTGATCGGATTCGAAAGGCTCATCGATTTCCTGTCGATGAGAAAGAAGGCGGATATCGGTACCGAATTTTTGAGCACTCTGGCCTATTCCAGAAAGGGCTTCAATAATTTGCGAATCAGCTTTGCGAGGGTAAGTCTGTCCTGTAACAGGGAAAATTTTATCGAAACCCATTTTTTTTGAAACCAGAATATCAAGGTCTCGAACTTTCTGATGATCCCCCTTAAAAAGAGAAAGAAAGCTTGCTTGGGTTCCAGTTGTTCCTTTAGCTCCCCTGAACTTCATATTTTCGATTCTGTAACTAACCTCGTGGAAGTCCATAAGGAAATCCTGAGCCCAAAGGCAGGCTCGTTTTCCAACGGTAGTAAGTTGAGCAGGTTGAAAATGGGTAAAGCCAAGTGTTTCAAGGGCAGCGTATTTGCGCGAGAATTTCGCCATAAGATCGAGCAACCCTACCAGCGACTTTTGTAAAAGTGTAAGCCCCTGCTTCATTAAAATAAGGTCTGTATTATCGGTCACAAAACAACTTGTTGCACCCAAATGAATAATGTCGCGTGCTGCAGGGCAGCATTCACCATAGGTATGAATATGTGCCATAACATCATGGCGAAGGCGTTGCTCGTGTTCTTCAACTCGTTGAAAATCGATGTTGGAAATGTTGAGTTCAAGTTGTTGTATTTGAAGTTGGGAAATGCGAGGGGTAGAACCATCTTCTGCTAAAAGGCCAAGTTCAAATTGGGATTGAGCAAGAGCAACCCATAATTTTCGCCATTTTGAATACCTAGAAATAGGTGACCAAAGTGCGACCATTTCCTTTCCAGCGTAGCGTTGAACCAAGGGATTATCGTGAACTTGAGAGCTTTCCATAAAATTTCCCAGAAAAAATAAAAGCGAGAAGGATTATTCGCTATGAATCATCACCTTTTCGGAATCGCCAAAAATCCAACACTTACCACCAAAGTATTCTAAACATTCATTCAAAAAAAACTTCTTTTAAATAAAATAGTGCTAATCTTCATTCTATTAACCCTGTTGGATTTGGGTCAGGAGGACATTTAGCTATGAAGCATTTGTACAAGATAGCATTGATGCTGGCATTAGGCTTTATTGGTCAAAGCGTAGTGGAAAATCGAGCATTTGCCCAGTCAAACGATGGGAATTTGCAAAGGTTTTTTCATTACCCTTACTATTATTTTCCTCACAACTATTGGCCTTCTATGGGGCCAAAATGGCCAGAAAAACCAGGTCAACCCTATATGCCACCCCCTGCGTATATGGCTTACCCAGCTTTCAAAGAACCTCATTGGCGTTATGAACTTATGAAACCGCAAAAATATTACAGCGGTTTCCACTTCTGGCTCGATCAGTTTTAAGCCTAGGACCATAAATTTAATATTCTTCCAAGACTCGGTTTTTAAACCGAGTCTTTTTTTATATCCCAAGCAATCTAATTCTTAATAATACCTTTGATCCTAGCAATATTAATTACAATAATGGTAACTGTATCATTTCGATTTTATTACGGGAAAAGTTATGTCTAAGCCAGAACCCCTCGACCCTGCCAAAGAAAAAAAGAAAATCTCTAATGCTTCTCAAATTGATGTTCAATCCGTTGTAGAAAAAGTTGTTGTCAACATAGAAAAAGTAATTCTGGGCAAACGCAAACAAATTATTGTTGCTCTCGCTGCTTATCTTGCAGAAGGTCACATCTTACTTGAAGATGTACCCGGTGTTGCAAAAACTATCCTTGCTCGTGCAATTTCACGAAGTGTCGGTTGTGTTTTTAAAAGAATTCAATGTACCCCAGATTTGCTTCCAAGTGATATCAATGGCGTCTCAATATTTAACCAAAAGACAGCCGAGTTTGAATTTAGACCCGGTCCCATTTTTGCGCAAACGGTTCTTGCTGATGAAATTAATCGGGCAACCCCTCGTGCTCAATCTGCTTTACTTGAAGCAATGGCCGAACGAAGAGTCACTGCAGATGGGCAAACATATAACCTTAAACCACCTTTTCTTGTTATTGCAACCCAAAACCCAGTGGATCACGAGGGGACTTTTCCTCTTCCCGAAGCACAGCTTGACCGCTTTTTAATCAAATTAAGCCTTGGCTATCCAACCATCGAAGAAGAAGCAATGATGCTAAAAAGATTACAGTTCGGCCATCCGATCGATGATGTAATTCCGGTGGTAACTTCCAGCGATTGGCTTGCTTGTCAGGAAAATGTAAGGCAGGTTCATCTCGATGATCAGATACGCGATTACATATTGGAAATAGTACACGCTAGCCGTGATAATGCAGATATTCTCTTGGGGGGAAGTCCGCGAGCGTCGCTATCTCTGCAAAGGGCCGGCCAGGCAATTGCCGCTATTCATGGGCGAACCTTTGTTACCCCAGACGATATAAAAAGATTAATTTGTCCGGTGCTTGGGCACCGTATTATTCTTAAGCCTGAAACCAGACTTCGCCGAGTAAAGCCCGAAGATGTTTTAAAAGATCTCACCGATGATATTCCAGTACCAGTTTCTTCTGAATATCAGACTGAAAAAGATTACTTCTAATGTTTATTCTGTTGGGCATAATGCTGGTCTGGGTTTGCTCCCAAATACTGGGTTCTGGCTTACTTGCGTTTTCTGCATACCTACTGATATTTGTATTTTTTAGCAGCAGATTATTGTCTTGGCACTGGGCAAGTGGTTTAAGAATAGAAAGAAAAATGCGTTGTAGGATCGCCGAGGTTGGAGATAAAGTTCGGGTAAAAGTTTTGATTCGATATTTAGGATTGATTCCAATCCCGTGGGTCATATTGGAAGATTTATTGCCTGAAGATGCGGTAAATCCACGCCATCCTTTTCTAAAACTTCGAGGGAAAAGATTAAAAGTACTCTCGATGTTTTCAATGCAAACCGAAGAATTTACTTACCAACTCGAATGCGTGCACCGAGGTTTTTTTCAAATTGGCCCCATCTTCGCAGAAACAGGCGATCCCTTTGGTTTTATGCGCAGGTATCGAGTAGGCTGCCAGCCTTTCTTTTTGCTCGTGTTACCAAAAATTACCCCGTTACTAGGCTATGATTTAACCTCGCGACGACCGGTTGGTGAAATTCGTATGACGATGAAAATTTTTGAAGACCCCACTCGTATCGCTGGTATACGCGACTACGAACCCGGTGATCCTATGTCGCGAATTCATTGGAAAGCAAGTGCGCGTGCTGGTGTTTTTCAATGCAAAATATTTGAGCCAACTTGCCTTGCTGGCGCAATGATCTTGTTAGATTTTCACGAGGGAATGTTCCCACCCCGAGGTGAACCATTTAGATCAGAATTAGCAATCGATACCGCGGTTTCCTTAGTCCATTCAGTATGCATTTTAAACCAACCTTTTGGCCTTGCAACCAACGCAATTGATGCTGCTTTTAACCTTCAAGAAAATAACGACGAAGTAGAAGTTAGCTCAAGAACCGAGGCTAAAACTTTTATGCTTGATAGTACCAAGCCTAACCACTTGCAACCAATGTTCCTGCCGTCTAGGAGAGGTGTAGAGCATTTACAATTAATCCGTGAAATGATGGGAAGGGCTTTGAAATCTGATGCTCTAAAATTTTCGGATATGATTCGCGAGGTTTCGGTGCACTTGCCTCGAGACCTAACCTTGGTAGCTGTGCTTTCTGGGGTAACAGAAGAAACAGCAATTACCTTAGGAAATTTAAGGCAGCAGGGGTTTGCAGTTTCTGCTGTCTTAGTGCAATTGGATGAAGATGGATTGAATAAAGCGTTTCGAAGGTTGGTGGGTAATGGAATTCGTGAAATTCGCCATGCGGTGAATCAAGAATCCTTACCCCAGCTTTGTAGATCTCAGATAGATAGGACTGCCCCACTTAGTCTTTCTTAGCAAACATTAGGAGCTCAAGCGTGGCTGAAAAAAATATTTGTAAATATCGAGATACACCAGAAGTCTTAGATCACTTGGTAGGCGTGGTGGCGTTGTGCCTTGTCGTCTGTATGATGCTAGGGTTATCATTTTTCCTTTTGGCACGCCTTTCCCTTTCGACAACTTGGGATAACAAGAACTGGATGTTTTTTTGGGAAGTGGTGGGGACGGTGCTTGTATGTAGGATGTTTCTTATCGAAGATTTAAAAAGGATGGTTGGGAAATACGCATTCATTCTTGGATTAGTTACCTGGGGGCCTGTAGTTTTAGCACAACCAGAAATTGGTATGCTTTTCATTGTCTTACATTTTGTTATTGGCTGGTTTACTTACAAAATTACTTGGGATGTTACCGATTTGGGGGATAGAGAAGAAGATGAAGACGGGTTATTAGCATCCGCCGGTTTTAAAAAAGAATTGAATCCAGGGAAAAAAAGCGATTCAGAATCTTGGGGCGATATGCGCGAAGAAGGCGCCGAATATAACTTTGAAGCTGAAGAAGTTTTGAAAAACCTTGCAAACGAAAAACCTAAGAAACCCAAGGGCGGTAAGGGCAGGGGTATTTGGGTTCTTTATTTTGTTTTTGCTGCCATCCCAATTTTTGGCTTTTTTGGCTCAACCAATTCTAGTAGCGATCCCAGGCTGGATAATTATTTTTTGATCTGTCTTGGAGTCTACCTTTTCAGTGGCATTGGTTTATTGATGACCACCGCCTTTCTTACCATTAGAAAAGATTTACGCAGAAGGCACCTTTCAATGCCTTTATTCACCTCGGTATCCTGGTTGTTTTCAGGGTTATTAGTTTTGGTTGGGTGTTCTCTTTTTTCGAGTGTACTCCCTAGGCCAAAAGGTACCGTTGACCCCGTAGCCTTCTTTACACCCAAAAATTCTGATCGCGACGCAAGTAGTTATGCAAAATCTTCTAAAGATGCGGGTAAAGGTGAAGGAAGACCGGGGGAACAGAAAGGCGAAAAAGGCTCCACTGTCTCTGGAAAAAATGATTCAAACAAGGAAACAAAAGAAGATAGCAGGAAAGGGAAGCAAGAATCTGGCCAAAATAAAAACGATGAGGGCTCTAAGGCAGGAAAAACAGAGAGTGCAAAAAGTAAGCAAGAATCTGGCCAAAATAAAAACGATGAGGACTCTAAGGCAGGAAAAACAGAGAGTGCAAAAAGTAAGCAAGAATCTGGTCAAAATAAAAAACCAAATGATTCTAATGACAAATTAAATAAAGATCAGGAGCAAAAATCTAATAACAATAATTCAGCAGAACCCACTACCCCCCCGCCATCTAATTCTTTTAATATCCCGGGTCTGGATAAACTTATGCAATTTGTTGAGATGTTTATCAAAGTGGTTTTTGGTGTTGGCACTTTCCTTCTCGTTCTTTATGTGGTTGTTTATAAATTAAGTTTTCAACTTGATTGGGCTCAAGACCTATTAAAATGGTTTAGGAACTTATTTGAATGGTTTGAAAAGCCAAAGAAGAAAGGGGAAAGTAAGGTTTCTTCTGAAGAAATTACTCCCCAAAATGAAACTGCAAGCTTTGAAAACTTTCAAAACCCATTTAATAAAGAAGGTTGGCAAAAGATTGAAATTAGACAACTGACGGGCTACACTTGGAAAGCTTTTCTAGCTTGGTGCAAGGCACGGAATATAAAACTCCCCGATGGATGCACACCTTCCGAATTAGAACAAATCATCGCCAATGAAGAACCAAAGGTTGAGGCTGCATACTTTGCTTTTCAGCAAATCTTTCTGAATAGCCAATATGGGAAAAAAAATAACGACCCCAAAGCAGTTTTGTTTACAAGACGGTTGTGGGATCAAATGGAAGAGTCGGGCTATGCTGCTAATCCTACCGAAGCAGAGTAAATGGCGAACTATTTTTTTCTGCGAAGGTTGTTTGCTTTGGTGATTTCTTTGCTAATAGAATCTTTTATAAAAGCTAGAGATTCTTCCCTAGGTAAGTTGGCTAATAATTTAGCGTTCAGAGGTTTACCAATAGAAATGGCGATAGCGCCTTTATTGCCTGATAGGAAAGTGGGGCAAAAATTTGGCCATTTTTGGCCCATCTTTAATGCTTCGAATGCGCCCGCAATTCCTACGGGTATAATAATTGCGTTAGATTTTTTTATTAAAAGCTGAATCCCTGGCTTTAATTCTTGAAGCATCCCATCTTCAGATCGCGTCCCTTCTGGAAATATAAGTACCGCCTTTCCCTGATTTAATAGCTCAAGTGTCGAGCGAATCCCTTCCTTTGCGACCCCTTCAATATTAATTGGACAACACCCCACAGACTTTAAATAAGTTCCTATTGCTGCGTTATTAAAAAGGGATTTTCGTGTTAGGAAAGAAATTTTTCTGTACGCTGCCAATCCAATAGCAATGGGGTCTAAAAAGCTCTGGTGATTTGCAACAAGCATCACAGGTCCACTACGGGGAACATTCTCCCACCCTTGTTTCCTGAGACTAAATAAGAAAGTGTAAAAACAATTCCAAGTGGCGTAATTAAAGCCATACCAGAGACGATTTAGATGATCGTTTTCAGCACCAGAATTAAGCCCGCCGGTAATCATTAAGCCATCCGCCTTATGATTTCTTGATGCATTGTGTTGATTACCTGATCCATATTTAGTTCGGAAGTGTCAAGAATGATGGCATCATTTGCTGGTACCATTGGGCTTATTTCTCTACTTTCATCCCGCTTATCTCGAACGAGCATAGCTTCAAGAATTTCTTGCAAAGTGGTGTTAATCCCTTTGGCTTGTAATTCGATAAATCTTCGGTTGGCCCTTGTTTGAGGGTTTGCAGTAAGGAAGAATTTGCAAAAAGCATTTGGAAAAACGGTGGTTCCTTGGTCTCGACCTTCACAAACCATATTTTTGTTTTTTGCTGCTAATCTTTGTAGTTCGACAAGCCTTGCCCTTACGGTTATGCTTGCCGCAATAATTCCCGAAACTTCGGTAACTTCCTTGGATCGAATTGGTTCTGTAACATCAATCCCGTTAAGGAAAACACTAGTCGATTCAAATTCTATGCTAATTTCATCGAGCAGCGATTCAAAAAAAGGAACGGAAAAATTATTGGAGTTCGTTTTAAGTGCTGCAAGGGCGACCGCCCGGTACATAGCACCCGTATCTAGAAACATGAAATTTATTTTGTTGGCTAGTATCTTGGCTACAGTGCTTTTGCCAGACCCTGCCGGGCCATCAATTGTAATTATCACAATCTAGTTCCTTTACTAAACAATGATAATGGCTTTTATAAGGGTAAAAAATAAACGAGCTAATAGATATTGCAGCTTAGGGTCAATTATTTAACTCAATGATCACCTAGGATAAATATTAATAATAAAAGTCTCATTTGCTGCAACGCTTCTGGTGGAAAGTTGTTGAATGATGCCAAAACCATCTGCCATAACTTCGTAATTAAAATCTCCAACATTTTGGTTTGGAATAGCAAGGGTTTGAAGGCCAGCAACTTTATGAACTTTACCATTGATTATAACACTAGCTCCAACTGGGGAAGTGTTTGCAATTTTGATGGTAGCGTTTGCGGGGACTGGTGGTGTATAGGAAGCAGCGCTTCTGGTAACAGCAAGTTTATTTATCGCTAGTTCCATTCTGGTGATTTGATCTTTGATAATAAAGATCTCGGCTTCTAGTTTTTTGAATTTAGTTTCATAATCGGCAGTTTTTATTGCCCCAATTATATTCTGAATATCCTTGAGTTGTAAAGCAATGGCTTCCAATGCAACTAAGTCAACTTTTTTTTCAGAGGAAATATTTTTATCTTGAATAGAAGATTTTTCTCCAACAACAGGAGGCTCCGCCTTCGGTTCTACAGAATTCACAGCAAATCCACAACTGGTCCCAATAGAGACGAGTAGGAGACCAATCATTACTAAAGAGTAAATAGATTTCATAGTTTTCACCACTAAGTTCACTTAAAAACAAGTTACGAAATATCATACATTGCTAGAGAATAGGGTAATTAAACCTGTATAGCAACTTAAAAGGTGTGAAAATGAAGCAATGAATTTGTTAATATGTAACGATTTTGCAGGCAGATTTGTAAGGCTAAACGATAAGAAACCAAGCTTTGCTCGGTTTCTTATCGTTAAATTTGTTTATATTTTGAGCTTAATCAATAAAAGATTAAGTATTCTCTTCGTACTGTGCAATTCTGTTGGTTGTCTCTTCAAAATCTTCGCCAGTATCTGTAGGCAGTCGAAATTGCATTAGATAAGCATCTTCGTTGCTATCTTCATAAAAAGACCTAAGTACACGAATTGCTTTAAAACCTTGATTTCTAAAGAAAACTTGGCCAGATAGGTTGGTTTCTCTTACTTCAAGGGTAACCCTAGTCCTGCGGTGGCTGGAAAGCTTGCTGATAAGCTTTGCCGACATCTGCTTGCCTACCCCAAACCTTTGATGTTCTGGGTGCACAGCAAAGTTTAAAATGTGAAGTTTGTTTTTATGAAGTTCGTAAATCATAAATCCGATTACTTTGTCACCACATTCTGCAACCATACCAATACAATTTCGTTGCCTTAGGCAGCGAAGAAAATCTTCTTCCGTCCAAGATTGTTGAAAGCATTGTTGTTCAGTTTGTAAAACTTCTTGCATGTCGCGGCGGATCATCCAGCGAATATGTACTTTAATTTGTTCTTTTTCGGTATCGTTAATGCTCATTTAAATTTCCTCATTCTTGCGTTAACATTGCACTATAAGATTCCGACCTCATAGGGTTACCAAGAATTTTTACTTTGATTCTTGGTACCTTAAATTTAATGAAGCTAAGAAATTAAATCTTGTTTTCATCAAGCGGGCGGAATTTAGCAATGCTTGCAACTATTTACAAGACCAAGCTTTCATCAAACCCACATAGTTAAAATCGGATTTTTAAAGAGTTGAAATTACTGTGCTTGGTGATGATTAAGCAAATATAATCTGAAATATTGGAAAGAGAGAAAAGGTTGTTAAATGAGGGGATTCCTTTCCCCATAATTCTTGCCTTTCTTGGCGCCCCAAGGTGAAAGCTTACCTTGGTTGGAAGTGCTTAAGATACAAAAGTGTTTGTTATGAAGCAACCAAATATTTACATAAAGATAATTATTGCTTCAATGTATACAGGTTGGCTAAGGTAGGGGGGTAATTGTAACGGTACACTGTCCCGTCCGTTTTATATTCCCCGTACCATATTCGACCACTAAACGAAAATCTCCCGGTCGAAGGCTTTTTACATGCACCGAATAAATCTTTTCGACTTGGCTTTCTAAGCCAGTTAGCGGGTCAAAATTTAAATCTTGGCCTTCAAGGCCTGCTATGGTGGGGCCTTTCCAATCTACCGGAATAAGGCCGTCGGGAAATATAAATCGCACCCCCATGTCGCCTAATGATGTCGAACCTATATTCTTCAGCGAAAACTTTACTACGGCTTCGTTTCCCTCCGTGCCGTTCACAACAGCATTTACAAATCCTCCTTGAACTGCAGAAGATCCTTCAATGCGAACTATAAAAGAATTAGAAGACTCTGCAGCGCTATCCATAATAGCTTTAGCTTGAAGTTTCCAATCGCCTGGTTTAGCTGCTTTAAGCCGAATTCTGGCAGTCCATTTTCCCTCAATAACATTTGGATTATCCCAAACTAAAATTTTACTGTTGCTGGAACTTTCAACATACCTTGCCTGAGGATTACTGCCTATCAGTTCAAGTCCTTCTGGGATAACCGCTTGGATCGAAAGGTTACTGGCTGCGGGTTTGAATGATTCGATTTTTCCTTCGAGGAGCATTTCGAGTTCACCTTTGGCGGTATCTTCGAGGGATTTTTTCCAGAGTAGATTTGTAAAACCATCACTGACCGAAATATCGGATTGGTATAATTTTTTTTCGCCCCCCGAGGAAGCCACTTGAATGTTCTGTGAAAACTTCCCGTTTTCTACTGCAAGGGTTTCTAAGCGAATAGATTTTGTCTGTCCTGGCAAAATCTTCCCAAGATTGGCTTCTATGAATTCTCCTTCAGGGTGACGCAACCCTTGGGGTAGTTTGTCTCGAATGGTAACATTTTCAGCATCAGTTTTACCGTGATTTACAACAACAATATCAAACACCGCCCTTTGACCCCTTCTTACCCATTGTGGACCTTGCACTTGAACTAAAAGTCCATCAATTGCGTTAGGGATTTTTGTCTGAGAAGTTACCTTATAAACAATAGAGGGCTTGAAGTTAGGGAGTTCTTTTTCAAGGGCCATTACCTTGAATTGAAACACTTTTCCAGCCCCAGGTTGTAGTTCAGGCATTTCCCAAGTCCACCTTTTTTCTTGAATGAACGGCTTTGGATTTACTTCAAGGATTTCAAGTTTATTGTTCCATTCTTGAGTTAAAATAAGTTCTTCGAGAGGTAAGGCCCCCGGATTTTTTAATGTGATTTCCATAGAGCAGGGCTTGCCAACTTCAGGGGTGGTAAGGTAGCGAGTGATAATCGAAACTTGGCTACTTTCCTCTATTTTTATGCTTGGAGTCTCTTTATCAGTTTCAATGGGTAACACTGCGGGTGGTTGCCCTTGAGAATAGTTCAACATCATAAAAAAAACCAAAGCTGTTAAGTTTATCATTCTTTTCATCGCTTTACTCTGTGCTAGAAGTTTCTTCATCCACCTTATACTTGCCTTTGCATTTTTCAGCGGGGTATTTGAGTTCATTTTTCTTCATTTTTGCGTTTAGGGAATCTGATAGGTCCAGATTCATACAGTTGCATAATGCCATAATTAAACAGGTTACATCGGCGATTTCTTCTGATACTTCTCTTCGCTTATCAGGGTTTAACACTGCTAGTTTTGAGTTTTCAGGAGTTATCCAAAGGAAATGCTCTAGAAGTTCAGCAGCTTCCGCGCATAAAGCCATTGCAAGATTTTTTGGGTCGTGAAATTGTTCCCATTCTCTTGCGGAGACAAAGTCTGCCATCTTTTTTCTTAAATCTAATAAGGTAGCTTCAGAATCTGCCAATTGGATTCTCCAGAAACATTCGGGCTAATTTAATTCCTAGTAGATAAGAATTGCATCAATGATAAAATGATGCAAGTCAGGTTTTTGAAAGGTGGTAAAAATGGGCCAGATGGCTATTTTACAGCGTATTCTTGAAGCGCTTTTTCGCTAAGGCTTAAGCCTAAACCGTTTCCCTCGGGTGGGGTCAGTTTCCCCAACTCAATCTTTGGATATTCATTAAATAAAGGTTCTAGCCAAGGCATATATTCGACCGAGGTAACTTGGGGTAGTCCGCAGCCTAGGTGTACGGCTATTTCAGGCAATAAATGCGGGCTGACTGGAATGTTTTGGCTCTCGCAATATTGAATCACTTTTAATGTGGCAGTAATTCCCCCTAGGCGAGTGATATCTGGCTGGGCTAAATCTAGGGCAGATTTTTCAGCATAATTATAAAATTCTTCACGGGAAAATAACATCTCACCCACTGCTATTGGAATGTCGAGTTGCCCAGCAAGGTGCGCGTGCCCCTTAATATTTTCGCAGGAAATCGGTTCTTCAAACCAACCAACTCCTATCTCATCTTGGTAGAAGTTCCCCATCGCAAGAGCAGTTCCCAAGTCATATCGTTGATTGGCATCGACTGCTAACCAGACATTTTCGCCTAGAGATTGCCGCAAATTTTCAATTCTTTGTAAATCATCTGAAGTGTTGGCGCCAACTTTGATTTTGACCCCCAAAACCCCTTGATCTAAAAAGGGTTTCGTTAAATCTAAGATCTGGCCAACACTCATCCAAAGCCAACCGGTGTGTGAAATATAAGTAGAAACCGAGTTTCTAGCGCCACCTAATAATTTATGTAGCGGTAACTTTGCTGCTTTACCTTTGAGATCCCATAGTGCCACATCAATTGCAGAATAAGCTTGGGGAACCAAACCAGACCTGCCAATTGTTTGAGTTTGCCAATAAACTTTGGAGGCAAGTCTTTCATTATCCAAAGCGTTTTCGTTGATGAGAAGGGGTGCTAAATCATTTTGGGCCAACGCAAGCAAGGCTTTTCCTCCACCTTGTAGCGAGTAGGCAAATCCTATTCCTTCTAATCCAGATTTGGTGAGAATCTTGGCAACTAAAACCGTAACTTTGTCACTTCGCCCACTAGTTATTTCTTTTGCAGATGCCCTTGCTGGGTTGGTTGGAATACTTAAAAGGTTGAATTTTATTTCTTGAATTTGCATAGTAACTCAAATCGGTTGTTGATTTCTTCCACGCCAAAAATAGTAAACTGGTATTCCAGAGGCCACAATAATTAATCCAGGCCAAGTGTATTCTGGCCTTACGATTAATAAATCAATCATCACAAGCGTACAGAGCACGATATAAATAAAGGGTAAGGCTGGATACCCCCAGGCCTTATATGGTCGATCTGCATTGGGTTTTGTGCTTCTTAAAACAAACAGCCCCGCAACAGTAAGTGCATAAAACAACAAGGCTGCGAATATTACATAGTCTAACAACTCGATGTATGTCCCAGAAAATACAAGCAAAATCGACCATCCAGCCTGTATGATAAGTCCTATTGCTGGAACACCACTGCTATTAAGTTCTCCTGCAGGCTTAAAAAATAAGCCATCTTTAGCCATTGCATAATACAATCTAGCACCCATTAAAATCATACCATTCAAACAACCAAAGGTTGAAATCATAATGGCAAGCGCCATTGTTGTCATTCCGTACTTCGGGAAAATTATTTGTAATACCGCTGTTCCAACTCGGTCATCGCGGGCCTGAGAAATTCCAAGTTCTGAAGTGCTCCGGACGATTCTTTCGTGAAGCCTGCGGTTTGTTTCTTCATTTGCAGAACGATAAGAATCGAAAGCAGTTTCGGATTTAATTTTTAACTCTGAAGCTTCTGAAAGTTTTGATTGGGCCTCAAAGGTTAATCTCTTGGCAATGTTGGATTGCCCATTTTGCTCAAGCAAAGCAACTCTGGCAATTAAGAAATTTGCCTCATTTTCCAGTCTAATTGCAGTAGCTTTTAAAAGTTCTGCCTCCGCTGCGTATTCTTTTACTATCGATAAACCCTCGGCTATTTCGGTTTTTAGTTGCTCGCTAACTAAGGGGTTTCCGTTCGCTTTTAAAACGGAAAGATAGGCAAGATTTACAAGTAAATAAAGCAGGATGACGGAACCTGTTCCGAAGATTAAACTTAATGGCAAATTTCGGCTCGGGTTACGGATTTCACCCGCAGTAAAGGTGATATTATTCCAAGCATCTGCACTGAACAATGACCCAACCATTGCACCGCCACCAACCATCAATGCGATGATGATGGTTGGTCCGCCAACTAAATCAGCAATGGATTGAAAACGCATTGAGGAGAAAGCCCCGGCCCAGAGTTCTGTGAGATTGGTTTTAATTACATCGAAATTTGCTCCAATACTTAGACCAAGAATAATCAAAAGGATTAGGCTAAAGGATTTTATTACTGTAAAAATATTTTGAACCCACTTGCCTTCCTTTACCCCCCTGCAATTAAGAAAAGTAAGAAATACAATGACTAAAACTGCTATCATTTGCCCAGAGGTGATAGCGAATTCAGTTCGTTTAAAAATAACAAGAGGTTCATTTAGCCAAGGAAGGGGTAATGCAACTTGCAAGTTAATGCCTGCCCATTTTACAATTTGTGCTTCCTCCCCAGTTCCAAGAGTCGGTTCTATCACTCCAAGAAATTTTGAAAAGGCAACTGCGACCGCTGCAATGGAGCCTGTTTGAATGACTAAAAACAAACTCCAGCCATATAAAAATCCCCATAAGGGACCGAAGGCTTCTTTTAAATAAACATACTGCCCACCTGCCCGAGGCATCATAGCAGCAAGTTCTGCATAGCTTAGAGCGCCTAAAATTGTCATAAATCCGGTAAGAACCCAAACAAGCAGAAGGCTGCCTGGGCAACCAACATCTCGCATAATGTCAGCAGAAACAATAAATATGCCGGACCCAATCATTGTTCCCGCAACAAGCATTGTAGAATCGAAAAGGCCTAGTCTTTGTTGAAACTGTTTGTTTTCCATACCTGATATTATTTTTGTGTGAGTTTTGAGCTGGTTTCATAACGAAGTTTGCTATGACGGATGCCATAAAGAAAATAAATGACTATACCTATGGCAAGCCAAATAAAAAGTCTAAGCCAGTTTTCCCACCCAAGTGAAAACATAAGAATTAAGCAAAGAATTATTCCTCCAATCGGGCAGAATAAACCTAATGGAGCTTTAAAAGATCTTGGAGCATCTGGATCTTTGTAGCGTAGAACCAGAACCGCTGCACAAACTACTACAAAGGCGAAAAGCGTTCCTATGTTGGTTAGTTCCGCCAACACATCAAGGGGAAGAAGACTCCCCCCAAGAGCAACGACCAAACCGGTTAGCATAGTGGCAAGCCAAGGCGTTTGGTAAACTGGATGAATGCTAGCAAAGAACTTTTCGGGGAGAAGTCCATCTCGTGCCATAGCCATAAAGATTCTAGGTTGACCAAGCATCATCACCAAAAGAACTGAGGTAATGCCAGTAAGGGCGCCAATAGAAACAAGTAGCCTTGCCCAAGGCATACCCACTTGTGCAAAAACATTAGCTACCGGTGCCTCTTTAGGTATATCTTTGTAATTAACCATACCGGTTAAAACTGCAGCAACAGCAATATAAAGAATGGTACAAATAAGTAGAGATCCAATAATAGCAATGGGCATATCGCGCTTAGGATTTTTGGCCTCCTCAGCATTAGTAGAAACGGCATCAAAGCCGAGATATGCAAAAAATATAAGTGCCGCCCCTGCTAAAACGCCCGCAGGCGCTTTGGTAGCAGGGTTAATATCACCCCACACCAGATTTCCAAAAAAGCTTAAACCACCATAGCCAAAAGGGGCAAAGTTGTCGGTCCAGTTCGTGGTAACAATGTGAGGAATTCCAGCAATAATGACAAAGAAAACGACGCCTAGTTTGACAATGACCATAATGCCATTGAAAAAAGCGCTTTCTTTAATGCCGCGTATTAAAACAAGGGTGATGATTCCTGCAATGATTAGTGCAGGTAGATCAAGAATCGATCCAGTAGAAACAATTTTGCCACCTTCAGCGATATCAAAAGGAGAATTTGTGAGCGTTGCCGGTATGTTAAAATTGAATTGTTTTAATATGTCTTGAAAATATTTCGACCACCCGTGAGCAACGGTACAACTGGCAACAGCGTATTCAAGCACAAGATCCCACCCAATGATCCAAGCCATCAGTTCGCCAAGAGTAAGGTAAGCGTAAGTGTAGGCGCTTCCCGCCACGGGTGCCATCGAGGCAAATTCGGCGTAGCAAAGAGCTGCAAAAACACACGCAAGACCAGAAAAAATAAAAGAAAGTATAAGGGCAGGGCCAGTTACATCCCTAGCAGCTTTGCCAACAAGTACAAAAATACCAGTGCCTATAATGGCCCCAATTCCCATTGCGGTTAAAGCCCATGGCCCTAGCACGCGCTTAAGAGAATGCCCACTTACTGAGTCTGCCATTACTTTTTCGAGTGATTTGCGACGAAACATACTATTAGCCATTAAAGTAACTCCCTTTTTTATTGATCGTTAAACTTCGGCAATCAAAGTAACTGGCCCATCATTAATTAATTCGATTTTCATATTAGCCCCAAATTTTCCTGTCTCTGTGTTGATGCCTAATATTCTTAAATGTCTAACAAATTCCTCATACAAAGGTTCTGCAATTTCTGGCTTTGCTGCCGTTATAAAACTTGGCCTTCGACCCTTAGAGCAGTCCCCGTAAAGTGTAAATTGGCTGATCACAAGAATACTTCCTTCGGATTCAACCACATTAAGGTTCATCTTTCCATTTGAATCAGGGAAAATTCTTAAAGTAGCCGATTTTTCAGCAAGCCAGATTGATTTTTCTACGGTGTCTCCTATCGTGATTCCCAAAAAAATTAGAAGGCCTTTTTGGACTTTACCATGAACCATTTTATCAATGGTTACTGTCGCAGAAGAAACCCGTTGGATTAAAGCACGCAAAATAACTCCATATTTTTGATGTCAAGAATAAGTTAAAGTATACATTTTTAAAGAAAATGTTGAAAATTAAATTTTGAATCTATGCAAAACAGTATTAAATAGAGGATACTTTGTGAAATGGCATTAAGTTTCCTCAACTTTTTCCGGAGTCTGCAAGTGTCAAAGGATTACAGCCCATACCAGCAAAAAGTTATTAAAAGATTTTATGATAATCAAAATCCAATAGCCCACGAAAGGCTTGCTGAACTTGTTGGGGAGTTGTATTTAAGTAGCGGTAAAAAACGAGAAAAATATTGGACAATTATCGTTGAAACTATGAAAAAGCTTGAAATCCCCGAATCAAGAATCAATCACCTCAGGGAACAGGATAACCCTGAATTGGTGGCCCAACTTGTGAAAGAACTCGAAGCTAAAAAATAGACTTTGGTTTTAAGCAGCTTCTTGCCTAGAGGTCTCAAGACTGATGCCTCTGCTGGCTCCTCGTATAAAAGCAATGAATTCTGCAACTTCAGCAACATCGCCCAGTTCTTTTTCTGCCTTTGCCAAGGATTGTGGCAAAAGTAATTCTTCCCGGTAAATAATGTGGAAGGCCTTGCGTACCGCATCAATACTTGCGGGCGAAATTCCAGCCCTGCGCATTCCTACAACATTCACTCCCACAGTTACATTGATTCGCTGAATGATGATGAATGGTGGAATATCTTTGGTAGTTGCGGAAACACCGCTCAAAAGTGCAAGCCTGCCTACTTTGGCAAATTGATGAACCGCGCTGTTCCCCGAAAGAAATGCACCATCTTCAAGCGTACAATGACCACCCATCAGGGCGCCGTTTGCTAAAATGCAACCATTCCCAATAATACAATCGTGGGCGATATGACTATTCGCCATCAAAAAGTTATTGTTTCCTATGCGTGTTTCGTTGGAGAAGGTTGTACCACGGTGAATGGTAACGCCTTCGCGAATAATATTATTGTTGCCAATAATAGTTCTGGTTGGTTCGCCATTATATTTTGCATGCTGTGGTGCTTCCCCAAGAACCGCATTACTGAAGACGATATTTTTTGATCCTAATGAAAGGTTTCCAAAAAGCTTAGCACCGGGTTTAATTTCGCAGTTTTGGCCAATTTTTACAGGTCCATCAATAACAACGAGGGCTCCAATTTGCGCATTCTCGCCAATTTCCGCTTCGGATGAGACCACGGCACTCGGATGAATTCTTGCAGTCGAAGAAACAGGCATAGATAATCTCCCCAAGACCAAAATTCACTATTTTAACAACAACCGAAACCATTTTTAAACAGGCTAGTGTTTCGACTAATCGTCTCAAAGAGTGACCGTATAAGGTTTTTTTACAAATCTATCTAGTCCACTTTAATCGGTTGTTGAGAGAATAACCTTTACTGACATAATTAATAAACCCTGATTATCATAAAAAATGAATTTGGTTTGTTAAAATGTATTATCTTGCTTGGGTTTTTATTTCTTCCGATATAAAACGAATTGGGTCAAACTTAAATGTCTTCGTTTGCTTGAATTAGTACTTCTTCTGATACAAAAATTGGCACATCCATTGTTACAGCTATTGCGATGGCATCACTTGGTCTACAGTCGATTTCTATAAATTTTTCATTTTGCTTGATTTTAAGTTGGGCAAAATAGGTCTTATCTTTTAACTCGGTGATTTGAATTTGTTGAAGATCTCCTCCCAAACTTTTAATTGTTTTACATAGTAAATCGTGGGTTAAAGGCCTAGGAGAAAGAATCTTTTTGATCTTACGATCAATGCTGGTGGCTTCAAAAATTCCTATTTGAATCGAAAAGTTTCTATCTCCATCTACTTCTTTTAATGCAATAACTTGTTGTTCATGTATCTCACTAATAATGATTCTGCGAAGAGTCATTTCTACTGGCATAATAAACCTCCTTATTAAAAATACTTTTATTCTAACATGAACAAATTGCGTTCATATGTGCAAAATACCTTTCTATTAAAATAACTTTCATTCTTTTAAGCTTTATCTTGTGAAATACATTTTTATCATAGCTAAATGTTAATGGAACATTATTATAAGGATCGCTTGTTTTCTTGTTATATTATTGTTTGTTTTTTCAGGAATTTATTGTTAATGGCAATTCAGTTTCGAGTTTCTTCTGAGTCGCTTCAGGGGTTGCGAACTAATAATGAGGACAACATTAATTGCATTAACTCTGATGGGTTGCTTCTTGCTTTGGTGGCTGATGGTATGGGTGGTCAGGCTGCAGGAGAAGTTGCAAGCAAAGAAGCCGTTAAGCGCATCTCAAATTATGTGATCGAAAATTATTGTTTTTTAGATGGTTCTCCAGAGGGAGATATCGCCTTAATTAAAAATAGCTTTATCGAAGCCAACCAAGGCTTGGTTCAACTCTCCTTAACTTCCCCTAGATATACAAATATGGGAACAACTATGGTAACGATGTTTTATAGGGAAGAAAGCAAAAGGTTTATAATTGCTAGTTTGGGCGATAGTAGATGTTATGTTTTAGAAAATGGCAAATTGGCTATGATTACAGTGGATCATTCTTATGCCCACGCACTTTATATGGCTGGTTCAATAACCATTTCTCAGTTAGCAACACACCCATTTCGAAACAGGCTGTATAAATATTTGGGAGGTAAGGAATTGTCTGGGGGGCCGGATGTGTTTTTTAGTGAAATAAAACCTGGGCAAAGGTTTTTACTATGTTCTGATGGACTTTCAGGCAGTTTATCCGAAGTTGATTTGCAAAATCATTTGGCTACTGAACCTCTAGAAGGTTTGGCAACAAAACTATCTCAAATAGCCATTCAAAACGGATCCACGGATAATACCTCTGTCATCATCGTGGATGTGGTTGTGGTCTAAAATCACTTGTGTTTTGACTTAAATAAAAACTGCCTTTGAAGGTATAATTACAAGTTCAGGAATTGTCACATGCTTGGGTAACCTAGCAACAAACAAAACGCTTTGTGCGACATCCTCGGGCTGCAGGATAGAGCTACGGTGTTCCTCCGAAACAGGGTTTGGCCTAGCAGCAAGAATAGGGGTGTTCACTTCGCCAGGAAAAATACTGCAAAAGCGAATATTGTTTTTAGATTCTTCTGCTGCGGTTGCGATTACAAGTCCATTAAGCCCGAATTTCCCCGCAACGTACCCCGGGCCCCCCAACGGATTTCCCCTAATACCAGAAATGGAATTAATTACGATCACTAGGCCCATTTTTCTTGGCCTCATACTTTTTAGAACTTCGTGAATTACATAAAAAGCACTATCCAGATTTCCTTCAACAAGTGACCTCCAACTGGTTGAATTTAATTCCTGAAAAGTTCGTTCTTTAATGTTCATACCTACACAATGCACAAGAATATCAATCTCACCAAATGCTTTTAAAGTTGAGGAAACAGTTTTTCCAACTTCTGTGGGATTTCCAGCATCGCAAGGAAGTGCTAAAAATCTGTCCTTAGACGAGGAAATTAAGTTTGTGGCTTTCATTAATTTTGAGTTATCTCGGCCACAAATTGCGACTTTAGCTCCAAGTTGATGAAAAGATTGGGCCGTTGCTAAGCCTATGCCGCTTCCACCGCCAGTGATTAGAACCGTCTTCTCTTGAAATTCCATAGAAATAAACCTTTAAGTTAAGGGTTCTGTAACTGTCCAAAATTATATGATAATATGAAACCATAGAGCGATTATTTATTCCAATGTTTAAAAGGAATAAAGTGGCTTGAGTGACAAGGGATACAACTATGAATAGTGAACTTCGAAGGCGTATTGAAAATTTGATAGGCAGGTTGACTCAGTTACGGGACTCTCTTTGATGTTGCGGGAAAAAAAACACAAAGACAAAACTTAACCGATGTAATGGCTCGACCCGATTTTTGGAACCACCAAGAAAAAGCTCAACTAACCATCAATTTGCTTAAAACTCTTAATGGTCTGGTCAAGCCTTATGAAGAAATCGAAGCAGCAATTCAAGATATTGAAGCTCTTGCAGAACTTTGTCAAGAAGAGCCTTCCCTTGAGTCAGAACTTTCCTTGGAACTCGATAAAACCTTTGCTTCTCTAGCACAATTTGAACTTCGGGCTATGCTAAATGGACCCCAAGACGCCAGCAACGCTTTCCTTCGTATTCAAGCAGGTGGTGGGGGAACCGAGGCGTGTGACTGGGCGCAAATGTTGCTTCGAATGTATTCTCGTTGGGCTGAAAGAAATGGTTATAAGGCTGAAATTGTTGATGAATTAAGAAATGAAGAAGCTGGGATTAGAAGTGCTACCTTGCAAATTTATGGTGATTTTGCCTATGGAAACCTCCAAAGCGAGGCAGGGGTTCATCGTTTAGTTCGGATTAGTCCGTTTGATTCTAATGCGAAACGGCATACTTCTTTTGCTGCGGTTGATGTGATGCCTGAAATTGATGGCAATATTCATATCGAGATTCATTCTGATGACATAGAACGCCAAACTTTTCGTAGTGGCGGACCCGGTGGTCAACATCAAAATAAAACCGAAAGTGGCGTGCGCTACATTCATCTACCTACTGGCATTGCAGCGGAAAGTCGTAGCGAACGCAGTCAGCATAAAAATGATGATATGGCAATGAAACAACTTAAGGCAAAACTTTACCGCATTGAAGAACAAAAGCGTAAAGCGGAAGTCGAAAAGCTTTATGATGAAAAGGGTGAAGTTGCTTGGGGTTATCAGATTCGGAATTATGTTTTGCAACCGTATACCCTTGCTAAGGATGTAAGGACGGAGCAGCAAACGCCTCAAGTGTTTGAAGTGTTAGATGGCGATATAACGCCTTTTATTCAAGCATTTCTGAGATTGAAAGTTGAAAAAAATAATAAAAAAGGACCTAGTAAGCCTTTGCCTAAAGCTAAGGACAAAGATTTGTAAATAGCGTTAGTTCTCATAACACAAAGGGATCATTTCAGCCGGGGTTGGGGTGATCTTTTTTTTTATTTTTATTAGTTCGGGCTTTAGCAGTTGGACCAATAACGCCCCCATTCAGGTGAGATTTGGGAAAGATATGGCGATCAAGAAAAGATGCAAAATGCTCAGCCAACTTATAAGCAACTGCATAACCCTAATTAGTTTTAATTGTCTTTTACTTATGGGTCACAATTTTTTTAATGGTCGAGATAAACTTAGCTAGGTGAAAATAAATTTTGGTGCTTGTCGAAGAGGATTTAAAGAAGGGTTTAAAAGTTTTTTTGTAAGAGTTCGGTTGCCTCTAGGTTAGTGCGAGGTAATTTGCATTTGCATAGTTGGGTTGACAAAATAGAGCGAAGTTTTTGCTTTTGATTATCCAAACGGGCAATTTTTGCCCTTAGCTAAATATCAATTTAATGTAAGCGATGTATCTTCTAGGCATCGAGCATCGGTAATAATATAAAGATTTTTAATTAGAACTTGTTGTAAATAAATTTAAAAAAGGTATTAGTTGTATAAAATTTATTTGGTTCGGTTTCTTTTAGTTTTACTCATAATTTTGATTACTTTAATTATGCTTCTGTGAGAATTTTAATTATATCGGTTCTTATGCTCCATATTTTCCAAGACGGCCTGCATGGGCCATCGCTAGCGACATTAAATACTTAGCTTCAAATTGGCCTAGGCCACCTTGAAGGCAATAGGATTCGCCGAATTCTGTGACTCCATCAGTTCTGCAGTTAGGCGAAGAAATGAGGGTAGGAACGGGGTGCCAACTATGGCTTTTAAGCTTACTAGGGGTGCTATGGTCGCCTGTAACAATAAATACATCGGGGCTTAGGGATTTAATTGCTGGAATAACCGCATCAAGTTTTTCGATCATTTCGACCTTGGCTTGGAAGTTTCCATCTTCACCGGTACTATCGGTATACTTGTAGTGCATAAAGAAAAAGTCGTAGTCGTTCCAAGAATTTTTCAGGGTTTCAACTTGATCGGCCAAGGTAGAGCCTGCGTTTAGGATATCCATACCCACAAGTCTAGCTAGGCCTTTATACATAGGGTAAACAGCAATTGCAGCAGACTTGAGCCCATAAATTTGCTGCATAGTTGCGATTTTTGGGTAGGTTGCAAATCCACGAAGGGTGACCATATTGGTGGGGGATTCTTGCGCAAGAATTAGCCCTGCTTCTTGGGCAAATGTATTGGTTATCTCTGCTGTTTTTTGTGAGATAACATCTTCCCCTTTTGCTGTCAAAGGCTTAAAACCTACCTGCTGGGGGTCGGTATCGTTGACACGGTCGCCTAGTCCATCGGCGCGGAAAACCACAACGAAGCGGTGTTCTCGGACAGGTTCAACAAAGATTTCAACACCAGGTATTTTTATTTGCTTCAGTTTTTTGCACATTGCTACACATTTTTCAGTACTTGGCCGCCCTGCTCTACGATCTGAAATTTTACCTTCAAGGTCTACTGTGCAAAAATTGCCTCGAACTGCCACATCGCGTTTGCTGACTTCAAAATTTATTCCTAAAGCTTCAAGAATTCCACGACCAATTCGGTATTTTAATGGGTCGTAACCAAAAAGTCCTAAATGACCTGGGCCACTTCCAGGGGTGATTCCAGGCAATACGGGAATAGTCAGCCCACAAATCCCTTCCCTTGCTAAAGTGTCTAAATGTGGGGTACTCGCTGATTCTAGCTCTGTTTTTCCTCCCGCAACCATTGGAAGCCCACCTAAACCATCTGCCACCAATAACACTATTTTACTTTTGTTTTCTTCTTTAAGCTCTACAATCAGATCGTGCAGGTCCATTATAAATCTCCATCAATTTTATGTTTAACTGTTCATTTTTTACTTTTTATTCGTCATAAGGGCTAGTGGTTTCTATCTTTTTGTGCATAAAAACATTTATCTTGCCTTAGTTATGCCTTAAATGAATATACTTTTAGAAACGAAGAAAACTTAGTTAATAAGGATTTGCTTGTGGAAAATCACGATAATATACCGATTGTAGAAAACTCTACCGTTCATAAATGGCCCGCCCTAGAAACCTTAGAACGCAGAATTCTTGGCGTTTTAATTGAAAAAGCCAAAACTACTCCGGAAGCTTATCCCCTTTCTGTCAATTCTCTCGTCAACGGTTCTAACCAAAAGTCTAACCGTGACCCCCTTATGAACCTTGATGATTCCCAAGTGGAAAGCACTATCCGTAGTTGTGTTGCTAAAGGTTTAGTTTCGCTTGTTAGGGGTGGAAGAGTCGAGCGTTGGCAGCACGAACTTTATTCTAAATGGAATCTTTCCAAACGCGATATGTCCATCATTGGTGAACTTTTGCTGCGTGGGCCCCAATCAGAGGGGTTGCTTCGTACTCGGGCAGGTAGAATGGAAACTTTCGATTCCCTTGAAGATTTGAGAGAGGCCTTGGATTCTCTTGCTTCTAGAAATTTAATCTTTTGGGTTGATCCAAAAGGCAGTCGGGGAGCCCGTGTAACTCATGGTTTTCATTCTCCCGAAGAATTGGTTAGAATTAAAAGTACTTCGGCTTCTATTAGCACGGATGACGACCAACCAGCAAAGCATACTAAAGATAGTTCAGGCTTAAGAGATTTAATTACAGGTATGCAAGTTGAGATAAATAAACTTAGGGACGAGCTTGAAACATTGAAAAAACAGCTTGGTATTTAAATAGAACAATTCAAGAGTAAATAAGGTGGTAATAAGATGACAGAATCTGTGGAAAAAGCTAAAAGATTAAATCAGTACCTTGCTCATGCGGGAGTTGACTCACGCAGGCATTGCGAGCTGCTTATTCAGCGGGGAAGAGTGCGCATTAATAATATCGTTGTTCGCGACTTAAGTGTTAGAGTTAGGCCAGGGGAAGTTGTCAGCGTTGATGGCCAAGAATTGAATTCTGAAAAACATGTTTATTGGTTAGTTAATAAACCGCAAGGTTATCTTTGCACTAACCATGACCCCGCTCGAAGACCCTTGGCCAAGGATCTTTTGCCCCATGTTCCTGAAAGGGTTTATACGGTAGGAAGGTTAGATGAAGATAGTGAAGGGCTTTTGCTTCTTACTAACGATGGTGAATTTGCTCAGAAGTTGATGCACCCGAAGTTTGGTGTTGAAAAAACTTATCATGCACAAGTTGCAGGCCTTCCAAAAAGCGAGGAGATCCAAAAACTTGTTACTGGTATTTGGTCAAGTGATGGCAAATTGCGTGCAAAAAAGGTGCGAACCTTAAAAAAACAAGGTGAAAGTTCTTGGCTGGAAATTACTCTTGCAGAAGGCAAGAATCGCGAAATTCGGCGTATGCTTGCAGTTATGGGCCATAAGGTTATTAGGCTAAAACGCGTTTCGATTGGTCCGGTCCGGCTTGATCGCTTACCCAAAGGAAAGGCACGCAAGTTAAAAGAATGGGAATTAATTACTTTAAATAAGATTGCGGATCAAACAAAAGAGCAGGAATAATCTGATGTTTCAAGAAAGTGCCGAAATTGTTGCTCACGAATTAATTGCCTTCAAAACATATCTTGTGCGCTTGCGTTGCCCTAAAATTGCCTCTCAAATCAGACCGGGGCAGTTTGTTATGATTAAACTTCCACAAGGAAATGATCCTCTTCTTGGCAGGCCTTTTGCTCTTTACGATACCTTTTGTGATGAACAGGGAAATGCATCTGCAATTGATATTGTTTATCTACAAGTAGGAAAAATGACTTCTCTGTTTCCTTTGATTGGGCTTGGCCAATCGGTCGAAGTATGGGGGCCGCTAGGAAAGCCTTTTCCAATCATTCCTGAAAAAAAAATTGTCACTTTTATTGCTGGTGGGATTGGCCAAACTCCTTTCCTTGCTTTTGGCAAACAACTTCTTGGCCTTAAAGCCTATGGTGGCGATTCGCCTGAAAAGGTTGCTAATAAAATTGTAATGATATACGGCGTTCGCTCTGCACCTTTTCTTGCTGGGGTTGAACATTTTAAATCCATTGGGATGGAATTGCTTTGCGCAACCGATGATGGTTCATTTGGATTTCATGGCAGAGTGACTGAATTGCTTAAAACTCTACCCAAAGTCGACCATTGGTTTGGTTGCGGGCCGGAACTTATGTTGCACACCCTTTCCTTTTTGGCTAAGGAAAAAAATGTTCCCTGCCATATCTCGCTTGAATCCCCTATGGCCTGTGGATTAGGAATTTGTTTTAGTTGCGTCGTGAAAATAAAGACTGAAGAAGGTTGGGATTACAAAAGAATTTGCGTTGATGGACCTGTTTTTGATTCAAATTCACTTGTCTTTGATTAAAAAATTGTCGTTTTATTACATTTTACTCTAAAAATAATTAAAACTTAAATATTTAGATTAAGGTTTTTCGTCTAAAATATAAAGAGTAGGATGATACTTGCTTTATTTGTTAAATTACGGGAAATGAGTTCCTGTCCTTTATAAGGTGTTTGTATGTCAACCGCAATTAATGCTACTTGCCCTGGATGTAAAAAAAATCTTAAAGTACCCAGTCAATGGGTAAATCAAGTAATTCAATGTAAGTTTTGTAATATGCAGATGCAAATTAAGCCCAATGTAGCATCTGCGCAGCGACCCAGTTCTCAAGTTAATCCCGGTGTTGCTATGACTTCGGGTAGGCAAACAAACCCAGTTCAATTATCTCAGGTGCCTCCCCCTTTAATTCAAAATACTATTCAACAGACTTCCAGCGGGGGGCCAAAGTTTTCGATGGCCAATGATGGTCCTAATTCAAATTTTGTTTCAAAATATAAAAAGAAAAAAGTATTTTGGCTTGTGCCCGTTATGGTTATGGTTTTTATGGCTATACTTGGTGTGGTGATGGTTATGTCGGTTCCGTATTTAAAGGAAAAATTAAAAGAAGATCCGAAAACGGTTGCAAATCTTGATGGAAAAGAAAGCTCTGTTGTGCCTAATAACGGGAAGGTTGCCGAGCCTACTGAAAAATCTGGAAAACAATCTAAAGGTTCAGATAAAAAAAATGCTGTCGAAAATTCCTCAAATCAGCCTTTTCCTAGGCGAGCTTTAATTGTCAGCATCCATAATTATCTTTATGCTAATCAAACTCAGGCAGGTTTGATGGTTCAGGGGATGAAAAATATACCATCCATTACTAAATACCTTACTAACCAAATGCGAATACCTCAGAATCAAATTGCTCACCTTAGCGATGGTGCTAAGGAAAACCCTGTTCCCCCAGTTAAGGCTGTTATTGAAAGTACGGTTACCGGTTTTTTAAAAACTTCTAGGAAGCAAGATCGAATTATGTTGGTTTTTGTTGGTCACGCAATTGAAAATGATGGGCAGGTTTATCTTGCTCCAATTGAGGGAGACCTAACGGACCCAACGAGCCTCATACCACTTAAATGGCTATATACAGAACTTGAAACTTGTCTCGCCCACCAAAAAATTCTTATTCTTGATGTTTGCAGGTTTAGCCCTACTATTGGGGTAGAGCGCCCAGGTGGGGAACTTATGAGCGTAAAAATGGAAGAAATTATTAAAGCTGTTCCCGCAGGGGTTCAGGTTTTAACCGCTTGTGCATCTGAACAGCGTTCGATGGAAACTGATGGTGAACCCCTTGGTGTATTTATGGATGGTTTTGCGGATGCATTGCAAAAAGGGATCAAAGGTAAAATTCAAAGGCAGAATGATAACATTCCAATAGACCAACTTTATGAAGCTACGGTAAAAAATGTTGAAGTTCTTGCAACCGAACAAAATTTTAAACAAACTCCAAAAATGTATGGTTCATTTAAAGATAACGGTTCAGAGTTTGATGCTTCAGAACCAATGCCCCCAAAACTTGCCATTTCAGGGATGAAACCGGGAAGTAAGGAAGGGTTTGAATTGGTTAAATCGGTGCTTGAGGAAATTGGAACGCCACCTGTAAAACCATCGGAAGTTGATAATTCCATACGGGTAGAATACCTTCCACCTTTTTCAGATAAGGTCATCAAGGAATTTGCTAAGGTTGAAGGCCCTGAAACGGAACTCCAGAAAGTTGTTAAACGAGCCCGAATTGAACTTTGGGTTATTTCCTCACTTCCACCGCCTGCAGATATTAAAAAAGATGTCGAAGCAATCAGGGGGAAACTTAAAGTAAACCTCGGTGTATTAAAAGATGGTTATCGTGCCCCTGCTAATGAAAATGCTTTTAAAATCGTTGTTGAAAATGATGAAAAAGACATCGCTCGAATGTTTTTAAATCTGCAAGAAGTTTTAGATGATCTTAAAAAAATTGAGGAAATGAAAGAAAACGAAACTAAACGCTGGCAGGCTAATTATGAATTTATTAAAGCCCGTACCGAAGCCCAAATTGCTTATCTTTTCGAATATCAATCGATGTTGGGGCAAATGAGAAAAGAACTTCCAGCCCGAGATCCTAAAATCCATAACGGCTGGAAACTTGCCGCTACTGCTAAATTGCAAGGCGATAGCACGGGTAAGAAGCTTGCCAAAGAATCGACCAAAGCGATGGAGTCGTTAGTTAAAAATATGCCGGGAAGTCCTTGGGAAGTTTTAGCGAAGAGGGAAAAGTTTACAACGCTTGGCCTTGAATGGCAACCAGCGAAGTAAAGTAGTCAGTCAGATTTATAGTTTGGTATCGATGCAGAATCGGTGTGGTTTTCCTGCCAAAAACTTATATCCTCTGGTGAAATTATGATAGGCGAATTCCCAATAATATCCGGTTCCACACCTGCATTGTAAAGAGGCCATACATAATCATTGTTCGCCGCTCTATCCCAACCATCCGACCACTCCTGCCAAGAAAGTGGAGTCCTACTGAAAATAAGGCGTTCAGCATCCAACGTGTCGGTACCGCAATTAAAATTAGGGTCAATTGATTCTAGTTTTATTTTAGATTCGCTTTTATTAATCAATGCATAAACAGTCTGATTATCAGTTGACAAAAGAACCAATTTACCAAAGGATATTTTCCAATCAGTAACCCAACTTGGTAAGGTGCTGTTTACCTGTTCTCTTGAAATATCGATCCCAGCAAATTTGTATAACCCAGCAATTCCTAATGTTAGACAACGGCTTTGTTGTTCATTAAGGACAAGAGTTCCACCTGGTTTGGAAATGCTTCCCATAAGCAAACCATCAATCAATTCGAAAGAAATAATAAAAGAAGCATAACCATTTTCGTTTATGCCTGTAAGGTCTGCTTGAATACGATTGAGCCCTAAGGATATATCAGAAACGCGAAGCGATTTAACAAAAGATTTATTGTTTTGTTGCATAGGAATCAGAAGGTCGCGTTCGATAAACCGTATAATTCGTTCTTTGATATTTTGCAAATCTAATCGAAGAGTTCTGGCTTTTCGCCAATCACTTTTTAAAACAGCTTCTTGTTCAGCTTTTCTTAATTTCATAAAAAGCTTTGGAATAGTGCCCGAATGAAAACCCGGTTTAAGAAGTTGTGGGATGGTTTCACCGTAGGGCCCAACTGCCATAGGTCGTAAAGATTCTGGTCGATTAGCTTTATATAATCCCCAATTTTCTTTAGTTTCCCAGAACAGAAAACCAAAGAAGTCTGGGAGGAGCCATATAGTTGTCCCAAAAAATAAGTTAGACAGTACATCGCCGATAAAAGGGGAGAACGTATTTACGATGTTTGTTGTCTGGGGGAGAATAATAGGATAGACAAATTTCGCTGCAACCGAAGAAATAGGAAACTTAATTGGGTTGATGCCTGGCTCAAGGAGAACGATGGTGTAGAATCTTGCGAAAAAAGCGACAGGTGCCCACAAGGCACCCAGAACTCCACGCAAAAGTACTTGCCATGGCTTTGATTTTCCTCTAAGGCGAAGAGAATCGTTTACTAATTGCAAGATGAATTCAACCCATTCCAAAGTTTTCTTAAAACCTTGAAGCATTATGCTGAAAAGGATGCTAATTAAACCATCTTGAATTAGTTTCGCTAAGGTGGAAAGGCCTGTAAGAGCGAACTCTGAGACCAACCTTCCAGGCCTTGAATTTAAAAGTAAGGTAAAGCCAATAAATAGGACGATTTCAAATAAATGAAAGGGATTTAATTTGGAGAACCAAATTGCAATTGCTTCTGTGAATAATAAAGGTTTTAGCACATGCGAATAAATGATTTGAACAGGAAGGCTTTTCCAGAAGATGAGGAGAGGAGTCCAGTTCAAGATATTAGAGGGAACTTTGTAAAATATAAATTTGATGACATTCCAAAATAAAAATAAACCATTAAGAATAATTGTTAGAAAAGTAAAGCTGTTGGTTAGAGCAAAAAACAGTAAGCCCAATGTAATAAAACAAAGGGTTCGAGTTAAATCTGGAATCCGTTCCCCCGTGATTTTTCCATGAATTAAATCAACGGATTCAGTAAGGAGAAAAGAACCACCAAATGGAATGGTCAAGAATTTAGTGACGGTTCTGCCAATTTCAGTTCCAAAGTTTAGAGAAGTGAACTTTTCTAGCCAGCGCAGGTAGAAATCGCTGCGCCTATAAACTCCATCAAGTTGAGAGGAAAGCTTTTCATCTAAAGTTAACAGGGCATCACCTTTAAAAAAGGCAGTCGCATCTTTAACATCTTCTAGCTTCAAATGATTTCTGGAAAGCATATCACGAAGTTCAGAATAGTTTAGGTAGCCTTGTTCAATAATCCGGTCGAGGAATTCTTCGACTAATCTTCTACGGGCAATTTCTCCAAATGCACCTTCTCCTTTAAGACCTACAGACTGTAAGTTGGTTTCGATAATCGGCCTGATTTCTTCACGCAGAGCGAATTCGTTTTGTTTCCAGAAATTATGTAAAAGGGTTTCAAGGTTTTTTCGATCACTAAATGCAAGCCTTGTTGTGATTGCATTTAAGCTTGCATCTTTAAGGCGTTGGTTGATTTTAAGTAATCTTTGGAAGCGAAGCGGCCGTTGTGCAGAGCTTTTACCTAAAGATAATGCCCATCCCAGAAAATCTATTCTGTATATTTCTTGTTCGTGGTCTTCGCAAGCTTTTTGCAATTCGCTTAGTAATCTTGCTTCGACCGGAGAGGTTCCCTGATCCGCTTTGTCTAATAAAGGTAGAAGCGATGATTCCCAAAATTTTAAATCAGAAGGGCTAAAGTTCAAAGCAGATTGCAACCTTTTGATCAGCTTGCGGATTTCATCTTGTGCCTTATCGATGGTTTCGGGCGAAAGTTCGGCAGGTGCAATTCGATTGGCTTGGGTCCATAATATTGCAGATTCAGCTTGTTTGTTTTGTGAAGATTCTTTTCTTGCAAGTTCTGAAAGTCTTTTAAAATATTCGCTCGATTCTTCTGCGTGGGTTTCGGGAGTCGGGTGTGGGTTTTGCGTTCCTGGTAAACGCATTTCATTGAAAACAAGTTCTTCGTTTACATCTTGCCTAATTACAGAAAGAATTGAATCATAGTTTTTAATTGCAGGAAAGTAGTTCGCAAGCAAGTTTTCCGAAAAATGGTAAATTTCACAAAAACATGCAACAAATGAAATATATTTTTCTGCAAGGGTTTGTTCAGGAAAAATCTTGTGGTCTTGTTCTAAGACCATCAGGGCTTCAGAAAAAATTGTTCTGCCTATGGTTTTAATCTTTTGATCGATTTGTGTTTCTGTCAGTATTTTTAATTCTTGCAGTTCAATGTATTTGAGTTTGAGTTCTGCGTGATAAAGTCGGCGCCAGTACATTGTGTTGCGTTCATCGATTTGAAAAGTTCCGAGTATTTCTGGTTCGACTTTTGCTAACAGTAATATTTTTCCAAAGGGAAGCGATCCGATTTCAAGTTCAAATTCCAATTCTTTCGATAGGGAGTTTATTGTTTCATAATCAGTCCATATGGAATCGATATTCGATGATTGCCCTGGCATCAAGCTAAGTATAGAGGGCAAGTTGCGTTGGTTTAGCACAACTCGTTCTACAACTTTTCGTGGAACAAGAACCAACCTTGGTTCGATATTCTTTAGTTCTGTTTCAAGGGTGTTTCGGTTCATACTTAATTAAATCATATGTGGAATATTTATTATTTATATAAGAACAGGAATTAACAAGATTTTCGAGAATTCTTTTGAATATTTGTTTTAAATTCTATTTCTAAATTACAATAGGTTAAGATTGTAAGCTTTAGATTCAAATTTATGGGGTATTCATGGATATTTCTTCTTTTCCTAAAAATTTAAAAGACTTAAAAGCCAGTCAGTGGGTTTCTCGATCTGTGAAAGAAGAGATTCGAGAAAATTTGCTAAAAGCTTTAAAATGTAATGGATTACTTTTCCCTGGGATCATTGGTTATGAGAACACCGTGCTGCCAGAATTACAAATCGGACTTCTTGCGGGTCATGACATTCTATTTCTTGGAGAAAAAGGCCAAGCAAAAAGTAGACTTATGCGTTCTCTTGTTCAGTTCTTAGACGAATACATTCCTTTTATTGATCATTCGTCCTGCCCCGTTCACGAAGATCCTTTGAACCCTATTACTTCTGCTGGTAAAAATATCATCGCTCAGCATTCTGAAGATTTAGTTCCTATTGGTTGGTGGCATCGAGATGACCGTTATGCAGAACGCCTTGCTCCTGGTACTAAATTTGCAGATATTATTGGGGAAATTGATCCAAGCAAATTAGTTTCTGGGGTGAGTATGGCAACAGAAGAAGCCTTGCATTTTGGACTCATACCCCGAATGCACCGTGGAATTTTTGCAATGAATGAGATTCCTGAACTTGATGAATTAGTTCAGGTTGGTCTTTTTAATATTCTCGAGGAAAGGGATGTTCAAATCCGAGGCTATCCTATTAAATTTGACCTAGATATTTTTGTTTTATTCTCTGCTAACCCAGCCACTTACAACCGGAGTGGTAAAGTTATTCCCCAACTTAAAGATCGTATTGGAACTCTCATACAAACTCATTATCCACTAGATAGGGAAGTGGGAATAGAGATTATGGTTCAAGAATCGGGCAATGTTGAAGATAAAGAGTTTCCCGTCGCAGTCCCGAGATTTATGAAGGAAATTATTGAGCAAATTAGTAGATCCGCAAGAAAATCTAAATTCATTGACCAACAGTCTGGAGTTAGTGCAAGGTTTTCAATTGCAAATTATAAAACTATGATTGCTAGTGCTAGGCGCAGAGGGGTTACTTTAAATGAAAATCCTGCGGTTCCTAGAATTAGTGATCTTGCTCACTTGGCATCTTCATCACTTGGTAAACTTGAACTTGATTTGATGGGCAGTCACCAAATGTCAGAAAAACAAATTCTCGATTCTTTGATTGGTGATGCGGTGAAACAGGTTTTTCTAGAATATGTTGATGACACTGGTTTAGAAGTTATTACGCAAGTTTTTGGAAAAGGTGTGAAGGTTGAAGTTGGAGATATGCTGCCTTCTTCTCTTTATGCTGAACGAATAAAGGCTGTCCCAAAAGCTTGGGAAAAAACTTTTGAAGTAAATCCAAGTGAAAATGATGCGGTTAGGGCTTCTTGTATTGAATTCGTTTTGGCTGGGTTGCACGCCTCTGATAAAATTTCTCGTTCTTCAAAGCACGGCAGAATTAGTTACGAAGTTCGCTAAGGAGTAGGTTTGATGCCAATAGATCCAAAGTTTGGTGGGATTGTTCACACCTACCAAAAATATGACCCGACAAATTTTCCCAACCCTTCCACGGAATCTCCTGATTTAGTTTCACCTGCTTTTGAACATATGCTTCAGTATGGCTCAATGCGGAAACTTACCGATGAACAATTGGCACGGGCGGTTAAATTAGATCCTAGCCAAATTCAAGGTTTTGGGCCTACCCTTGAAAGATTAATGGATATTTTAGAAGCTCGAAAACGCAAAATCCTTGAAACTTATGAATTGGATTCCGTCATTAAAGAGGCTAAATCAGAGTACGATAGTTCATATCGCAACTTAAAACCACCTAAAAATATTGCCGATGAATTTAAGAAAGCTGTTAAAGATGAGCAATTAAGTCAACTTGAAAACCTTTGGTATAAATCTGGAGGAGAAAAATCTCCCTTCGGAAATTCTTTGCTTAGCATATTTGAGAAATTAGGAAATAAGTACCAAATCGATGAGCTTGCATCTAAGTACCAATTTACTGGAGATGAATCTTTAACTGTTCCTAAGGGAATTGAAGTTAAACTCGAACTTGAAAAAATTGACCAACTTTTAAAACAAATTAAAGATGCATTGGACAATGCACAAATTGGTCTCATTGATCTAAATGAACTTTCTGAATTTGTTGAACAAGGTGATATGGATCAACTTTCTGCAATGCAAAAACAAATTCAAGAATTAATTAAGGCTATGCAAGAAAACCAAGGTATCGAATCCGATGGCAAAAACCTTAAGCTTTCTCCTAAAGCTTATAAGATTTTTCAGTCAAAACTCCTTTCGCGAATTTTTGACCAGCTTAAAGCGTCTCGATCCGGTAGGCATATGGCTGGTGTCCCCGGCGAAGGAGCCGTTGAAACTCAAAATACCAAGTCCTTTGAGTTTGGTGATTCCTTCGCAAACCTTGATATACAATCTTCCATAATTAATATGCTAGTGCGTTCTGGTGGCAAAATTCCTGAGTATTTGCATTCGGGAGATTTGGTGGTTCACAAAACCAAAAATAATCCTAAATGCGCTACTGCTATTCTCCTCGATATGTCGGGGTCTATGCGCTACGATGGTTTATATATGAATGTTAAGCGGATGGGGTTGGCACTTGATGGATTAATTCGGTCTGAATTTCCAGGAGATAGGCTTCACTTTATTGAAATGTACACATTTGCAAAAGTCCGTAGTAGTTCTGAAATTGTCTCCCTAATGCCTAAGCCAGTTACTGTTTTTGATCCCGTGGTTAGGCTTAAAGCTGATATGTCTGACCCAGAAATTACTGAGCTTGATGTTCCCCCTCACTTTACCAATATTCAGCATGGCTTGCAGCAAGCGCGAAATTTGCTAGCTAATTCTGATACTTGTAATAAACAAATTATGATCGTCACGGATGGTTTGCCCACTGCGCATTTTGAGGGAAAAGATCTTTACCTACTATATCCACCCGATCCTCGGACAGAAGCGGCCACTTTAAAAGAAGCTGTTCTTTGTGCTAGGGAGGGAATTACAGTTAATATTTTGCTTCTCTCTTCTTGGAATCAGTCATCTGAAGATGTTCAATTTGCCTATAAAATGGCCAAAAGTTCTAAAGGTAGGGTTGTTTTTGTTGCTGGTAAGGATCTTGACCGCTATATCATATGGGATTATCTTTCTCTTAAGAAAACTATATTAGGATAAGCACTTATTTATTGCTTCCCTTACTACATCTATTACCATACATTTCTTCTTTAAATGTAGTGAGGGATGTATGAACCGTAAATTATTGACTGATTTTGAAGTCGCTAAATATCATCAAGATGGTTTTTTTATTGCCAAGGCTTTTTTTGATCGACAGGAAATTGACCTTCTTAGCAAATCGGCTAGACAAGATAATGAACTTGATAAACATTCTTTTGGAAGGCGTGATGGCGAAGGGGGAACCGTCAGACTTTCTCTTTGGAATCATCCAGGCGAGGGGATTTATGGTATGTTTGCCCGAAGTGAAAGGATTGTTCGCTCTGTAGAAAAGATATTGCAAGGTGAAGTTTATCACTACCATTCCAAAATGATTATGAAGGATGCGAAAATTGGCGGCGCTTGGACCTGGCATCAAGATTACGGGTATTGGTACCAAAACTATGTTCTGCTTCCTTTGCTTTGCAGCGTCAGTATTGCTGTTGATTCTGCAACCCTTGCGAATGGTTGTTTGCAAGTAATTGCGGGTTCCCACCATTGTGGCAGAATCAATCATGTTCTGTCAGGGGACCAAGCAGGAGCCGATATGGAGCGGGTTGAAGATATCTTGAAAAAAATGCCCCTTGTTTACTGCATTATGGAACCCGGCGATGCAGTGTTTTTTCATCCCAACTTGCTTCATCGTTCCGATCAAAATACTTCAGACCATCCTAGGTGGTCGATGATCTGTTGCTATAATGCTGCAAGAAATAATCCTGCCAAGGAATCTCATCATCCTTGTTACACGCCTTTACATATTGTTTCCGATTCCAAAATCAAAGAAGTAGGAATTAAGCGTTTTGCGGATGATAAAACCGATGTCGCTTGGCTTAATAATTCCAAGGATCAAAGTGCTAAAGCTTTAGATGAGAACCACAAATAACTTGCTTCTCTTCCTTGTTTTTTTACAGGGCAAAATTGTTTTTAAGCATTAAGCAAGATTCTAGTTATGATTTTGCCCAGACTTGTCCTAGTTGAATTAAAACTTCAACTGCTTTTTCCATTTCTTCTAAGCAAGTCCATTCTAATGGGGAATGCGGGTTATGTTCCCCAGTAGATAAGTTTGGAGTTGGTAAACCCATTTCTGTCATCCGAGACCCATCTGTTCCACCACGAACCGATGTTACTTTTGGCTCTAAACCTGCCAGTTTCATTGCTTCTACTGCACAAGGTATTGCACGGGGTTCTTTCGCCATACCATCTGCCATATTTCGATATTGCTTAGCGATGAGGATGTTGAATTTAGATTCGGGAAAACTAGCTTCGATTTGATTCCCAGCATCTTTAAGCATCTTTTCGTAATCTCTAAGCTTTTTTGAATTGAAATCTCGCAAGAGAATTTTTATAGAAACTTCGGCAACCCCTCCATTAATTGTATAAGGGTGCAAAAATCCATTCATACCATCGGTTGATTCGGGAGACAGGGTCGTTTTGGGAAGGTTTTCAATAAACATTGCTGCAAGACGGATGGCATTTGTCATACGATTTTTAGCAATTGAAGGATGAATATTTCTACCTGAAATTATTACGGTAGCGAGGTCAGCGGAAAATGTTTCTCCATCAATTTCTCCTTGGCCGCTCCCATCTAAAGTATAAGCCGCAACTGCACCTAGTTCCTTGAGATCAAGGTGGTTTACCCCTTTGCCAATTTCTTCATCACAGGTGAAACAAACACGAATATTTCCATGTTTGATGTCTGGGTTTTTTATTAATTCTTCTGCAGCTTGCATAATGACCGCAACCCCGGATTTGTTATCAGCACCAAGAAGGGTCGTACCATCTGTTGTGATAATTGTTTTTCCTTTAAGGGGCTGAAGTTCTTGGTTTTCCGATACTTTAATTATTTTTGAGTTATCTTTAGGAAGGACGAGATCAGTTCCATCGTAATTTATATGAATAACTGGATTTACATTTTTCCCTGAAGTTTCTGGGGAAGTATCCATATGTGCAACCCACGCAATAGTCGGAATATTCTTGGTTAAGTTAGAAGGGATGGTGCCAAACACTAACCCATATTCGCTTTGATAAGCATCTATTATTCCGATATTGTGGAGTTCTTGGACGAGCAATTTTCCAAGTTCCAGTTGCCCTAGCGAGCTAGGATAGGATTTAGAATTTTCGTCCGCCTGCGTGTCAATTTTTACATAAGAGCAAAAACGCTCAAGGAGTTTACGCTTCACTTTATTTTATTCCTTTGTTGACTTAGGAGCTTTTACGATACCGTTTTGGGGACAAAGATCAATAATAGCACAATGTTCGCAATCTGGTTTTCGACTATTACAAACTTTTCTGCCATGGTCTATGATTCGAAGTCCAAACATCGTCCATTCTTTTTCTTCAATTAATTTATGCAAATCAAATTCAATTTTTACCGGATCTTCTGATTTTGATAACCCAAGCCTAAAGCTTAATCTGCCTACATGGGTGTCGACTGGTAACCCAGGTTTATTAAAAGCAACGCCAAGTACTACATTAGCAGTTTTTCGCCCCACCCCCGGAAGTACAACAAGTTCTTCCATTGTTTGAGGGATTTCTCCTCCATGGTCTTTTACTAATGCTTTGCAACAAGCAATAATATTTTTGGTTTTGTTTTTGTAAAAGCCTGTTGATTTTATTACTGACTCTAGTTCGTCTGGGTCTGCTTTTGCAAAACTATTTGCATCAGTAAATTGTTTAAATAAACTTGGTGTCACCATATTTACCCGGGCATCGGTGCACTGGGCGGAAAGAATTGTCGCAATTAAAAGTTGTAATGGTGTTTTGAATTCAAGGGCACAGCGAGAATCGGGATATAATAATTTAAGCCTTTTTACTAAAGTTCGTGATCTTGTTTTTGTTTCATCTTGTTTTTTCATTTCTATTCTGCTTTCTTCATTTTAGATATTATTTCCCTGTAGGCTTTATATCCTAGGATAGTATAAATTATTGCATTAACATAAGAAAAGTTTAAAGGCATACGCTTATGAAAGAAATGATTTTATGAGGCAAATTGGTTTTATTCCTGATCCTGTGGATGCTAGGAAATTTGAAGATTACCTTTACGCTAATGGAACGGGAATTAGACTCGATAGGTTCGAATCTGGTTGGAATGTTTGGGTTTTTGATGAAGATAAGTTGCTTTTTGGAAAAAAAGAACTAATAAATTACCTGAATGATCCTAATGCAGAGGATTATAATATCGCAGCTCGAAAAGCTAAAATACTTAGATTAAAACAAAAGAAAGAGGAAGTCCTTGTTGATTTCCGACCGGTGCTATCTCAAGATGTTGTGCAATTTCCACGGTTCACTTTTTTTCTTGCCATTTTAGTTCTTGCTGTAAGTATTCCAATGCTTCTTTCAGATGAGAACCGAAAACATTTTGTAAGCATTTTGGGTTTGAATTGGCAAGGTGAAGGGGTTTTTACAAGTCTTGCTTTTTCGACGCAACCTTGGCGATTTTTTACGCCAGTTTTATTGCATTTTAGTCCCCTTCATTTGTTGTTCAATTTGTTGTTATTATTTGAATTTGGTAGGTTGATCGAGTTTCAACGCGGGCTATGGAAATATCTTGCCATCTTTATGATTGTTGCTTTATTCTCAAATCTAGCGCAATATTTGCTGGGTGGTATTTCTATTAGAAACGGTTTTAGTTTCGGTCCGCCCTCTACTTTTGGTGGTATGTCTGGCGTTATTTATGGATTTTTGGCGTATGCTTGGATTAAAGGGGAATTTCAACCCGAACTCGGTATAAGTATCTCAAGTTCAACGGTAAAATTTATGCTTTTTTGGCTTGTGCTTTGCTGGACCGGGATTATGGGACCTATTGCCAATATTTCGCATACCTCCGGTTTAGTTATTGGCTTAATTATTGGTTTGCTTCCAAGGCGTTTTACTCTCTAATTTTTATAAAGTTGGGCCTATACTCCAAGGGGCAAATTCTTCTTCACCCACACCATTAATTTCACTCTTCGTTTTTTTTCCGCTTGCTACTTCAAGGATTTCTTCGAAAATTTGTTTACCTACTTCTTCAACTGGAGTGCCCTCAAGGATAACTCCGGCGTTAATATCCATATCATCAATCATATGATTATACATAGGTGAATTAGTTGCAATTTTAATGGATGGTGCAGGTTTACAACCAAATACAGAACCCCTACCCGTAGTAAAAACAAGTACATTAGCACCACCTGCAACAATACCTGTCATACTTACGGGGTCATACCCAGGCGTATCCATAACAACAAAGCCTTTAGCTTTCACGGGTTCTGCATAGCGAACAACATCAACTAAAGCGGTGCTACCCCCCTTAGAAATAGCGCCTAAAGATTTTTCAAAAATGGTGGTAAGGCCACCATCTTTATTTCCGGGCGAAGGGTTGTTGTTTATTTCTGCACCAAAGAGGTTAGTATACCATTCCCACCACTTGATACGGTCGACAAGTTTTTGGCCCACCTCTCTAGAAATAGCTCTGCGTGTGAGGATGTGTTCAGCGCCATATATTTCGGTGGTTTCACCAAGAATAGAAGTGCCACCTTGGGCAATTAAAAGATCAGAAGCAATACCAAGGGCTGGATTTGCTGTGATACCACTATTGCCATCCGACCCGCCACAATTAGTTCCTAAAACAAGTTTATCCGCCGATAATCTGACTCTTTTATTTTGATTTACAAAAGGCAGTAAATCAGCGATTGCTTTAACGCCAGCATCTACAGTTTTTCTTATGCCTCCACATTCTTGAATGCTGAGAACTAAGGGTCTTTTTTTTGTTCCATTAAGCTGAATAAGATTTTGATTTTCGATCAAGTGAATTGCCTGACCTGTTTCACACCCCAGACCGATTAAAATGTATGCAGCAACATTAGCGTGTTTTGCAAATCCTGCGAGAGTTAAATCTAATTGATTATGGTCAGGCCCGTTGTATTGCATAGCACAACCAGCCTTGTGAGTGATTGCAACTATGCCATCCACATTGGGGTATTGTTTTAGGAGATCTGTAGCGCGAAATTTTTCAGAGATATATTTGCTGGTGCTAGAAGCACAATTAACCGTACTGATAATTGCGATAAAATTTCTTGTGCCGTACCTGCCATCACCCCGATCGTAACCCATAAAAAATCTTTGTTCAAGTGGTTTAGGCAGTGGCGGTGGGCAATCTTGGCAAAAAGCATAATCTCGAGCAAAATTCTCAGCCCCAAGATTTTGCACATGCACATGCTCACCAACTTTTATTTCTTCGGTTGCAAATCCAATAATTTGTCCGTATTTGATTACCGCTTCGCCTTTCTTAATTGGTCGGAGAGCCATCTTATGGCCTAAACCAATTCTCTTTAACGGGGTTACCTTCCCCAAACCTATTCCTATAGAAATTCCTTCTTCTAAGTTGCGAGCAGCAATTGCAACATTATCTTCGGGTCGTAAATGAATTGCAGGAGGAACATCAATTTTGGTAGCCAAAGTAAACTCCTTTAAAAAATCTATATTATTATAACTTTAATTTATTGAATTTAGAATTGAAGTGGCTTACTAATTTGTTCGGTTGGAAAGAATTAACTAGAATTTTAGGTGCTAAAATTTTTTGTAGTCACAAGAGTATTTGCTTTTAAATCATTGGCGGAAATATTTTACAATTGATTATCTGCCACTTTTAATAATAAGATTTTTAATAATTATTGAATTTTGTTGTATTGTGTTATTTGATATAGTCTTATGTAAAAAGTACACTTGTATTAATGAGTTAAATTTTAAATGCTTAGATGTCATGTAGGAACTTTTACTGTAAACCTTTCACCCCCGGTCGGGCATCCGCTTTGCGGGGGTCGGATTCAACCTGCTCGTGGGCAGGATGACCCGTTAGAAGCGGTAGGTATTGTTCTTTTAGGTTGTGGAGCACCAATTGTTTTATGCGCGTTGGATTGGTGCGAAGTTCGTAATGATGCCTATTTTAAGTGGCGTCAAGTCTTAGCCGATGCTGCTCATACTACCATCGAGCGAGTTCAGATACATTCAGTTCACCAACGCAATGCCCCTTTGGCGGATTACGAAGCAGAAAAGATATTGCAAAGCAATATGGGTTCCTCGAGTTTAGATCTGAAGTATTTTGATAAGTGTCTTGCAAAAACTGCAAGCGCCTTAAAAAAATGCCTTCTTCAGACAAAAAAAATTGACCGAATTGGAATGGGGTATGGACAAGTTAATCAGGTAGCTTCGAACGGTCGGATTCTTGGCCCAGATGGAAAAGTTAAATTTCAACGGGTAAGTGCTACAGTAGATCAAGAAATTCGGGATTGCCCTGAGGGAGTTATAGATCCTGTTATTCGTAGTTTAAGCTTTTGGCTAGGAGAAAAGCCTGTTGTTGCTATGTACTATTATGCCACGCAACCCGTAAGTTATTACGGAGATGGTATGGTAAGTTCTGATTTTTGTGGTCTTGCACGAAGGAAAAGGCAAGCGGATGCTCCTTCGGTTTTCCAAATGTATTTCACCGGCTGCGCTGGGAATATCACTGCTGGAAAATACAACGATGGGAAAAAAGAAAATCGTGCCATCCTTACGGATAGAATTTATCAAGGTATGGCGGATGCGTGGAAAGTAACCTATACCGCACCAATATCAAAAATGGATTTGCGTGTAGAGGCTGTAAAATTTGGTGTTCGTAAAGAAAAAGAATTTTCAACCGAAGAAAATCTTAAGATTGTTGCTGATAGTAATGAGAACATACAAAGACGAAATTTTGCAGCATTAAAACTTGCGTGGAACAAAAGGCAAAATCAACCGGTTGAAATATCTTGCCTAGATTTTGGAGCTGCTTCAATTCTTCACCTTCCAGGTGAAGCTTTTGTTGAATATCAGTTAGCAGCTCAGGAGATGCGGCCTGATCAGTTCGTTTGTGTTGCTTCTTATGGCGATGGAGGCCCTGGATATATCCCATTAGATAAGTCTTATCTTGAAGGTGGTTACGAGCCAACGGGTGCATTTTCCTTGCCTTGTGAGCAAATGTTGAAAAACGCTATGAGTAAGCTTTTAGGGCCTAAATCACCAGAAATTCCTGTCACTTTCAAACGCTTCAAGAAAAAGATTAGATGAATTTATAGAATATTCCTTTAGTAGGCTTGTTATTTCAAGGCGCTAATTTACTATGATTTTGTTAAAACTTAAATCTTTTTTAAATAGGATTGGGTGAAGTTAATGACTGCTTCTCCATTGAAAATCGGAATGATCGGGTTGGGTGTGGTTGGTATAGGTGTTGCTAAGATTCTTTTTGATTCTAAAGATATACTTGCCAGAAAATCAGGCCGACCATTAGAGCTTATAAAAATTGCTGTCAAAGATCCTACTAAGCCTAGAGATTTTAATATCCCCCAACACTTGATTACTTCTAAATGGGAAGAAGTTGTTAACGATCCATCACTTGATGTTGTGGTTGAACTTGCGGGTGGTACCGAATGGCCTAAAAACGCAATTTTGCAAGCACTTTCTTCTGGAAAGCATATTGTTACCGCTAATAAGGCTTTGCTTGCAACTTATGGAAAAGAAGTTTTTGATTGTGCTAGAAAAAGTAATCGATGCATCGCTTTTGAAGCAAGCGTTGCGGGTGGGATTCCTATTATCGGGGCGCTCACCCAAGGACTCGCTGCAAATAATATTATTGGTCTTCGTGGCATATTAAATGGAACTTGTAATTTTATTCTGACAAGTATGAGTGAGACTGGCGATTCTTATCACGATGCTTTGAGTCAAGCACAGCAACTTGGATTTGCCGAAACGGATCCTACTATGGATGTGGATGGCACCGACACGGCACATAAGCTTGCTATTCTAGTTCAAATTGCATTTGGGCAAACGATCCCGCTGACTTCAATTGATCGCCAGGGAATTGCAGGGCTTGATGCTATCGATATACATTTTGCCCGCGAATTGGGATATGGAATTAAGTTACTTGCCGAGGCGTGGTTTCACGAGGGAAGGCTATCTGTTCATGTTTCCCCTGTTTTACTGCGTAAGCATTCCCCTCTTGCACAGGTCAGGGGGGCTTACAATGCCATTCAAGTTATCGGGGATGCGGTAGGGGATACGCTTCATTATGGTTTAGGCGCAGGCCGAATGCCTACTGCGTCTAGTGTCGTTGCGGATATCATCGATATTGCAGTGGGAAGGGCTCAAAATACTTTTACTTCTATGAATCTTTGGTCAGATTCTGTCAATATGACGCCCTTGCTTTCTAGCGATGATGTGAACAGCCGATATTATCTCCGGTTGCTTGTTGATGATAAACCAGGCGTGCTGGCCGATGTGACCCGAATTCTTGCTACCCACCAGATAAGTATAGCTTCGATTATTCAGCACGAAGCTCAAGGAGAAGATTCAGGCGGCAAGGTTCAATTAGTCATTATGACTCACCTTTCCCGATATGGAAAGTTTAAGGCAGCAGCTCAGTCAATGAATCAATTAGAATGCGTTTGTGGTAAGGCAGTTCATTATCCAGTAGAAGATTAGATTATAAAGGAAATTGGAATGAAGTATGTGATTGTAATTCCAGATGGTTGTGCAGATGAACCACAAGAATCACTTGCGGGCAGGACGCCTCTGCAGGCAGCCAAACGCCCCGGGATGAATAAGGCTGCAAAAATGGGTCGTGTTGGCTTATCTAATAATGTACCCCTTACGCTTACCCCTGCCAGTGATGTTGCAACATTAAGTTTGTTTGGATACGACCCCTTAGAAGTTTATACAGGTCGAGCGCCTCTTGAAACCGTTGCGATGGGAATAAAATTAAACCCGGGTGATTGGGCCATACGCTGCAACCTTGTAAATGTTGTTAATGGTGTGATGAAAGATTTTACCGCTGGGCATATCGGAAATGATGATGGCCGTCAACTTGTTACTACCCTTCAGGAAAAACTTGGGGGAGAAATAAAGTCAGCGAGTGGCGAAGTTGCCGGGGTGCTTGAATTTTATTCAGGCGTAAGCTATAGAAACATCTTGGTCTACCGAAGTAAGTTACCCGCCCCCTTTTCTAAAGAAACTAAGGCACACCCACCACACGATATCCCTGATAAGCCAGTTGCACCTCATCTTCCAAGTGGTCCTGGTGGCGAACTTTTGAATGAATTGATGTTAAAGAGTCAAAGGCTTTTTCAGGATCATCCTGTAAACAAAAAACGATTGCTAGAAGGTAAGAAAGCCGCAACTCAGTGTTGGTTATGGGGTCAAGGAGTTTCTCCAACGCTTAAAAAATTCTCTGACCTTTATAAGGTGAACGGTGCAATTATTAGCGCAGTAGATTTGGTCCGTGGCGTAGGAATGCTTTTAGGTTGGAATCGAATCGATGTGCCTACCGCAACCGGTTACCTTGATACAGATTATGCCGCTAAGGGAAGATATGCAATCGATGCGATTAAAAATCACGACCTTGTATGTGTTCATATCGAGGCACCCGATGAGGCTTCCCACGAGGGTAGGACCGATGCTAAAGTAGAAGCGCTTGAGCAAATCGACAAGCATATTATCGTGCCTTTATTAGAGGTTTTGCCCGATTATAAAGAATGGCGTATTCTTGTTTCTCCGGACCACCGCACACTGGTTCGTACCAAATCTCATTCTCACGGCACCGTTCCTTTCGTAATGGCAGGAACTGGCATTACCTCAATGGGGCAACTTTCCTACGATGAAGTTGTTGCTGCTGCAAGTTCACTAAGTTTTGATAAAGGTCACGACTTAATGAAATCGTTTCTTAAATAAGAAGGTGTTGTTCACCCAACTTCTTAAGTTAATGTGTTATCGGTTCGGGGGTTTGCTTAGCCATATTGATTAATGAGGAATGCAAACTTAGCGCTGAAATATTGGTATGTATTGGGCTGGAACCGATAATGCTATAACTGCAATGCTCGTCTGGTAAATAGGCCCTACCTTATGAGAGTCTAGCGTCGAACCAGACCAAGCACCATCGGGCCCTTGAGCAGGCAATATAAGTTCTTTAAGTTTTGCGTACCAAGAGTTCCAAGAGCTTCCGCCAACCTGATGCATTGCGTGGCTAGCATAGTAGTGACCATACCAAAAGTGAGACTTATTTTTAAAGTTTTTCTCAAGGTAATCAACTGCAAGTGGAATGTCTTTGGAGTCGTATTTGCCTGCTAGTTGTAGAACACAAAGGCCAGCAGCAGTTCGAGCAAATTCAGCCCCGCCCGCCCTTGGCTGATAGCTATAACCACCAGAATCTTTAACCTTGCAGCTTTCGATGTACTCGATAGCTTTTTTTAATGTTTGATCTGGAACATGAAGTCCAGCATTTTTTGCAGCACGAAGTGCCATCACTTGCATTACAGTTACCGAAATATCTGCATCTTGTGGAGTTGGGTTATATCGCCAACCACCTTGTGGGTTTTGACACCGAATAATAAGATCTACCGCTCTTTTTAAAACAGGGCGAATTGAATCGTCTTGAGTCGTTCCCCAAAGTTGAGAAAGAGTAAGCGTCGCTATTCCGTGCGAATACATACTCTGACCACCCCCACGAGCGCCTATAAGTAATCCATCCGGCTCACGGGCTGAGGCGATTAAGAATTGAGCGCCTTTGTTTACTTCTGGTCCATACATTCCCTGACCAGGTAAGTAGCCTTGACTCATAAAAGCAAGCAATGCAAAAGATGTAATAGCTGTGCTGTGTTGGTATCCACCATCGGTCCAAGAACCATCTTGATTTTGTTTAGTAGCAATAAAAGCCAAGGCTTTACTTATCGCTTTTTTTGTAACATCATCAAGCTTTGCATCCGTAGGAACGGCTGGCTTTTCCTGTGCTGATAAGTTAGAAGCAAGTCCAAAAATTGCAACTTTAAAGCACGATGCACCAAACTGACGCCTATTAAATGGTTTCATCTTAATTCACTTAACGGGAAGTATTGGGTGTTTTGCTGTTTTTTTGCTTATCCGCCAGATCTCTGTAATATTTCTGAATCATAGCAGAATATTCTGGAGGTAAGCTGGTTCCAAGAGATTGCAAAAGAGCTTCTCTTTGTTTCTCAGGCAACTTGAGGAACCCACCATTGGCCTGAAGTTCAAGCAATTTAGCTAAAGCAGCTTCTTCAGTGCCGTCTGGGTTTCGTTCACCCTCACCTTTGGCATCGGCTTGTTTGGTGCTTGGCATAGGTGAATTTTTAGCCTCGGGAGATTTACCATCTTTGGCTTCTTCCCCTTTACCGTCTTTAGCTTCTTCCCCTTTACCATCTGCTTTGGCATCGGCTTTAGCCAAGGAAGGGTCTCCTGTGGTATCAAGAGCTTTTGCAAGGTCATTTAACATTTCTAAAGCTTTTTCAAGCTTAGCGGTGGCATCAGCTTGATTAGCAGCGGCTTCTTGAATATTACCCTTGGCCGCAGCATCCGCCCCTTTTTCAAGCATCGCTTCGGCAGCTCTTATGTCAGCCTTTAAGTTGTCGGGAACCATAGCCTCGGCTTGAATTGCAGCATCTTTTGCCATAGAAGCTGCTTCTTTCGATTTCGCTAAATCCTTGGTTGCTTCAAGTAAAGCTTTTTGATCATTGGCCATTTCTTTAGCACCTTTTTCAGGTGAGCCAGCTAGATCCTCTAAAACTTGTTTTTGAGCTTCAATTGCTTTGTTGATATCGCCTTTATCAAGAGCCTTTGCAGCTTCCATTGCAGCATCCGCAGCTTCTGGATTTTTATCTTTTGTCGCATCGAGAGCTTTAGCGAGGTCGCTTTGCTTTTTGGCCACATTCATTTCCGGTTGGGCTTCGCCATTTCCAAGTTTTTCTTTGGCATCTGCTGTGGCTTTTTCTGCCTCCTTGTTTTTATCAAGAGCTTGCGCAAGTCGCCTAACAGCTTCCCCAATTTCTTCTGGTTTCATTTCCGCTTTTGCGAGGTCAAGAGCTTTTTGTTGCTTGTCGGCTTTAACCATCTCAGCAGCTTCATTGGCGGCATTTTTAAGGTTTTCAGCAGCATCTTTGGCAGATTCAGCGGCTTTAGCTAAGTCTCCTTTTGCCAATGCTTTTTCCGAATCGTTCTGATCTTTCATAGCTTCATCGGTTGAGGCTTTAGCATCACCCGTAGCATTTTTTGCAGCTTTTTCAGTTTCTGCCATCGCTTTTTGTACATCTTTTGCAAGATTTTTAGCAATGTCTTTAGATTTCAAGGCATCCATCGCACCTTCTTGCTGTGCTTTATCAAGTTTATTCGCAACTTCTTTTTGCATTTCAGCTGCTTTTTCTAGACCTTCTGCAGCTTTCTCTCTCTTTGCAATGTCTTCTGCTTTTGACTTCTCGCTGGCAAGATTCTTTTGTGCAGCTTCTTTAGCTTTGGTTAATTCTTCTAAAGCTTCCTTCATTTTAGGTGCGGCATTTTCAAGATTTGCCTTAGGTTCTTGATTCTTAGTAAGCGCATCAGCTGCTTTTTCTTCAGCAGCAGCAGCTTTATCTAAAGCAGCTTTCACTTCTTCTGGGGCATTAGGAGTTTCTTTCGTTGTTTCGGTTGCTTTTTCAGATAAATCTTTTTCTTGTTTTGCAATGTTTTCTAATGCTTTGGTATCAGGTTTTGCTTCGGGTTTTGCAAGGTTTTTCGCAACTTCATTTACTTGTTGTTGTTTTTGTTCCATCTTCTCGATTTTGTTTAAAAGATCTTGTGCTTTTGCAACAGGGTCCTTTGATTTATCCATTTGCTTTGCAACTTCCGCATCTAGCTTTTCCAACGCAGCTTCCAAGGCTTTTAAAGCTTTGTCTTGGGAATCGATAGCTTTTTTATCATCAGCCGAGGCTAGAGCTTTGGCTGCATCTTCTAAAGCTTTTTCAGCAACAATTAAATCTGGTTTAGCTGTTTGAAGAGCAGGTTCGGGGGTTTTTACTAGATCCTTTGTAATGTTTGCCATTTCTGCTTCTTTTTTCGCAACTTCCATTTTAGCTTCAGGAGTTTTTGGTGCGTTTTCATCCTTCATCTTTTCGTTGATTTCTTTTTGATCGCGAGCAAGTTTAGCAACTTTGTCTTGAAGTTCTTTAAGGGAAGTGGTTGGGTTCTTGGGTGCACGCCAAGACTCTGCGATTTTTTTCATTACCGAATAATTTTTATCAGTATAGTCGGAGGCTGGTCTAAAATTACGAAGTGAATCTGCAGTGTCACCATATTTACCTAAATGCTCGGTTGCAAGCGAAAGAGTCCCTCTAATATTTTCATTCTTTGCGATTTGCATTCCTTGTTTAAGTCTTTCTTTACGCGGTTCATCTAGTTTTGATTCAAGGTCTGCTGCTTGTGAGAGGATAACAGCAACATCAACATTTAAGTCCCGTTGGCGATCAATCAATTTGGTAACAATGGTAGGAAACATAGATTTGTTTTTGCCAGTTTTATTTTCAAGCATACCGTAAAAAACGAGTAAAGTGGAATTAATGGAAAATTCTTCTTTTGAAGCTTTTGCCATTCTTTCAGCTGCTACTTCCAAAGATCGAATTGCTTGTTGCTTTAATGCAAGTTCGCGAAGTTTTTCTAAGATTTTTTGATGTCGAACATAAGCTAGTTTAGTTTCATCAGTCGAATCACTTTTAACTTTAGCCTTTGCTGCGTTTTCAAGATGTTTAATAACCGCCGTCATATCTTGTTGGCGCAGCGATTTGAGAACCGTTGAGGTTTCGGTAACCAACTTAGCTTCTTCGGTTTCATTAAGTTGGTAATAAGATAAAATATTCAAAAGAGTTTCTAGTCGTTTTGTTGCTTTTTCAGTCAATTCTGCAGTGGATTGCTGCTTCTCAATTTTAAGCTTGTGATTGATAGGGTCCTGAGCAAGTACTGGCAGGGCCATTAAAAAACAAACTATCGAAAATCTGATTGTTTTTAGCATCATTGGACTCGCTTAAGGTGGGAGGAACTATCAAAAGAATAACCTTTTAATAATAAAATGCCAATACAAATTGGCAAAAAGGTTTTATTATTAAGGTTTAGGTAATAAGTTAGGTAAAAACCCTTCGAAAACTTGAGCCTGCTTGTTTTTCAACTGGGTCAATTTTTCAGTTTCTTTTTCTTTTCTTCGCCACCAAGCCAAAAGTTCGTCAATCCCGACCACTTCTTTGGTAAAGATTTCTGATTGTCCTGTTTTTGGGGAGTTGGTATTCATATCAGTTGCTTCGACAAAAAATTCAATTTTGTCACCAATTCTTAGATTTTTCAAAGTACCTATTTTGAATTCAAACCTCCCGCCCGCGGTTCTTCGGTCAGGAATTTTCCAAGGGTCATCTGAAGGTAAAGGGTAAAAATCGATTACCGCGGTACTTGGACTTTTCTCGAAAATGCCGTTATCAAGTAAAAATGCCCCTAAGTTTTTTGATTCTGGTTTGAATTCTTCTAGGGGTAAAGCTTTCCAATCCCCTTTTTCGTTGATTCGATATCGAAAAACTGCTTGCGAAATTCCAAACAAACTTTCTGCCCTGTAGGCTACCCTAAATTGTTTTCCTATTAAAACTGGTAAGCCATCAATCTCATTGTCTTCATCCTTGGCAGTAAGTCTGGGCATTCCTGGAACTTGTTCTTGAAGTAAATTAACAAGAGGTTCTGGCGTTTGTAATACGATGATTTTTCTTTGCCAGTTTGGGTTTGATTCTAAATCATATTGGTTGGTGCAATTAACTTGATACTTTGATTGACCCTGTTTTAAAGTGAATTTAATTTTTGGGTTTTTATTACCTGCACCATTATCACAAAGACTAGTTTCTGGTGGAATTGTAGGATCATTTCCTTTGATTAGAAGAAGAGATTCTTTTAATGGATTTGAACTTTTGAATTCGACAACAACAGTTGCCCCTGCAATGGATTCAATATCACCTTTGGGGAAATCTTGTTCGAAAAGAGAACCATCTGGCCTTTTGCCATACCATTCGGGCATTAAGATTTTGCAAGAAACCATTTCAAGCGTGGGGCGGTTTTTTCGAATAACGGGTATTGGGCCAGCTCGGCCATCGCCTATGCGAACACTAAGTGTGCCATCTTCAATTGAAGAAGTTAGGGTGGTTTTCCATCTTCCTTCCTCATCAATTTCTAAGGGAAGGGTCAAAGGTTTGCCTTCTAAGCTAATCCATTTTACACGACCTTTTGATGGTTTGTAATTCTTAGTAAGCACTAAATCGAAGAAAATAGTTGCTTCTTCGCCTTCAGCAAGAATTATATTTTCAGGTAAATTAATTACTGTATTTCTTGGAATTGAATGATTGAGTAAAATTTGCCTAGCTAATAAAGCTGTGGTTGAAGCACCGGCAAATACTAGAAACCCTAACATAACAAGAACCAAGGGGAAAAATTTTAAGCTAGCTTGCTGTAGCTTTTTTAAGTCAAGTGATTTTTGAAAGTCAAGCTTCGGGCAGCATTCAATAACTTCAGAAGTTAACTCGGCAAGAAGTGTTTCCGATTTGGTATCAAGTCGTGCTTCTGGCTTAGCTAGTTGCAGAACGGTAATTAACCGGTAGTCAAGGATGGGGAAAGTTTTTTCGATTTGAAGAGCGGTTTCGGTTTCAGCAAACTTCTTGACCGCTGGGGTAATAACATAGGCAACAAATGCTAAAACAAAAGCCGTTCCCCAAGAAATGGTAAGTAGAAAGCGAATGGGTAGTGGCGTTTCTTCTTCAATGTCCCAAACCCAATCAACTAAGCAGCAAATAGCTAAGATGGGTAGAACTAAAACAAGTGATTTTGCAAACCCCGAGAAGGTATCAATACATTGGCTCAAGAACCAGACTTTTTTAATCTGGTTTCGAATAGGTTCCAAAGAATTATAAATGCGTGAATCAATCATAATTAGCTCAGGTTATTCCACCTTCTAAAAAACCATTCTAGGCTAAGTCCAATTGTCAGAATGATAAAAAGGAGAGGATTTAGTCTAGGAATTTCAGAATTAAATGTGACTTGGAAATATTTAGTTGTTATTTCTGGAAGGATTTTATCGGCATTGTTTTCAAGAACAAATTTGCCATTACTAAGCCTTGCAGCTTCGGTAAGTTGTGATTCAGCAAGCCCACCTTTTTCATTATCTTGTGGTGGAAAAACCCGCCATTCAACCCGCGATTCTTGTTCTCCTTGGATAACCAAAGAAAATTTCCCAACTTTGTCGTGAGGAAGGTTTAAAAGAAATTCTCCAGCTTTATCTGGGATTTTTTTCAGTTCAATCTCTCTAGATTTGATTTTTGGTTCGGTATTTTCAGGTGCGTCAAGCCATTCAATTTTTGCAGAGATCGAATCTTTTTTCTCAGGGAGAAAATTCTTATCAAGGGCTCGTACTGAAATTTGTCCGGAAGAATTTAGAAAAGGGTCTGGCCTGTCTATTGAAATACGAATCTGTTTGATAGCACCAACCCTAGGCCCTGCAGCCCAATAAACCCATTGACTCCAGAACCTACCATAAACAGCATCGCCGTCGTTATAGCGCCAGCGCCAAGCTTCATCAAACCCAAACCAACCTACTTGGCCTCTGCCGTAGGGTTGGGTAGCAATCAAAGGCAAGGGACCTGTTGGTGTTTTATTGGTTGGATGAACAAGTAGAGGTGTGGCCCCCGGTTTAAGCTTACTTACTGGCGCGTGCCAAAAAATTCCGGGTAAGTCTTTCCAGATTCGAAAGTTGGCATCTGGTGTATCTGCTAGGCGCATTGCTTCTTGGGTTAAACCATCTCTAGTTAAAAGTGGATTAAAAGCGTTAGTTCTTTTCTCATTAAGGGAAATTGTTTCATAGGTGCCTGGTTCAATCGGTAAAAGATTGCCAAGGGGCGAATCATTCCAGCCTTGGTTGTTGTATCTCTTTCCTGCAAGGATAAGAACCCCACCGCCTTCCTCACAAAATTGTCTGATTCTTTCAGTGCCATCTGCCCCGAGTTTATCTAAAGGAATATCGCCAAGAATAATTACATCATAGGCAAAAAGATCTTTTCGTGTTGAAGGGATTTCTTGAAGGAAAGGATCCTTAGATGTTAAATCAGAGTCCCCTTCAAGAATTACAAATTTAGGATCAAGAGCTTTACGAGGTTTGCCCTCGCCCCCAGAAGATGCAGTTTCTCTGGTTAAGTTCATAAGCAGAAACCGTAAGTCCCATCGGGGAGCTTTATCAATAACGAGAACTTTAATTTTGCGGTCAATAATTTTTAATGATTTAGAAAGGGAATCCTCTCCTGAAGCATTAGGGATTCCGATGAGTTTTGCAAAAACTTTAACTTCGGAATTTTCTTTGGTTAATCCAGAAAAAGGTGGACGAAACATAAGAGCATGTCGTATATCTTCTCCAGGTTTTGCTGGAATCGTATCCTTAGCAACTTCCACGCCATCTAAAGTAAGCTTTAATTCAACTTTGGCGCCTGGATTATTTTCAACATCAAATTTTGAAAGTTTCCAACGAATGGGAACCCCCAATAATTCTCCTGCTTGAATTATTTCGGGTAGAACAAAGTCCCGAAGTTCAATGCTCGCAGGTTGGCCAAGTCCCAACCCGATGAAGAATATAGGTATGTTCTTTTCGCCTGCAATTTTAGAAATTTCGTTAAGATTTGCATTATTTCCCGTGTCTCTTCCATCTGTAAAAATCACAAGAGAAGCAGGGGGTTCCGTTGTTGTTGCAATAATTTTTTCAATCGATTCTGAAAGTAAGGTGCGCTGTTGGTTGCCAGTCCATTCTTCCAAGAAGGTAGATTCAATTGATTTTTCAGAAGTGCGTTTTAAATCGTTACCAAGAAGGTATTTCTTGAGCGGTCCTTTAGATTCAAGAGTTTTTAAAAAACCATTCGGATTATCTTTAAGAATGGCCTTTGCTAATTCAAGCCTTGAAGGGTATTTGACTCCATCAATAAAAGATTCGGTTGGGTTTGTGCTAGGTTCTAACGAAGGAAACTTTCCTACAAGAGCCTCTGCTCTTTCAATATCTTCGGTAAGAATTCTGGTGTCTCGAGATTGCATACTTAACGAATCATCGAGGATTAAAATGTTTGGGGATTGTCGGGATCCATTTAACTTGAGATTACAAGACAAAGGTTGGAAGAAAAGCATAGAGAAAGCGAAAATAGCTGCGGATCTAGATAAAAGTGCATAAATTTGAATTCTATTGGGCAGTTTAATTTGTTCTGCCCGATAAAGGCGGAACGAAAAAGTCAAAAACAATGCACTAGCAATTAATGCAATTATAATTAATGAATAAACGGGCATTGGTTCCAAAGAAACAAAGGTTGCTCCGCTTGGAGCATCAATTCCCAGGATATAGCTTAGAATCTGATTCATTACTCATCCTATAAGGGTTGACCACACCACCAGGCAAAAAACATTTCAAAGGCAAAGAACCCAAACAGAAGGTACAAAAGAAAGTTCGTGATTTCTCCCGTGTTTACACCGCTGTTTAATTCTCCAGTGTTCTCTTGATGGAAAACAGGTTTGCCTAAAATTTCATCAATTTCATTGCTTTGAAGCGGATTAAGTTCTTCCCCTTCTTCGTTGGAAGATTGAACTGCAACGAGATTGGTGTTGAAATTTATCTTTGTGCTAGCAGGGTTTAGAGGTTCGAGTTTCCAAATGCCAGACTCGGGAACTGTGAAGGCACCACGGAACAGAATCTCATCGACTGATTTTTCCATTGTTGCAGGAAAATTAATATTTGAAGGAGAAACCCATTTATATTTTTCCCCTTCAATAATGTCTTTGCTTTGTAATCGAAGTGATAATTCTTTTGAAATTGACGGGTTTTTTGAATCATTTGAAGTTTCAATTATTCGAGATAATAAAGTTTGTACAAAAGGAACAAAACTTGGCCTTAGCGGCAGATCCGTATAAGTAAGATCTGGAACCCAAGGCAACAAAGTTAGAAACCCGGAACGAATCATTCGCATTTCTATCAAAGGCTGCCCATCGAGGAAATAACCAAGAAGTGCGCTTTGTTGCAGGCGGCTAGAATCAAATACTACGCGTTTACGGAATTCAGATTGACTAATAAGGTTTAAAGGTGCTGTTCGAAACCGAGAAAACCAACCGCCCTGTGGCAGATTTTCAGTTGCAATGGTGCTGCTGATATTATTGATTTCTGGGTTGCAGGGTGGAAGAAATTTTCCTGCAAGTTTTGGTTCTGTTTCCATTGTTTTTGCGTAGTTACTACCCGCAAAATAAACCAAAGGATTCCCCTTCGATACCCAAGACTCTAGTTTTTCTAAGAAACCTTCTGGAATTGATTCGGGCCCACTTAGATTCGGGTCCACCATAAAAACAACATCTGAATCATCAAGATAATCTAAAGAAGCAGATTTCCCAGATGTTTGCTTAACTTCAATTCCAGAATTAGATGAGTCAGAAGCGCCCGACCTAAGAGCATGGTAAAGAAAAAAACCATTGTCCCTATTAGGGTCGATCTCAGATTTTGCACCAACAATAAGAACTTGAAGTTTTTTACGAGCCTGTACCAGTTTTTCTTTCTGGTTGTCTTTTACAAAACGATCATTACCCACGATCGCTTTAATGTTTTGATACCCTTCGATTGGAAGTAAAAGTTCAACGGTGGCCTGTCTTTCATCTCCGGCTTCTAGTTTTTCAATAGTGGTTGATTCTGCTGACTCGAAATCTCCACCGGCCCCAAGGGTGGCTTTGACGCCAAGAACAGGCTTGAAACCCCGGTTGCGGAAAGTCATAGTCCAAGTCTGCCTTTGGTTAGCAAGGACGATTCCCGATGCGGGTTGAAAATCAACAAGTTGGATATTGATATCAACATCAGAGCCCTGCCGAATCATATGAAGTGAAATCGAGTTAGGGAGGTTTTGCGTAAGAGAGATAAATGAACCAGCTTCTTTTTGCCAACCTGATTTTTGCATATCAGAGAAGAAGAAAATTTTTCTTTGGCTAAAGGAAGAAGATTTTAAGATGTCAATTGCATTAGCAAATCCTTGATAAAAATCACTGCTTCTATCTGTTTGTTTGATTTGTAAAAATGCTGCTAACAAAGCATCAGTTTCGTTAATATTGTTGTAAGCCAATTCCACAGATTGATCGGTAAGGCTGATAATTCTAGCTTTTGATCCTTTAGGCAAATTACTAAGAAGTTGTTTAGCAGAATTAATTGCCATCTCTAATCTTGTGAATTGTCCTTCTACGGTTGACATACTTTGGGAATTATCAATTAACAAAATCGCATCGATGGGGCCACTACCAAACAGAGTGCTAGAGGAAGGCCTAGCAAGTGCCAAGGCGGCTAAGATAAGGATAGTCATCCGAATAAGTAAAAGAATTAAATCACGAAGGCGGATTTTTTTACTGGTTTCCTTTAGGCTTTTTCGCAGAAATTCCATGGCTGCCCAACGCACTACCGTTGGCTTGCTTTTTCTCAATAAATGCAAAGCTACAGGAATTCCTGCAGTTAAAGCACCAAAAAGCATCCAAGGAACCAGAAAATGCATAATCAACCTTTAGTTAAATCTTTGCAACTCGTTTTTTTTGTAACCGGAATGCTAACATCTTTAAAAATTCATCATCTGGTGGTCTGTCCGACCTTGCCAAAAAGTGGGTTATTTGAAGCCTTGTGCAAGCAACATCAATTTCATCAAGCCAATTTTGAATTTCTTTTCTATAAGAAGTCCGAAGTAGTTGTGGTCTTGTTACCAAAGAACCACTACTTTCAAGATCTTCAAATAAAATTTGCCCTTCCATCGGGAAATCGATTTCATCACTATGTAAAATATGCATCAATAGAAGATCATGGCCTCGAGCTCGAATTTCGTACATTTCTTTAAGTAGGCCAGGCAAAGGCTCAAGAAAATCACTAATAACAATAACCATTCCTTTGCGAATTTGTCTTTCAGATATCTCTCGCATCGCTATCGACATTAATGGGGGAGTGTTTTCTTGTTCTCGTTCGGGGCCTGGAAGTAGTTTTGTAATTTGACTTAGTAAAGTTTCCATCCTATTTGACTTGGTGCTTGGTAGGAAAGAAAGAATGCGTTCAGGGTGTGAAGGGGCATCTATGGTTTTTAGCCCCACCGCATCGCCTTGACTTGCTGCGACTTGGCAAAGGACTGCAGCCATCAGTTGAGCCATTTCGTGCTTGGTTTTTCCAGCTTTTCCATAGCTCATTGAGCCAGAAAGATCTAACAATACATAGGCAGTGTAGTTGGTTTCTTGCTCGTATTGTTTGATGATGTAGCGTTCAGTGCGGGCATAACCGCGCCAGTCGATGTGCCTAACATCATCGCCTGGGACATATTCCCGATGCTGGGCAAACTCAACGGAAAATCCTCGAGTTGGGCTTTTTTGATCCCCTACTCTTAAACCTTCTACCAAGGTAAGCGCTCTTAAGCCAAGTTGTTTGGCCTGGTAAAGAAGCTTTCCATGATCAGACTCTGAAGCATTGTTCATACTAGATTAACTATTTAAGGGTAATTTTAGCTTAGAACGAACTTCTTCAAGTATTTTTTTTGTTAAGTCATCAGGAGCAATACCATCAGCACGGGCGGTGAACGATGGTAATAAGCGGTGTCTAAGAACAGGGAATGCAACTGTTTCGATGTCTTCAATTGTGACATGAGGTCTGCCATGTAATGCAGCGCGTGCCCTGCCTGCCAAAACTAAACTGATACTAGCTCTGGGGCCCGCACCCCATTGAATCCATTTTGATGCAAATGATGCTGCTTCCTCAGTGTTTGGTCGAGTAGCACGGATAATTTTTCTTGCATATTCTATAGCGGTATCAGAAACAAGTATTTGTTTTGTTATTTTTTGTAATTGCTCGATCTCAGTGCCATCAAGTACGGTATCAATATTTTCAGGCTCAAGCGCACTTCGACGCATAATTTGATCTTCTTCCGCATCCGTTGGATAGCCCACCTGAATTAAAAAGAGAAAACGATCAAGCTGTGCTTCAGGAAGCGGATAAGTTCCTTCCTGTTCAATTGGATTTTGAGTGGCAAGGACAAAAAAAGGAGAAGGTAAATTATGATCAGTTCCGCCAACGGTGACTTTTCTTTCTTGCATTGCTTCAAGCAAAGCTGCTTGGGTTTTTGGAGGGGTACGATTAATTTCATCTGCAAGAACTAGGTTGGAAAAGATAGGACCTTGTAAAAATTTGAAGGCTCTTTGTCTGGTTACAGGGTCATCTTGAATGACTTCCGTACCAGTAATATCGGAAGGCATTAGGTCGGGAGTAAATTGAATTCGTTTAAAGCCTAAGTGCAATGCACGGGCAAGGGTAGAAACCATTAAGGTTTTCGCCAAGCCAGGAACACCCACAAGTAAGGCGTGACCTTTTGCAAGAATTGCTAATAAAAGTTGTTCAATCACGGCATCTTGACCAACAACTATTTTAGCAATTTCCTTTCGTAATTTCGAACATTTAGCACCAAAGCGCTCTAAGGCTGCAAAATCAACTTGGTTGTTCTGGTTCATTTCGTGGTCTCTTGATGAATTACCATATTTTTGAAGGTAGGAATTCAGTAAGATAAGAAACCTATTTTGAAAGTAAAGAAAAATATTAGATAAAAATGAATTTAGAATAAGTTCTTACATTAGATTTTAATGTTTATGAATCTTATAACGAATATTTTGTTTTTCACAACTTTAGATTTTATTTTGATTCAGTCTGTTTAAAACATTATAGAAGATGAATAGTTGCTTTGTTTTTAAGAATACATTCCTAACAAATGCCTCAAAGCACTTTCAAGGTCTGGATATAAAAACTTATATTTGTTTTCCAGTAACTTTGAAGGGGAAACTCTGGTACTGCTTAGCAATAAATCTTCAGCTTTCTGCCCCATAAATAACTTTAATAAAAAAGTCGGAACTGGTAATAGGCTTTTTCTTTGAAAGATGAGCTCTAAGTTTTTTATAAATTCTCTGTTGGTAACGGGGTTTGGCGCAACAAAATTTACCGGCCCATGAATGTGATCATTACCTAGGCAAAAGCGTATTGCACTTAGCACATCATCCATACTGATCCAACTCATATAAGCTTCTGCAGATTTTCCTGAAAATTCGCCCAAATACATTTTAAATGGGAAAAGAAGTTCTTTAAGGGCACCTCCAGAAGGGCTTAGGATGATCCCAAAGCGCATATTTACTGTGCGAATTCCAGCATTTCTAGCTATCTCGGTCGCCTTTTCCCATGCTTCCGCAACCTCAGTTAAAAAGCCTACTCCATTGGTTGAGTTCTCATTTAAAATTTCATTTCCTCGATTACCATAAATTCCAATTCCGGAAGCACAGAGAAAAACTTTAGGCGGGCTTTTAAGGTTGGCCAAAACATTGCTTAAAGAAGTTGTGCTATTAACTCGACTATTACGAATTTGATTTTTTTTTGCTTCACTCCATCTACCCTCGGCAATACTTTCCCCACCCAAATGAATTATCGCATCTGCATTTTCTAAAATTGCAGGGTTGGGGTCCCCCTCTTCTGGGTTCCAATAATTGAAACCTTGCTTTATTTCTTTTTTTCTACTTATTTTGGTTACTTCTATACCCGTGGAATTTAAATAAGCGCAAAGATTAACCCCGACAAATCCTGTCGAACCAATCACTACTATTTTTCTTATTTGGTTTTGTCTCATTGCATCTGCATCTTCAAGATCGGTTTTTAAAATCGTATGGCGATAGCGAAACATTCGTTGGAGTTTTTTTTGAATAAATTGCCCCCCGAAGAGTTTACCCAAAAATCCTAAGGGCAATTTGTATTCAATGTGATCTGTAAGTTTTGAAGAAATGGAATTAACGGGGGTTATGATGTGCGAATGTTCCCAAGAAGCGAAAGGGCCAGATAACTGCCTGTCGGTAAAGGATACGCCCTCTTTATAATCGATGTGTTCAGCAATCCACTTTTTCCAGATGGGCCAAATCTTGACAGCTATTACTGTGCGAGCACCTTTTTCAATGCCTTTACTTCGTTCGAGAATCTGAACTTCATCCCAAGGGGGAGAAAGCCTTTGGAATGCACATTCTTTTTTATGCCAGTCAAAAACTTCGTGGGCCGGGGAAGGGAACACTGAGCTAAATTCAAAGGTTTCATTCATTTTTTAAATACCGTTTAAAGTAAAGAATGGTCTAGGGTTTTGTCTTTTTGGGAAATTGACTTTGCAAAAGATTCTTGGCTTTAGTTTTTTCATCGAGATACTTATTTTCGCTAATAAAGTTGGTTAGTTCGGTTGTATCGGAAGTATGGTCATAAAGTTCAGCCCAATCGGTTTCTCCAGTTTTCCAGTTTCGCCATTCGGTGTAACGGATTTTATCGGTTCTAATACTGTACCCCATATGCGTTGGCATTTTTGAGGGTTCACGATCATAATAGGCTGGCCTTGGGTGTTGGGTAAATGCAATGTTGTTATTTTTGTAATTAGGGTTATTTAATAATGGGACTAAGCTAGTTCCTTCAACCTTTGTTGGCAGTTTAAATTTGCATATTTCTGTAAGCGTTGGGTACAAATCTAAGCATTCAACAATTGCAGTAGTTTTAGTGCCTGGGTAAGGTATTTCTGGTTTATAAATAATGAGTGGAACCTTTGCATCAAATTCAAAGCAAGATGTTTTACCCCATAAACTATGCTCACCTAAGTGATAGCCATGGTCACCTAAAAACACAATAATTGTATTTTTAAAAAGGTCGTGGGTTTTAATGGCATCAAGGATTTTACCTATTTGGGCATCGAGGTAACTGATGTTAGCGAAATAACCGTGCCTAATTTCTTTGATATTTTCGGGTGTAAAAGTGATTTGCTGGGGTGGAATTCCAAGTATTTCTCGATTATCATGAAAGGCAATATCTGGCGCATTTAACGGTTTTGCAGAATTAAGAACTGGAATTTGATGACGCTGGTAGAGGTCCCAATATTTCTTAGGTGCATTAAAAGGTGCGTGAGGTTTCCAAAATCCCACTGCAAGAAAAAATGGTTTTTCTTTTATTTGTTCTAAAATGTTAACAGCTTCTTCCGCAACTCGCCCATCGAAATATGCATTGTCTGGAACATCTCTGCACTCGCATTTTGCAGTTTTTGCGTGGTCGATAGGAAGTGTGCCATTGACCTTGGGCAAATCATCCAGATGTGCAGCGTAGTGAAGAAATTCTGGAGAACTCCAAGAAGAAGGGTCACCTTTGATTTCGGTATGCCAGTTATGGAAAATTTTGCCTACGCACCTCGATTCATAGCCATTCTCTTTAAAAAGTTGTGGCAGTGTTTTTACATTAGGGTTTAGCTCTCGAAAATGAGTGCTGTTATTCCATTGTTTTAGGGTATCGGGCCTGAAGCCCGTAAGCATTGAAGACCGGGAGGGGTTGCACAAGGGTTGTTGGCAATAAGCCCGATCAAATTGCCTGCTTATGGAGGCAAGTTTTGTTAAATTAGGGGTTATTGTTTTGGCCCCATACGATGCAAGTTCGGTACGCAAATCATCTGCCATTATGAAAATGATATTCGGTTTTGTTTCAGTTTTCTGTGGTAATAATCCAAGGTAAAGACTTGGAAAAATAGCAAGAACTAATGGTGCTAAGTTCATATAGGATCCTTTAAGAAAGCGTAGAATACATCTCCTGGCATTACGATTAAAGGTTTTGAGAATTTGACCCAGCCTTCTGAATCGGTTTTGCCTTGCTCAATAATGTCGGTTTCTAATTCGCTAAGTATAGGCTTTTTGCAAATCACGATGTTGCAAAGAGGTTTTGCCTCAGGAAGATGAATTTTTTCAATCTTCCTTTGTTCTGAAAATGCAAACCGATAAAAGGGCTCGTGATAAAGTTTCACTTGGTATCCATTCACAATTATTTTGAAAATTAAGATTACATTAATTTATAACACAGATTTTCATAAAGAATTCATCTTTGAAAAAAATCTGTATTCGATTGTTAGTAAATTTTTTTCATTTCGTCTGAACTTATAGATTGCCTGATTTTTACTTTCAACTTCAGGTCATCCAAATTTTTTAAATAGCTTAGTGCTATGGCGGCCTTAGACTTTTTCTACCTAATTAGTTTTTGGAAGGATGATTCAATGCCTTTTAATAAAAGAAATGTTTTTCAGTTTCGTAATGTTTATAAATCTAAACGCAGGTTTTTTCCTGCGATTGAACCTCTAGAAGAAAGGTTAGAATGTGCTATTCGCGTTTGGGATGGAAGTGAAATTCCAAACTAATTATCAATGGTGCTAATGCTGGTGGTGGTCCACAAGTAAGTATTTATGATCCATTTGCGAAAACTGAAGTGAATTTTTATGCATTTGATTCAGTTTTTCGTTGCAGGGTTTAAATTGCTGGGGTGATATTACAGGTGATGGGACCGTAGATATTTTGACTGCCCCGTTTTCTGATTCACTTTCTGAAATTCGTGTGTTTGAGCATTTTACTAAGCTTATTGATGATTTCTTTGCATTTCCAACTGGTTTTGTTGGAGGAGCATTTGTTGGATAAATTTCCCTCATCCTTTGTTGATTCTCTTGATTCTCTGATTTAATTCCCTGATGATAATCTTTGTGTCCATCAGTTATTAAAGGAAATTGATTATGAGAATATTTTTTGCTTTGTTTTTATGCTTATTAGTTCCTTCCTTCTTAATCGCTGAGGAATGGCCTCAATGGATGGGGCCTACCAGAAATGGTATTTGGAATGAGCAGGGTATTCTTCGGGAGTTTCCTAAAGAGGGGCTTAAAATCCTTTGGAAAGGGAAAGTTGCTGGGGGATTCTCTGGCCCTGCTGTTTCTGGAAACAAAGTATTCATTTCCGACTTTATCGTAACTTCAGGCGATAGTACTAACGATTTTAATAAACGCGATGCACGCTTGGGTACCGAAAGACTTCTATGCTTTGACGCTTTAAATGGTACCCTTTTATGGAAGTACGAATACCCTGTGGCTTATAAAATTTCTTATGCTTCGGGCCCAAGGGTTACGCCTTCTGTTGTTGATGGGAAAGTTTACGGATTGGGAGCGGAAGGGAATTTCTACTGCCTAGATGTGCAGACCGGGAAGCCTGTTTGGACCAAGGATTTTAAAAAAGATTTCAACGCTCCTACCCCTCTTTGGGGCTTTTGTGGTCATCCCCTTATTGTCGGTAAAATCGTTTATTGTTTAATCGGCGGTGAAGGTAGTGTTGTAGTTGCATTTGATAAAGATAATGGAAAAGAACTATGGCGTGCTATTTCTGCTTCTGAATCGGGGTACTGCCCACCTTCTATCATTCAGGCGGGGGGAACTAATCAGCTACTTATTTGGGATGCTGATAAAATTAATAGCTTAGAGCCTTCTACTGGAAAACTTTTTTGGTCTCTACCTCTTAAACCTAATTATGGAATGGCGGTTTGTGCTCCTATTAAAGATGGAGATTTTCTCTTTGCGGGGGGCATTGGCAGTATTGGAGCTGGCATCTTACTCGCAAAAGCTAAACCCGCTGCCTCTATCGCTTGGCAGGGAAACCGTAACAACGCCCTTTACCCTTGTAATAGTACACCGTTGGTTGAAAACGGTATCGTTTATGGCACGGATTGTCATCAAGGTTGGCTAGGCGCTTTTCGTATTAATTCTGGCGAAAGACTTTGGCAAGATTTTAAACCTACTACTGGCAAACGCAATACGCATGGCACTGCATTTCTCGTTAAAAATCACGGTTTTTATTACCTTGCTAATGAAATGGGTGAACTTATTTGTGCTCGTTTGAATGAGAAAAACTATGAAGAATTGAGCAGGACTAAACTTCTTAGCCCTACTAATTCTGCATTTAATCGTGATGTCTTATGGTCTTTTCCAGCTTTTGCTAATAAGTGCATTTTCTGGCGTAATGATCAAGAAATTATTTGCGCATCACTTGCTCAGTAAAATCATAATGTCTGATTTCTCTTTTGTTTTTTACCATACTAAAAGCCTTTATTGAAATGCTATTGTTTGAAGTATATCAATGAGTTTGATTAATTAATTTCCCTTTAAGATTGTTGGATATGAACAACTTTCGTTATGAAAATTTATCAGATGGGGTAAAATCTGTAGAAAAGCAATTTGAAGAATTCAACCCTGATTTGTTTTTTAATGTTGCACCATATCCCTTAGGAATTAACACTCAAAAAGTTGCTATTATTGGGGCTGGTATTTCTGGGCTAATCTGTGCTCGCACGCTTCATAATCTTGGCTTTAGTGTCACTGTTTTTGATAAAAGTAGGGCACCCGGAGGACGAATTTCTACTAGAAAAATTGATCCTAATTTAGCCTTCGATCACGGTGCCCAATACTTTACTGCGCGCCATCCCCTTTTCTCTAGGTTTGTTAACGATTGGCAAAACCTAAACATTGTTGCCCCTTGGGGTGGGCGGATTATAAAACTTCAAGATTTTATTGCTACTGATACCCAGTTACAGCAGCGATTTGTAGGCGTCCCAAAAATGTCTTCTTTGGCTTCTTATCTTAGTCAAGGATTAAACATTCATCTTGATACTAAAATTATGCAAGTTTGTCGGAAAAACAGTGGATGGGAACTTACTGACGAGAAGGCGAACTTTTTTCAACCCTTCAACTTTTTAGTCAATACTTTGCCCGGACCTCAATCAGCAGAATTGCTTTCTAAATTCCCTATTGGGTTGAACATATCTCAAGCTTTAATGGCTCCCTGTTGGGCGGTGTTAGTGGCCTTTGAAACCCCTTATGAAGTTCCTTGGGATGGTGCGTTTATTCATAATTCGCCTTTGTCTTGGGTTTCACGAGATAGTTCCAAACCGGGGCGAAATACCCAATATGATTCGTGGGTATTGCACGGAAATCCTGATTGGTCTAACCTTCATCTTGAAGATAATCCACAAATTGTTGCCACCAACCTTTGCAAGGCATTTTCTGAAGCTACTCGAATAGATTTGCCAAAAGTTTATTTTCGTACTTCACATCGCTGGCGTTATAGCATGGGCCATCTTCCACAATTACATAATTGTTTTATTGATCCCAAAATAGGATTATTAGCTTGTGGGGATTGGCTTAATGGTGGCAGGATTGAAGGTGCTTTTTTATCGGGCGCCTACGCCGCTCAGGCTATCTTTCAATTAGTAAAAAATCTTATTTAAGTTTTTTGAATAATTATTGAAATCTATCTTCTATTTTTTCGTTTCTAAATCAAAGTTGTAACGAGGATTTGTACCTTCGTTAACCTCGGCGTTTAGTCCACTTGTAACCCCGCTCCGGTATTTGTTGGGTATAAGAGATTTACTAACATCCTTAGGAGGTGGAGGATTTTTTCCTACAAGTGGAATCTCATCTGAGGAACGCAGCATTCCTGCAGGAGATATTGAAATTTTATAGGTCCCCGTTGCCAAACCCACACCTTTATGAGATGCAAGTTTATAACTTCCATCCGCAAGGATTGGCCCTGTTAGGGCTATTCCTTTAACAGTATTTTCAAAAACAATAGTTCCTTCGGTTAGTGGTACGCCGTCTAAGGTAACCATTCCCGATGCGGTGCCCCGAGATTCTTCTTGACCGCAACCGGTAAGAATCAGAATAAAAGAAAGAATAGTTGAAGTAATAAGGCGAGACATCAGTAACTCCGAGCAAGATATTAATAATCGGTTGAGATTTTTCCATCATTAATGTTTGATAAATTATAGAGGGTCTGTAAGGAAAGAGAATCGGTAAGGAACCTTACTCCACCATCAAGGAAAACAGCATTAATACCACTGGAATGAGACGACTGCAAAGGTCGGTTTTGCCCATAAAAAACTTCACTGACACCACGATTTTCCCAAGTTTTATCATTGATGCGGTATCGAACACTAGTAAGGTTCCAATGTCGATTTTCTGCTGCAGGGCCAGGGCCCATCGAAAAGCTATGGCCAAAATCACTCCTACAATCTAATTTCGCTTTGTTCACATCTATGCAAAAGTCTGACTGTTCTGCAACAACTATCGTTGAAGAGGTTCCATCCGTTACATCCGTAAACTTTTTGCGTTCGTGGGAACAAAGAGCACCGCCCTTTGAGATTTTTCCCTTGCCATAATGTGCATAGGATTCGCTATCGCGATCAAGCATTGAAGGGTGATCAACCGCTCCTGAAATTCCAGTGTAGGTCGGTGACATAATTCCTCGGCCCGGAGTTGAACCAACTAAAACAAACTTCGGTAAGGAAGAGGAAGGGCATAACAAAGAAGGAATTATTTTACTGCTTAAAACTGCGCCATTCGCCACATTCGTACCAGTATAAACTAACCCGGTGTTTCCATTAGTTGTACCTAGTAAATCAAGTTGCTTGTAAAGGTTGTCTTGCTCTAGGTAGGGTAGCAAGAGAATCCAGAAGGAGTGCCCATAACCACCTGCAGGGGACTGGACCCCCACCATAAGGTAAAGCCCCGTTGGTGTCATGACTGTTGTGAATTGCTAATCCGATTTGCTTTAAGTCGTTCTGGCATTGCATTCGCGCTGCGGCTTCGCGAACTTTTTGGATTGCTGGAAGTAATAAACCTATGAGAATTGCGATAATTGCTATTACAACAAGTAATTCAATAAGGGTGAAACCTAATTTAATGAGGGATTTTCGTGATCCTATAGTAGTCTTTCAAGAAGTATAAAATATAATTAAATTTACCTTTAAAAAATAGGGTTGTCAATAAATAAATCGAAGCAAATATTTAGGAAGAATGGAAGTTTTTGAAAAGCTTGATTTCATAATTCTTAGGAGTTACGCAGTTGGAATTAAATCGCCCCTATTCGGGTGAGAATTGGGAAAGAAAGGATGATCAGAAAAAGATGAAAACTGCCCAAACAACCAAATTATGGGATTGTCGATAAACCCTTTGCAACTTGATCCCAAATATTTTTTTTAATTTTAGAAATGCTATAACCCTAAGCAGGCAAGTTAGCTGCGACCAATGTATTTATTGATATTGGGGGCTTTTGGAAGAATATTTACGAAATTTTATTTGTATGTCACTTTTATTACTATGAATATTGTTGAGGATAATTTTTATATGAAATTTATAGTGTATAAAATCCCTCGTCTTCATTTATTTGCCGTTTAGATTTAGACTTTGCGGAGCAGTTTACTTTACAATTTATGCATTATTTCAAGCTTTCCTTCGGAGGCTTTTATGATTCTTTCTTTCCTCAGATTCTTTAAAACCTCACAAAATAGAAAAGCACGTAGATCTTCTATTTCTCCAAAACTTGAACTCCTTTACCTTGAGGAAAGAATCACTCCCGCTGTAAACTCTGGCCTTATCAGCCAGTTACCCGAAAATAATCTGGTTATCATCACATCAGACTTGCTTTCTAAGGTTCCTCAGCAGGAATTGGCTAACGCCACCATTGTCACTATAAATTTAAATCAAGA
>Ga0209702_10000045_pt1 | contig 192203 bp, 183 predicted proteins | sample FRY01_FD_187210 | JGI IMG/M metagenome (GOLD analysis project Ga0209702, IMG submission 187210) | Freshwater microbial communities from Lake Fryxell liftoff mats and glacier meltwater in Antarctica - FRY-01 (SPAdes) (version 2) | ecosystem: Environmental > Aquatic > Freshwater > Ice > Glacier...
ATAGCTATACGGCAGACCAGCCGGCAACTAGCAATCCTAAAGATGCCCGGTTTTGACCCATATGAGCGTCTCCTGCTCGACCCATGGATTGTGCACACTCATGTGCGGACTCCGGATCCAAATGTACATGGCCATTTTCAGTACTATCCGCTTTCTTCTCTGTAGATAGCTTCTTTGGCAGCAGGCGAAAATCACCCAGGAGATCCTCATTCGATTCAAAACCAGCGTCTCTTTTCAAGCGAGCCAGCAGATTCTGAAGGTTGGTCAGAAGGTCTTGCTCATATTCTGCAAATTTTATAGCGGTCGGGAAAGTGTTTTCAAAGAAACAGTCTGTCTTAGCCCTGCGATAGGCTATCAATAAATCTTCGATGGAAAGGGCATCCCATCCTGCGAACTGAGCTTGATAACTCATGCTGAGGCTTCCTCAAGGATCTTGTCACATTCCTTAACGACATATTCTGGAATCAAATCGAACTGAGTCGGGTCAAGCTGAAAGATAAACTCATTTTCAATATGGTAAGTTTCGTTGATAAATTTTTTGATCACTGAATTCCCGGTGGCTTCGATATCTAACAATACTCTAGTCAGTTGCAGCTTTTCATAGCCATTGTCGCTTTGTTGATACAGTGTTCTGATGCGGTCATCGTCACAGAATATCTCCACTAAGGCAGGATAATCCGGTGGGAGATCAGAGACATGGCTCTGTATCTTCGATATGCCTGTCGCTAGCGCTTCGGGAGACATGAGCGTGCTTTTTCCTTCGCTATCCTTGGGGATTCGATGATCTTCCGGCTCTGTTCGTCGTTTAAACAAATTTGATAAAATCTGATAAGCATCGTTTAACTCACCCAAGACTTCATAACGACGTCGCAGGTATATCATTTTTACAATAGGGTCTTGGGATGACGCTAATATGCTATTACATATCTGTATGAAGGTTTTTATATCTTCTCCGTCAATCTGATGATCAACAATATCACCATTTCGAAGCTGTAAGAATGAGGCGTTGACCTGATTGCTAAATTGGCCTCTAACAGATTTTAATGTATCAATAATCGGCTCTACGTCATGCGTCAGCATCAGTGTAATCCCCCCGGAAATTAGTCGCAGAAGTAAGTAGAATTTTCTACCTAACGGAGATTCTACGCATGAAGAAGTCGAGATTTACAGAAAGCCAGATATTTCAGGTTCTTAAGGAGGCTGAGGCCGGTGTTCCGATTCCCGAACTGTGCCGCAAGTACGGCATGAGCAATGCCAGCTTTTATAAATGGCGTGCCAAGTACGGCGGCATGGACACGTCGATGATGAAGCGCATGAAGGAACTGGAGCAGGAAAATGCCCGGTTAAAAAAGATGTACGCCGAGGAGAAGCTGAAGGCCGAGATTATCACCGAGGCACTTGAAAAAAAGTGGTGAAGCCATCTCGACGCAAAGAGATGGCTGAACGAGCAATCAAGGATCAGGGTCTGTCGATACGGCGTGCTTGCAAGGCATTCGGTATCTCCGAGACGTGTTATCGCTATCAGGCAAAGCTCAGCGATGACAACGCGCTGATCGCTGACTGGCTGTTACGACTGACGTACACGAACCGAAAATGGGGCTTTGGTTTATGCTTTTTATACCTGCGGAACGTACAAGGGCTGACGTTCAACCACAAGCGCGTGTACCGTATCTACCGGGAGTTGGAGCTGAACCTGCGCATCAAACCCAGGCGTCGATTGAAGTCGGCGAAACCCGAACCACTGGCGGTACCAAAGCAAATGAACCAAGTCTGGTCGATCGATTTTATGCACGACTCACTGTGCAACGGTACACCGTTCCGCACATTCAATGTGTTGGACGATTACAACCGTGAAGGCTTGAGCATTGAGGTCGACTTTAGCCTACCGGCCGCACGCATCACCCGTGTGCTGGATCAGATCATCGAATGGCGCGGCAAACCCAAAGCCATCCGTTCCGACAACGGCAGTGAAATGCGCAGTGCGGAGTTCCAGAACTGGGCAAGTAGACTCGGCATACGGCTGCTGTTTATCCAGCCGGGAAAGCCGACCCAGAATGCTTACGTTGAACGGTTTAACCGAACTGTACGGCACGAATGGCTGGATGAGCATCTGTTCAATAATATCGATCACGCACAGCAAACAGCAACAGATTGGTTGTGGCGCTACAATAACGTAAGGTCGCACTCGGCCATCGGAGGTATTACCCCAAGCCAGAAGTTAGCATTAGTTGCTTAAACATCTACTTGCTGACGCGATTAGGAATGGGGGGATTACACCAGCGTTGATCTTTGAGTGATAAATAGCTGTAGCCCAGTCTCATCAAGTGAAGAATTGTTGGAATTTTTACACGGGTATCTTCGTTAAATTTCATTTACATGCCTGTTTTATTGGGTATGCGGCTACAACTTAACATCTTGCTATTGCCAGAGTGTATTCATCGGTACCGCATAACAATTGTCTTGAGTCAGTGGCAAGGTGTTATTGCCACAATAGAGTATGATGCCACCCTGAAAGCGCTTACCTGCCTGAGCGGCCAAACGGGCCAGACCTGCACTGTCTTTTGGGTTGATACTGGCTGCTTTTTTTACTTCTACTCCCCAAAGCTGTTGGCCACGTTCTATCACCAGGTCAACTTCTACCTGGTCTTTATCGCGGTAATGGCTGAATTTAAAATCACTGCCTATCCAGCTGGCCTGACAAATAAGCTGCTGAACGACAAAGCTTTCCAATACAGGGCCAAAATTGCTTTTATGGTTATTCCAGTCGTCGGTTTTTAACCCGCTGAGTGTCGTCGCAAGGCCGGAATCAATAACGTGTACTTTGGGTGTCTTCACCAATCGTTTGGACTGGTTACGATGCCAGGCGGAAAGTCTGCGCACTAAAAACAGGCGCTCAAGTATGCTCAAGTATTTTTCAGTGGTCTCCCGGGTCATTTTTAACGCATTAGCCATGCTACTGACGTTGAGTAAAGTACCTGTCCGGTAGGCCAGCATTTCCATCAAGGCGAGCATTTCATCTTCATCGCGAATGGCCGCAATATCTTTAACATCGCGCTGAATAATGGCCTTCAGATATTGCCGATGCCATTGTCTGGCTCTGGCAGCCGAGCGAGTATTCGGTTCTGGGTAGCCACCCTGGCATACAGCTTCAGCGACACCCTCAATAACACTCTGCTCTCCAATGATTTGCGGCGCTATTTTTCCGCTAATCAAAGAGCTAAACAGGGAGTTTTCATTGCGGTGCTTCTCATGTTCCGTTAATGGAAACAGGTTTAATACTTCAACTCTCCCTGCCAGGGATTCTTGCACCTTTGGTAATAGCAACAGATTCGCCGAACCTGTCAGCAGAAAGCGACCAGGTGTTCTGCGCTGGTCAACAGCAGCCTTGATCGATGGTAATAATTCAGGTGCTCGCTGCACCTCATCTAAAATCACTTGTTCTGGCAAGCCCTGAATAAACCCCGTAGGGTCTTGTTGCGCAGTGTTCAGTAGTGTGCTGTCGTCAAAGCTGATGTAGGAATAATTAGGGCAGTATTCCCTGGCTAATGTGGTTTTACCCACCTGGCGAGGCCCGAGTAAGCAGACGACTGGCGTACCGCTTAGTGCTTCCAGTAGTAGTGGGGCGATAACTCTTGGGAGTAAGGATTTAGCCATAGCGTCTATATGCTGGTTATGTTGCCGTCTAATTGACTGCTATATTACCGTCTAATTGCCTGATTTAAAAGGGCGCCAAGTGAAATGCTTAAATTTTAACGTGTCGATCACATCGACATGTCAGGCTGTTATGTCGATATAATTGAAAAATATCGACATATTGTGGTTTGTTGCTACGCAAAGAAGAGGGATTCAGAGACCTTTGAGGTACTGGCGGCGGTCAATCTGGGGATTTGGACAATAGAACAGACTTGACGAACGAAGCGATAAAAGCTACATTTGAAGCCAATAAAGCTACGACCTTGTTTGAATTAAACTTCCCGAGTCCGCTATGTCATCACTGTTAGTCGATATATTATTTAAAGAATACCGTCGCCGGGTACTGAGTTTACTGCTGCTACGCCCCGACCAGAGATACCATGTAAGAGAAATCGCGCGACTCACTGGGACCGTGCCCGGTACGCTGCATAAGGAGTTAAGCAAATTGGCGAAAGCTGGCGTGCTGGAAAAATCCAGCCAAGGAAATCAGGTAAGTTATCAGGCCAACCGCAATTGTTTAATTTTTGAAGAGCTCTCCAGTATTTTGCGCAAAACATCCGGCATCGCAGATAGTGTAAGGGAGGCCTTGGAACCCTTGGAAGATAGCATTGATGTAGCCCTGATTTTTGGCTCCATTGCCAGCGGTAAAGCCACCAGTGATAGCGACATTGATTTACTGATAGTGGGTAACGCAGGCTTCGCTGAAACGGTGAAAGCCCTTTATCCTACACAAGAAGTTCTGGGCAGAGAGATTAACCCAAAACTATACAGCACTAAAGAATGGCAGGCGGCCCGGAAAGAGAACTCCGCGTTTATTCGTGAAATTCTGGAAAAACCAGTCATTAGAATAATGGGAGAGATCAATGAGCCTGGATAATCTACTTGGCATAAGCTTGGAACCCATTAAATCTGACCCGCTTACCATCCAAAGACTTATGGAAGCTGCAAAGCGTAATATCAAGGATTCGCAGATTACAGCCGTCAGCAACGAAAACCGTTTTGATGCCGCCTACAAAGCCATTATGCAAATGGCTAATGCCGCTCTACAAGCGAACGGTTATCGAACTCTGACCAGCAAACCCGGCCACCACCAAACTATGATCCAAACTCTACCCAACACTATAGGATTGGAAAAAGAAACCATGATCGTGCTTGATGCGCTACGTAAACAGCGCAATGTCGCGGATTACTCTGGTGATCTGGTGACAGATAGCGCGGTTAGCGAATGTATCGACCATGCAGAGAGACTCTGGACACAGCTTAATAAATGGCTGGTACGAGAACATCCAGAGCTGCTGGGATGAAAGCACTTATGTAACACTCAAAGTAACACTCAGAATATCAAAAAACTCATATCATCAATTAAAACAAATAGATATTAAAAGGTACCAAGTCCTCTTCTGGGCACCATCTTTAAGAAGCTCCGCTATGCGGGGCTTTTTTTATAGCTATACGGCAGACCAGCCGGCAACTAGCAATCCTAAAGATGCCCGGTTTTGACCCATATGAGCGTCTCCTGCTCGACCCATGGATTGTGCACACTCATGTGCGGACTCCGGATCCAGCAGCCTGCGGGGTAACGATCGTGCTCATCAATAAACTCGCCAGAGATCACGTAGATCTCCTCACCACTCACATGCGTGTGCTTCTGAAAGCGCTCATTGGCGGGCCACTTCACCAGCGCAACGTGCTCGCCCTGGTGCTGATGCAGCGGCATAACCATTAGTCCACCATGACCCTCATGCCATTCGGCGGTATTGGTATCGACGACGACATGCGCGGAATCGCCTGTTTGAAACTGATGAAGCTTCACCAACAACACACACCCCAGCTCACTAAAGGGGGCGTGACGAAAACCTTCAGGGTTGCGGAAATAGGTGCCAGTGGGATAGTTGCCGGTGTGGTCTGAAAACACACCGTCCAGAACCAGTATTTCCTCGCCGAGCGGGTGGTCATGCTCGGAGAAACTGGCACCCGCGGCATACTGAACTATGCTCGTGGCATGACCCCGCTCGGCCTCTTTACGCGCCAATGGTTTGCGGACCACACCCTGCATAGGGCTATCTAACCAAGCAGCCTCATTGGTATCGATAACAACACGTTCGGCAAAATCCATATTCAGCATGGTCTATAGTTTCGCTAAAGTTGTTGTTTGTTAAACGCTCTGCCCGGAATCTGACATGGCAACTCATGATGTTACCGGCAGATTAACCATCACCTTTGAACAACCGCCTATTCACAACTGGCTTGCGAGTAAATCTCGTTGAAAGAGGCAGGCAGTCGCTTAACTTCCTGCACAATGCCGGCCTTGCCGTCATCGATAATATTGAAAAATTCCCAAACGATTTCGCCTGCCGGGTTTAGTTCGAAAGCGCGGCCCTTGATCGATTCTACAATCAGCAAATTGCCATTATCCAACCATTGGGTCTTCCCCATAATCTTGCTATAGAAAGGCGCTTCAGACGTGCCCTCATAAACGACCTTATTGTCCTGACTATCCAGCGACATAGCTACTATGCGGCTCTGTTGTCCATAATTATCGGGACCGATCCAGTTATTGTCATAGACAGATATCCAACCGTCGTCCATAAAATCAGGATCATGCTGACGCACAAAATTACCCGAGCGCACAAATTTTACTGCCAGTGTATCGGGGTCAAAAATGAAGACGGTGCTGACATTGCGCATCGAGACCATGAGGTCACCCGCTTCGATATCACCATAAGCGAGAGCAGCTGGCATCGGTTGTATGTCGTTAACATGCATCGCATCAGCGGTAACGACGTTCGAAACTTCACCACCCGGCATATACAAATAGCCGCGCATATCGTTCCTATCTAAAACCTCAAACAATGAAATCTCACGCAGAATCGCTCCCTCAGGGGAAATCAGCAATGCCATAGACTCACTGACGGGTGCAAGGTGATTCGGGTAATTGGCGAGCCCCGCCGGATGATCGCGTTGCGCTGCGACCCACAAATTGCCATCATCATCGAACTCAATTGAATGATGGGTGCGGTAAGGCAATTTCCACTGGACCTCACCACACAGACCCATGCGAACCATACCCAGTTTTTCAAAATTGAAGACCAGATCCCCGTTCGGGAAAAGCTGGGCACCATGGATGTGGGTGCCTGGCCGCGACTTTGGCCGTTTGATCTCCGACAAATGCTCGGGATCAGGCCAGATATCGAACCAATCTATCTGCCAACTGTGGACCATGGTTCCGGACATATCCATGATCCCGACTGATAGCGTATCGCCTCCCTGCATCGAAACCAACATGTTCAAAGCCTCTGCACGTGGCTCCGGACGACTATCGACGATCATTTGCGTTGCATCGGTTGCGGGGTAATACCATGACGTATTTCCGGGCACACGATTTACCGACCAGCGCGCCGCTCGTTCTATTTCAGCCACAAATCCGAAAGGCGGCAGCTTAAAGCGCTGCACAGCGACGCCGTATGCAAAGCTTAAAATCAATAACCCCAGCGGCAAAAACAACGGAATTTGGAACATTAACTTTCAAAAGTTCACCGGTTGCTGTGCCACACTGCTCGAATGTGACCGTGGAAGATGTTTCCTGTGGCAGAGCCTACATGGCGAAGGCTCGTCATTCAAACGCCCGGCTAGGAGACTGAACGAGCAGCGACAACAACCCTCATAAAGACGACATAATACTATGCGCTAGTCGATCTACGTCATTCGCACTGCCGACAACGCTTTAGCCAAGGCGCGCACCTTGATGCTCAACGTTAGCAACATTCTAGAGTTCATGATGCTCCCGCCGACACTCATAGCGCAGCTGATCGCCGGCCTCGCGACCAAAAAGGGACTCGAGCCTGCCCCAGCCACTTAAATCCATCTCGCGCTTAAGCAAAATATCCATCTGCTTGCGGCCGCGCTCTACAAGATAGTTGCGATCGACAGTAGGGTATTTAAAATTGTCGACCAGTTCAAAAAACTGCTGCAGATACGCCGGCACAACCTCCTCACGAATAAGCTCGTATTCGGCTTGGTCAACTTCTTTACCGTAAAAACCCCAGGTCGACAGATACTGGCGACGGTCCGATTGAATACGCCGCGTTGGAATCGCCTTAAACGTCTTCTTCTCGGTAATCTGGCTTAACGGACTAAAGGCCTGCTCCCAATAATCGGGATACATCACGCCATCAACCTTACCGGGCATATCCACGTGGTAGCTCCAGATCGCCGGGGGGTTCACGTTGTAATGCAGAAAGAAATGCGGCACCGCAGAGTCGGCACGGGTCATGGCGTACATCAGGTTCACATCATTGCCCTGCCCGCCCACATAAATGTGATAAACCCGGTCGATAACACAATCTTCAGGCGTTTCCCAAATACGCATCCAGCCTGCTTCAGGGTGTGGCGGAAATCGCAACTTCAGACGAACCGCCGCGCCACCCTCGGCATCCAGCATTTCGGTCATGCCATAGCGTTCGATAATCGCATCACGCACCGCATTGGTGTCTTCCAGCGGCACAGGGCGACCGGCGATATCGGCAGATTCGTCAGCAGGGTTTGCTGAATCGGAAGCAGTCATCACTAATCCTTTTTAGACACTTACATATCTACTATACGCTGGGCTAGTCAGAGTGGATTCGGCCAAACCGCGGTTTGTGCGCACGTTAGTCGCTTGAGCTGCATGAGCATGGCCCTACTATCCTAATAGTCCCTTGATAACTTAGTCTCCCGAACAACTATGGATCCTGTCTCTTAAGCCGTGCTCGGCGCCAGCGTATCTCAGGCTCTTAGCCGGACAAAAACGGTTGTCGCCGCCAGCCTCTGCGGCGCGTTAGCCGGCATGGCGCCGGATCTCGATAGCCTGATCCGTTCCGACACAGATCCCATGCTTTATCTGGAGTACCACCGGCAATTTACCCACTCGTTGTCGTTTATTCCTGCGGGCGCGCTTATTTGTTCACTGGTGTTCTACTATCTGTTTACGCGACCCTGGCAGATCAGTTTCAAGCTCACCTACCTGTTCTGTTTTCTGGGCTATGCCACGCACGGTCTTCTGGACGCGCGCACCAGTTACGGCACGCAACTGCTGTGGCCTTTTAGCAAGGAACGCTTCGCCTGGAACACTATCTCCATTGTCGATCCGATGTTTACGCTGCCCTTGCTGGTGCTGGTCATTCTTGGTGTTACACAAAGGCGCGCCACGTTTGGTCGCCTCGCCGTGTGCTGGGTGGTGATCTACCAGAGCTTAGGTCTTTACCAGCACCAGCGGGTCGCAGAGGCTGACGAAAAACTCGCCGCCGAACGCGGACATATACCGATACGCCTCGAGGTAAAACCGAGCATCGGTAATCTATTGCTGTGGAAAGTGATCTATGAAGTAGATGATGGCTACTATCTTGATGCCGTGCGTGCAGTGCCCGTATCAAGCGAACTTAAAATCTATACCGGGGGTTTTGTTGCCAAGCTCGATATTGAGCGCGATCTGCCATGGCTTAATCCCGACTCCCAGCAAGCCAGAGATCTGGCGCGCTTCAACTGGTTCTCGAAAGGCTTTCTCTCGCTCGACCCCACCAATCCGCGACGGGTCATCGATATGCGCTACTCAATGGTACCCAATGAAGCAAAGGGTATGTGGAGCATCTGGCTGGATCCGGAGGCTAGCAGCACCGAACATGTCAGCATCAAACAGGATCGCGATACCACCGGCCAACGCGGGGATATATTCGCTAGAATGCTCAGAGGCGAAGCCCTGCAATAGGCCGATCGCGCACAAAATCGACGTGGTCATTAAGCCTGCCTTAAGGTTGAATTGCTAGAGTCTGATGCGATAACAGACCCTAGCAGGAACCGCTCCATGCAGCTTAAAGATAAACGAATCGTTCTGACCGGAGCTACTGGTGGCATGGGCCAACTCATCGCCACTGAATTAGCCACGCGGGGAGCAAAACTGGTACTCGTGGATCTTAACGAGCCACGTGTCACCGCACTCGCAACCCAACTTGGCCCGAACCATGCCGCCATCGCTGTAGACTTGTGCAGTGATGAAGGCCGGTCTCAGCTCATCAAGGCTTGCCGTGAGTTTGCCGACATCGACGTACTCATTAATGCGGCAGGCATTAGTGAGTACGCCCTTATCGGCTCACAAGCCACCGCAAAAATTGATCTTATGACCACGATCAACCTGATCGTTCCCATGCAGCTTTGCCAGGCATTGTTGCCACTGTTAAACGAGCGACCTGAAGCCGCAATCATCAACATTGGCTCAACATTTGGCTCAATCGGACACCCTGGATTTGCAGTATATTGTGCCACCAAGTTTGGCTTACGCGGCTACACCGAAGCTCTGCGCAGAGAAGTCTCAGACACCCGCTTAAAGGTGTACTACCTCGCTCCACGAGCTGTTCAAACGGACATGAACAATGCGGCCGTGGTGCAACTGAACAGCGAGCTGGGCAATGCCATGGATAAGCCGGAAGTTGTAGTTGCCAGCATTGTTCGGCTGCTCACTTCCGATCGTGGCGGGGATTATTTTATTGGCTGGCCGGAAAAACTCTTTGTCCGAGTCAACGGGCTACTGCCGCGCTTAGTGGATAACGCGCTCGGCAAAAAGCTGGCGACGATTAAACGTTTAGCGGGCCCAATGTCTAACACAAGGTAAACACTATGCCATCACTCAACCTTCATTGGCAGAAACGCCTGCTTATCAGCGTGGCTAGTTTTCTTCTGGTCAGCATCATCCTGCTCACTTCAGCGCTGCCTGCGATTGCAGCCGATGCACCAACCGCTATTGATCAATTGCAAAGTCGCTTTGATGTCACCAACTTCGAACTTACCGGCAAAGCTCAGCTGGAGTCGTTCAAAGAACTCGAAACCGCCGCAGTCGCATTCACCGCCGCAAATCCGGATGTCGTTGAAGGCTGGATCTGGAGCGGCATTATTCGCTCCAGTTACGCCGGTGCGGAAGGCGGCCTTGGCGCACTCGATCGGGCAAAAAAATCACGCGTCGATTTTGAGCAATCGCTAACGCTCGATGCTGAGGCCATGCAAGGCTCTGCCTCAACCAGTTTAGGCATGCTCTATTACAGGGTGCCTGGGTGGCCACTGGGTTTTGGTGATGATAAGAAGGCCGAAGCGCTATTACTAACCGGCCTGAAGCTCAATCCGGACGGCATTCAGAGCCATTTCTTTTATGCGCAATTTTTGCGCGATGAAGGACGTAAAGACGAAGCCATCGCCCACTACAAGACGGCGCTGAATGCCCCTGCAAGACCCCATCGAGCCATAGCGGATGCGGGCCGTCGCAAAGAGATTCAGTCCGCCTTAAAAGATCTGGGTTCAGAGTAGAGAAGCCCTCAGGCTGGCTTAGTTAGTCGGCAATCGGAAGCACCAACGGTGCAATATTCTGTCGCCACTGACTTCAAGTACGGTGCTCATTAGCTAGCAGAGCAAGGGGTATCAGGCCATTCAAGCGCAGAGCAACGCCGTCGATAGCCGTAATCAGCTCTTAGGTAGTGCGCTCAAATCTGCGACTTCATTTCTCCCGGTTTTACAGCAGCGGTCTGTCAGTAGCGGTCCGTTGCAGACTTCATGCCCATTGTGACAGTACCGGCTAGCCTGCCAACACTGGAACAAGCCACCCCACAAGCAAAAAACACCGGATGTCGGGCTACTCCGTTGTCGAATCGGCAGGATACGCAGTGCCAGAGAGGCCTAAAACGCATCGCAGCATAGCTACCACTGCTGATTTACATCTTGACCCTAGACTTCACCCTAGGGTTTATGATGGCTGTATTCGGGAATAACCCGTTGTTTCTATCGGTACCAAAATCCGGGATCAGCTCATGAACACCAAAAACTCTGTCGTTAGCCTCAGGGCTCCGGTCAAAGGAATGACCTGCACTGCCTGTGCTACACGTATCCAGAAAGCGCTGGGGAAAGTGTCTGGCATTAATACCGCGGTCGTCAATTTTGCGACCGAGAGTGCCGACATCGAATTTGATCCGGCAAGCATCAACAGTTCAGCTGTTGTCGACGCCATCACAAGCACCGGATTTACTGTTGATGAATCAACATTCAGTTTTGATGTGGGTGGCATGACCTGCAGTGCTTGTGCGCAGCGCATTGAAAAATCATTACTCAAACTGCCCGGCGTGCTGGAAGCGAATGTGAATGTCGCACTCGAACGAGCGGATGTCAGAATCGTCGCCGGCCAACTCGCGGCAGCTGATCTTGAGGCGGCGGTTGTGCGTGCCGGCTTCACAGCTCATTTTGCAGATGATGCCGATAGTGACGAGGACGAACAGCATCGCGCACGCGAAGCCGCGGCACTGAAACGTGAACTCATGGCTCTGGGTGTCTCGGCACTACTGACACTGCCGCTGGTCGCACAAATGGTGGGCATGATCTCAGGCGCAAATTGGCATCTGCCCCCATTCGCAGAACTGGCATTGGCCACACCTGTGCAGTTCATTATCGGTGCGCGGTTCTACAAGGCGGCCTGGAAGGCTCTTAAAGCGGGTGCAGGCAATATGGATGTGCTGGTCGCCATGGGCACCAGCACAGCCTACCTCTATAGCGTTTATCTCTTGATTTCGTTGGGCAATGAGGCGACCGGCCAACTCTATTTTGAAGCGTCTGCCGTCATCATTACACTGGTCTTGCTGGGTAAATACATGGAGTCGCGCGCCAAACGCGGCACCACTGCAGCCATTCGCCAACTCATGGATTTACGGCCTAAGGTAGCGCGGGTTATCCGTGATGGCATAGAAACAGAACTGCCCATAGCAGCACTTCGCAAAGGCGATACCGTTGTTGTTAAGCCCGGGGAAAGCCTGCCGGTTGACGGTGAAGTTACCGACGGCAGCACCGAAGTCGATGAATCATTAATTACCGGTGAGAGTATTCCGGTAACGAAAACAAGGGGCGACAAAGTCACCGGTGGCTCGATCAACGGCACCGGCCTGATCAAAGTCTCTGCAACAGCAGTCGGTGCAGACTCAACCTTATCGCGCATTATTAAGCTGGTAGAAAATGCTCAAGCTGGCAAAGCACCTATCCAGCGATTGGTGGACCGCATCAGTGAAGTTTTTGTGCCTGTTGTCGTGCTCATCGCCGCCATCACTTTCGGGGCGTGGTATTTCGTCGATGGCAATGTCGAATCATCACTGATTGCAGCGGTTTCGGTGCTCGTTATTGCCTGCCCCTGCGCGCTCGGTCTGGCCACACCAACCGCCATCATGACTGGCACCGGTGCAGCGGCGCGGGCCGGCATACTGATTAAAGACGTGCAGGCGCTCGAACAGGCCCACGCGATTAATGCGGTTATCTTCGACAAGACCGGCACATTAACCACAGGCCGTCCAGCCGTTGTCGACCTGCACAGCAGCGATCAAAATCCAAATGCCATGTTGACTGATCTCGCCGCCCTACAACAAGGCAGCGAGCACCCACTGGCAAAAGCGGTTATCGACTATGCGGCCGGCACCAATGCTCTGGCGGCACGCACGCTCGCCGATTTCCGCAGCCATACCGGTTACGGCGTTGAGGGTGTGGTGGAAGGTGTGCGCATCGTTTCGGGTAACGAAGAGTTCATGCAGATGAACAACATCGATACCGCCAACGAAACGGCACGTGCTGCGACCTGGGAAGACGAAGGTAAGACCGTGATCTGGGTGGCACGCGATAATGCCCTACTCGGCATCATTGCCATTGCCGACCCGCTGCGGCCCGAATCAGCACTGGCCGTTAGTCAACTCAAAGCCATGGGTATACGCACATTACTGCTGTCCGGCGATGCACCACGCGCCGTCGCTGAAATCGGCAAACAAGTCGGCATTGACGATGCGCGGGGCGGCATAAAGCCGGCTGGCAAATCGAATGAGGTAGAGCGACTGCGCAGCTTAGGCTATCGCGTCGGAATGATCGGTGATGGCATTAATGATGCTCCGGCATTGGCAGCAGCGGATGTTGGCATTGCAATGGGTTCCGGCACAGATGTTGCCATGGAGACCGCCGGCGTCACGCTGATGCGCTCCAACCCTCTGCTGGTACCGGCCGCCATTTCAGTCAGCCGCGCTACCTGGCGCAAGATCCAACAGAATTTGTTCTGGGCGTTTGTCTACAACCTAGTCGGCATACCGTTTGCCGCTCTGGGTTACCTCAGCCCTACCATTGCCGGGGCTGCAATGGCCTTTAGCAGTGTGAGCGTGGTCACCAATTCGTTGCTGCTGCGGCGCTGGAAGCCGAAGCAATAAAAATAGCACCGAGAAAATATTAAGTGGCGTCTATCTGGGCGAACGCGGCCTCACCGGCCACCTCAGCGATTGCCATTCTGCGTTTAATAGGTGGGACACCATCGACAGATAGATTACAAATGCCGGACACCGACACGAGAATACAGCCTTTGGTCTTCTAGAAATAACGAGTCAGAGACACACGCAAAGCTCGCGGCTCTACCCGCCGAAAATGCTCATCACCAACCCCTGTAGGCTCAAGAGCCCCACCCTGAGCAAACGGAGTGCGCAGCCGCGATTCATAAAAGTAAGTAATATCGTCATCGGACGAGTCAAATAAATTTAGTATTTCACCACGCAAATCCCAGGAGTCGTCGGCCCAGCGATACCCGAGCATGGTGTTAACAATAGTGGTTGGTTCAGATTTAACACGGCCATCTTCAGTCAATGACCGCTCGCCAAAGTAGCGGACACGGGCAGCACCATAGACACCAACGGGATAATCAAAGTAGGCGCCTGCAGCTACAACGGCATCAAGCGCTCCTGGAATATTATTCTCTTCAACGCCGACGAACTCGGAACTCGTAAACGCCAACTCAAGGTCATATTTCCAATGGTCGGTCTGATAGTAGATGGGTATTTCAATACCATAGCGTTTGCTGGGCCCAAGTGCTTCAGTCGTGCCTGCATCACCAACAAACAAGAGCTCCGAATCCAGCTCGAGATACCAGATAGAGACTGCAATATTCAGCTCATCAGTCAGGAAGGTGCGGCCACCGATCTCGGCACCCTTTGACTGCACCAGTGTATCTACAGGGTCGACAGGATCGCCGGTAACCGGATCGACAGTAATTGTGACACCACGCGCATCGTTGGAGTGCATGCCGTAGCCGGCATTAAAATACAACTCAGCATCATCAGTAACCTCATAGATCAGGCCCAGCTTCGGACTCACCAGGTCATCATCGCCAGTGCCTGAGTTGGCCTCGATGTTACTGGTAACATCGGCATCATAGTAGTCGTAGCGAACGCCCAGAACACTGCGCAACTTGTCGGTCCACGCATACTGATTCTGATAGAAGAAGCCAACACTCGCCTGTGCGACCGTATCCTGTCGCACTGTTGAGAAGAACTTACCGTTAACGGTTTTGTTCAGCGCAACTTCCTTAATATCATCGTAGCGGAACTCAGTGCCTAACGTATGTTCCATCTGACCCTTGGACACAGCTTCACCCAACTGCAGATTCAGATCGCCACCGTAGACAATGCGATCATCAATCTGTTGGAACTGATCACCGTTAACTGGATCATCAAGAAAATAAGTGAAATTTGAGAGTAGATCCATGTCGTAGTCGATAACATAACCACGCGCACGCCAGCGCTTGCCATCTTGATCGCGAGACCAACCACCCGACAAACTGTAGCGAGAGGTGTCACCGCCGACCGTTGTATCGAGCGAACCCAGATCACTGATCAGCCCTTCATCAACAGCGCGTCTGGGAATCTGATCGGCCGAATTCCAGCTGGCGTCATACGTCATCAATGCCACATTCCAAAGATCACCATTAGCGGCCTCTGCGGAATAGCGCATCAGGCCCTTGTAGGCCTCAAGATCTTCATCAATATCCTCCCACGGACCTTCGTAGTAGCGCGCCTCACCACCTACCGTTAGCTGACCCGACCCTAAGTCGAAAGTATTTGCAGCAAGCGCCCGCTTGAAGCCGTACTGGCCAAGTACAACCTTGCCAAAGCCCCTGTCGAGACCTCGTGAGGTACTCAATAGCGCTGCGCCCGCTGAGGAGAAATCACCGATCCGTGCATCGATAGGACCCTTCACATACTCAACACGCTCGACCAGTTCCTCAATGATGAAATTGATGTCTGTGTAGCCTTGCCCGTGACCGTGAGTGCGCATGTTAACGGGCATACCATCAACCCAGGTGGCGAAATCGGTACCATGGTCCAAATTAAAGCCACGCAGGAACATCTGGTTGGATTTGCCACCACCACTGTGCTGGGTGAGAATAAGCCCTGGTACGAGCTCGAGCAGCTCGCCTGTGCGCAACAACGGTCGCTGTGCAATCTCTTCCTGACCGAATACGCCGGACGACGCCGACAGTGACGCTCCCACAGGATCTTCCCAACGACCTACGACTAGAAGCTCTTCGAGCTTAGCGGGCTTAAACTCTGACGGTCCTTCTGCAGCCACTGCAGGATTGGCGTGCAATAAAACAGCATTGATCAGGAGCAGAAAAGCCCCTCGAACCATGGTTTGGTGCAAATAGGGTAAATTCATATCAAGTCACTGTTTTCAAGATCAGGGGGCGGATAAAACAGCAAAACCATCATCCGGGACATTTTTCGGGGCAAAGCGAAACCGATAATGGAATACCGACGAATAACTGAGATGAGTGCCATGCCGTGGACATTAATGTAATGGATCAATCGAAAACCGATAAGGGGTCGGCTTAAACAATGAAATCTGGGTTTTCACTGGGAAGCTTTCTAGGGGGTGGGGTGCGGTCGGACCGCCTGCCAGACCTCGGTATGCGCGAGTTAGAGGTCATAGAAACCCTGTGGCAACAGGGGCCACTAACGTCTCTGACAGCACTGCAGCACCTTGAATCTGCCGGCATAACCTTGAGCACGGTACAAAGCACGCTTGAGCGGCTGCATCGCAAACAGCTGGTGAATCGCGAAAAGCACGGGCGGGCGTTTGTTTATACCGCGGCCCTCTCAAGAGAGAACATGATTAGTAATATCATGCGGGATATCGCAGATAGCCTCACCGATGGTGATACCGCGCCAATGGTGTCCGGCTTTCTAGACTATCTGGACAACGAGCAGCCGGAGGCAACCCAGGCTATCAATAAGGCCTCAGGCAAGCGTCGACCATGAAGCTACTAGAGTCATGAACATTGCCCTGCAAACATTCTTCGCTGCCAGTCTCGGCTGGTTAGCTGTGGTCATTGCTGCCTCAGTAGTTGGCATGTTTATGTACGCGCCATTCAGAAAGCTGGGAATGTTAGCCTCACCACACCGGCGCTCCGCAGCGCTGCTGGTCTATGCCACCCTTCCGGTAATGGTTGCATCCATTGTCTCTATAGCTTTGTATTTTCCACAACTAGCGGTCTTATTACTTCCGGAGCATTGTCACGCTGACACCTGCACTCCCCACGCCCCCGAATTTGCTGCCTCAGCAGCTTATGCGGGCATGATAACGGTGACCGCTTTAACGGCGTTGGTACTTGTGTTCTATGTGCCCGTGCAGCAACTCATTCGGCACATCAGAAAATCACAGATTGTCAAAAGACTGTCGCGACCCGCCGCGGAACCAGGATTTCATATCGTTGAAAATGATGCAGCAATCGCCTGGTGCGATGGCTTGCTGTCTCCGGAAATATTTATTTCACAAGGATTTCTAGCAAGGGTTGATAAGACCGAACTGTCTATCGTGCTTGCACATGAAAGAGCCCATGCCCAACGACGCGATAATCTGGTCAGGCTGGTCATCGATTGGGGAACCCGTCTATGGCCTGAGGAGATTCGGCGCGCAATACGTAGCGATTTTAATGCGGCAGCCGAGCAAGCCTGCGATCAGGCAGCAGCCACAGACAATGTTGATACAGCAACGGTTGCGGCCGTGATCAGCAAGCTAAGCGGAATAGGTTCGGCAGAAAAAAACTCGTCATCTAGCTTTACAACTGACGCAGAGCAACGTATAGTCGCGCTAAGCGCAGATACAACTGCCGCCAACACTGCCCGTTTTGCGCAAGGGCTCATGCTACTGCTGTTGTGCCTGACAGAAATATTTGTGTTTACCCAAATGACTCACCCTTTGCTGGAATGGCTTAGCCGCTAGTTATAAATGTTCAAACTGTTTAATAAATCACGCTGGTGCGGCTTTGTTGTAGCGATATTTGCATTTGTGGCAATCGCACAAGCCGCGTTCGTGCTGCACGAAATAGTTGCGAATCACGACTCCGGCACAGTCTGCGAAATCTGCGTCAGCCATGCCCAGCTTGGTGATGCAGTAGTAAGCGATGGGTCACTCGCGATCCAGTTCATTGTTCTGGCTTGTCTGGTGATTGCCACTAGCCAGCCCGGCATTCAGCGTCGACCCGTATCGGTTCGCTCCCGCAGTCCGCCCTCTCTCTGATCTTGCAACCCCACTAATGCCGCTGTTGCGAGCCTTCCGGGCTTAAGCAAGTGCTGCTTCGTATTGCCAGACACTAGAGAGTTCCATCATGAAGTCATGCCTATTTAGGGCGACGAGCTTACTCGTCGCTGTTATGCCGTGGTCGCTATTCGCGGCTACTCCCGAAGAGATTGTTGTCACCGCCGCACCACTGGGCAGCGTTCTACAGCCTACCCAGATCCTCACCAGCGATCAGCTGTTGCTGAAAAATGCGCCGACCATCGGTGAAACCCTGGCGAATGAGCCGGGTCTTAGCAGTACCTATTTTGGCCCGGCCTCAAGCCGGCCGATTATTCGTGGCTTCGGTGGTCCACGCATCACCGTGCTTAGCGACAGAACATCATCACTTGATGTATCTTCACTCAGCGAAGACCATGCCGTGACCATCGAAATGCTGCTGGTAGATCAGGTGGAGATCATCCGCGGCCCTATCAGTCTGCTTTATGGCAGCAGTGCAACAGGGGGGATCATCAACGTTGTCGATGGCAAAATACCCAAAGCGGTAGCAGAGAAAACCTTCTCCGGAGGTGCAGAAGTCCGTGGCGATTCGGCAACCGATGAGCGCGCTGTTGTCGGGCGTCTGGACGGCGGCTTTGGCAACTTTGCATGGCATCTCGACGGCTATGACCGCAGTACTCAAAACATCGACATAGCTGGTTTCGCGACTGCAGATCCGGCTGAGCGTCCGGCCAACGAAGTATCAGGCGTGCTGCCAAACAGTTATAGCGACTCAGACGGCTTCTCAGCAGGCGCCTCTTGGGTAGGCGAGCGTGGCTACCTAGGCGCTGCGTTTTCGACCTTCAACAGCACCTACGGTTTGCCGGGGCCGGCAGAAGAGTTGCCTCCCGGCGAAGTCGCTCTATTCCAAGGCCCGTTCCTCGATATGGAACAAACCCGGGTCGATGTGCGTGGTGAATATCAAGTGGCAAACCCCGCCATCGAAACCGTCAAACTGGCGATAGCCAATGCAGATTATAAGCATACGGAAACCGAAGCGACAGGTGAAGTGGCCACCACATGGGACAACAATCAATGGCAAGCGCGGGTAGAAGTAGTGCACAGCACACTGGCAGGCTTCCGCGGTGCGTTCGGTGTGCAACTCGATGACCGCGATGTGTCGGCTGAAGGCGAGGAAGCCTTCATTACTCCTACAGAAACTAAGGCTATCGGCGTATTCATTGCTGAAGAACGTGCGTTCGACTGGGGCGGCATCAGTGCCGGCGCGCGGATTGAATCGCTCGATCACGATAACGAGTTCTTCGCAAACTATAGTGACAATGCTGTATCCCTATCAGCCGGGGCAGGCATCGATACGGTTGGCAACAACACAATAATAGCTAACGTTTCGTACGCCCAACGCAACCCCGACACCGAAGAACTCTACGCAGATGGTCTGCACATTGCCACACGACAATTCGAGGTAGGTTTGTTGGCACAGCCGGGCAACGCAGCGACCACTGAAGACTCGTTGAGTCTGGAACTCGGTCTGGAGCGCAGCGAAGGCACTTTGCTGTGGAATGCATCAGTGTTCTACTACGACATTGCCGACTACATCTATCAGCGTGACACCGGCGCAATCGTCGACGATGCACCCGAGGTTTTTTACACCCAGGCAGATGCCGACTTCTACGGTGCCGAAGGTGCAATCAACTTTCCACTCTGGAAGGCTGGCACACTAGCGAACAATATGCGGATTTTCGGTGACATTGTTAGAGCAGAGCTCAAAGATGGCAGCAAACTACCCCGCATTCCGCCATGGCGGGTAGGCGGAAACTTTGTCTTCGGGCCAGAGCCCTGGCAAGTGGGAATGGACGTTATCTACCACGCTAAACAGGACGATATCAGCTCATTCCAAACTGCTGCCTACACCATGGTAAATCTGAGTTTTCTCTATGATCTCGAGATAGCGCAAAGCAACGTGCAGTTGTTCGTGCGTGGCACAAACCTAGCCGATGAAAATGCCCGCAGGAGCACGTCGTTTCTGGCCGAATATGCGCCACTGCCTGGACGTTCGTTAAGTGCAGGATTCCGAGCGAGTTTTTAATTTAGGACTTTGAGGTTTGAGGGTCAGGGCAAGCATAGCATTGCCCTGACCTCCGGACTTCCTATGCGGCGAGCCTATGCTCTGCATACCTTAAAGTTGCGAACATGACCGATAGCCAGCAAAGCTCCACCAACGAGTGACATGGCCACATCAACCCAGTGTGGCGCACTGTCATGAGCCCAGAGTGCGCCGCCTGCGAGCACCAGCAGGCCCAGAACCATGAGAACTAATACCAAAACGTCGGGATGCCGAATCCGGGCAAACCCCACAGCAATAATGCTGGTTGGCACAATCACCCATAGCAGCAACTGATGAAACAACTCATCATTCAGGACTGACGCGCCGAGCAATGGAAAAGTGATAAGCAATACCGGCAAGGCCAGGCAATGCATTGCACACAACGCTGAAATGATCACCGCACAGGCATCAAAGAAAGACGGAAGTTTACTCATGGTGTTGTCTTAAAAATATTTTCAGAATTTCGGACCGGGTAGACAAGACATAGAACACGCAGGGTGCAGCGATACACTCCGTATCTCTCAGCAATATTACTCGGCATCCTTCGCAACGATCGGGGCAGCCGGCTTATAATTATACCAGACAATATTTGCACTAGCCTCAACCATCAGGCCGACGCCAATATCGGTAAACACGGCAACATCGGGAAGGTACGCAGGGTCTGTGCTCAGACCAAAGATAAGCAGCGCGCCGCTCGCACGACCGGCAAACTCGGCCCGCGATGACTGGTAAGTTGCCAATGCCTCAGGGGTCTTAAAAAAGATAATCTGCTGATAGGTTTGAGCGCCCAACTGAGGCCCGAGACCACCGGAACCCAGCCAGGTAGTGCCGACCAACTGATCGTTTTCAATGACAGAGCCCCTCCCCCATGCAAACCCCCACATTGAAGCGACTTTGTAGACTCTTGGAAACACAGCATAGGCCACCGCCTGCTCCAAGTACGGGGCCAATTTAGGGTGCTTCTCCAGCAAGTTATCGGCTGTGCGTTTAGCCGCGAGTTCATACTTCTGTTGCTTTTTCTGCTGCTTGCTCTGCGCGTCAGCAGCCCAGAGATCAGACTGAAAGCTAGTACCTGAAAATAAGACGCAAAGCATCAAAAAACTACGTGCAGAAAACGTTATTAACTTCCTCATCTGACGCACTCATAGGAAACAGTGGCCCAATCCGAACCACCGGCAACAGAGCCGATAATGTCAGACCAGCCAAAAATACCCGAACGATGCACCAGTGTCATGCCAAGAAAGCAGCCATTCGTGACTCGCGACTTGATCCAACGATCCACCGGAAAATCAACCTGAAACTCCAGATAGTTGAGCAATTGACTCGTGTTCTCTCCCCGGTCCCTTTGCTTAACCTGTTCGACGATCGGTACTTCCTGAGCATAGTTCAGACCCATGCTTACGCCATAGCGAAACAGCAATTGGTCAGACCACGGCGAGTAGCCCTTACCCATTGCGGTGATGTAGGCCGAAAAACTCCAGAAATCGTCCTGTAGCGGCTCCTCAAACTGTCGGAACGCGGCCACCTTGGCCCAGAAATCGAAACGCTCACCGTGCTGAACGATTTTGCCGAGGGTAAAGCCCGCAACATTCGTATTGATGCCTTCATCGCCCCTCCCGACTTGACCCGCCATTGGCTCTGGGAATATCTTGCGGTCAGATTGAACGCCGTAGTTGACCCGCCAGGACCAATCACGAATTCCGGCCCATTGCCCAATGGGCCTATTTAAACCATCGCTAAATAAATAAGCCGCGCCAAAATAGGCCGATAGGTCTGTGCTCTTATCGACGAGCGGGCTGTCAGTAACCTCGCTGCCGTAACGGCGCACGCCGGCATTACCAAAAAGAAATAAATGATCTGTCACCTGATAACGGGTATTCAGACCTAGCTCAACGCTGAGGGAGCCTCCGGGCGAGTAGGCTGGGCGCCCCGACGTGGCTTCTGCAGCACTCACACCATAGTAGTAACCGGTTTTGCTCGAATCCATCCAGCTGCCTGCAACAAAGGGCGAGATGATCCAATTACCATTCCTGATCCGATAGCGATACGCCATATCCAACTCGCCACCTTTATGCTCGCTACCCACATCACGGAAGTAACCCAGCCGGAATGCGCCCCAATCGCCCCTCAGTTCACTCTGCAAGCCCGCTTCCCAGGTCTGCTCGCGCGGCTGCAGGCCCGCAAAGTAGGCATCGTCAGTGGGATCGAGTTCGGTAAAATCGTAACGCGCGACCGCATCCAACGTAAACATCTCCTTGTTGAAGAGATGCCCACCCAGATAGGTACCGCGGGCGAACAGATGCTTGCCTTCGTATAGATACAGTGGCACCACATCGAGGGGCTGCGCGCCTTCACCCTTGTAAATACTCGTCCCCGTTCGAAAACCAAAGCCGAGCCCTGTGGTGCCTTCCGGCAAATCAATCATTTCAAGCTGTTCTACTTCCTGAGCAACAGCGCCGGCGCTGCCAAGCACGGCAAAGGCTGACGCAAGCCGGATGAGGCCCGCCAATGCCTTAAGCAATTTGTGACGCGAAATACTAATGACAAAATCCTGTGTTCATGCGGCATGCGGGGAACCCCGACAAACCCACGAAACGTTACCTAATAATTTGATTTTCATTATTTTTATGCAAAACAGCAACCGGCATAGTGTGAATCACAGAGCGGCCGCAACGGGGCGCGATTATATACTGTGAAACGCACTCCTGCGAAATTGTGGCTGTGGCGAGCCCTTGAGCGGCAAGTAAGATTCAACCAGAAAAATACGGCCAAACCCCTAAACCCTAAGGATGTCGCGGCGCTCAAGGCCAAGACTAGAACCTTTTGAAAGCATAAAAAAGCCGCGCTAGGAGCGGCTTTTTTGCTTATTACAGCGATCTTGTCTTAGAACGACCAGAGGCCATCGATACGCAGCACCTCATCCTGTCCGTTCACGCCGTTCACCAGTTTCACATTCAGTGAAAATGCATCAGTAAATGTGCAGGCACCACCGACGGAATAAATAAAGTTGCTAAGGTCATCATTGTAATCAGCGTATTGAAAGCAAACTCCAGTAACATAGTAACTCTCACGCGCGTTTAGTGATTGCACAAAAGAATGTCTATAGCTGATGACTGGCGCAGGAGCATTAACAAGGACCGCCAGATTGCTCCGACTTAGCGCTCTCGCTCCAGTTTGGCTATCTTTTGCATCACCAACTCCTGAAGCTGCTGCTTGTATTCCGTCACCTTCTGCCGGATCGCATCATCGCCGGCCCCGAGAATCTGTGCTGCCAGTAATCCGGCATTAGTCGCATTATCGATGGCTACGGTGGCCACCGGCACTCCCGTAGGCATCTGGACAATCGATAGCAAGGCATCTTCGCCATCCAGCTTAGTGGCACTAATAGGTACGCCAATAACCGGCAACGGCGTGAGTGAAGCCACCATACCCGGCAAGTGAGCCGCGCCTCCGGCGCCTGCAATGATCACCCGCAAACCACGCGACTCGGCCTCACGGCCATAAGCAAACATCCGGTCGGGCGTGCGATGTGCGCTAACGATAGTCAGCTCATAGCCTATTCCTAAGCCATCGAGTACTTCAGCGGCCTCACGCATAATCGGCAGGTCTGAGTCACTCCCCATAATAATGCCTACTTTCATGTTCACGGCGTCTAGTCTCCTTTTGGCGGGATCAAACCCGCTAATGCTTTTTTAATCGTTTCGCGCGCTGCGACAGGATCACTATCTAAACAAGTGACGTGCCCCATCTTGCGTCCCGCGCGACCCTCATGCTTACCATACCAATGCACCCGGATGGCGTCATTCGGGACAGGTATAACACCCGGATCTAATCCTAGCAGCGGAGCCAGAGAATCCTCATACAAAATGTTCTGCATTACCGCGGGGCTTTGCTGCGTAGCTGGCCCCAGAGGCAAGCCGGCAACAGCCCGCATATGTTGCTCAAACTGAGACGTCACCGAAGATTCAAGCGTGTGATGGCCCGAATTATGCACCCGCGGCGAGATCTCATTCACCAGTAACTCACCGTTCTCAAGCAGGAACATCTCGACCGCAAAAACACCCGCGCCACCCAAAGCATTAACCACAGCGCGCGCCAATTCCATGGCCGCCTCACTAAGGCCAGCAGGCAAGTCTGCAGGTGCAATCACCACATCCAAAATATTCCGGGCCTGATCGACAACTAACTCTACCGGCGGATACGCGATGGCATCGCCGTCACGCAATCGGGCAGTCACCACAGCAAGTTCGCGCGCGCCCATCAAAAAGGTTTCAACAATACTCGGCACCGGCCAGAACTGTTCGAGCTCGGCAGCGCGACTAATGATTTGCACACCGTAACCATCGTAGCCGCCCTCTTGGGCTTTCTGCACAAACGGCACGGCTAATTTCGCTATCACATTGCTGTCTTGGGCTTGAGCAGCTGACAGCTCAAGATAGGCGGCTGTCGGAAAGCCATGCTCAACAAGCCATGCTTTCTGCCGTGCTTTGTTTTTTAATAACTGCAAAACTGCAGGCTCAGGATTAACCTGCAGACGACCTTGTGCCTGCAACGCATCAAGCGCTTCAAGCAACACATCGGGCACCGCCTCAAACTCAAAGGTCACGGCATCAGCGAGCTCGGCAATCTCTGCCGCCAGCTCTGGTCTTGCCAGATCAGTCACAATGGCATGGTCAGCAATCGCTATTGCCGGCGCGGTGGCATCGGGGGTAACCACAACGGTAGTTAAACCCAGCTCGCGAGCTGCCTCACACAGCAAAAAGCCCAGTTGGCCGGCACCGATAATGGCCACGCGGGGTAGTGAATTAGACGCTTTATTCAATGTCCATATCCTGCATTATTTAGCAGCGGCCAAATCAAGGCGCGCGGCGGCGCGGCGAACCTCCTGCAACAACAAATCGGCTGCCGGAGTGAGTGGACGCTCTGTGGAGTAGAGAAGACTAGCATTTCGACGGATCGTCGGCTCAGCAATATCGAGCTTAGATAGCACCGGTCGGTTGCGACTCAATTCGAAAGCGATCAACGCTGGTGACACCATAATCAGCACATCACTTGACAGCAGTAACTGCATACCAACACGATACGCATCACTGCCCACAAAGTTACGCGGCGGCTCCAGTCCGGCAGCAACAAATGTTTCTACTATGTGCTCCAGATCGGTAGAACGTGAATACGGTACCAACCAGGTAAATCCCTGCAGGTCTTTCAGCTTAAGCTTCTTGCGACCTGCCAACGGGTGCTCCGGCCGCACAACCATAATGTCGTTTAACGCGTAGAGCACATCCCGTGCATAGCCCTCAGCAAGTTCGAAAGCACTAACACCAGCCGCAATAAAATCAAACTCGCCATCGTAGAGTCGATGCTGCAATTTTTCCGAGTAACCCTCAACAAGATTCACCCGGATTCCGGGCTGAGCTTCGCGAAATCGCAACAGGGCTTCAAGAATGATATCGCCATCGAAAGATTCACCAAGACCCACCGTCACAGTACCGACACTACCTTCTTTAATATTCAGCAGTTCCTGCTTGGCACGCTGAGCACCGGCGATCTGCGAACGGGCATGCCGCACCAGCGCATCACCGTAGCGGGTTGTTGCCGTAATGCCACCGGGCTTGCGATCAAACAGGCGGACATCAAGCTCGACTTCAAGCCGGGCAAGACTGGAGCTGAGCGTTTGCTGAGTGACACCCAGATGCCGCGCAGCCGCAACCAAACTTCCATGGTCAACCACGGCAAGAAATCGCTCAAGTTCCCGATAATCCATCCTGCGCCCCCTGTTTATGCCAGCAGTGCGACTAGCTAGTGCACTCTTAATGGGTCTCTTCGCCACCACTGACATTCATCGCCTCACCGGTAATGTACTGCGCATCATCTGAGGCCAGAAAAGCGACAGCCGCCGCAGTATCTGTAACCAAGCCCGGCCGACCTAGCGGAATCTTATCGCTCATCGCTGCTAAGAACTGTTCCAGGGTTAGTCCCTGACGGTTAGCATAGTACTCGTTTTGCTTAGCACCGAGCCCGGTGGTCACATGATTCGGGCAAACCGCATTCACAGTAATGCCATGCTGACCAAGCTCACTGGCAATGCCGCGGGTAAACCCGACCATGCCATGCTTAGAAGACACGTAGGCGGCGAGATCCGGAAAACCTGATTTAGCGGCCTGGCTGGCAATATTAATGATCCGGCCACCCTTGCCCGCTTTAATCATGTGCTGAGCCGCATATTTTGAGCAGTTGAAGGCGCCCGTCAAGTTGACGTCTATCACCAGCTGCCACTCTTCCAAAGAGACTTCAGTAAAGGGTTTCAGCATATAGCCCACACCGGCATTATTAATAAGTATGTCTACACCGCCGAACTCTGCGACCGCCGCCGCAATCAGCTGGCGGGCATCTTCGTCGCGACGAACATCGCAAGGGATCACGAATACTTCAGCACCCTCTGCACGCAAATCTTCAGCAACCTGCAGCATCTCGGCACTGGCACCAATATCATCGGCAGCCAAGAACTGATCAGGCTCGCCAAGATCAGAGACCACCACCTTGCAACCTTCAGCAGCCAAGCGGCGCAAAATGCCGGCACCTAAACCGCTGGCACGGCCCGAACCGGTACAAACGGCGACCTTACCTTTTAGACCTTGCATGATGTATTCCTTCTTATAGATGTCTGTAGCGAGCCGAAACTCAAGAGAACTTATTGGCCAGCATAAAGACCGGGTTATCGGCAAACGTCTGGAACTCAGCCGCCACCTTACCCATAGTCTCGGTCGAGACCTCTTCACCAAACCGGTTCAGATCCGCGATTTCAATGACCTCAACATACTGGTAAGGCGCAGCCTTATCCGAACCGAACAGGCTCACCGTGCGATAGACCTCAAAGCTGTCGACTGAACTCAGACCGCGGACAACGGGCAAATCAGTAGTTTTAGCCCAGTTCTCATAGGCATCGGCGGCCGCATCGCTGCGCAAATTAAACAAAACAATCAAAGTACTCATGGGGCGTATATCTCCGTAAATAGGCGTTTTCTGAAGGTTTTAATATACAAATAAATTTTGTCTTTGACAAGCTTTATACAAATAATTATATTGCACCTATGCCATGTCTCTATGCCCATTGCAGCACGGAGCAGCAAACAGTTAGACAGAACTCCACAAACCGTTACGGAGCATGACAATGATCCACGATCTCTCACACGAACTAGCCACACCGCCGCATCGGGACGAACGCACCCGCCAGGAATTTGTTGCGTCCTTGCGCCGACATGTACTGGTCGATATGGCAGCGCACATGCAGAAACGCTATGCATCGCATGTTCTGCCCAAATTCGAAACCGCCCAAGGTCGACAGCCCGAAGACGGTGAAGAAGTTCATGACGCCATGATGCATGAGCCTTACTTCTGCTTCTATAGCGCCGTTCGGTACAACGCTCAGGAGATGGTGTTTCAGTCGGTCATTCCGGTAATTGACCGTAACATGGAAGACCTGAATCAGAAGGCTCAGAGCATTCGCGAGTCGAATACTCATGTAGAAGGCACACTTACGCTGAATCCTAAACTGGAAATACCGCGCAGCGTCACTAACATCGACGTGCATCTGGCACCTGGCAGCTATCACACTCAGTATCAGGAAAATGACTCGTCCGCCGGTGCTATCTATGACAACAGCATCAACGTCTTCGCCTTTAACCAAATGGGTCGCAACACAGACGATATCGGTCATAGCTTTTCAAACTACGTCAAAGTCGCATTCCCCGATTTCAAGCCGGAGCGAATTCTTGACTGCGGCTGCACGATCGGCCACAACACCGTACCTTGGGCAATGACCTATCCAGATGCCGAAGTTACCGGCATTGATATCGCTCCTGGTCTGTTGCGCTATGGCTCGGCACGCGCCAAAAGCATGGGCGCTAAAGTAAACTTCTCACAGATGAACGCCACTGCTCTGGACTATCCTGACAACAGCTTTGATGTCGTGTTCTCATCGATGTTCCTGCACGAACTGCCGCAGAAAGACATCCGCGCCTACATGAAAGAAGCTTTTCGCGTGCTAAAACCCGGCGGTCTGTTCCTGACCATGGAATTGCCACCGAACAACAAGATGGCTGCTTACGATAGCTTCTATCTGGATTGGGACTGCTATTACAACAAAGAGCCCTATTACAAGCCTTTCCGCGATCAGGATTACCTGGAGCTAGTGACCACTGCCGGCTTCAATGGTGATAGCTTCCAGGAAACTATCATGCCCCGCTACACCTACATGCCAGCGGATGAGTTTACCGCTCAGGTCCAAGCAGGCCCGGCATTTGATGATCGAACCGGACGAATGTCTTCAGACATTCGCTGGTATGGCTTCGGCGTCTGGAAGTAGCCCGCCGTCGGCACAATAGCGCAGTTGCCGATACCAACTAATTTATAAGGAAACCAAACAATGTCTTCACGTATCCCGATGAAACATCGCGGCAAACGCCCTCGCTTTTTCTCAGCCAATGGCATGGATGAAATGATGAGCATGGTGCTCGAAATGACGGCCGAAGTCTGGATCATCAAGAAGCGCCTCTACTTGCTTGAGCGTGTTGCAGGGCAAGCCGGGGTCTCACTGACTGACGAAATCGAAAACTACAATCTTACAGAGGCAGAGATTACCGAACTCGATACACTCCGCCACGACCTGATCGCGACGGTACTGCGCTCTACCGAAGGTGAGTTTGTAGCGACCCGCAAGGTCCGCGAGGGTGGTGGCACTGAAACTAATGATGCCAATGCCGAAACACAAGCTGCCTAAATAGCGGGCCGGTACTCAGCACTGCCCTGTAATCTTAAGGGCGGTGCTGAGAATAGCGAGTGAATCCGCTACAATTACGCGACAACTCGACGACGCACTCGTCCGAAACCCCCTCTAAACCAATGCGGAAAGATCCGATGTCTACCAATAACAACTTAGCAAGCACGGCCGACACCGGTTCGACCAATTTTCCTACCTTGTTTAGCCCGATTGAAATCGGCGGCGTGCAGCTGCGCAATCGGGTTGCTCATGCGTCTATTGTGTCGCGTTTCGTTGAAAATGGCCGGCCTACCGACAAGCTCATAAATTATCTGGGCAACCGGGCTAAAGGTGGCACAGGCATGATCATTACCGAACCTGTCGCCATGACCTTTGCCAATCGCAATCCCGAGCGCTTGCGCGGTTACGACGACGTGGCAATGGATGATTTCAAGCGTCTGGCCGCTGCAGTAGAGAAATGGGACAGTCGCATTCTCGGGCAGGTTCAGGATCCCGGTCGTGGGCGGCACGCCACTGGCAGAAATGAATTCGCCTTCGGTGCATCGGCCTTGCCGGATGACCTCAGCTGGACGGTGCCCCATGTTCTCAAGTCTAAAGACATCAGTCTGATGATCGAGCAATGGGCTGAGGGCTCTTATCGTTTGCAACAAGCAGGCTTCAGTGGTGTTGAAATCTCTGCCGGGCATGGGCACATGTTTCATCAGTTCATGTCGCCCTGGTCTAACCGCCGTGATGATGAGTATGGTGGTGATACCGAAGGTCGCACTCGATTTCTACGCGAACTCGTAGCAGGCATTAGGGCTGCTACAGGGCGACCCTTCATGATCGGTTTAAAGCTCCCCGGGGCGGATCATGTGCCGGGCGGTATTGATCTTGAGGAAGCCTCGCGCATTGCGACTGCAATGGCGGCGCAGGGTGAACTCGACTGGTGGACCTTCGTCTGGGGAGCACATGCGCGTAGCTTGCATATCCATATGCCTGGCCCCGCCGGAGAACGAGCACCTTATCTGGAACACATTAAATCACTCCGGCAAGCAAACCCGAGCATCGCTACGGGTGCGATTGGTTACATCACCGATCCGCATGAAGGTGAAAAAGCGCTCACGGATGGCACAGCCGATATCATCTTCTTGGGTCGCCCGCTGATCACAGATGCGGCTTGGGGCGAAAAGGCCCGACAAGGCAAAGAAGGCGAGATTCGCTACTGCGTATCGTGTAATACCTGCTGGCGCACCGTGGTAGAAGGAAAGGGCCTTGAGTGCGACAACAATCCGCTCGTCGCCGTCGAGAATGAGGTCGACTGGCAGCCCGAAGCCGCACCCAAAAAGAAAGACATCGCCGTTATCGGGGCCGGCATCGCCGGACTTGAAGCGGCATGGGTGGCAGCAGCACGCGGCCACAATGTCACTGTGTATGGCGCCAACGAAGAAGTCGGCGGCAAAACGCGACTGCATGCCGAACTGCGCGAAGGCGAGCACCTGAGTAGTATCTATGATTACCAACAACTGGCGGGAAAACAGCGAGGCGTAAAATATATACTGGATGGGCCTGTCAGCGAAGCGATGGCCATTGGCCTTACAGCCGACACCGTTATTCTGGCTACAGGCTCTACTATGTCGGTGCCGGCGTTCGTGCCTTCTGAGTATGCCGAGGAAGGCTTTGTACCGGATCTGCGCACCTTCATTGAGAGCATGCTTGACCGAAAAACTGAAGAAGAAGGCCGTCTCGTTATCTTCGATCAGGATCACACCGAAATGACATATCACGCGGCCCTGCGCTTGGCGCAGATTTTCAGCAAGGTCACTATTGTGACGCCGCGCGAACGACTCGCCTCAGACATATTGCTACTGAATCGTCAGTCGATTTATCAGCAATTGTATGATGCACACATAGACATCGTGACGGACTGTGAACCGGTTAACCTTGATCGTTTGGATGAGTGCGTGCTGGAAGTGCGCAATGTCTACAATGGCGCAATCACCGAACTCGATGAAATTGCCGCGATCACTTACTCAACGCCACGAGTACCCAATGACCAGCTGCAGGCGCCATTAGAAGCGGCGGGGAAAGAGGTTATTTTGGTCGGCGACTGCTATGCGCCTAACTCTGTATTGGCGGCAACCCGGCAGGGCTATGCCGAGGCGGTAAAGCTGTAACCACAAACACGGTAGCCTTAAATGGATAACGCTTATAGATACAAGCGCCTCCTGAACAGCTACCCCGTGTCGTACTGCAGACCCAGGAAGAAGTCGCAGTCCAGAGTATCCTCAGTGGGCAGATCAGAATCAATGGGGGCACCGAAAGCCGCCAAGAAACTGTAGCCTGACCCCACTTGCCACAGCAGTCCGAGGCGCCAGTTCAAAAAGCCCTCGTCATAGTTTAAACCGGCATCAACAAAGCCGTCGCCCGATAGCTCTGACCCATAAATCTCGCCCATCAATTGCAGGTTATCAGTTGCGTTGTAGGCCGTGATAAGGCCATATGCCACGCCATCAACACTGCTGCTGCCCGAGGCATAATCGTAGCTAAACGAGCCTATAAACTCCCATCGGCCCCGGACTAGCGAAGCAAGCACGGGCATGCTGAGCACACGAACATCCTCTGCCAAACCGCGAATTCTGGAACTGCTGGTCAAAGGAAATGAATAGATGGGTGAGATAGCCAGCGTCACGCCTTGGATGCTGTCCACGTCACTATCGTAGAACAACCACTTAAAATTCAGCGGCGCCTCACCTAACCCCGTCTTACTGGGTGCGCCCCTGTCCTTAATGTACTGACGCTGAACAACCGCCGTGAGGTTCATATCCTCAAAGAAGCCATAGGTGGCCTCGAACGCCGGTAAAGCCCCCGACTCAGTCGCTGGCCGCGACTCGCCCTGTGCGCTGACGATGAATTGCCACTCGCCCAAAGGCACGATACCCGTGTCGTCGGTAACCAGTGGTGGGCCAGCGTAAGCACCAGCAATATTCGCTAAAAGCACCGGCATGCATACTGACACTAACGTTACCCGGCGAATTTTTTCTGTAAAAACAAGCATCTTCCTTTGTGCGGCGTCCCGGCCGCAATACAAAAAGAATTCCTGCAAGGAACATTTTGCTGTCGATTTTAAAGAGTGGCAGCATAAAGCTTAAACCTAACTATAAGGTCAAGCGGCGATCAACCGTTAGTTTCTCCGACACGGCACCACGGACGATAAGCCACCTCCCGTGGTGATCTGAACCCGCGTATCAACACAGGCAGGCCCACGCTGGAAAATGGAAACTTAAGCACCGCTCAAAACCCTAGGCGACAGTAAAAGGTACTGACCCCACGCGCTAAATATTAGCAGGAAGCGTCTGGAACACCCGCTAAAGAACCGTGCTAGGATTCGGTCAAGCCCTTGTTTCAGCAAAAGATGGAGGGGCTTTTTTTATCAACATTTGAACTCTTGGATGCAGGCTATTTAATTAACGATTAACACCAAAAAAAGCGGGGAGACGCTCATGTTCGACGTAGCGCTAATTCCACCCATACTGGGTGCGGCTGGCTTAGTTGTTGCAGTAATCATTTACCTTATCGTCCGAACCTATGATGAAGGTAGTGAAGCACTGCAAAAGATTGCGAATCAAATTCACCTGGGCGCTATGGTGTTTATGCGGCGCGAGTACTCCATGCTGGCCATGTTTGCCGGCGCCATTCTTATCGCGATTTATATCAGCCCACTGGGTAGCCTCACCGCAATAGCCTTTGTGGCGGGTGCCGTATCTTCCGCTCTTGCCGGTTGGTTTGGTATGTACACGGCCACCAAAGCCAACGTCCGTACCACTCAAGCCGCTCACACCCAAGGTCAGGCCGCCGCACTTTCGGTGGCTTTTTTTGGTGGTTCAATCATGGGACTGGCCGTTGCATCACTCGGCCTGATAGGCCTTGGCGGAGTTTACTATATGTTCGGCGGTGATCCTGAGACCGCTCACAATATTCATGGATTCGGAATGGGCGCTTCCGTTGTCGCACTCTTTTCAAGAGTCGGCGGCGGTATCTATACCAAGAGCGCCGACATCGGCGCCGACCTTGTCGGCAAACTCGAACAAGGCATTCCGGAGGATGACCCGCGCAACCCCGGCGTAATCGCGGATAACGTGGGTGATAATGTCGGTGACGTGGCCGGCATGGGTTCCGATATCTTCGAGTCGTACTGCGGTGCGATGATTGCCACGATTGCTATTGCATCAACACTGGCAATTGCAAAAGTCAATGACCTGACACCCGAGATGAGTATTAGCGATGGCCGTGCAGCGCTCATGTTTCTGCCGCTGGCACTGGCATCTGCAGGACTGGTCTGCTCCATTATTGGCATCGGTATTGTCCGTCTGTTCTGCAATGCCAACCCTGCTCTAGCATTGCGCATTGGCATGATAGGCACCACGGCACTGTTTATTGTGGTTGCCTACTTCCTCATGGGATTTATCGGCGTCGTCAACGGCATCTGGTGGTCAGTCTTGTTTGGTGCCGGCGGTGGTGTGGTTATCGGTCTGATTACGGAGTACTACACCTCCTCAACACCCATTGTGAAGATTGCCGAATCGGGTAAAACCGGCGCTGCAACCGTAATGATTACGGGCCTTGCCGTAGGCATGCAGTCGGTGGCAATACCGATCCTGACAATCTGCGCCATCATTTATGTATCGACCACACTGGCGGGCGTCTATGGCGTAGGTATTGCGGCCGTAGGCCTGCTGGCAACAGTGGGTATGACCATGGCCGTCGATGCCTACGGGCCGATTGCCGACAATGCGGGCGGTATTGCCGAAATGGGCGGTCTCGGCAAAGAGACCCGTGCGATCACCGACTCGCTGGACGAACTCGGCAACACGACGGCTGCGATGGGTAAGGGTTTTGCTATCGGTGCTGCTGCACTCGCCGCACTGGCCATCATTGCCGCCTTTGTTGAAACCATTGCCGTGGAATCAGGTGGCAATTTTGTGCTCCATCTGGGCAATCCGATGGTCCTTATCGGCTTGTTCCTTGGCGGCATCGTGCCATTTCTTATCGCCAGCATCACCATGACTGCAGTGGGCGAAGCCGCTATGACCATGATTCAGGAAATTCGCCGCCAGTTTCGCGAGATTCCCGGACTGATGGAAGGCACTGCAGAACCCGACAACGCAAAATGCATCGACATTGCAACCACGGCCGCATTGCGCAAAATGCTACTGCCGGGATTGATTGCCGTATTGGTTCCGCCAGCCATCGGGTTTGGCCTTGGGCCAGAGGCCTTAGGCGGAGCACTCGGTGGTGCACTACTCGGCTGTGTTCTGCTGGCACTCACTATGGCAAATGCCGGCGGCGCCTGGGACAACGCGAAGAAATACGTTGAGAAAGGCAATCTGGGTGGCAAGGGCTCGGACGTTCATGCTGCCGTAGTCGTTGGCGATACCGTGGGAGATCCGTTCAAAGATACCTCAGGCCCGGCAATGAATATTCTGATTAATGTAATGGCTATTGTCAGCCTCGTGATTGCTCCACTCCTGGTTTAGATTTCACCGCTCAATCTAAACATCAGGCAATAAAAAAGCCCCGCTACGCGGGGCTTTTTTTGAGCACGAAGACTCGCAATGACTGCATGCTCCTTAGGGAACTTGCGCCATCCATGAACCGTTACCAAACCACTTGGCAATCAATGCTTCAAGCGCACCGGTTGCGGCTAAGGCATCCGTGTAATTGTCCACCAGGTTCACCAGCAACGGATCACCAGGCGCTACCGCAATACCAATAGGCTCAAGGGTGAATGGGTCAGAAACCACCAAACTGGCCTCCGGGTTACGTAACGCACTAAGCGCACAAGTCGGCGTATCGGCAATTACAGCATCAACTTTGCCGTCAAGAAGCAGGGCAACCGCGGCCGCATGATCTTTAGCAGTAATGATCTTTGTCTTACCTAGAAGTGCACGCGCAAACTCTTCGGAGGTTGAACCGGCAAGTACGGCAACGCTCACATTCTCATTGTTGATTTCACCGATCGACTTCGCCGCTGCCAGCTTATTGGAAGTCGTAAGAAGGGATGCACCAGAGATATAGTAAGGGCCGACAAACGGCACGCGGGTATTGCGCTTCAGCGTTGCGGTCATGCCCGAAATCACCAGATCAACCTTGCCGGCTTCCAACGCAGGCAGGAGTTCAGCAAACGGCATTTCTACAATTTCTAACTTAACGCGCATGGATAACGCCAGTGCATGGGACAGATCGACATCCATGCCGATCATATTGCCGGCGCGATTTTTCATATTAAACGGTGCCTGTGCACCAGTCATGCCAACACGCAGCGTCTCAGTCTCGGCAATACGTTTCAGCGTGGGCGACGAATTGCCTTGCGCCTGCAAGGAAGATATTGCCAGCAGCGCGGTAAATACCACTGCAAACAGTTGTGCAAATAGTTGTCTTGCTTTCATTGGTTGTTCTCCTGAATGAAGAATGTACGGCTTTTTAAAAATAAGCCTGTTGTTAAGGATGCCGTCATACTGACAGACGGCACACTTCATGTCAGCCTCAAGAAAAAGCCCCTGCCAGAGGGGATTTTTCTTGGGGCTTGGTAACTGGCGCTAAACCTCCGACTAAGTGCCTGATAAGCTGGCTTCGGACTTCTCGAAAGGATTGTTGACACAATAGTTCATGCCGATGCCCTCTTGCATGTTGCCGTCTTTATCAACTTTGGCAAAAATACGATACGGCTCATAGTCGGCCAAAATACCGTATTCGCCGGTGTAGGTGTAACAGGCAAAGTTTTCAAACACAAAGTATTTGGGCGGAATAAATGTGAGCGTAGAGAATGCTGCCAACAGCACGGCATAAGTAGCGCCGGCCCAGCGTTGAGTATTTATGGCCAGAGGCGCTCTCGTGAGAATATACCAACTGACAAACTGCCCTGCCGCAATACCAAAAATCATGATGCTGAGCATCAGTGGCAATGAGGGTTTGACGCCGATAGCGAACGAATATTCCATGTAGCCAAAGTACGTCAACATAATTAGCGATGGCGTTGTAAGCAGCGCCATCGCCTTACCAAACCAGTAATTATTTGCATCGTTGCGGGTGTAGGTGAATTGCACAATAGCCCAGACCAGGCCGGGCCAGAAATACATCTTCGTGTGTTCCCAGGCGCTTTCATTAACGGCGGCAATCAGCGCCATTGGCGTCCAGTATTCTGTAAGTTCAAAGGCAAAGTGCAGCAGTGAACCGGCAAGCGCGACCCAAAAGACACACCCGATATCCCATAACGCCAATTTAAGTTTGCTGTTCATCGAAGCACCCTTTTCCAATATGCTAAACAATTCGCCGCTTACTGAGCATCAGATTCATAAGAACGCACAGCGAAACATCAGGTTACGACCTCCACCCTTTGGCCACAAGGCCTAAGACCCAAGCTCTGCACTATATTACCGCTACAATTTATTAATATCGATGAATAATCAACTTTGGATCAACACCATGCTCGACATCTTCGTTGCACTGATCGCCCTAAGCGGAATCGCCATTGCGGTGATCTTCAACACCAAATACAAAGACAGAAAATGGGATATGTACTACCCGCACCTCGCCTGGATGCGCGGCGGCATGTATTTTAGTTTCTGCTGGACGCTATCGTATCTAACCGGCGGCATGGAACTAATTCTGGGCAATCCGATATTCACTGCCGAGCAATGGGCCAACACCAACTGGCGAATTTACACAGGCTTGGCCTGCTTATTTATTGTTGGGGCGTATAGCATCAACTGGTGCTATTTCACGCCGGTCTTCGAACGCAAGAAGCACTGGATCACGTCAATTATCTTTGGCTTTCTCTGGGGTTCGAGTTCCGGCCAACTGTTTCTAGCCGTCTGGTTGCTGGTCAATATGACGGGGCTTGGCATGTGGTGGGCTAGCGGCGTGGCGTTTCTCTTGTTGGGTGCCTACCAGCCGAACTGGCATAACATCTACTGGGATCATTACATCGCGCCTGAGCACGACACGCCGATGACGCAAGTGATTAAAGCGACAACCTGCCATATTCCGAACCTGCTGATCTGGCTGCCGCACCTGACAATCTACGAAAACTATGCATTGTTTGTTGGCGCTCAGGTCTGGGCCTGCGTATCAGCTTCATTGGGCATGCGCTTTCCCGCCCCCTGGGATGCGCCCAGCAAACTCAACTATGCGGTCCGTACCGATGCTACTCCTGCGCGCTGCACCGGCTATATACCTGAAGACCCGAAGAAAGACCCCTACACGCCGTTTTACCGCGGCTGGACCGGCCCTGACAAATCCTAATGCAGCGCCGCCATCCCCCTTCCAATAAAAGGCCCAGCTCATGAGTGAAGCACATCCCTGGCTTGAAACCACACCCTGGCCTACCGCGCAACTGCCGAGAGAAGAACTCACTGCGCGCATAGAGCATTTTTTTGCAACCCAATGGATGGGCGTACTGTGCACCATCGGCAAGAACGGCCCCATCGGTAGCCCGGTCGAGTACTACGCTGATGGGCTGAACATTTTTATCCTGCCCCAACCTAACAGCCCGAAGGTCAAAGCCATGCAGCGCGACCCTAAACTGTGCTTTGCCATACATGGCGAAAACTCGGGTTGGGCCAGCGTGCGCGGCACTCAGGTATTTGGCAGTGCCCGCTTTATTGAGCCGGGCACAGAAGAGCATACCTATGCCATGCGCATATATCGTTGGCAGCAGTCCGCGATACAGCTGGGCAAGTCACTGGAGCAGGCACCTCAGGTGCCCCTAATGGTGATCGAACCGGAAAGGATTGTTTACACCGAGCATTGGCTGCGTAAAGAAGGCTATGGGCCGCGGCAAATCTGGCATGCCGACGCAGAAAAACAGGGCACTTCACGAAGCTACGGTCACTAACCGGCGGCGCGAATACCCGCCAGAACTTCGGCTATCTGCAGCTGAATTGGTTTGCAAGAGACACCGGCAATGGTCTCAAAATCGGACGGCACATCGAAGGCGCCATTGCGAATCGCCTGATAACAGCCAACCAACATGGCCGCCACTTCTTTACCACGCTTCGGTTCTAACGCGGCCAGGCAGACCTCATCACTACTCATTTCATAGCCAACCTCGAGCCCTGCCTGAGCGTTAACCATCGCCACTAGTTGGGCTTGAGTATAAGCGTCGCCCACCAGGTTGAGCACTTGGTTGTTGCAATGATCTTCCAATACCAGATGGCCATAAGCTATCGCCAGCTCAGTGCGGGTAACATAGGCGCAATAGCCCTCATCACCATTGTTGCGAAACACACCTTCTGCGGCGGCATTAACAATATGGGCAACATCAAACTCCAGATACAATCCATTCCGTGCTGCAATCCAGATTAAACCCGAAGCTTGCAGATCAGCCTCAGCCTGTCGATTGACCTGTGCCATCGGGGCATACCAGGTATTCATTTCATCGCCGTTACCAATAACGCTGGTGTAGATCATCTTTCTAACGCCTGCTGCAACCCCGGCATCAATAACATTGCGATGCAGCTGCTCCCGATTGCCAGCCCCTGCGGGCGACGAGATAAACACCACTGTGTCGACACCGGCAAAGGCAGCCTCCATAGCCGCTACCGAGCCGTAGTCACCGGCACGTATCTCAACACCGCACTCAGTAAGCTTGTCAGGATTGCGGGCAACAGCGATGAGCCGACCGGTTTCATCTGTGCTGCCATCTAGCAGGGAACCTTGAGGTGTGTATTGCACTTCCAATAGCTGCTTGAGGCGCTCAAGTATGGCTCTACCGAGATAACCGCTGGCCGCAGTAACGGCAATTTTCTTCATAATGGCATGCTCATGTTTTGGGGAGACTATTCTGCCATAAAAAAAATACCCCGCTGAGCGGGGTATTTTTTTTCTAACTACTTATCTTCTAAAGCGGCGTAACGCTTAGCGCATCGATCCAGACCGATTCAAGTCCGTCACTAAACGTACTTTCAGAGACGAACTCTATCCGGTGCTGACCGGCCGGCAGGAATATCTCAGGCGTGCGCACCCAGGGCTGGCCGCCCGTGGTTACTGCAAGCACCTGCACCCCGTCAATCAGGATAAAGAACTGGTCATCAGAGTTGCCCAGCACACGGTAATCGACGCTAAAGGTACTGTCGGCAACATTGACGGCAAGCCCCAACACTTTGCGGGTTAACGAGGTACCAATCGGATGCTTACCACTGCGCAACGCGCGCAAGCCCTCGGTCTGGGTATTGGCACTACTGAACCAATCGATACCCGTAAATCTGCCCGGCGTATACCAGCTCGCACTCAGCCCACCCTCAAAGGACTCGTCGTAGCTACCCAACAATACGGGCGTTGAGCCTGCATCGATCGGATTGGACTGGAGGCGATACTCATCGGCATTACTAACGCCATCGCCATCGGTATCAAGCCCGCCATCAGTGGTCAATGGATCAAGACCGCGGTTTACCTCATAGGCGTCCGGCATTTCATCAGCATCTGAATCGTAGTTCAACGGGCTCGTGCCCAAGCTCAGAACCTCATAGCCATCGAACAAAAAGTCGCCATCAGTATCCGCAACGAACCGATTAGTGCCGGCAACGAACTCGCCCAAATTATCAAGCACGTCATTGTCAGGATCTAATAGCGCATCTGTCGGATCTGCAGGATTCATCCCGTTCGCCAGTTCCCACTCATCATCGATACCATCTGCATCCGCATCCGGATGCGAGAAGCTCAGCGAATCTATCCGCGCGCAGTTACAACCCGTTGCAAAGCTGAATGGCTTGTTGAAGACAAACTCAATACGGTTAAAGCCCGGATCCAATGCGATATCAGTCAACGGCCGCCAGCCGAAGCGCGGCGAAAACGGAGCGGTAGTAAATCGGGTTACGCCGTTTACCACAACGGAGAACGGGTTAAACCCATAGGCACTCCACATGTAGCGCAGGTCCATCGTCGTGCCGCCACGGGCATTCACAAAAAAGGCCGCCGAAGCACTACCAACACCTGCCAGAGATTCGCTCTGCAATGACCAACTGCCGTTCTGTGCCGATGCGGTAGATGGTGCCCAACCCACCTGCGTGGCACTCAGTTCATCCGGCTGCTCCCAGTAAAGCGGAACCACACCTGCCTCAAAGGATTCTGACTGCCCCTCGATATAAGGTTGGAATAACGCGGCATTGGTCGGATCAGTATTGAAGTACGCTTCACCCTTATTGATCAGGCCATCACCATCGCTATCAATACCTGCATCGGCAGCATCCCGAGCATTCAGACCAAAGGCAACTTCGAAACCGTCGTCCATGGCATCGGCATCGGTGTCCGCCAGCGTGGGGTCAGTATTGTGCAGGGTTACTTCCGCACCATCGGTGAGCGCATCGCCATCGGTATCAGCAAGCGCGATATCAGTACCGTTCGCGTATTCGCCCGCATTATTCAGGCCATCACTATCGCCATCGAGCAAGCCATCAGCCGGGTCTGCCGGATTCAAACCATTCTCCAGCTCCCACTGATCATTCATCAAATCAAAATCAGTATCGAGATTAGTAATTTGAAGGTCATCAATGCGCACGCAACGACAGCCCTGACCTGCACCATCTCTGGAATAGACAAACTTAAGTTCGTTGTAGCCGGCGCTAAGACGGATGTCAGGGCTCGGCTTCCAGTAGAAGCCATTATCAGCGTTAACACCCGGCGCCAACTTACCATTCACATAGAGCACAAAGTTGTTCAAAGGCCCATCGCTAAAGAAATAGCGGAAGTTCAGCTGCGACTCATGCACAAACAGCGGCAGCACTACTACAGCCTCTTCCAGAGGAGCAATGCTGTCGGTGCGTAGACTCCAGACGCCATTAAACGCAGTAACGTTCTCGGCTAACCAGCCACCGGCAGAGCCCACAGGCACCAACCAGGGTGAAGGCAATGTGCCGGATTCAAACGACTCGGCATAGTTGTCGGTATAAGCCACCGCAGAACCGGCAGCATTTGGGTCTGTACCAAATGCAGCCTCACCCACATTACTGAGACCATCACCATCGGCATCCAGAGCAGCATCTGCAGGATCTAACAGATCAAAACCAAAGGTCTGCTCAAATCCGTCACTCATACCATCACCATCGGTATCGGCTAGCAGCGGATCTGAACCAAGTACATTGAACTCGTCACCATCGCTTACACCATCGCCGTCGGTGTCTGCAGAATTAGGATTAGTGCCTAGCGCAAACTCGTCGCCATTACTCAGGCCATCGCCATCAAGGTCAGTGGCCGCATCAGACGGATCAGTCGGGTCAAGCCCGTTATCTAGCTCCCAGCTATCGCGCATGCCATCACCATCTACATCGTTAGGCACAATTCGAAGATTATCGAGGAACCCATAGTCGGTACCCGAAGGGTTCTCCTGGGACTGAAAGCGGAACTCAATATCATGAACGCCCGCCGACAGAAACAACGGCCCTTGGCTTATCCAGCTAGCGCTGTTAAAACCCTGAATATTTGTCTGCTGAACTAAAACACCGTCGATATACACACCGTAACGTTCACGACTGCCCTGCCCCTGAATCCGTTGATCAAAGCTGAGCCAGGCATCATCGGTGTTTACCAGCAGACGTATACTACGGAATTCAAACGAACCATAGGCCGGCTTATCGATAAACGTGCTGCGCAACATCTGCACACCTTCACTCGCCGCGAGATCAGTAATCTCCCATTCGAGCGTCTCGCTGCCCAAGGTGTACCAGTTTGACGGCAGGCTGCTGCCTTCAAACGACTCTTCGTACAGCCCGATAATCGGCGGCGTTGAACCTGCATCATCCGGAGCCGACAACAGGCGGAACTCCTGAATATTGGTAAAGCCATCACCATCAAGATCAAGATCAAGATCAGCGGCATCAAGATAATCGAGGCCGACTGCTATTTCGTAAGCATCGTCCATGCCATCGCCGTCGGTGTCGGACGCTGCTGGCGAGCTACCATAGATGTTGACCTCATCGCCGTCGCTAATGCCGTCGCCATCGGTATCCGGGTTCGCCGGATCCGTAGCAAATCGATATTCATCGAGATTATTCAACCCATCAGTATCGCCATCAAGCGCAGCATCAGAAGGGTCCGCCGGGTTAAGACCATTTGCCAATTCCCAGTCGTCACGCATGAAGTCGAAATCAACGTCTAGGTTAGTCACGCGGAATTCATCAATACGGACACAACGGCAACCCGCGTTGCCACCGGCAACCTGGTCGTAAACAAGCTCGATGAGGTTATAGCCGGGCTGCAACCTGATGTCGCTACTCGGACGCCAATAGCGGGTATTGACACCCGTGAGAACTTGCTCGCCATTCACCCGCACCCGCAGGTAGTCGGCAAAGAAACCAAAGCCGCTGTCCGTCGAATCAGCATTCCAGTAGTAGCGGAAACTCAGGTTGGACTCATGAATAAACAATGGAATTCGAACAATAGCATCGCCCTCAGCCGCCGCTACCGGATCAGATTTGAGACTCCAGCTACCATCGCTTGAAGATACATTGTCAGGTGACCAACTACTTTCAGCACCAGGTGCTTGCACCCAACCAGCCGGCAGTAGCGCATCTTCAAAGGACTCAAAAATATCATCGGTATACGCTGGCAACGAGCCCGCGTCATTCGGGTCTGTGCCGAAGGCGACCTCACCTTCATTAGAGAGGCCGTCGCCATCAGCATCAAGCTTGGCATCGGCTGCAGAAGCAGGATCAAAACCCTGCTGGATCTCATAACCATCTGGCATGGTGTCATTATCGGAGTCGGTATCTAACGGATCAGTGCCATAGATGTTGATTTCATCGCCATCGGTTAAGCCGTCGAAGTCGCTGTCATTGTTATTGGGATCGGTACCCAAGTCCTGCTCAGCCTTATTGTTCAAACCATCACTATCGGCATCGAGCAGTGCATCAGACGGATCATTTGGATCAAAACCATTCTCGAGCTCCCAGAGATAGTCCATACCATCCGCATCGGCATCTACCGGACTAATCCGTAACAGATCGGTCCAGGCAAAGTTATCGGCATCTGTTGGCGTTGAATTCGTAAGCCGGGCTTTAAACTTAATCAAGGCAATACCGGAGGTACCCAGGTTTTGCTGCGTCACTAGCAGCGAGGGCGTAACCAGAACTTCGCCACCCGATGCAGAGCCATACGCGTAGACACAATTGTTGCCCGCTAAACACAAACGAACGTAATCGGTAGTTATTTCAGACTGAATACCAATTACCGCAGAAATATAGCTGGGCTCTATACGTACCTGCTTAATGGCATCGAGAAAACTAAACCCAGCGCCAAACTCAGATAAATCTTTAGTCGTCAGCGCATGGGCACCACTGGCAGCGGCCTTCTCTGTGACCTCCCACTCGAACTCGCCTGTGGTGTCTTGTGAGTACCAGGTTTGGTCAACGGGCACAACAGCTTCAAAGGATGTTAGGTAAGAACCACGTAATGTAGGAATTGAACCGATGTTATTGGGATTCGATTTGCCTCGATATTCAATAAGATTGCTGTAGCCATCACCATCAGGATCAAATGGGGCATCATTGGTTAAAGGATCGAGACCAAACGTCACCTCAAAGCCATCCGACATGAGATCATCGTCGGTATCAAAATCGAAGGGATCTGTGCCTGCCAGAAGTTCATCGGGTTTCGACAAGCCATCCCCATCGTCGTCAACAGAATACGGGTCGCCGCCATTTTGGTATTCTTCAAGATTGGTGAAGCCATCAGCATCGGGATCATCGAGGGCATCGGCAGGATCAGTAGGATCAAAGCCATTCTCGATCTCCCAACTATCAAGCATGCCGTCAAGATCAAGGTCAAGATTAGTGATTTCAATTTGATCAATTCGAACGCAGTTGCAGCCTTGTGAACTTAGGCTAGGTTCGGCATAAATCAAATCAATTTCATTAACACCATTGGGCAACCGAATAAGCGGCGATAAGACCCAACCACGTGGCTGCGCGGCATCAGTCTGCCATGCTATAACGCCGTTGACGCGCAGTGAAAACGCATGAATAAGGGCGGCATTCCAGAAAATTTTGAACTGCAGATCGGACTCGTGAGTTTCAAGTGTCAGCCGGGTAACGGCCTGCTCGCCAGCACTGACATTGTCCGAGATAATACTATAAGCGCCGTCTGCAACACTCGACGTATCAATCGACCAGCCACCTGCCGCAGCGGGTGCAGGGCTAACAAACTCGGGAGGCAAAACGCCGCCTTCAAACGAGGTTGTATAGTTATCCTGATAGGCAGCAAACGACGGTGTGCCGAATCCCATCAGTGCAGAAAATAAAAATGCCCCATGTACCTTTGCATTCATCGCTGTCGCCCCTCAGTTCAGCTCGCTTTGCAGACCGATAACCGGCTCGCAAGGCAGAATAGTGACTTCCAACATAGCGGCGTGAGGGCGCTAATGCAAACTGCAAAAGGCGTTTATGCAAAGGAATTCGACGCCCCCTATCGGGTTGCTGCGCTGCGAATCATTTAACCCTGGGTCAGCACCTGCCCGTGCTCGCGAGTGGCGTGGAATCCAACCGAATCCCACTTTTCCTGAGTCAGACTCAATTTATATTTACTGCTGGCCAAAAATACTGGATTACCATCGACATCCTCGGCCATCGACGCCAGTTCGCGACGCGAAAACTCGCGGCGGGTCGCTTCATCCGGAAAGCTGAGCCAACGTGCTGTGTGTATTTCAGCGGGTTCATACTTAGCCTCTACACCATACTCCGCGAGTAAGCGATGGGCGACGATTTCAAACTGCAGACGACCGACCGCGCCCAGCAACATACGACCCAGATCATTCGTAAAGACCTGCACAGCGCCCTCTTCACCGAGTTGCTGCAAACCCTTGGCGAGCTGTTTGGCTTTGAACGGGTCTTCGGGGCGCGCCACCACGAAAAGCTCTGGTGCAAAATACGGAATACCGGTAAAAGCCAGCGCTTCACCTTCAGACAGAGTGTCACCGATTTGCAGCTGGCCATGATTGTGAATACCGATGATATCCCCGGCGTAGGCCGCTTCACTAGCCACGCGTGTATTCGCCATAAAAGTGAGTGCATTACCGATGCGTAGTTCGCGATCTAGGCGCAAATGCCTGGTCTTTATACCGGGCTTGTACTCACCTGAACAGATCCGAAAGAAGGCAATGCGATCACGATGCTTAGGATCCATATTCGCTTGGATCTTAAACACGAAACCACTGAAGGGCTTCTCGGCAGGCGCTACTTCACGGCTTAGTGCAGCACGGGGTTGCGGCTTGGGCGCCCATTCGACGAGCGCGTTAAGCACTTCCTGTACACCAAAATTATTAATCCCTGAACCAAAAAATACGGGTGTCTGCATACCCGCCAGAAAAAGCTCTTCACTAAAGGGTTCACTGGCTTCGCGGATGAGCTCAACCTCCTCTCGAAAGGTCTCAATTTCATCGGGGTAGAGCTCGGCCAGCAGCGGGTTATCGATACCCGCAATTGTCTGCTGATTAGTACCCTGCTTCTCTTTGCCGGAAGTGAATTTTAATAACCGATCACGCTGCAAGTCGAAAACACCACGAAATGACTTACCCATGCCGATAGGCCAGGTCACCGGTGCACAATCGATATCCAGAGTCTCTTCCACTTCCTGAAGAATATCCAATGGGCCGCGAACCTCGCGATCAAACTTGTTCACAAAGGTAATAATGGGCGTATTGCGCAAGCGACACACTGCGAGCAATTTGATGGTTTGTGCTTCAACACCCTTGGCGGCATCAATGACCATAACCGCGGCATCAACGGCGGTCAGTACCCGGTAAGTATCTTCTGAAAAGTCTTCGTGGCCGGGCGTATCCAACAGATTGATAATTGTGTCGGCATACTCAAACTGCATAACCGAACTACTCACAGAGATGCCACGCTGCTTCTCAATTTCCAGCCAATCTGAAGTGGCATGCCGGGTGGTCCGGCGCGCCTTAACGGCACCGGCCTCCTGAATAGCACCGCCATATAACAGCAACTTCTCGGTCAACGTGGTCTTACCGGCATCCGGATGCGAAATGATCGCAAAGGTACGACGCTTCGCTACCTTATCGGCAAGTCGCTTTAAAACTTCGGGATGACTGCTGTTCTCAGACATAAAAATAGGCCGACGCTAACGCGGCAGCGGTCAAGACTCGGAAAGGGCGCATCATACATTGACTGACCCACAATGGGGTATGGAATAACGCTAGCAGCCGCTACTCGTCGGCACTTTGGGCCGCCAGTGCCTCAAAATCGCCCGCATAGTTAGTAAAGCGCTTCTGTGCCCTCGCGCGCTGCTTCGGACTCAGGTCATTTAAGAGGCCGGTCGTTAAGCGAAAGGCAGCGTCCAGGTTGTCATCAACGGTCTTCTGAAACTCGGGTTCATCAAAACGACGGGGATAAACGTATAGCTCGGTCAATCGCTGACGGTATTCAGCCTCCGGTGGCTGCTCGACTATCAACTCAATGAAGGCCGCCTGCCAGCGCCGCCGGTTTGCCACCCAGTCTGTCGTGGCATCTTTCATCTCAGCTAACGAATCACCCACGTACTGTTTCTGCTCGGAAGTTAGCTTACCCAGCAACCGCTCGGCACCCTTAATGGTGTTTTTTTCCCGATTGGCTTTGCGCTCTTCTTCGGTAGCGCCGGAGTACTCTTTGAATAACCGCTCGTTGTTTTCTTCCATACGAATGATCATCTGCGCTACCTGATCATCGTTAAGCGTGCTCAGGAAGCGCTGCGCATCAGGCACGATATGCAACATAGAGACGTCCCAAAAATCGAGCACCTGAGCGTAAGCCAACCGCACCTCAGCCCCGGTTACCGGCTCATCAATCGTCACTGCTAAGAAGCGCAAATACGCCGCATATCGGGGCAGCTGGGTCTGACGGTGCCAGACAAGGTTGCGATCCACCACTACGCGAAGCTCGTCTTTTTGTTCACTATCGAGATCAAAGTGGCGGGCGAGATAGAACGTCAGAAGCCAATCCAACTGATTGTAAGCGGTGCGCGTTGCGCTGCATCCGGTTAGTCCTGACACCAGAAGCAACACGCATAAAAGCGTCGCAGGCAAGCGGCGCGTTGCCGGAGAGTGCCGGACTACTGGAACAACACCACCATCTGTCATATTAGTCCTCAGTCAAACGGGTGCTTCAGAATAATCGTCTCATCACGATCGGGGCCCGTTGAAATAATATCAATAGGTACCAGTAACAGCTCTTCGATACGCCGGAGATAGGCGCGTGCCGCCTCCGGAATAACATCTATATCGGTAATACCGGCGGTGCTGTCGCTCCAGCCCGGCATAACTTCATAGACAGCTTCGCAATCAGCATACTGTTCAACGCGCATGGGAGGAACCTTGAAGACGTCATCGCCCAGTTTGTAACCAACACAGATTTTTACTTCGTCAAGACCATCCAACACATCAAGCTTGGTAATACACAAACTGGTAATACCATTGTTAATCATCGTACGCCGCGCGGAGACCGCATCGAACCACCCGCAGCGACGGGGACGACCTGTAGTTGAGCCAAATTCCTTGCCAACATCCGCCAATCTTGCACCTACATCATCAAACAGCTCGGTAGGGAAAGGACCGCTACCAACACGGGTAGCATAGGCCTTCACAATACCGATAACGCCATCAAAACGGTTGGGGCCGAGACCAGAACCCGTCGCCGCATAACCCGCAGTGGTGTTCGAAGAAGTCACAAATGGATACGTGCCATGGTCAATATCGAGCAAGGTGCCCTGAGCCCCCTCAAACAACAGACTTTTACCCTGATTCATCAGATCATCCAGCAAACCCGCAGTATCTGAGATCAGCGGCGCAATACGCTCTACCATGCCCATCCACTCGTTCAGCACCTCGTCATAATCAACGACCGGTTGCTTATAGAATTCTTTCAGCATGAAATTATGCAGCGTCATGGTGGTTTTTAGCTGTTCGGCAAAACGCTGCGCATCGAGCAGATCAGAAACACGCAACGCCCGGCGTGCAACTTTGTCTTCATAGGCTGGCCCGATACCGCGGCCGGTGGTTCCAATAGGGTCCTTACCACGCGCGATCTCACGCGCCTGATCCAAAGCAATATGAGTCGGCAAAATAAGCGGGCAAGCACCGCTGAGACGTAACCTATCCGTGACATCTACGCCATTCGCCTCAAGCCCATCAATCTCCTTGAGAAGTGAGGGCAGATGCACAACGACGCCATTACCAATAACACAGTCAACACCTTTGCGAAGAATGCCGGAGGGCACCAAATGCAGAACTGTCTTCTTGCCATCAACGATCAGGGTATGACCGGCATTGTGGCCACCCTGGAAGCGGACCACAGCACCCACTTTCTCAGTCAGCAAGTCAACAACTTTACCCTTGCCCTCATCGCCCCACTGGGCCCCCACAATAACTATGTTTCTTCCCATGATAACGGGCTCTATCTACCAATATAAAACACGGCGCTATGCACCACAAAGACTCTACCCACGCAGCGCCAGCAGAATAAACATTCCAACCAGCACCACCGCGGCACCAAAAATACGTAACTGACTATCCGTCAACTGAGCCATTACAAACAAGCTTCTGCGCCAACTTTTAGGACTGGCGAAAGGCAACAGCCCCTCAATCACCAGATACAACGCGAAGGCTGCTAGAAAGTCACTCCAAATCATTAGGTAAAACTCTGGTCGGCGCAAGCCTGCACCGACCAGAATCTGATTATTTAACCTTGGAGCTCTTGAGATAGCGCAAGAACTCGCTATCCGGACCGATCACCAGAAGGTCGCCCTCGTTACCTAACGAACGACGATAGGCGGCGATACTGCGATAGAACGCATAAAACTCAGGGTTTTTCGAGTAGGCAGCCGCATAAATCTCGGCAGCTGCAGCATCACCTTCACCGCGGAGCATCTCGGCATCACGATACGCTTCAGCCAACATGACCGTGCGCTGACGTTCGGCGTCTGCGCGAATCTGCACGGCAGCCTCGGAACCTTCAGCACGTAACTCCGAAGCAACACGGGCACGTTCCTGACGCATTCTGCTAAACACAGAGTCACTCACGTCCTCGGAGAATTCGATACGCTTCACGCGTACATCGACCACTTCAATACCAAGCGTCTTCGCGTTCTTTTTAACGTCATTAAGCATGTCCGACATTAACTCGCGACGCTCAGCTGTAACCACTTCGGGCACTGTGCGCTTGGCAAACTCGGCACGGATACCGTCTTTCACCTGCTCAAGCAGTCGCTGGGCAGCAACGAGTTCGTCACCATCGGTTGCGTTGTAGTAATCGTCGATATCGACAATCCGCCACTTAACAAAGAAATCCACATACAGGTTTTTCTTCTCAAAAGTCAGGAAGAGCTCCTGCGGATTGATCAATGTCAAAATCCGACTTGGATACTTTCGAACATTATTCACAAACGGTAACTTGAAATGCAGACCTGCTGAGTGGTCAGATTTCACAATCTCACCGAAACGGAATTTAACGGCCAGCTCACGCTCATCGACGGTGTACACGCTCTGCGACAAAATGACCAAAATTATGAGGGCGCTCAAAACAAATGAAGGTTTAAAAATATTCATTAGCGTTCCCCTCGGCTGCGTGAATCCTGGGTACTTCGGGATGTCCCTGAGTTCACGGGCACACTGCCACCACCACCTGAATCAGCGCGGCCACTGTCAGCCTGACCACTTTCACTATTTTGCTTCATTAGCTGATCAACCGGCAAATACAGTAAGTTACCGCTGCCCTCAGCGTCCAACAGAACCTTATTCGAGTTGCTATACACGGACTCAATGCTCTCGATGTACAAGCGATCACGCGTAACCCGCGGGGCCTTTTCATACTCGCCCAGAAGTTGGGTAAAGCGCGATGTCTCACCCTGCGCATCCGCAATAACCCGTTCTTTGTAACCGTCTGCATCAAGCAAACGACGAGCGGCCTCACCACGCGCCTTCGGCAAAATGTCATTAGCGTAAGACTGTGCTTCAAATGACAGTCGCTCTCTGTCCTCACGCGCCTTAATAGCATCCTGCACGGCGGCCTCAACCTGAACCGGGAAGTTAACATCCTGCAGGTTAACGGTTGTTACCACAAGGCCAGCTCCGTACTCATCCAACGCCGTCTGAATAACGTTCTTTGTTTCCGCAGCAATCTGGGCACGTCCTTCAAGCAAGACGAAATCCATTTTGTACTGACCAATGACTTCGCGGATGGCACTTTCACTGGCATCGCTCAGGGTAGCATCAGCATCTCGGACGTTAAATAAGTAAGCCGCAGGGTCGGATTTCAGATACTGCACAACCAGATCAACTTCGACGATATTCTCATCGGCTGTCAGCATGCGGGTTTGTTGATTGTAGTTGTTGATACCCGCCACGTTGACCTTGAGCACCTCCTCAATGGGCCATGGAATGTGCCAGCTCAAACCGGGCTGAGTAGTCGCCGCATAGGCGCCAAAACGCAGCACAACGCCGCGTTCAGCATTATCGACGGTGTATAGGCCAGTGAATGCCCAGCCAGCTACCAGAATAACCAGCAGCAGAGCAACCAAAGGGCCACCCGGGCCATTGATAGCGGTGCCATCACTACCTGGGCCTTTATTGCCGCCGCCGAAGACACCATTGATGCGCTTCTGCCATTCACGAACGATCTTATCGAGATCCGGCGGACCATCATTGCCGCGACCATTATCCCAGGGATTCTTACCGTTACCCGATTCATTCCAGGCCATTATGTATATGTCCGTAGTTATGTTCGTTCAGAGTTTTGCCTGACAAACAACCCGTTCAAAGGTCGCCCGTCGACGCGATTGGTTGGTGCTTACCCAGCCTGCAAAGACCTAGGCGTTGATCATTAGTTGTTCTTGCTGCCGGAGCCTGTCGTAACGATGTTTATCCATCTCAAGGTCCAACTCCCAGCCCCCGTCTTCCTGAGTGCGCTCGGCCAACACACGTGCTTGCTGATACAACAGAGCACGCAAGCGGGCTTGGGTTACATCAAGCTGTACAGTGCCTCTGACACGATCCTGGTGCAAAAATTCCGCGATAGCGCTCAACAGCATCTCTGTGCCATCACCGGTGTGCGCCGACAGCCAGATTCTGCTTACTGCTCCGCTCTCAGAACGATCAACCCGCGGCTGAATACCAAGTATATCAGCCTTATTGTAAATCTGAATCATTGGCACTTCGTTGGCACCAATCTGCTCAAGCACCACCGCGACCTGCTCGATACGGACATTGTGCTCAGGGTCCGCACAATCAATGACATGCAAGAGAAGATCAGCGTCACTGGTCTCCTCCAGCGTGGACTGAAACGCCGCAATAAGCTCATGCGGCAAGTCGCGGACAAATCCGACCGTATCAACAAGAATGGCCTCATCGCCGCCCGGCAAAGCAATATTCCGTAACGTGGGATCGAGTGTCGCAAATAGCTTGTCGGCAGCGACAACATTCGCACCACTCAAAAAGTTAAACAAGGTGGACTTACCCGCATTGGTATAGCCCATGAGCGAGACGGTCGGGATTTCCTGCTTCCTGCGATGCTGACGCCCCTGCTGCCGGCGGCTGTCGACTCGCTCCAACCGTTTTTGCAAGCGTTTAATACTGTGGCCAACAAGGCGGCGGTCAGTTTCAAGCTGTGTTTCGCCCGGACCACGCAGGCCAATACCACCCTTCTGACGCTCAAGGTGAGTCCAGCCACGCACGAGGCGAGTCGACAGATGCCGCAACTGTGCCAGTTCAACCTGCAACTTACCCTCATGAGTGCGGGCACGCTGCGCAAAGATATCCAGAATAAGTCCGGTGCGGTCGATCACCCGAATATTGAGTTCTTTCTCGAGGTTAATTTCCTGGCGCGGCGTGAGCACATGGTCAATTAACACCACATCGATGCACTCAGCCACAACGTAGGCCTTAAGCTCATCAACCTTACCCGTACCAATCAGAAATCTTGGCGTGGGCGTATCGCGTCTGGCATGCATTTCACCGACCACTTCAACACCGGCAGATACCGCCAGGGAATAAAACTCCTGCTGATCATCAGCACTGCGTGCCTGACCTAAACTGAAATGCAGCAACGCCGCACGGTTCCCATACTCGGGTCGTTCAAACAACAATGAACTCCTGCCCGAAGCTAGCGGGCCGGCAGCCAAACTGCGCTAAAGAAAAAATAACCATCGGCGTAACAAGACACGCCCGGGCTGACTGAACCTTAGGTTTCGTCTTCGTCACCGTAAGGGATAGTGATTGCGCGTGACGGCACCACAGTTGAAATGGCATGTTTATACACCATCTGATTCACGCCATTGTTCAGCAACACCACGAACTGATCAAACGAGTCGACAGTGCCCTGCAACTTGATGCCATTGACCAGAAAGATTGACACCGGAACCTTTTCTTTACGCAGTGCATTAAGAAACGGATCTTGCAGTGAATGTCCTTTTGACATCGTCAACTCCTGAGGTCTTGTGTCTGCCGGTACTAGAAGCCGGCATTATTGTTATATGAATCGTTACACCGATCATTATGGTTTTACACGGTTATGACCATGCTTTGCCCGCATTCTAGCCAGTAATTATAAGAGTTGCACTATTCTTAACCGATTCTTTGGACTCTTGGAGTGCCCTGCGGAACACGCAAGCGATCAGCTTAGAGTGTGAGCAATGACCGCAGAACTGCCCGTACCTGCAATGAACAGTCTGTAGCATCACTATCAACAACGTGAACATCCGGCATGCTGCGCATCCAGGTCATCTGGCGTTTGGCGAGCCTGCGGGTCGCCACCACCGCATCCTCAACAGCCTGGTCAAGACTGCACTCACCCGTCAGATAGCCAGCGATCTGCCGGTAACCGACGGCCCGCATCGCCGGCACGCTTGCCGACATTGCCGGCAGTGCCAGCAATCCTTCAACCTCCGCAACAAAGCCTGTATGAAGCATCGCAGTGAAACGCTGCTTAATGCGCTGATGCAGTAACGCCCGGTCAGGGGGCATGAGCCCTATATTTAAATAGCGAGCCTGCACCGCCGGCTGCGTTGCCTGTTGCAAATACGATAGTGGCTGACCGGAAATAATGATTACTTCGAGCGCGCGCTGAATACGCTGGGCATCCATAGGTTTAATCCGCGCTGCTGCTGCCGGATCCAATTGTTGCAATTCAAGATGCAAAAAGGGCCAGCCGTGCTCTGCAGCACGGGCATTAATCTGAGCGCGCAGATGCTCATCGGCAACCGGCAACTTCGCCAAGCCCTTTTGCAGCGCATTGAAATACATCATTGTGCCGCCCGTTAACAACGGGATCTGGCCAGCAGCAGCAATGTCGGTCAGCGCTACGGCGACATCGCTACAAAATTCACCGGCGCTATAACTTTCCCAAGGTTCACGGATATCAACCAGCCGGTGCGGTGCACGGGCGAGCGCTGCCGCATCAGGCTTTGCGGTGCCAATATCCATACCACGATAGACCATCATAGAATCGACGCTAACAATATCGCAGGGAAGTTCGTCCAACAGATCAATCGCCACAGCCGTCTTACCGGCCGCGGTCGGACCAAACAGACAGATCACCAAAGGCACATCGGCAACTGACTCAGCCACGCTTAACGACCACGAGAAAACAGCCGGTCAAGCTCCTTCATGCTCAATGCGCTCCAGGTGGGACGACCATGATTGCACTGGTCTGCGCGCTCGGTAACCTCCATCTCACGCAGCAAAGCGTTCATCTCTGCTAGCGTGAGTTGCCGATTGGCACGAACAGATGCGTGACAGGCCATTGTCGAAAGCAACTCATCCTGATGCGCTTGCAGGCGCTCACTGCTGCCGGTCTCCGCAATATCACTCACCATGTCGCGCAGCAGTGCTTCCGCGTGCCTGTCACCCAGGAGCACAGGCACCTGCCGCAATATGACGGTATCAGGACCCGTGCGATCAAGCTCCAAACCGAGCCCGGCAAAAAAGTCCTGATGCGCTTCAATAAGATCGGCTTCGACCTCGGCGATGTTAATGCTCACGGGTATAAGTAACGGCTGACTTTGCACACCTCCCGCAGCCACAGCATTCTTTAGCTTTTCGTAAGTCACGCGCTCATGCGCTGCATGCGCATCGACAATCACTAAGCCATCCTGATTCTCAGCAAGAATGTACACACCGTGCAAATGCGCAATGGCAAAACCCAACGGCGGCACTTCACCTTCAATACCATCCGCGATTGTTGAGCCCTCTGCGGAGCCTCCAGCGAGTTGCGAATAGTACGCCAGATCTGCGGCACGGCTGCTGTTTGAGTAATGACCGCTTCGGTCTTGCACACGGGCCGCCGAAAAACCGATCGATTGCTGTTGCCGGTACTCGGGCAACAAACCTGCAGCGGTGGCTGGTGCCGTCGCGGCCAGACCTTCTGTACCGGCGCCCGGCCGGGTCTCTGCCAATGCTGCTTCAATGGTTCTGCGCACAAAGTCATGCACCGGCCGACTATCCCGGAACCTGACTTCATGTTTGGCCGGATGCGCATTCACATCGACTGTTTTTGGGTCGATCTCAAGAAACAGCACACAGGCGGGAAATCGCCCATGAAACAAGACGTCACGATAGGCATGCTTCACGGCATGCGTGACGGTCTTATCGCGGACGGCGCGACCATTGAGGTAGATATGCTGCATGTCCGGTTGACTGCGCGAGAATGTCGGCCGTGCCAACCAGCCCCGCAAACGCATATCACCCGCTGCATGTTCTACATACAGTGCGTGCTCAACAAACTCCGGGCCACAAATTCGCGCAACACGTTGCTCCTGCGAACTGCGATCACGAGCGGCTGGCAAATCAAACAAAGGCCTGCCGTTATGTGAGAGCCGAAATGCCACCTGAAAGCGACTCAGCACAATCCGCCGGACCAACTTGTCCAGATGACTGAACTCAGTCTTCTCTGTCCGCAGGAATCGACGTCGCGCGGGTGTGTTGTAAAACAAATCGCGGACTTCAATGGTCGTACCGGTAGGATGTGGCGCCGGTTCAGGCAACGCCACTTCACTGCCGCTTACCGCGACGCTATAACCTGCAGCACTGTCGGCGGTTGCGCTCGTGAGTCGCATGCGTGACACCGATGCGATACTCGGCAATGCTTCGCCGCGAAAGCCCAGAGAGGCCACCTGCTCCAGATCCTCAAGGCTCGCGATCTTACTCGTAGCATGGCGGGACAACGCCAGCGCTACTTCGTCTGCAGGAATGCCGCAACCGTTATCGCGGATCCGGATGAGTTTGCTACCGCCTTGCTCAATATCAATCTCAATACGGGTTGCACCAGCATCGAGACTATTCTCCAGCAATTCTTTAACAACAGATGCCGGACGCTCGACCACTTCGCCGGCAGCGATCTGGTTAATAAGGTGTGAGGGGAGTTGACGAATAGGCATGGTGCCATTTTTTCAGAACGGCGACCAAAAGTCAGGTGGCAAAACAGGTTTATGCGAAAAGAGTTGGGTAATACGAAATCAGGTGCGCTGCCGCGAAGGAATCTGAATAATCTGGCCTATCTTGATACGGTCACCACGTAAGTCATTGGCATTGCGAATGTTATTGAGCGAAACATTGTGCCGATTCGCTATTTCACTGAGCGTATCCCCGCGCTGAACAACGTATTTAGCATCATTGGCATATTCACGACTCAACCTGGCCACTTTGGAACCCACTGGCGGGTTCTTGTAAAAATAGTCCTTCACACCAGCAAAAATAGCCCGCGCCATTTTTTCCTGATGTGTGCGGCTACCGAGGTTTTTCTCATCCGTCGGGTTAGAAATATAGGCCGTCTCAACAAGAATCGATGGAATATCCGGCGACTTAAGCACCAGAAAAGGTGCCTCTTGAACACTGTTCTTGCGAACCTTGCCAACGCTACCCAATTTCTGAATAACTTCAGAGCCGACATCGAAACTTGCACCAATAGCCGCATTTTGCGAAAGGTCCAGCAAGACGGAGGCGAGCGTTGCATTCTTATCGCTCAAACTGACATTGCCGATAAGGTCGGCGGCATTCTCGCGATCTGCTAAGTGGCGAGCGTGTTCATCAGTGGCTCCGCGCTCTGAAATCACATACACCGTAGCCCCACGAACCCGACTGTCTTTGAAGGAATCGGCATGAATTGATAGAAACAGATCTGCATTGTATTTATGGGCTTTCCCAATGCGGCCACGGAGACTAATGAACTGGTCGCCGTCACGAATAAGCACCGCACGCATACCGGGTTCTTCATTCACCATCCGCGCCATGTGCTTGGCAATGGCTAGCACGACATCTTTCTCGAGCAAACCATTTTTACCGCGCGCACCCGGATCCTTACCGCCATGACCCGCATCGATCGCAACAATCAGATCGCGCTCTTGACCAATGATCGGTGCAACACTTTTAATCACGCGCACAGATTTCTGCTTAACGGAGGTGCCTGTGGGCATAAGATCAACAACTAGACGATAGTCTTGTTTGTCGGAAGGCTGAAGAATGAAGTGCGTTACTGTAACGATCGAACTTACTTCAAGCACTAAACGGGTCTTGCCGTCGTTGCGATTGGAACCACGCACTTTGGTTATGGGGCCCACACCGCTAGGAAAGCGACGTGCCTTAGAGGTCAGCTTGCTATCCATAACATCAATAACAACCCGATCCGGGTTGTACAGCGGAAAGACCACGTACTGAGTGTCCTTATCCAGATCAAGAACCACGCGCGTCGACGCACCATTCTGAGCAACACGCACATCGTTGACCCGCACCTCTGCCAACACACTAAAGGTAACCAGCAAACCCGCGAGCAAGGCAAAACTGCCCAGCAGTTTTTTAAACCCGCTTCTGAAATAGCCTGCAATGTGAGATGTGCGGTTCATAGCATGCGAATCCGTGGAAAGACCATAGAGAGAATGAGTATACGACTTTTACAATAACTTGAAATAGCTTTCTCTATATATATTAACAATATAGAAGTATTAACTACTTTCTACTCGATAGCATAAGGCGGGGTATAACAAACAATTTATTGAAAAATATAGAGAAAACTTAACAAGAGTTGCTCAGGAATATGTCACATACGCTGGCGATGACGCGATAAACTACAGCTCGGACAGTAGCTTAGCCGCTCGCACTGACAGTGCTTCGAGTTGCAGTTCGCGCCCCTGCCCCGCTAACGAAAGGCACAATCTGAGGTCGGGCTCACCCAGCTCTGCCGCCGCACGCTCAGGCCACTCGATAAGCAATACAGACTGCTCCGGCAAATCCTCCAGCCCAAGAAATTCGAGCTCGGCACCATCCTGCAACCGATACAAATCCATGTGATAAACCGGCAACGGATCAAGTTCGTAAGGCTCGATTAACGTGTATGTCGGACTCGGCACACGGCCTTGATGACCCAAGCCCCGCAGAAAGCCGCGACTAAATGTTGTCTTGCCGGCACCGAGATCACCTTGCAAAAAAATCATCAGCCGGCCATCTGAGTAACCCTTTACCGCGCCAGCAAGGCGCTCGCCAAAATGCTCAGTCGCTGCCGCATCGGCCAGTAACATCGCAAAAGAAACCGGTAGCATCGCCGCTTCGGGTGGCACAGAATCAGTCATGGGTTAACCAACTTACGAATATGCGGAAGCAAGTCTGTCGCTATTGAGCCACGCTGACCATCGGCTGCTGCAAGATCGCCGGCACAAGCATGAATATAAGCGCCGACAACCGCCGGCATTTGTAAGCCAGAGCTCTGTGCAAGCAAACCCGCAATAACTCCAGTCAGCACATCACCCATGCCTGCAGTCGCCATGCCAGGATTACCAGCCTTCACGACAAACGGTAGCGACTGCTCACCCGCCACCAGGGTTCCATGGCCTTTCAGTACAACCGCACCACCGTAGCGAGACTGCAATTCCAGAACGGCGTTGAGCCGGTCGGCCTGCACTTCCCCTGTCGACACACCCAACAAACGCGCTGCTTCGCCGGGATGCGGCGTTAACACCCAGTCATTGCGACGCTGCGGCTGCTCTGCCAGTAGGTTAAGTGCATCCGCATCTAATACTTTGCGGACAGAGGACCGCAACACTCGACCAAAACATTGCTGTGCCCATTCATCGCGGCCGAGACCAGGGCCTAACGCGATCACACTAGCCCGCGAAATTAATCCATCAAGCTCGGCTGAATTCTCAACACCGCGCACCATCAACTCGGGCCGACCGCTTAGTACAGCAGTAGTATTTGCCTGACGGGTTGCTACCGAAACCAATCCGGCACCTGAGCGCAAAGCAGCCTCAGCCGCCATACTGACAGCGCCGCCCATACCAAGATTGCCGCCAACCGCCAGCACATGCCCAAACTTACCTTTATGGGCACTGGCCTCACGCAATGGCAACAGCGCCTTCACATCACCGGGACCACAAAGCTGCAGGGCTGGCAACAAATCGATAGACAGTTCGCGTACAATACCGAGATCTGCAAACCGCAGCTCGCCGACATGATTTAGACCATCACTCAGGAATAAACCCAGCTTTAGTCCGACAAAGCTGACGGTAATATCAGCCCGCACGGCAACACCCATGATTTCGCCGGTAAGGCCGTTAATACCGCTTGGAATATCCACCGCCAAGACGGGCTTGCCGGCAAGATTGATTCCATTTACAGCCTCAAAATATAAGCCTTCAAGATCGCGATCGAGCCCCGTGCCCAACAGCGCATCAACAATAAGATCGCCCGCCGGACAAGTCACCGGGTCATAGGCCTTAGCCGCGCCACCGGCGGCACGAAAATCCTCGAAAGCTGCGCGCGCATCACCTTTGAGCCCTAACGGATCTGCCACAGCCACCACCGTCACCTCGCACCCCGCCGCGCGCGCCAAGCGGGCTATAACATAGCCATCGCCGGCATTGTTGCCTGCGCCGCACAAAACCAACCAGTGTCGGGCCTGAGTAAAACGGGCCAGACCCGCCTCAAATGCAGCCTGACCCGCACGACACATGAGCTCGTAACCGGAAATACCGTGCTGCTCAATGGCACGGCGCTCCAGCTCACGAACCTGAGCGGGCGTATAGACAGAATGTGACAATGGAATCATAAGGCTGATTATACTGTGCCATAGGCCGAGATGAGCAAGCAGCAAAATGCAAACCGACAGATCAGATAGCAAAGCAATGATGATGCTCGCCGAAAAAATTCGCGGCTGGGCCAAAGAGCTCGGGTTTCAGGAAGCCGCATTTGTCCGCCCCAAACTGGAGACTGCCGAAGCACATCTGCAGCAATGGTTGGCGGATGGCCGGAATGGCGACATGGACTATATGGCACGTCATGGCAAAAAACGTACCCGGCCCGCAGAGCTTGTTCCCGGCACAGCAACCATCATTAGCGTACGTATGAACTATCTGCCGAGCGAAGACCAGGATCCCACGACTCTGCTCGATCACCCCAGCAAGGCCTATATATCAAGATATGCGCTCGGCCGTGATTACCACAAAGTCTTGCGGCGACGCCTGCAACAACTAGCAGATAAAATCTCGACCGAAGTGGGCGAATTTGGCTATCGCGCCTTTGTCGATAGCGCGCCTGTTTTAGAAAAAGCGCTCGCCGAGAACGCTGGCCTTGGCTGGATTGGCAAACACACCAATCTCATCGACAAGAACACCGGTTCATGGTTTTTTCTTGGTGAACTGTTCACAGATCTGCCGCTACCGGTGAGCACTGCAGCGGCCGTCAATCACTGCGGAAGTTGCAGCACCTGTATTGATGTCTGCCCGACCGCCGCTATAACCGGGCCTTATCAGCTTGATGCACGCCGCTGTATTTCCTACCTCACTATTGAAATGCGCGACAGCATTCCGGAAGAATTTCGCAAAGCCATCGGCAACCGTATTTACGGTTGCGATGACTGCCAGTTATTTTGCCCATGGAATAAATTTGCTAAGCCCAGCGAGCAAACCGACTTTGCGCCGCGCCACGGCCTCGATGATGTTGAACTGAGCGAACTGTTTGGCTGGAGCGAAAATGAGTGGCTGGAAAAAATGGCGGGTAGCGCCATACGCCGTATCGGGTATGCCACCTGGCTAAGGAATATTGCAGTGGCTTTAGGAAATGCAGAAACCTGCCCTGCTGTTATCGGTGCACTCAAGAGCCGCCGCGAGGATGAATCAATGATAGTGCGGGAGCATGTCACCTGGGCACTGTCACAACACAGCAGTCAGACTTAGTTATCGAACTGCAGGTTATCGATAAGCCTGGCTTTACCCAACACTGCCGCCGCCAAAACAATCAGCTTGCCAGCTACTTTATCCGGCACGGACAAATCAGCTGAGCGTCGCAGTGAGAAATAATGAGGCACAAAGCCCGCGGCCTCAAGTTTACCCATGGCTTCGGACTCAATACTTGCAGCACTCGCTGTACCGGCAATAAATTTATCGCGCGCATCGCACAAGGTGGCATAAAACAAAGGGGCGGTAAGCATTTCAGCATCGGTCAAATACTGATTGCGCGAACTCATTGCTAAACCTGCCTCATCGCGCTCTGTCCCACCTGCAAGAATACGAGTGTGGATATGCAGCTCTTCTACCATGCGCCGAAGAATAACCAGCTGCTGATAATCTTTTTCGCCAAATACCGCTACATTGGGTGAAACAATATTTAACAGGCGCACGACCACTGAGGTCACACCATCAAAATGACCAGGGCGCTTTTCGCCGCACAATGTCTCGGACAATATCGGTACAGAAACGCTGGTCGGGCTCTCAATACCCAAGGGGTAGATATCTTCAACGGTAGGGTTGTACAAAATGTCCACCCCGGCACGACTTAGCAGCCTAGAGTCTTTCTCAAGTGTCCGCGGGTATGAGCCAAAATCATCATCCGCACTAAACTGAGTAGGATTTACAAACACCGATACAACGACATGCTCTGCCTGAGCTGCAGCTAACTTGACCAGACTCATATGACCTTTGTGCAAATTACCCATGGTAGGCACCAGCGCAACAGTCTCGCCAACCTGATGCCACTCCACCAATTGCTCTCGCAGGGTTTTCGTATCGGAAATCGTCAACATTTGGATTCAGGATGAGTTAGGAGAAATAGATGCCGGACGGCGTTTTAACTAAGACCGTTTAAGCGCGGCCGTTAATGATAAATAGAATCTCACAGCAGCGCCATATCAGGAAAAACAGTGTTCGGCTCGAGGATAGCTGCGATCTTTAACAGCGTCGACATAACGTATGCACCCTTCCAGCAATGACCCCGTACTATCTTCCATAAAATTTTTCACGAAGCGCGGCAGGCGACCCTCAGTAATGCCCAGAGCATCATAGAGCACCAAAATTTGCCCGTCGACGTCAGGGCCTGCACCAATCCCGATAACCGGCACATCGACCTTATTGGCCACGGCCTTACCCACTTCGTTCGGAACACATTCAAGCAGCACAATATCAGCACCGGCATCCTGCAATCCACAGGCATCATTAACCATCTGCTGCGCCTGAGCAACATCCCGACCCTGAACTTTAAAGCCGCCAATCTTGTGCACCGACTGCGGCTTCAAGCCAATGTGAGCGCAAACCGGAATATCATGTCGGGTAAGATGTTTTACGATTTCTATCTGACTAGAACCGCCCTCAAGCTTAACCATCATCGCCCCGCCCTCTTGCATAAGACGCACCGCACTCTCAAGCGCCTGCTCCGGCGTGGTGTAACTCATGAATGGCATGTCGACCATGAGAAATGCCCGGCGTAATCCGCGACGCACCATCTTAGAGTGATAGATAATGTCATCCACTGTCACAGGTATGGTCGTATCATGCCCCTGCACGACCATGCCTAAAGAGTCACCGACCAAGACAATATCGGCACCCGATTTATCGACCAATGATGCAAAGCTCGCGTCGTAAGCGGTAAGGCAGGCAATAGGCGTTCTCTCCGCCTTCATTTTGCGCAGAGTTGAGATGTTCACGGGTGGCGTGTCCATGCCACGCTGTTCTAACTGGGTATACATGCGTATAGATTACCTGATTCGCCCGCTATTCATAGTGGTAGCAAGGCTGGTTTAACCAAAACCACTGGCCAACGGATTAAAAAACTGACGTCCGCTGCGGGCGGAGTCGATTTCTATGGCCAACATCTCAAAATGAGCATCGTTGTTGACCGGGTCAATTTCCGCGGCATTAACAATAAGCAGAGGGGATGAGTCGTAGTCATGAAAGAAACGCGCATAGGCATCTGTTAGACGCTCAAGATAACGACGGCGAATTTGCTGCTCGTAATTGATACCACGGCGGCCAATCCTGAAAATAAGGGTATCCACCGGCGCTTGCAGATAGACTACTAGGTCTGGGGTCGGCGGCTCAAATTCTAGTGCTGCACGAACCTGATCATAGAGCTTGAGTTCGTTCTGATCGAGAGTGATCTCGGCGAACAGACGATCCTTCTCCATTAAAAAATCGGCAACACGGGTTTCGCCAAAAAGATCCGCCTGACGAAACTTCTCAAGCTGGTTGACCCGCTGAAACAGAAAGAACAACTGCGTCTGCAACGCCGCTTTACGGGCGTCTTCGTAAAATCCTGATAAGAACGGATTGGCATCCGCCTCCTCTAACAGCAACTCGCTGTCATAGCGGTCAGCAAGGCGCTTGGCCAGGCTGGTTTTTCCAACCCCTATCGGGCCTTCAATGGCAATGTAGCGCGGCTCAGACATAGCAGCTTAATTCTTATAATTTTGAGGTAAGTTATTATTTTTATAATCGCTCAAAGAGCATCGCTATAACGCGACGAAGCTCTCTCAATCGACTCCCAATACAGGCAGCAACCATAACAAATGGATGCCCGCCAAGGTATTCTTTATTGCTCCGCCAGCAAGCGCTGCAAACCCTCTGAATCTAATGACCGGGCCAAATGCCTCAGCGTGCCGGCGCGGGGGATATAAAGGTCAGGCGCAATTTCGAACAACGGCATTACCACAAAATTGCGCTCTGCAATTCCAGGGTGCGGAACTTTCAGCTGTGGCTCGTTAATCTGCTGATCTGCGTAGACCAACAGGTCCAGATCCAAAATACGGGGCCCCCAATGCACTGCATTTTGCCGGTTGCGTCCCGCCTCATGCTCTATTCGCAGCAACTCAACCAACAAATCCTGAGGCGTAAGCCCGGTATCTATTGCCGCTGCTGCATTGACGTAGTCGGGTTGATCCTGAGGCCCCATAGGCGAACTGCGGTAAAGCGCGGAGGTGCTCAACAACCCTGTACTCCGAATTTTGGCCAGTTCGACCAATGCAGCACGAATCTGCCCGACAGGATTATCAAGATTACTGCCAAGACCGATATAAGCGAGTGGCATGGTGTGTCAGGTGCTGCTGCGCCGGCGACGCGTTCGACGACGGCCCTTAGAACCCTCTGGTTTATCGGCTGCAAACGCGCGAATGCGCTCACCTTCAGGCTGCGTTTGAACCTCAGTCCACCATGCCGTATTTTCTGCATCGACCTCACCAAGGATCTCGCGCAACAATAAAAGATCGTAAGCGGCACGAAACCTCGGATGACCCAATAGACTCATTGCTCGCTTGCCTTTAGTGCGCTTGAACTTAGGTTGTAGCTGCAACATTTCCCGCATCGGATACGAAAAACGCTTTGGCATAAACACCCGCTCATTTTGTCGCTGCACCAGATTATCTGTCGCTATACCGACGGCCTGCAGTTCAGTACAACCTTCCTCTTCCTGGAGACGCTGAGAATCATGCAACACAGGACCCCACATAAACACGCCTACCAAAAACATGGGTGTCACAGGACGGCCATCGGCAACCCGCTGATCGGTGTTCGCCAGAGCCTGCTCAACGAAGGCTAATCGCTCCGGCTGATTGTTGGCGACACCATCATCTAGCCATTGCGCTGTTGCCGGATACAAGTGGCGAAAAAGCCTGTATTCGCGCAAGTACCGAAAACCTTCGAGTGCATGGCCCGATTGAAATATTTTGCAAAACTCATCAAACAGGCGGGCCGGCGGCACATCGTGCAATAACTCGGCAAGACGCGGCAAAGGCTCTGCCGTATCCGGATGAATCGTGAATTCCAGCTTCGCTGCAAACCGGGCAGCCCGCAGCATGCGCACCGGATCTTCACGATAACGTGTCTCGGGATCGCCCAACATACGCAATATACGAGCCTTAATATCGGCAACACCACCCACACAATCGCGAATCGAGAAATCAGCAATATTGTAGTAGAGGGCATTAGCCGTGAAATCGCGACGCCATACATCATCTTCGAATGTACCGTAAACGTTATCGCGCAAAACGCGGCCTGTACCTTCGGAGACCTCATGATCATCGTCATCATTCTCCGGATCGGCACTGCTGCGAAAGGTTGCCACCTCGATAATCTCGCGACCAAAGCGCACATGAACCAGACGGAATCGCCGGCCGATAATGCGACTGTTGCGAAACAGCTTATTCACCTCATCGGGGGTCGCGTTGGTAGAAACATCAAAATCTTTAGGGCTGCGCTTCAGCAACAGATCCCGCACACTCCCCCCCACCAGATAGCCCTCGTAGCCCGCTTTTTTCAGGCGATACAGAACCTTCAGCGCAGCATCCGAGATGTTGTCACGGGAGACGGTATGCTCAGAACGGGGAATAATTTCCGCTCCGGGCGGCTTTTTAGGCTTGTCGGACGACATTCAGAGAATTTTCTTAGCTACTACTTGTGCATAGAGTGAGGAAACCTATAATACCAGCCCGCGCCCCACTGAGTGGAAGTAATTTAAGTGCGGGTATACTGCTAAGGATTTGGGAACCCCGCGAAGGACAGGACGTCCGGGAGCAGTAAGTGGCAGCCGTGTCGTGCAAGGAGCACTCCGGCAGCCGCAGTAAAAACAGAAGTTAAGATTAGCTCCCTTCGTCTAGCGGTTAGGACACGGCCCTCTCAAGGCTGAAACACGAGTTCAATTCTCGTAGGGAGCACCACTTCTGTTCAAGCACAATCCCCTTATAATGCGTAAAGCAGCGCGCTGCCTAAAAATCATTTCAGAGGCACTGCAATCGTGCGAACGTGCACTCCAAAAAAAGCGCCCTCTTTATGCCGAATAAATATCCGAAAAATCACAACATCCTGTAGATGTCTATGACAGCCCAAAAACCGCATGGACGATCAGGCCTCAGTGTCCGAATTGGTATTGAGCCCAGCGCAAGCCATCGGACTGAGTTTTTTCGATTCTACTTTAACAAGAGCACATTGGCTGCCAACCATATCTCGGTCGATCTGCCACAACTCGGGCAAGGGCCAGCTGTCTGCGAATTCTGGGAGACGGATGAGGAGGTCACCACAGGCATAGAACACAGCATTCAATTCGCAGAAACTAACTCATGGCTGATGCTGCATCTATCAGAAAAACTTGTTGATGAAAGTATCAGCGATGCAACGCATAGAATCTATTCACGAGTACTTAAAGAGGCACATAAGCGCGGGTATCACGATATTGTGCGGACCTGGAACTACATGCCAGCGATTAACTCGGGTGATGGAGATCTGGAAGTCTATCGAAGGTTCGCTGTGGGCAGAGCTATTGCGCTTGAAGAACTCAACATTGATGCCACAGCGCTGCCGGCCGCAACCGCAATAGGTAGCAGCGCCGGAACCCCTCTTTCTATTACGCTGTTAGCGGGTAAAACAAACTTATCTTCGAAAAAATCATCGGCGGTAGAGAATCCGCGTATTGAGAACCCGAGACAAACGAGCGCTTTTACCTACCCCCGTGAATACGGGCCACGCAGCCCCTCGTTTTCGCGAGCGGTCTTGATAGAAGAAAGCACGCTATTGATTTCTGGCACAGCCAGCATCTTGGGGCACAAAAGCATGCACAAAAGTGAGATCCAGAATCAAGCGAAAGAAACTGCCGCTAATATTCTGGCTTTGCGAGCGGCGACAACACACCACGAGAAGCGCGGCTTGCCTGCAAAAGCTCCTAGTCAACTGCGGATTTATCTGCGGGATGCCAGTGATTATGACGTCGCGCTATTTGCTCTAAGCCCCCTGCTTTGCGAGCCATGCAACTACGTCGTGTTAAAGGGTGACATTTGCCGACGCGACCTGCTGCTTGAAGTTGAAGCCGTCTACCATCTGCCTCACTAGTTAAGCACTGCACTGTCCGCCGTGGCCAGGCCCCTTAAGCAACACATGATCTATACCTTCGTCTCAACGAGCATGTCCTAGCCCCTATACCTTAGGCTTAGGCAAAAAGGCCTGCAAGGTTATTCTGTCTACCGCCATGTTCGAGGTATAAGTCACCTTATGCGACACCGTATCGCGATTAATTACTAAACGATTGGCAAACGGTGCGACCGCGTGCCCCATGCCCTTCGCTTTGTGTTCAATTGACTCGTAAAAAACAAAATCACCAAACCAGTTATCTTTCCAGATGTCATTCAGATACAAGGTCATCGCGGTGTTAGTGTGCGAATCGAAATGCTCGCCCATGCCTGAACGAGCCTGCCAGCGGTAAACGCCAATATAGATTTCCGCGGCGGGATCGATAAACCCGCTAGCGCGCACAGCATCGGTAAATATCTTCAACTCAGCCGGCATATCGTCATGCTCTGTCGACCACTGTCGCGTGCCCATGTTTTCATTGAAATCAAGGATCAGACCCTGCTCCCACTTACGGGCATCGCGGGTACGATCGCAGACTGCATTGACCGCCCATTGCTGAACCTTAATGAACTGCTGCTGATCGAGAAATTTATCGATCAGCACGACGCCGCCATTGGCAAACACCTGTGTGTTCGAAGACGGCTGAACTGCACCCCGCAATTTTCTCTTGACCGATCGCGGCAAGATCTTACCCAACACACGCTTCACAAAACTCATACTGATACATCCCGCAAAGGAACAACGCCGCCAGGAGATCCGAAGGAACGCCCTTTCAGTTTCAAATGACTGTATATACTAGCCAAAAACCTCTGTCGACCACAAACACCGCTTTGACAAAAATATATTTTCAGGCAAACAAAAAGCCCCACCGTACAATGGGGCGAAGGGCGAAGGGCGCACTACGACCAAGGAATGCGCTTAGGATTATCACGGAATGCCAGCAGTTACCGGGCCTCTGTTGCAGAGGTCTTTGGAGGGGCTCTTGTTCCAAGCAACAATCCAGCGTCATTGCATTAGCCTCAGGACTTACAACTGATCCTCAATGAGCATGGAGAGCTGCACCATTTCTGCCAACGCCGCGTCTCGCAGCGGCCCGGGGTCTGTAGAGACAATGGCGGCCTGCAATTGTTGCTGCAACATCCATAGCTCAGCAGCGCTTTCCTGCTGCACGCTATAGCCATTGAGGGTAAACATATCACTCGTCGATACAGTCATTTTCAACCTCCGATAGAAACAAAAAAGCCAACTACAGGGTTTGGGTGCTTTGCCTGCTCTCAGGGGCGTTATCCCGAGTCATACTTAAACAGACGCCGACATAGAGCGTTTGTGCCGCGCTAAGACCCTCCAGATAACTACTGCTAGCACTCTGCTCCAACCGGACATCCAGCAACGCCCGGGTAGCCAGCAAAGTATCTTTGTCAGCACCACTCAACAGACAGTAGGCATAGGCCACCATTTGATGTTCCTGCTGACTCAAGTCCATCGATTCGCACAGGCCTTCAATCAGACCGCCGGTATAGCCCCGCTGAGCTTCTTCGGATATCTCCTGCCCCTCACAAAGCCTTACGAGCGCCTGCCGTCTAAGCCAGAGGTGCACTGCACGCGCCACGGTGTCCGCGCGCCTGAGCCATTCGGTGGAAAACTGTGAACTGCCAAAATCCATGGGTGTACATTAGGTAATGTCGCGGCCTGCATCTTGTCTTTACCTGCTAAGTCCGATTCAATACACACCAACACCTAGGAAAGCCTATGTTTTTAGAACCAACGACACTAACCTCTGCAGCGCTAGTCATGACAGAGACTGTCGAAAAACAATACGGTATTGAGACCAAACCACTGCTGGAAGAACTGGGACTGGATCCGGCCCTCATGGAAAAATCCGGCGCCCGCTACCCCACCGCAAAAATGCATAAATTGTGGGGATTACTGGCAGAAGCAACAGGCGATCCCTGCGTTGGCCTCGCGATCGGGGCGCGGGTAAAAACCACGAGCTTTCATGCCCTCGGCTTTGCTTGGCTGGCTAGCAGTTCCATTTTTGAAGAACTACAGCGTTTACAACGCTACTTCAAAGTCATCTCCAGCGTGCCTGTAGATATACGACTTATCGACACCGGCACCACCTATCGTTTTGAAATGCGCGACACGGAGAATGGCGAGAAACGGCCACCGGAATCTGTCGATGCGTTCTTCATAGCCATTGTGAAGCTGTGCAGACTAACCCGCGATAGCCACTTCTCACCGACCAAAGTGGGCTTTGTTATCCAACGCAAGGAGGCCTATCTGAGTCGTTACGTCGATGCCTTTTCAGCACCAATAGAAATGGGCGCCGCGGTGGACTACATCGAATTCGATAAAACCGAATGCGATGCCACCTTACCCGGAAAGAATATTGATCTGGCTATTGCCAATGAACGCATATTGGATAACTACGTCCAAGCGCTTGACCCGGACAAGGTCAGCACTCAGGTAAAAGAACTTTTGATTGCGCTGATGCCCTCGGGCAATGCCAGTCAGGACGATGTGGCAAGACGAATGAATCGCAGCCTCAGTACACTGCAACGGCAACTCAGCAGCGAAGGTAAAAACTTCAAAGATATTCGTGACGAAACACGAAGCTCAATGGCCCAACACTATATCGAAGAAGGCGAATACTCATTAAGCCAGATTGCATTTCTGCTGGGCTTCTCGGATCAGAGTAACTTTTCCCGGGCCTTCAAGCGTTGGACCGGCACCACACCAGGCGAATACCGACCGAATAGCATCACCCTGCAAAGCTAATGGATCGGTAAGCGGCATTAAACAGCGATGGGTTTTGTGCGACTAATGCTTACCGCTTAACAGCAATGCGCGGCGACTCAGCGGACCTTGTCCAAACGGATTAGGGCTTAGCGACTGACGAACAGGCGCTGCCGTGCTGGCCTCAACGCGGCTAACCATAGCAATAAGGTAACTATCAGATTCACCGATCGGGCAACCGTCAGCATCAGCATAGGTATCAAATTCTTCTAAGACATCGGGTGTCATTGGGGGCATAAAACTCTCCTTATTATTAATGCCACATGCGGGGATTGACTGAGCAGCATTGTGCTCACCCGACGTTATAATGAGACAACAGTTTTGTTAGCGTTTTGTTATGTGCTTTTTTTATTACGCTACATACGGGTTGAGATGCCTAAAGCAAGCAGGCAACCGGCAAGCAATCTGCCGGCGCTGCTTCTATTCAGGACATCATGCGGTCAGAATAGTCTCCCGAATCACTCCCCAGTGATTGAAATAAACATACCGCAACTCGCAAAAAATAAAAATCATGTTTTACAACAGGCCTAATTTATGGGAATTTCACATAACGCAGAGGACACGCCGATAGGCCCGTTGAGGCGAATCATGGCGGGACTTTACGACTGGCTGCTGATACTGGCACTTTGCATGGTGGGCTCGATTCCGCTGGTTGCACTGATTGGAAAACCGGTCCCAACCGGCAACTTACTCTATCAAGTTGCGCTAATACTCATCGGCATTAGCTACTTCTGTTACTGCTGGACTAACAGCGGACAAACCCCCGGCATGAAAACCTGGTATCTCAAAGTGGAAAGTGCTGACGGCAGCACACCCAGCGGGAAACAATGCTTGCAAAGACTTGCTGCCGCCGCCGTTTCTTTTGGGCTACTCGGTGCCGGGTTCTGGTGGGCGTGGACCAATCCTGAGCGTCTGACCTGGCACGACCAGTGGAGCAACACCCGCCTGAAGCGGACGGCGCAGCGCGGGCGCAACACAGCCTAGCGGGTGCGCGACAGCATTAGTGCTGTTACCACTCCCAGTATCAGCGTTGGCAGCCAACCCATTAACACCGGACTCAAATCAAAAACGTCGGTGGTATCCTGAATCGTATTGTTTAGCAGAAAATACCCGAGGCCAATGCCCACGCCCACCAACATCCTCGAGCCGGCGCCAGTATCGCGCAGACTGCCCATCACAAAAGGCACGGCCAGCACGCACATGATGGCCACTCCGGTAAGGCCTGCCATCCGCCCCCAGAACGCAATCTCGTACTCCTCGGCATCAAGGCCGTTGGACTTCATGTAGTTGATATAACGATACAGTTCTGCCCCGCTTAAACTGCTGGTGCGGACCTTGGTGAGTTCCAGCACATCAGGATTAAGCCGCGTAGGCTGCAACGAGGTGGGCTGATCGTTAACCAATGTGACGGTTTCAAGAAATACACTCTCACCATAATCGTCGAAGCGCCAATTATTGAACACATCCACATCTGCCGAACGCGCCTGACCGATAGCGACCAAACCGTTGCCGGCTTCGTTGATCTGGTAAATAAAGACGCCACCAAAACCAATGCCATCTTCAGTGCCATTGATGTTAAAAAACAAATCGCCGTCACGGAGCCATGCGCTGCTGTTACCTGCCATTCTCACTTCCGAATTCTTAGTCAACGTCTTCATCTGCCGGGCATAGCGATCTAAGGGCGGTGCAATGTTCTCGGCCACTATGGCGCCGACAACAGCAAGCAGTATTCCGGTATAGAGAGCAGAGCGCCCCAGCATAAAGAGCGAAACCCCGGAAGCGCGGAGGACGACTAGCTCACTGTGCGTTGCGAGCGCGCCCATGCCCAGCAACCCCCCGATCAATGCCGATACTGGCAGCACACCTACCGCAAAGCGCGGCAACTTGAGCGCCGCATACATCAACGCCTCACGGAAACCGTAACTGCCGGTACCAATATCATCCAACTGCGAAACAAACTCGATAAACCCACCCAGCGAAAGCAGCACGCCGAGCACCAACATGGTCATGACAATGATGGTGCGGAATATATAGCCGTCAATAATTCGCATCAGTCTGAGACCTTCGCAAAACGTCCGCGCAGATACGCTCTATAGCGCGCCACACCGCCGTGTTGATTCAGCAGCATACCAATGGCAATAGAAAGAAATATCAGATGCACCCACCACAACCCCAACCAGCCGGGCGTTACGCCCTGCTCAACCCACACCTTGCCGGCGGCCAGAAGATTGGCGTACACAATATAAATAAAGATGCCCGCTGCGACGTTGCTGTAACGGCCCTGACGGGGACGTGATTTACTGAGCGGTACGGCAAGCACTGTGAGCACAAACAAGGTCATCGGTACGGAAAGACGCCATTGCAACTCGGCTTTTGCCCGACTAGGTTGTTGATCAACAAGATCGCTAAGCGTCATCGCATCAATATCAAATTCTAGCGGTCTTGCCTCAGGAGCCAGATACGGTATGCCATGCTCAGCAAATTTGATGACCCGAAATTCGGCAGAACCAGGCGTACCCTCATAACGCTGGCCATCAAGAAATGTCAGCACCTTGGCCCCAGTCTCCGGGTCATTCCGCTGCACCGCCTCGGCGGCGACAATAACTTGCACCTCATTGCCCTCGCGATTCTGCACAAAGACATTGGTGAGACGACCGTTGTCATCGACCGTCTCGGCGTAGAGCACCGCATTGCGGCTACCCAACGGAATAAACCGTCCGGCTTCCAGCATGCTAAGACTGGCATCTTTGCTGGCCTCGAAACTGATTTCCTGAATCGTGCGCCGCGCTGCCGGTGCAATATCGAGCGATAGCCATGCCGCCATGCCGGCAAGCACTAAAGCAATGACGGACAGCGGTCGGTATAACGATGCAGGACCAATACCGCAGGCCATAATGGCGGCCATCTCGCTATCGCGATAGAAACGCGCCAATGACAACATGATGGAAATAAAGATACTGATCGGCATCAGAATCGTCAGGTACTGCACTGAACCGAGCCCCATCAATGCGAAAATTGCTTCCTTAGGCAGCTTGGCGCCAGCCGCATCGCCCAACACCTGAGCAAATTGCTCGGTGAGTAACACCAACAACAGGACAACAGTAACCGCTGCCCAAGTCATCAGCGTCTCACGAAATACATAACGATTCAGAATACTGGGCATATAAATAAGCGGAATATCAAGTAAACTAGGGCTGAAGTCTTGGCGCTCAAGACCGAATCCCAATGATGGGTGCTCGGCACAAACAGAGTCAAGCGCAGAACTCAACCGCACCAACCACTAAAAACACTCTAGGAGAACCTAATGCGATTTCAAGTCACCACCGGCAAACCGGGAAAACAACGCTGTAATGTTGCCGTAGTGCCGGTATTTGCTGAAGGCAAACTTGGAATCACAGGCAAAGCCATTGATGCTCTGACGGGTAAAATACTGAGCAAAGTGATTAAGGGCGGTGATATCTCCGGAAAAACCGGCGAGTTGCTGCTGCTTACAGAAGTCGGTGAATTCCCGGCAACCCGTATTTTACTCGTCGGCTGCGGTGAAAAAGACGCGTTTGACCGCAACGAGTACCGTAAAGCTGTGCAATCAAGTTGTGCGACTCTTAATAACAAGAGCTATACCGATGCCCTGTTTTACCTGGCAGCGGATGGCATTAAAAATGCCGGCGCGTATCGCGCAGCGCGAATACTTGCCGAAACCTGGTATCTTCAATCTTATAGTTTCGCGTTACCCGGCAAGCGTAAAACCGCAGTGGCGACTGTGAAGACGCTGGCTATTCATACCGATAGCGAGCACAGCAAAGCCGCTAAGCAGGGTTTCCATGATGGTAGCGGCATTGGCATAGGTATGAATCTGGCCCGAGATCTGGGTAATACGCCGGCAAATTATTGCACGCCAACCTATCTGGTCAAACAGGCCCGCGCACTTGCCAAGAGCTGCAAACAGCTTACCACTCAGGTCCTTAATGAAGCGGACATGAAGAAACTGGGCATGGGCTCATTGTTGTCTGTAACAGCTGGCAGTGCGGAACCCGCCAAGTTCATCATCATGCAATATCAAGGAGCCGCTAAAACCAAGAATCCTGTGGTACTTGTGGGCAAAGGCATTACCTTCGACACTGGTGGTATCTCGTTGAAACCACCACCCGCAATGGATGAGATGAAATACGACATGTGTGGCGCCGCCTCTGCATTCGGCGCCATGCGCGCTGCCATAGAGATCGGCCTCAAAACCAATCTGGTCGTGCTCATTCCAACCTGCGAAAACATGCCGAGCGGCACTGCAACCAAGCCCGGTGACGTTGTCACCTCTATGTCAGGGCAGACCATCGAAATTCTGAATACCGATGCGGAAGGTCGCCTGATTCTGTGCGACGCACTCACTTACGCCAAACGCTTCAAGCCTGCTGCACTCATTGATATTGCAACTCTTACAGGAGCAGTAGTTGTTGCCCTCGGCAAACATCGCATGGGTATGATGGCCAATTCGGATAAACTGGCAGCTGCCCTGTTCGAAGCGGGCAATGATGCCGATGATCTGGCATGGCGACTGCCGCTCGATCAAGCTTACAACGAGCTTCTAAAAAGTAACTTTGCCGATATGGCAAACATCGGCGGTCGCGATGCCGGCACGATTACCGCAGGCTGCTTCTTGGGTCGGTATACTGAGGGCGTTGAGTGGGCGCATCTGGACATTGCCGGTGTCGCCTACAATGGCGGCACTACTAGTAAAGGCGCAACAGGCCGGCCAGTTCAGTTGTTGGTTGAGTATCTGCTGCAGCAGTAAAGTACCGGCGTAAGGGAGAATAGCGTTGCAGGATACGGTGACCCGCATCGATTTTTATGTGCTGGAGTCAACGTCGCCCTCCGACAGGCTTAAGTTTGCCTGTCGGCTCTGCGAAAAGGCCTATCAGGCGGGACACGAGATATTTCTCCTGACGGGTTCGGCCAGCCAATCGCTCGAACTCGACAAACTGCTCTGGAGCTTCAAAAAAGATGCCTTTCTCCCACACAATGTGCTCGGAGATAGCCAGCAGCCTGCCGCGCCGATTATCATTAGCGATCAGTTGCCGGAAACCAGTAGCGACGACTTGTTGATCAACCTCGGCACCGCTTTACCGGCAGATGCCGGCAGATTTAGGCGAATAGCCGAGGTTATTGATGCCTCGGACAACATACGGCAGGCGGGCCGGCAGCGTTTTAGCCAGTATCGGGCCCAAGGTTTTGTCCCCGAGACCCACAAAATTGGCAGCAACTAACGTTTTATGAATGATGATGATGACATACCGGTACTCACTGAGTGGGTTGATATTCCGGTATTAACCGAGAGCGTCGAATTCCGTGCCAGCCGCAAGACGCTCCCCGTTCTGAACGAATTTGAGATGAATGAACTCCGGATTCGTCTCACCGATAGCGCCTACGGACTGATGGAGCGGCTTCTCTATAGCGCCATTCGTGAGATGGAGAATGCGTTATTAGAAGATCTCGCGAATCATCTGCGCAATGAACTACCGGAAATGATTGACAGAATATTGCAGGAACACCTCAGCACAGAGCCAGCCGATACCGATACCACGGATCACTGAGCCAGCGGATAAAAACAATGGATAAGACTTATCAACCCGGCGACATTGAAAAGCGCTGGTATCAGCAATGGGAAGCCTCTGGCCACTTTGCACCCAGCGGCGAAGGCACACCGTATTGCATCATGATTCCCCCGCCCAATGTCACCGGCACATTGCATATGGGGCATGCGTTTCAGGACACCATTATGGATACCCTGATTCGCTACCACAGGATGCAGGGGCACAACACTCTCTGGCAACCGGGCACAGATCATGCCGGAATCGCAACACAGATGGTGGTGGAACGACAACTCGAAGCAGAGGGCATCAGCCGGCACGATCTTGGTCGTGAAGCGTTTCTCGAGAAAGTCTGGGATTGGAAAGAACAGTCCGGCAATAGCATTTCTAACCAACTCCGGCGCATGGGCAGTTCACTCCATTGGGAGAACGAACGCTTCACTATGGATGAGGGTCTTTCTAAAGCCGTGGTTGAAGTTTTTGTCAGCCTCTACGAAGAAGACCTTATTTTCCGCGGCAAGCGACTGGTCAACTGGGACCCTGTATTGCATACGGCCGTATCCGATCTGGAAGTAATTTCAGAAGAAGAGAACGGCTATCTCTGGCACTTCCATTATCCTTTAGCTGACGGCAGCGGTCATCTGACGGTCGCCACAACGCGTCCGGAAACAATGCTCGGAGATGCCGCCGTGGCAGTCCATCCGGATGATGAGCGCTATAAACACCTTGTTGGCAAGCGCGTTAGCCTGCCACTTACCGGTCGATATATTCCGGTGATTGCCGATGACTATGTCGACCCCGAGTTCGGCAGTGGCTGCGTCAAAATTACCCCCGCTCATGACTTTAATGACTATGACGTCTGGTCGCGGCACAAAGACGAGCTCGCGGATATTCCGCACGGCGGGCTCATCAATATTTTTACTGCCGACGCACACATTAAAGCCTCCGCTGGCGATGATCTGACCTTCGGCCATAAAGCTACCCATAAACCAGACGCCAGAGTGGCGGATGGAAGCACCAGCGACGCCGACACCTACACCCTGTTGCCCGAAAAATACCGCGGCATGAATCGCTTTGCAGCGCGTAAAGCCATTGTTGCAGATCTGGATGCGCTGGGCCTTCTGGCAAAGACCGCTGATCATAAACTCATGGTGCCTCGCGGTGACCGCAGCGGTCAGGTGATTGAGCCTTACCTGACAGACCAATGGTTTGTGAAAGCAGGTCCTCTGGCACAGCCGGCTATCGAAGCCGTCAAAGACGGTCGCATCAAATTCATTCCCGAAAACTGGTCGAAAACCTATTTCGACTGGATGAACAATATTCAGGACTGGTGTATTTCTCGCCAACTCTGGTGGGGCCACCGAATTCCGGCATGGTACGGCGAAGATGGTGAGGTCTATGTCGCACGCGATGAAGCCGAAGCGCGCGCCAAGTACAATATCTCTGCCGGCACCCCACTAACGCAAGACCCTGATGTGCTGGATACCTGGTTCTCATCAGCGCTCTGGCCGTTTTCAACGCTGGGCTGGCCGGAAAACCCTGACGCACTGAAAACGTTCTATCCGGGCAACGTGCTGGTCACCGGCTTTGACATCATCTTCTTCTGGGTAGCCCGCATGATCATGATGGGTATGAAGTTTGCCGGTGATGTCCCGTTTCGCGAAGTTTATATACACGGCCTTATCCGCGATCAGGATGGCCAGAAAATGTCGAAGTCGAAAGGCAACGTCTTAGATCCGCTCGATCTTATAGACGGCATCGAACTCGAACCGCTGGTCGAGAAACGCACCAGCGGGCTCATGCAACCGGCGCTGCGGCCTAAAATTGAAAAGTCCACTCGCCAGCAGTTTCCCGATGGCATTCCTGAGTTTGGCACGGATGCATTGCGCTTTACCTTTGCAGCACTCGCTAGTAACGGTCGCGACGTACGTTTCGATCTCAATCGTATTTCCGGTTATCGCAACTTCTGTAACAAGCTGTGGAATGCCACCCGCTATGTCTTAATGAATACAGAAGGCGACTGCAAAACCGGCGAGACCATCAATAGCGCAGAACTCAGCCTGCCCGATCGCTGGATACGTTCACGGCTGGGCAAAACGATTGCTGAGGTTGAGCGCCATCTCGAAAACTATCGTTTGGATCTGGCCGCTAAAGATTTGTACGAGTTCACCTGGAACGAGTACTGCGACTGGTACCTGGAACTCGCGAAACCGATTCTTAACGATGAGCATCTTCCGGATGCACAAAAAGCACTCACACGTAATACGCTATTAACGGTGCTTGAAGCGCTGCTGCGCTGTCTGCATCCGATCATTCCGTTCATTACGGAAGAAATTTGGCAAAAGGTTGCGCCACTTGCAGGCCTCTCCGGCGACACCATCATGCTCCAGCCCTATCCGGATAGCGGCAACTTCCCGGCAGATGATGAGTCTGAGCAAGAGTTGCGCTGGATCACAGAATTTGTGCTCGGATTACGGCAAATTCGCGGTGAGATGGATATTTCTCCGGGCAAACAGTTGGCTGTGCTAATGCAGGATGCCAGCGACACAGACCGCGATATGTTCGAAAGACATGAGATTTATCTGAGCAAACTGGCCCGACTCGAGAGCAGCCGCTTTTTGGCTAGTGAAGAGATACCACCGCCAAGTGCTACGGCGTTACTGGGTGGAATGAAAATTCTAGTGCCGATGGCCGGTTTAATTGATGTGAATGCAGAACGTCTGCGTCTCAGCAAAGCCGTAGATAAGGTGAGTGGCGAACTGCAGAAACTGCAGGGCAAGCTGAGCAACGAAGGCTTTGTGGCAAAAGCACCGGCTGCTGTGGTTGCTAAAGAACGCCATCGGGCAGAGGAAATGGAGCGTGAGATCAGCCAGCTCAATGATCAGTTGGAGCGTCTGAATACACTCGAATAAGGAAAGTGACATGGTCAATGACATTAGCCACGCGAAACACACCGTTGATAAACTCGCGAATGAAGTTGGCCGGATCATTCTTGGTAAGGATACCGAGATAAAGCTCGCTCTCACCTGTGTTCTGGCCGGTGGTCACCTACTCATTGAAGATGTACCCGGTGTTGGCAAAACACTTCTGGCTCGCTCACTCGCACGCTGCCTGGGCTTAAGCTTTAGTCGTATTCAGTTCACTAGCGATCTGATGCCCGCCGATGTGCTCGGTGTATCTATCTATCAGCAAAACGAAAATGCCTTTGTCTTCCACAAGGGCCCCTTGTTTGCACAAATGGTACTGGCCGATGAAGTAAACCGCGCCACGCCGAAATCACAGAGCGCTCTTTTGGAGGCTATGGAAGAAAAGCAGGTCACCGTAGATGGCACCACCTATGAATTGCCCGCGCCCTTTGTTGTTATAGCAACCCAAAATCCGGTTCAGCAAATAGGTACCTATCCGCTCCCCGAATCACAGCTCGACCGCTTCCTGATGCAAATCGGGCTCGGCTATCCGTCGGAAGTTCTCGAGAGAAAACTGCTGCGGGGCGATGACCGTCGCAGCTTGCTCAAAACACTAACGCCCCAGATCAGTGCCGAAGAACTGCCCCAACTCCAACAAGCGACGCGCGGCATCGAAGTCAGTGAGGCACTGCTTGACTATGTGCAGGCACTGACTCGACACACACGTGAGCATCCCGACTTCGAATTGGGCTTATCGCCACGTGCGAGTATCGATCTGATCAATGCCGCCAGAGCCTGGGCCCTTGTTAGTGGTCATAGCGGCGTGCACCCGGAAGACCTGCAAGCCGTGTTTAGTGCGGTTGCAGGGCACCGCTTACGCCTAAAATCGTCCAGTGGTGCGGTGCAAAGCAATGCTGCAGAACGCGTACTGGCGGAAGTCGCCATACCCTGATGTCTGCACTGGCCGACACGGTGCGTGGGCCCTTCGACAGGTTGCGAAATCAGCTTAGTGCGCGCAGCGATCGCTGGGCACGCCGCCGACAAGGCCCGGACACTCTTGCCGCACTGTTGCACCGCAGGCGGATCTACATTCTGCCGACTAAATCGGGTTTGCTCTTTGCCGCGGTCGTGCTCATGCTGCTTATCGGCTCACTCAACTACGCCAACAACATGGGCTTTGTGCTCACCTTTCTACTCACCGGTATCGGCCTCGTCGCGATGCACCAGTGCCACCGCAACATTGCCAATCTTACGGTGACATTTAAGCAGGCAGACCCCGTGTTTGCCGGCGACCCGTTACAGTTCAAATTCTTGCTGGCCAATACCGACAATCTGCAGCGCTCACAAATTGCAGCGGGCTTTAACAACCCGCCACAAGTCTGTGGCGATATTGCCGCCAACGAGCGGGCGCTTTTCACCCTGCCGTTAAACACCAAAAACAGAGGCTGGCTAGCCTGCCCACGGCTGGCTTTAAGCACCACCTACCCGCTCGGACTGTTTCGATCCTGGGCATGGGTGCATATGGATCTGCAGGGGTTGGTATACCCCAAACCAGCCCCGTACATGATCCCGGTGTTCGCCGCTGACAATGAAACCGGCACAACCGGCTTGCAATTATCCGGCGCTGATGAATTTTCGGGTTTACGCGAATACCGACGTGGCGACCCGCCCAAGAGTATTGCGTGGAAATCGGCTGCGAGTCTGGGCGTGCTGCTGGTGAAGGAATACCACGAAGGCGGTCGGACACCGCTGTGGATCGATTGGGATTTGTTGCAGCAAGCAGATACTGGATCGAGACTAGCCGCACTGTGTCGGCTGCTGATTGACGCGGATAACAGTCAACAGGTTTATGGTTTGCGCCTGCCTGGCGCGACCATCGCCGCAGCGAAAGGTCCGGCACATCTGCACAACTGTTTGCGGGAACTTGCCCTATTTCGCATGCCGGACTACTCGCATGACTGAGCTACAGCCATTGAAAGCGCCTACCGCTGCAGAACGCCGCACCCGGATTCTGTGGCTGCTGGCAGCAGTGATTACGGTAACAGCTCCGCATAGCCTTTATGTCAGCCCATGGGTCAGCGCACTGCTGATCGGCATTTCTATCTGGCGTTACCAACTCGAATCGCGTGGCTGGCGTCTGCCCTCAGCCTGGATCAAGGTGCCCCTGGTCTTCACGGGCTTAGCCGCTGTGGCCTTAACCTACCGAACAATCACCGGTGTTGAGGCCGGTACTGCCTTGCTCATTGTGATGCTGGCATTAAAGATTCTGGAAACCAAAACCAGTCGCGACTTCACCGTTGTTTCTGCCATTTGTTGGTTCCTGATGTTTGCTGTTTTCCTCCGTGAACAGCAACTCTGGGCACTGCCCTACATTATCGCGGGTGTCAGCATCTCAGTGGCCGCTCTGCTGCAAATTCGGCGCAGCGGGCCGCCATTGCCGCTGGGCTCGGTGACCCGACAGACTGCCGGGCTGCTGGTACAGGCATTGCCACTGATGTTAGTGCTGTTCTTCCTGTTTCCTCGGATTCCCGCGCCCTTCTGGGCGATGTCCACCGGTGGAACCGATGCTCAAACCGGCTTAAGCGATCAGGTCAACCCGGGCGATATCTCAAACCTCAGCCGCTCCGATCGTGTTGCTTTTCGCGTGCGCTTCAACGGCGACGTGCCGCCTCCGGAAGAACGCTATTGGCGCGGACCGGTGATGGGCTTTTTCAATGGTCGTACCTGGTCTTGGGGCGACCGTGGTGAAAAAATCGATCCGGTTAATGAGATGCTAGTGGGTGAGACTTACTATGAGTATGAACTCATGCTCGAGCCTCATGGTCGTGATTGGTTGCTGGCCCTGGAAACACCGGCTCAATGGAGCCAAAGCAAAAGCTACCTGTCGGCAAACCTGCAACTGATCAGTCAAACGCCGGTGCGCCAACGCATTGCCTATACAGCCCGCTCCTACCAGCAAGCAAGGCGCAAGAACATGGATTCCGAAAGGCATCTGCAGGCAATGCAATACCTACCGGCCTCAAGCAACCCGGAGACCGTGGCGTTTGCCCGGCAGCTTCGACAGTCAGCAGCCAGTAATCGTGACTATCTGAATCAAATTCTGCAGATGTTCCGCGAAGAAGAATTTTTTTACACACTAAGACCGCCGCTATTAGGAACTAATCCGGTGGACGATTTTCTGTTCGCCACACGAGAAGGTTTCTGTGAACACTACGCCTCGGCTTTTGCCACACTGGCTCGTGCCGCGGGCATTCCAGCACGCGTAGTGACCGGCTATTTAGGCGGTGAAATTAATCCTCTGAGCAACGATATGGTGGTACGCCAGTCGGACGCGCATGCGTGGACCGAAGTGTGGCTGGATGGCAGTTGGGTACGGGTAGACCCTACCGCCGCCGTGGCACCGCAGCGCATTGAACTGGGACTTGATGAAGCCCTATCGGCAAGCGACCTTAACTTCCGTCGCAGCGTCCGCAATACCCTACTGCTCAGTCAGGCTTTCCTGAGTCTGGATGCGATTAACGCCGCATGGGATCGCTGGGTACTGGCATTTGGTCCGGAGATGCAGGCCGAGATGCTCAGTCGTGCCGGGTTTGATGAACCTGATATGCAGGATCTGGTGCTGGTTATGGCTGTAGGCATCACGCTGTTGTTAGCCGGACTCGCCTACTATCTGCAGATAAGCATCCGCAATAATGACGACCCGCTGCTCACCGCTTACCGGCACTTCTGCAGCAAACTCGCGCACGCTGGGGTCACGCGCGAACCCGGAGAAGCACCGGCAAACTTCGCCAGCCGAGCAGTCGCAACACATCCTGACCAACAGCAGAGCATTCAGCAAATTACCAATTTGTATGTCGCCCTGCGCTACGAACCGAACCGCAACGGCCCAACTGAACTTCAGGAATTTTTTGAGCGAGTAAAAAAATTCAGGCTGAAGAAAGCTTAAGTATCTAGCGGGACCTTACGCAGTAAATACAAACCGGCCAGAAACAAAATGAGTACCGAAAGAATGCCGAGGCGCTGACTGCCTGTAAGCAATGCAACAACACCAGTGAGCGCAGGGCCAAGGATAGCTGCAAACTTACCGAGCATGTTGTAGAAACCAAAGAATTCAGCATGCTGGCCGGGGGGCACTAAACGGGCATACAAAGAGCGGCTCAGACTTTGCACACCGCCCTGTACAAGGCCAATCGTAAAAGCCAACACATAAAAATGCCAACTCAACGATACAAAAGGCGCCGCCAGCGTCGCAAGAATATAAATAGTGAGCGCAATATAAATGCCATTGCGAGCGCCAATCTTTGCACCCAACACACCGAATGCAATGGCGGCGGGAAAGCCAACGTAGTTAGTCAGCAAGATCGCGGATATCAAATCTTCCGCCGCTAAACCACGCGACAGACCATAGTCGACTGCCATTTTAATAATGGTATAAACGCCATCGATGTAGAGCCAATAGGCACCGAGAAATAAGGCCAGTGAACGGTGCTGACGGATGTTCCTGATAGTGATCAGCACCTGTCGCCAGCCCGACAACGGGCCGCCCTGGCTCGCTTTGGAGACCTTGGCTTCGGGTACCCACAACAGTATCGGTAGCGTAAACACAGCCCACCACAGACCAACAGACACGAAGGACCAGCGCATGGCCTCCTCCGGCCCGGCAAGACCAAACCCGCCAGGGTTCATGACCATTAGCACATTCAAAGTAAACAACAATGCACCACCCAAATAGCCCATCGCGAAACCGTATGCGGAGACCCGGTCAAACTCGCTGTTATCAGCCACGTTACTCAGCAAGGAATCGTAGAATGAGTTGCTGCCAGAAAAACCGACATAAGCAAGGGCATACAAAATAATGGCGAACAACCATTCACCCTCAGCCACCCAAAAAAGAGCCACCGTCATGCTCACGCCGAGGCCGGCAAACCATGTGAGCATTTTCTTGCGGCTGCCCTGACGGTCTGCCATGGCACCCAGCACCGGAGCAAGCAATGCAACGATGAGACTCGCACCGGCATTGGTCCAGCCAAGCCGGAAAGTCGTCATGACTGATGAACTGTCATCACTCCAATAACCTCCGAGTAGAATCGGAAAAAAAGCAGTAACAACAGTCAGGGAGAATGCGGAGTTGGCCCAGTCATAGAGCGCCCAACCAATGACAGTTCTACGACCGTAAACCGGGCTCATAGAATTGCCAGTTCTTTGGCGAACACCACGGCATCTTCGCGGCCTTTTTTGCCGCGATAGTAGTTCTTACGCAAGCCCACTTCGTTAAAGCCGGCACGATGGTAAAGATGCTGAGCCGCATAATTAGAGGGACGCACTTCCAGGTACATCTGCAGCGCACCCTTGTCGCGGGCCATTTGGATCAGTGTATCTAACATGCCCTGACCGTAGCCTTTGCCATGCATTTCCGGATCGATACACAGATTCAGCAGATGCGCTTCGCCAACCGCGACAGAGATCATGCCGTAGGCGAAGACAGCGCCATGCCGCTCGAACACGATACCAATGTAACCGGCCCGCAGGCAGTCACGAAAAATATTGGCGGACCAGGGGAAGTCATACGCTTTAATTTCAATAGCCGCTACCACCGGTACATCCGCTAACGTCATTGACCGCATTTCCGGCAGAACGTCGGAGCTCTTAGTGCTCACTGACAAGTCCCGTTTAAGTACGGCATCACCTGCTGTAAATCCTGCCAGGCAGCCGCCTTAGCGCTTGGTCGCTTCAGCAGATAACGCGGATGGTAGGTCACGATGACCGGCACGCCGCTCGGCGCATGCGAACGTGCTTCGCCCCGCAGGCTGCCCAGCGAGACATCGGTCTTGATGTTCAATAGATACCGGCCGGCGGTAAGTCCTAGCGCCACAATCAGCTTTGGCTGCAGCAGCTTTATCTGCGCTTCCAGATAACGGCTACAAGCCACGATCTCTGTCGACTCGGGAGGATGCTCATCGGGTATAGCGCACTTCGTGACTTGTGTCAGATAGATAGACGAACGATTCAAACCCATCGCCGCCAGCATGTTGTCGAATAATAGCCCGCTGGCATCGCTAAACGGCTGGCCTGTGGCATCATCTTCGGCTGATGGCGCTTCAGCAACAAACAAGCAATCGGCGGTATTGCTGCCCGCCCCCGGCACCGCCTGTAATCGAGTGGAATGGCGCGCACAACCGGTACAAGTCATGACCGCAGCCTGCAACTCCGGCCAGTCGCCCAACCCTGCAACGCCAGGCTCAACGCGGGGAGAGAGATCCTGAAAATACTTGTCAGGAACGGGGGTTGCAGCGGGAGCGACTGCAACGGGAGGCACCTGCTGCGGCTCTACAGCGAGCGACTCGATCACCGTAAGTTCGCGTTCACGCAAACGCCACTCAGATAGACCCATAGCATGCAGAATCTCTGTACGGCTGGCGGGGCGATGCGTCGACATAGCAGGCTAGGCGAAGACGCCCTCAGAGACCCTGCTTATCATCATCTGCTGTCGCCTCATTAACGGCAGCAACTTCGTCACCCTCAACAACCTGAGCAGGCCGCAGTTTGCGCCATAACCAGTAGCTGGGACCGGACAAGGAAAAGGTTGCCGCTAAAGCAAACAGCACTAGTGGCGGGTTAAGGGCAATGAGCACAAACACCATCGGGACGACAATAATATAGGTAAACGAAACCTGCTTACGCGTGCGAATTTCTTTGAAGCTGTAGTAATTAAACCGCGAGATCATCAAAGCACCGGCCGTGGCTGTCACGATAAACGCAAGGGCCAATGGTCCGCCACCGGACCAACCGAGATCGGCACCTAGCCAGACGAAACTGGCGACCAACGCCGCTGCGGGAGGACTCGGCAAACCCTGAAAAAACTTCTTACTGGTTGTGCCCGAGATCACATTGAAGCGGGCCAGACGCAACGCCGCCGACACAGTATAAGTAAACGCTGCCAGCCAACCCAACTTCCCCCAAACCGGGCCGTACTCAACGAGTCGCTCGATACCCCACTGATAAACGACAATGGCAGGAGCCAAACCAAATGAAATCATGTCGGAGAGACTGTCGTACTCTTTACCAAAGTCGCTTTCAGTATGCGTTAACCGCGCGAGCTTACCGTCCAGACCATCCAGTATCTGCGCAACAAGGATGGCAATCGCCGCTTTTTCGAAATTGCCGTCTATCGATGCAACAATCGCATAGAAACCGGCAAACAGCGCTGCCGTAGTCATTAAATTAGGCAGCAAATAAATACCCTTGCTGCGCACCAGGCCTGCGCGGGTTGGGTCATTGCTTAATTTGTTTGGCATAGTCGATGAACTCCGGCGGGGTCAGGATTGTACCCGCTAGTGCTGCTCAGTTTGCCATGCTAGCGGAGCGAATTCATTAGGCGTGCACGAACCGGACTCAAGCGGCGGCGACTTAAACCGGTTTTGTCGTTAGAATAATGTCCGCTTACTCCTATTATTCAGTAATACAGCCCTATTATGCGTCTTTCGAAACTCCCAATCACCACCCTTAAAGAAGTCCCGGCAGAGGCCGAGGTCATTAGTCACCAGTTGATGTTGCGCGCCGGACTGATCCGCCGCCTGTCATCGGGGCTGTTCACGTGGATGCCCCTGGGCCTTAAAGTTCTGCGTAAAGTTGAGCACCTGGTCCGCGAAGAAATGGACCGTGCTGGTGCCCTGGAAATACTAATGCCGGCAATACAGCCTGCTGAACTCTGGGAAGAAACCGGTCGCTGGAATAAATACGGTTCGCTGCTGCTGCGGATTAGTGACCGGCATGGGCGCGAATTCTGTTTCGGACCAACCCATGAAGAAGTGATTACCGATATCGCCCGCAAAGAACTGCGGAGCTATAAACAACTGCCGGTGACCTACTATCAGATTCAAACCAAATTTCGCGATGAGATACGTCCGCGTTTTGGCCTGATGCGGGCGCGTGAGTTCATCATGAAAGACGCCTACTCATTTCATGCAGATCAGGCATCACTCGAAGCAACCTATAACCGGATGGCTGAGGCCTATACCTCCATTCTAAACCGGATCGGGCTGCGTTTCCGTCCCGTTGATGCCGCCGCCGGCGAGATTGGTGGTTCAAAATCCTGCGAGTTTCATGTACTGGCAGACTCCGGGGAAGATGGCATTGCGTATTGCGACGATGACAGCTTCGCCATGAATGTGGAACTAGCCCCTGCACAACCACCGCAAGGCAAACGAACCGCACCGTCCGCCACTCTGGAAAAAGTCGCCACACCGGGCATAAAGACTATTGAAGCGATCGCCAATTTTCTTAAAATGGAGCCGGCACGATGCCTGAAGACCTTACTCGTCGAAGGTGATGATGACGGGCTGGTAGCGCTGGTTATTCGGGGCGACCACGAACTAAATCCGTTAAAAGCGGAACAACTAGAAGGTGTGCGTGCGCCGCTCACCATGGCAAGCGCGGAGCACATCGAACAAGTCACTGGCATTGGCCCCGGTTTTACCGGGCCACTAAATCTCAGCCTGCCGGTTTGGGTGGATCACAGTGCCGCGTTTGTCAGCGACTTTGTCTGCGGCGCCAATGAAACCGATGCGCACTTAACCGGCGTCAATTGGGGTCGTGATCTGGCCGAACCGCAAACCGCGGATCTGCGCAATGTCCAGGAGGGTGACCTGAGCCCCAACGGTGGCACTATCGCTATTGCGCGCGGCATTGAGGTCGGACACATCTTTCAGCTGGGCGACCAGTACAGCAAAAGCATGAAAGTTGCGGTGCTTGATCACAACGGCAAAGAGATTACTCCGCTGATGGGCTGCTATGGTATTGGTGTATCGCGTTTAGTGGCGGCAGCCATTGAGCAAAATCACGACACAAATGGCATCGTCTGGCCCGCAGCCATCAGTCCATTTGCAGTGACGCTGCTCGGCCTGAACTACGATCGGTCTGCTGCAGTACAAGAAGCAGTAGATACGCTATACCAGCAACTTACCGCGCTTGGCATAGAGGTTCTGTTGGACGACCGTGACGCACGTCCGGGTGTGAAGTTTGCCGATTCTGATTTAATGGGAATACCGCATCGTCTGGTGATTGGCGAGCGCGGGCTTAAAGACAGCAAAATAGAGTATCGGCATCGGCAAGCAACGGACACTGAAGAAGTTGAGTTGAAGCATGCATTGGCATTTATTCAGGACAAGCTGGCAGCAGATGCCGCCACTCTGCACTAAGCGGCAAGCGCGCGGCTGGCTAGCGCTCGCATTGTATTTTTTGCTGCTGCAGGCACATGCCGCGAATAGTCAGGTCGATCCGGAACTCACATATGTGTTGCAAGAAGCAGTCAACAACACTAGCAGCTTTCCGGATCGGTTCGAGGCCGAGGTCTGGCTCAAGGATATGTCGCGGCGGCTAACACCCATCGTTCCTGATCACTCTGAACGAATCCACATTCTAACCCGCGTGCACCAGGAAGCCGCGCGCGTCGAATTGCCACCGGAGCTTGTGCTTGCCATCATCGATATCGAAAGCCGCTTTGACCGCTATGCTATTTCAAGTGCCGGGGCGCGCGGGCTAATGCAAGTCATGCCCTTCTGGCTGGATGAACTCGAGCGGCCGGATGACAACCTCTTTGAAATTGATATCAACCTGCGCATGGGCTGCACTATTCTGAAACACTATATGGATAAAGAGAATGGTGACATGACCCGCGCCTTGGCCCGCTACAACGGTAGCTATGGCAAAACGTGGTACTCCGAAAAAGTGCTGGGACGCCTCAGCAGTAAGTGGTTTCGTAACTAATCCGGCATACGCTTACTAGACAACCTAGTTAGACCCCCTTCTATCGATGTTCGCCGCATGGCAGGTGCTGTATCGAAACTCTCATGCGACAGAGGACAACAACCCATGAGCCTTACGCTTTATCACAACCCGCGCTGCTCAAAATCACGACAAACACTGCAACTGCTGAAGGACCGCGGTTTAGAGCCCGTCACTATCGAATACCTCAGAACCCCACCCAATGCTGCTGCGCTGGCAGAACTGCTGGCCGCACTTAATAGCGGTATCGACAGCCTTATGCGCACGGGCGAGGACGACTACAAGGCAGCCAGAGCAGAGATTGCCGGCATGAGCGAGCAACAAAAGCTAGACTGGCTGGCCAGGCACCCGCAAGTACTGCAACGGCCGATTGTCGTTCACGCGGGCGCGGCGCGGATTGGCCGCCCGCCGGAAAGTGTTCTCGATATTCTGTAAGCTATCGCCCTACCCGCTGCTCCGGACATCATCATGCAAGACATACTCATTCTGTATTACTCACGGTTTGGCTCAACAGCCGAACTTGCCCGGCAGATTGCCCAGGGTGTGAACTCAATAGAAGGTTGTCAGGCGCGCATCCGGACAGTGCCGACTGTCTCGGCAGATACGGCGGCCAGCGCGCCCACAGTGCCGGATGCCGGAGCACCCTATGCCACTCTGCAGGATTTACAGGAGTGTGCCGGACTCATCATGGGCAGCCCGACCCGCTTCGGTAACATGGCCGCCCCACTAAAATACTTTCTCGATGGCACCGCAGCGGACTGGATGGCCGGCACTCTTACTGGCAAGCCCGCCGCTGTGTTTACATCAACCAGCAGTCTGCATGGCGGGCAGGAATCTACATTACTCAGCATGACCTTGCCGTTACTCCATCACGGCATGATTATCGTCGGGGTTCCCTACTCTGAACCGGCGTTAAGCAGTACGCAGACAGGTGGCACCCCTTACGGTGCCAGCCATGTAGCACCCGACAAAACCGATACCGACCTTAGTGCCGATGAAACAGCCATTGCCCGCGCATTGGGCGCACGCGTTGCCGGCATTGCCCTCAAACTGACGCGCTAACAGCGCTAACGGAAACTCACATGACCCGCTTACGGCTTATTTCTATTGTGCTTCTGATTTTGCTCAGCTTTGCCGTCATGCTGTGGCTGCAAAGTGACGCCAACAGCCAGCTGTGGGTTGTTATTACATTCGGCAGCGTCGTGCCGGTGTTACTGCTGATTGGCGCACTGAGACAGAGCCGTAACTGGGGCAATCTTATTGCACTGGCGATGATTTTCTACGCGACCGCCGGCGTTATGGATGTGGTTGCTAGTTCTGGAGCATTTTTACTGGCACTCGGTGTCGCCACAATCTCTATTGTGCTGTTCTTTACAGCGATTTATGCCGAGCGCGGCTAAGTATTAGCAGTCGTTTTGCGGCTCGCCCAGCACTTGACGGACAAACGGCACAGTTAAACGGCGCTGCGCTACCAATGCTTCTTTATCAAGCCGGTCGAGCAAAGCAAACAATGTGCTCGGACTGCGCTGCACGCGCGCCAACAAATACATCGCTGTTTCTTCCGGCAAATGCAAGCCGCGCCAGGCAGCCCGCTTCTGCAGAGCCTGCAAACTGTCTTCATCACTGAGCGTACGCAGACGAAAGGTGGCGCCCGAGGCCAATCGCGAACCGAGATCACGCAGCACAAAGCCAGCGCCACCAGGCGCAACCTTCGCGGCAACAACCAGCTTGCCGCCCCGTTGAAATAATTCTTCATACAGCCGGAACAAGGCCGCCTCCCACGCTGGATCACCGGCTACGCACTGAACATCATCAATGCAGATAACATCTAATGTGCCCATGCCATCAAGCATCTCCGGGCGAAACTGCGGATCAGCCACAGGCAAATAGACCGAGGTCACGCTCTTAGCCGCGGCTTCGGCCACTAAAGCCTGCAGAAGATGCGACTTACCGGACTCCTGACTACCCCACAACCAGACCACCGCCTGACCGCCGCTTAGCAGACGCTGCAGCGCAAATACCGCTGCCGCGTTTTCGCCAGCAAAAAAACTATCGAACACAGCATAGTCAGCCAGCTGAACCTCCAGTGGCAATTGACGCATCAGGAAGCAACCCGTTCTTTGCCGCGATTCGCGAGCGCACGGCCGCCCCAGGTCCAGATGTAATCCAAACCGCTAATCAGACTACTAACGAAAACACCCGTACCAAGAATAAGGAGTGCCAGCTCACCAGGCAGCTGCAGGGCCTCCTGAGCAACAACGCTTAGCACAAAGATAAGCTGCAAAAAGGTATTCACCTTGCTGATCCAGGTCGGGTCGGCGTATACCTCACCCACAAGCCATTGATAGGCGAACCCACCAATGACAATCGCTAAATCACGGCCAATAACTACCGCGGTAAGCCATATCGGCACCAAGCCAAGACCGGATAAAACGAGAAAAATAGCGACCAACAAAAACTTATCAGCCAGCGGATCCAGAAACCCACCCAGCCTACTGGCCCAGTCGTAACGTTTGGCCAGAAAGCCATCGACTCCGTCAGAGGCAGCAGCGATGGAAAGCAACATGAGGGCGAACGCAAAGTCCGCTTCCGCCAATAAATACAAAATAGGCGGAACCAGCAGCACTCTGAAGACACAGATCCAGTTAGGGATTTGCCGGGCTTTAAAGAGATTGGCTAACAACATACGGTGCTGCTTACTCCTTAATGCTATACACCAAACCATCATCCGCGACCCGATAACTCACCCAATCGCCAATATTTTCTGGCGTTGCTGCAGGAGCGCTCGTATCAGACCAGGGCGTAAGCAAACGATCACGACGAATGTCGCGATCAAGCCGTTCGCTATCGCTGCGGGCAGTGACCGAAAATTCCACGGCACCGCCAATCACCCGGGCAACGCTAACCTGCTCGACGATGGCTAAAGAACGCAAATAATTGAGGACGCGCGCATAATCATCCAGCGTGTAAATATCTCGGACTGTAAGCGTTATAGCCCCAGTCTCTGCGGCGAAGGTAGCCAACTCCTTGCCCAGAATATCTGCCGTAACGCGCGGACCAGCAGCGAGATCGCCCACCCACTCCAACGTCTGGCTGCCAGCGACAAACAGAGACCAACGAACCTGCGCACCTTGTGCACCTGCCTGACGCAGTCTGCCAACCAATGTCACATCCGCCGAATAGCGTCGGGAAGCCTCAAGCAATACGTCGCCGAAGCCACCCCAGACATCACTCGTCGAGACGTTACTGAGATCTTCGCCATCCAGTAATGGCAGGATAATAGGCAATCCGCGGGCATCAGCCGTCGCATACAATGTGCCACGATACTCATCCGCTGAACTGGCCAATGAAAACTCACCCGCTGTGCCCAAAACGCTGCGCCGCCCCTGACCCTCATCAATAGCCAACCAGATCATCACCGCCGGGCGCTCAGCGCTCCAGACCGGCAATTCGGCCGCATCCAACTGACGTCTCAGCGCAGCAGGATCAAAGCTCACTTCAATACGCTGGCCTTTGATAGCCCGATATTGCTGCACCAATGCGGCAGCGTTGCCCAACCTGCCCGCCTTGTCTTCCGGCAGAATCTCCTGCCCGGTGACCTTCACGAGAACGGCGGCTAAAGCCTCTGAAAACCCATCAGCGCGGCCTGCCGCGGTGTTCCGCACGAGTGGCACCTCCGCCGTGTAGAGTCCGTCGACACGCGTTGCCTGTGCCTCTCCGGCCAGAACCATAGAGAGCGCAAAAACCGCTAGTAAAGTGTGTTGTTTCAAAGAAAGATTCATTATTCCGCCTGCACTCACGCTATTATAGCCCCGCACTCCGGCTCTGCGGGGTAGCTTCGCATAAATTCAAGAGATAAGAATGAGCACAAAGACTCCCGTAACCTATCTTGATGCCGGTGTTGATATCGATGCGGGCAACGAGCTGATTGAACGCATTAAACCTTCGGTAAAAGCCACTCACCGTCCGGGCGTGTTGGGCGGAATCGGTGGCTTTGGCGGCCTTTTCGAGCTTGATACCCAACGTTACCGTCAACCCGTACTGGTATCTGGTGCAGATGGTGTTGGCACTAAACTGCGCCTGGCCATTGATCTGAACCTGCATGACACTGTCGGTATTGATCTGGTCGCCATGTGCGCCAATGACGTGCTGGCGCTGGGTGCCGAACCCCTGTTCTTTCTCGACTACTACGGCTGCGGCAAGCTCGATAATGATGTTGCCAGCAATGTCATCGCTGGAATTGCCGAAGGCTGCAAGCGCGCCGGCGCGGCGCTGCTCGGTGGTGAGACCGCCGAATTACCAGGCATGTATCCCGAGGGCGATTACGATCTCGCTGGCTTCTGTGTAGCCGTCGTTGAGAAAGCCGCCATCATTGACGGCAGCACGATTTCAGCAGGTGACACCCTGATTGGCATAGAATCATCCGGCCCTCACTCCAACGGCTACTCGCTCATTCGTAAAGTATTAGAAACCAGCGGTGTGGCGGCCGATAGCCCGTGGCAAGACACGACTATTGGCAAGCTATTGCTGGAACCTACCCGCATCTATGTAAAACCGGTGCTGGCGTTGATTGAGCAATTGCCAGTCAAAGGTATTGCGCATATCACCGGTGGCGGCCTTGCCGAGAACCTGGAGCGTATTCTGCCTGCCGGTATCGATGCGACTGTGAACACCAGCACCTGGGTTCGTCCGGAAATATTCAATTGGTTACAGGAACAAGGCGCTATTCCTGAAAGTGAAATGCAACGTACGTTCAATTGCGGCATTGGCATGGTGTTGGTCGTAGACGCAGCGGATGCGCAAGCTGCCGTCGAATCACTGAATGCAGCCGGCGAATCGGCAAAGATTATTGGCAGTATCAGTGATGGCAGTGGTGATGTGCATCTGCAGTCATGATGCGCACGCTAATTATGGTGTCGGGTGGCGGCACAAATTTACAAGCCATCATTGATGCGAACATTGCCGATACAGACCTCGTTGCTGTTCTGAGTGATAACCCGCAGGCCTTTGGCTTAGAACGTGCCGCAAGCGCTGCAATTCCGAGCATTACGGTCGACTATAAATCATTTGTTAAGCGCAATGATTTTGATACCGCATTGCATGAAACTATCCGGCAGATCAATCCCGACCTCATCGTGCTAGCCGGGTTTATGCGGATTCTCGCATCCGGACTGGTCACCGAATACGCCGGTCGAATGATCAATATTCATCCCTCTCTGCTGCCCGATTATCCGGGGCTCAACACTTACCAGCGCGCGCTTGATGCCGGTGAGAAATGGCACGGCAGTACCGTGCATTTTGTTATTCCCCAACTCGATGCAGGACCGGCATTCCTGCAATACCGAGTAGCAATCATGCCTGATGACTCTGCCGAGAGTCTTGCCAGCCGGGTGCAGCAAGGCGAATACCAGATCTATCCCCAAGCCATTGGGATGCTGGCTAGTGGTCAACTAAAACTCGACAACGGCGTTGTCTACAGTAACGGGCAAGCGCTCGCTGCATCTCTGGTGGTGAATGAAACAGATCCGCACTAAGTTTTTTACGGCGTTAATCAGCAGTGCTCTGCTGCTCGCGCTGCCCACAATGGCAGACACTTCCACCGAGACTAAAGCGCTTGAACCGTTCGAACTCAGATTCCTGCTAAAAGCGTTTGGTTTATCAGGTGAGGCCATAATCCGCCTCCAACCGACCACAGCAAGCAACGGGTATGAGTACAGCAGCACAACTCAAGCCAAGGGCCTGGCGCGGGTGATAAGGCCCAATGCAGCAAGCGAGACAAGCACGTTTCATATGCAGGGCGATACGCTACTGGTTGACGAATACAATTTTGATTCGGGCAGTGGCGATAAACTTGAAGACAGCTACGCACGGTTCGACCGGGATGCAGGCATCGTCTACAGCAATCATCAGGAAGACATCGCTACAGTACCGCTGACGGATGGCATGCTTGACCGGATGAGTGCGGATCTGCAGGTCACGCTGGATTTACAGGCGGGCCGGAGCCCGGAAAGCTACACGATCCTGCACAGAAACAGTGTGAAGACCTACACCTTTACCTATGAGCGCAGCGAGCAGGTAACAACACCAGCGGGGACGTTTAGCGCGCTTAAATACCGACGAAAACGCAAGGGTTCAAGCCGGGAAGCCCTTATCTGGTACGCGCCGGCACTCGGGTATCAGCCAGTCAAGGTGGTACAGTTCAAGCGCGGTAAACCTAACGGCACACTGCGGCTCAAAGCCTACCGTTTTGGCCTAGAAGCTACGCCTTAGGCAAGGTGACGCCGGTCTGCCCTTGGTATTTACCACGGCGGTCCGCGTACGACACTTCACAAATCTCATCCGATTCGAAGAACAACATTTGTGCCACGCCTTCGTGCGCATAGATTTTTGCTGGCAACGTTGTCGTGTTCGAAAACTCCAGGGTTACGTGCCCTTCCCATTCAGGTTCTAACGGCGTGACATTCACGATAATTCCACAGCGCGCGTAGGTCGACTTACCGAGGCAAATAGTCAGCACGCTGCGTGGAATGCGGAAATACTCAATAGTACGGGCCAGCGCAAATGAGTTTGGCGGAATAACACAAACATCACTTTCAATGCTGACGAAACTCTCTGACGCAAAGTTTTTCGGATCAACTACCGCCGAGTTGATATTAGTGAATACTTTGAAGTCGGCGGCGCAACGCACGTCATAGCCATAACTCGACGTGCCGTACGAGATAATCGGCCCTTGGTCATTGCGACGAATCTGACCGGGTTCAAACGGCTCAATCATGCCGTGCTCTTGGGCCATCTGCCGGATCCAACGATCAGCTTTAATGGACATGCTTACTCCTCTTTGTGCCCTGGAAATCCACGGACTACTCAACCACGATTTTAGGGAATGCCTTTTTATAGTCTTTTTTGCGCGCCGACAAGGCGGCGGCCATATTACGTGCAATTTTTCTGAACTCGGCCGCAGCAGGCCCATCAGGATCGGCCAGAACACTGGGCTTACCGTTATCGGCTTCCAACCGGATAGACGCATTCAAAGGAATCTGGCCGAGCAATGGCAAACCGTAGTCAGCGGCCATATCGGCGCCACCACCCTTGCCGAACAGCGGTGTTTCCTTATGGCAATGCGGGCATATAAAAGTGCTCATATTCTCGACTACGCCAAGCACCGGCACATTGACCTTCTCAAACATTTTGTAACCCTTGCGGGCATCCAGCAACGCAATATCCTGCGGGGTTGTGACAATCACAGCTCCGGCCACAGGTATCTTCTGACTCAGGGTTAACTGAATATCACCGGTACCAGGAGGCATATCAACGATAAGGTAATCCAACTCCGGCCAATTCGTCTGGAACGTTAACTGGGTTAATGCCTGAGTCACCATAGGGCCGCGCCAGACCGCCGGATCCTCTTCCTCAAACAAATTGCCGGCCGAAATCATACTTAAACCATGGCATTGCAACGGCTCGAAATTCTTGCCATCCGTGCTAACCGGTTGCTGGCCGGATGAGCCGAGCATGCGGGCCTGGCTAGGCCCGTAAATATCGGCATCCAATATGCCCACTTTTGCACCATCGGCATACAAGGCCATTGCAAGATTCGCGGCCACAGTCGATTTGCCGACACCACCCTTACCGGAGGCCACGGCAATCACGTTCTTTACATTCGGCAACGGGCTTAGCATGCCTTGCACAACATGCCCAACCACTTTGCTCAGAATAGATACCTGAGCCGCTTTGCCGGTCGCAGACTCAATCGCGGTAGCCAAATCAGCCTCAACGGAAGATTGTGCAGCACCAAGATAAAAACCCAATTTAAGTGTGACAGCCACGTTTGTGCCGGAAGCGTTTTGGGTGAACGCCGCCCCTGCGGTCATCAGGTCGGCACCCAGAAACGGTACCCCTATCCCAGACAGGGCTTTTTCTATGTCATTATCAGGGCTTGCAGGCATAATTCGTGACACGCTTAACAGAATAGAGTGGGTCGAAAGCGCGACATTGTAACGCATGATTGCTGGTGCTTTGACCCAGTTTGACGCGCCAGGGTTAAAGTTATTTCTTACCGCTAATGCCGGACTGAAACTCTGGAGAAACATTGGCCTGCAATAAAATCGAAGTCGTTCTCTTAAAAATGATATTTTTGATGAGCTTTACGTCACGCATAGATCAAAAAGCCCCCGGTATTCGGGTGTGCCGGCCTGCGTCCGCTGCACCCGTTGCAGTACCGGCTAGCTAATCTCATGAAGCTATTTAGCCGACTAAAAGCGGAAAAGAATATTACGCGGTTGTTTGAGGAGCGGGATTCTCAAACACATGGCGCCAAAAAAGCGCTGACAACGCTGGCCGGCCTTGGGCAAGGCGCGGTGCCCATCGTCATCGACGCCTTTGCCAATGCCGACAAGCAACAAGCGGCCGCTCTCGCCAGCGTGCTTGCCGACCTTATTAACGAACGCAGCTTTCCATTATTCGCCGAAGGACTAAAGCACAGCGATCGCCGCTGCGCGTCGGGCGTGGCGTGGGCTCTGTCGAACTCAATCAATTACAGCACTGACCGGCTTCTTGCCCTACTCGGCGAAGACGATATCTCGGTGGCCTTGATCTCGGACATACTCCGAGCTCAGGCTGAGCGTCTTAACATTCGCAATCTCGTGAACCGCGCCTATCTACTCGACCATCAGGATCAGATTGCGGCCTTTAAACTGGTTCGCGAATTTGTCGGTGAGGATCTGCTACCGGAGCTGATTTCGCGAATCGATGGCGGTGATCGTCAGACGCGGGTGCAGCTCATCCAAATCATCTCGAAATTCAAACGCCCCGAAGTCGCAAAGGTCCTTGAAAAATTACTTAAGGACTCCGACCGGAATGTGCGTCAGGCTTGCGTCGAAGGGCTGCTGCAATTCAATAAGATCCAGGATATTGAAGTAGTCTGCGCCATGCTGTGTGACCCGGACTTTGGTGTTCAGGGAAAAGCAGTTGAGCTGCTGGTAAAGCTCAAAGACCCCGGCACGGTTCCGCATCTGGTCAATGCGCTGAAAGATGAATCAGAATACGCCCGACGGTCTGCGGTCGAGGTGCTGAACGAACTCGCTGATGCGCAAAGTATCAAATACCTACTGAATGCCATTGGTGACAAAGACTGGTGGGTGCGCTCACGAGCCTGCGATGCACTAGCATCAATAGGTGGCCCCAAGGTCACCAATGCGGCCTTGCACCTGATTCGTGATAAAGACGAAAATATACGCCGCTCAGCAATTGAAATTCTGAATCAGACGCGCGATAAACGCGCCGTGGCGCATCTTATTGCCGCCACCAAAGATCAGGATTGGTGGGTGCGCGAGCGCGCAGCAGACGCACTAGGTGCGATAGGCAGCAGCGAAGCTATGCCGGCACTGATTGAGATGCTGGATGGAGAAGAAAAATCGATCCCCGCAGCCTTACGCGCCCTCTCCAAAGTAGGTGACGAGCGCATCGTGCACAAAGTCATGCCTCTCACAAAACATGAGGGTAACGAAGTCAGAATTGAGGCCATTCGGACATTGTCGATAGTGGCTACCGAGCAAACTGCCGAGGATGTTAAAGAGCGCATTACCGCCGCCGCCAAGGGTCGTGATGCTGCAGTTAAAGAAGCTACAAGCGAAGCGCTGGCGCGCCTTGAGAAACGCACGGGCAGCAGTATTATTGGTGCCAGCACGCGCAACCAGCGACTCAACGATACCGGTCATACGATGCTTGGCGATCTGCCGACGGCAGCACTGCAAACTGCTACCGCCGATAAACGCATCAACATCGACGAACTCGAACCGGATCAAATGATCGAAGGACGTTATCGCTTCATCGAAAAGGTAGGCAAAGGCGCTTTCGGTACGGTCTTGCTTGTAGAAGACACTGTGGTCAATGAACAACTCATTCTGAAGTTCCTGAACGCGGCCATCAGCACCGACGATGAGATGATGAACCGCTTCGTACATGAGTTACGTTTCTCACGAAAGATTACGCACAACAATGTAATTCGTATTTATGACTTCCTGAAACTTGGCGGCAACTATGCTATTTCGATGGAGTTCTTCCCTTCACACACGCTCGGTGTCGAGATCCAGAAACAAAAGCCCATGCCATTGCGCAAAGCGCTGAACTGGGCGAAAGATATTGCTACTGGTATGGCAGAGGCGCATCAGGTGGGTGTTGTGCATCGCGATCTGAAGCCCGCAAATCTGCTCATCAACGATGACGGTCTGCTGAAGATCGTAGACTTTGGCGTGGCGGCCGCGGCCGGCCCCGGTGCAACCGAAACCGATCTTACTAAAACGGGCTATGTCATTGGCTCGCCAAAATACATGGCGCCGGAACAGATTCTTGGCAAGAAAGTCGATCATCGTGCTGATATATATAGCCTCGGCGTCATCATGTACGAAATGCTGACGGGCCGCCCGCCGTACAGCAAAGGTGACCATATGGCTGTCATGTATCAGCATGTTCAGGGCAAATGCACGCCGTGCGAAGAGCTTAATCCGAATATCCCCGCAAATTTAGCGGGCGTCGTACGAAAAGCGATGTCGATTGAAATCAAAGACCGCTATGATTCAATGAGTGATCTGATTGACGCAATTGATCAACTCAAAAACGGTTAGACGCGGCTCATAACACCAGCAGATATAGGGAAACCCTATGGCACGCATTGATGCATTCTTAAAACTGGGTCTTTCACAAGGCTGCTCTGACGTACATCTTGCGGTTGGAGTGCCTCCCATGCTGCGCATGCACGGAGAACTAAAGCCGATTAAGTTCCGCGAACTCGCTGGGCCTGAACTCGAAGGCTATATCGACGAGATCTTGTCGAAGAATCAAAAGGAACTCTTCAATCAGGGCAAAGATATCGACTTCTCATATGTCTCCGACGAAAGCGGGCGTTTCCGCGTCAACCTGTTTCGCAAAGCCACCGGCATCGGCGCGACCTTCCGGTATATTCCTTCGAGCGTGCCAACGCTGGATTCACTGAATCTGCCGGAAATTATTCCCAAGCTCTGTGATTACCATCAGGGCATGGTGTTGGTAACAGGCTCTACCGGTACGGGCAAGTCGACAACACTAGCGGCAATGATTCATCACATGAATCAGCACCGCAAACTCAATATCATTACGCTGGAAGATCCCATTGAGTTCGTGCACGTGCCGGATCAAAGCCAGATCATACAGCGAGAACTTGGCACACATCTCACATCGTTTGCTGACGGCATACGCTCATCGCTGCGCGAAGATCCTGATGTCATACTAGTGGGTGAGTTGCGCGATGCCGAGACTATTTCAATGGCGATGACAGCTGCAGAAACCGGTCACCTGGTACTTGGCACATTGCACACCATCGGTGCTGTTAAAACTATTGACCGTGTCATTGATGCATTGCCAGGGGACCAGCGCGAGCAGACTAAGAGTTTCTTGTCACAGAGTCTTAAAGCGGTGGTCACCCAGAACCTTATCAGAACACCGGACGGTCGCGGACGAACCGCCGTTCTGGAAATAATGATTAACACCCGCGCCATCGCTAATCTCATCATGACTGATCAGACGCATCAGATTCCGTCACAGCTGCAGACCGGACAAAGCCACGGCATGCAACTCATGGATCAGGCATTGCTCACGGCAATTCAGGAACAGCGCGCCGATCCGGATGATGCTTTTAAATATGCCCAGGACAAAGAAATGTTCCAACGCTTTGTTACCGATACTAACGTGCTCACGAGCAAATAGCCGACCACGCGATTATTCAGGAATCACTATGAGCAACCAGATCGACCAATACCTCCGCCAGCTGATTGCCAACGATGGCTCAGATCTTCATCTCATTGCCGGACAACCACCGCGCACTCGTGTCTATGGTGAGATAAAGCCTATGGAAAACGAGATTCTTGATCCGGAGGGTACCCGTGAGATGTTGTTGGAAATCATGGACGACAAGTCGAGGCATCAATTCGATAAGTTCGACGCTACTGACTTTGCCTACAACATCGAGGGGCTGGCACGGTTTCGCGTTAACGTTATGCGCCATTTGGGCGGCATGGGTGCTGTATTGAGGGCTATTCCAAGCACCGCACGCTCATTAGCCGATCTCAACATGCCACCCGCTGTGACGCGCCTTAGCAAAATAACACAGGGGCTTATTTTGGTCACCGGTAAGACCGGCTCCGGAAAATCGACCACTCTCGCAGCAATGATTGATGCCATTAATGACCGCCTGTATGGCCACATTATCACCATCGAAGATCCTATTGAGTTTGTCCATCAGCGCAAGAAATGCCTGATCAGTCAACGCGAGATCGGACAACACACCAATAGTTTCGGCGATGCGTTGCACTCGGCCTTGCGCGAAGATCCGGATGTCATTTTGGTGGGTGAGATGCGCGACCTCGAAACCATCAGTATTGCGGTGACGGCTGCAGAGATGGGTATTTTGGTGATGGGTACATTGCATACCAACGGGGCGGCACAAACCGTTGACCGTATCGTCAACGTGTTCCCCTCAGATAAGCAATCGCATGTTCGAACGATGTTGTCTACGTCATTGCGCGGAGTAGTGTCACAGCAATTGGTGCCGCGCAAGGACAACAAAGGGCTGGTTGCCGCGCTGGAGATTTTGATCAACAACCCGGCGACGGCCAACCTCATCCGCCAGGGTAAGCTAGATCAGATGGAAACCGCCATGCAGTCGGGTCGAAAATCGGGCATGTGCACGATGGATTCCACACTAAAAGAGCTGGTGGATAAAGCCATGATCAGCGGCAAATCAGCCTACGAGTTTGCCAACAACAAATCCAAATTCGAGCTGGGCAAGAACCAAAACTAGCATTCACGGCCCTGCAGCAATTTGTGCCGCAACACCTGTAGCGTCAGGCGAACCTGCTATTGGTGAAGCATTTTTTTGGCGGCAGCGCTAGAATACGCTGCATGTCAGAAGCTCCAGCAAAATCACTCACAACACCAGATCGCAAAATACTGGTCACCGGTGCGCTGCCGTATGCCAACGGTGCCATTCATCTCGGACACCTGGTGGAATACATTCAGGCCGACATCTGGGTTCGTTTTCAGAAGCTGCAAGGCAATACCTGCACCTACGTCTGCGCCAGCGATGCCCACGGCACACCCATAATGTTACGTGCCCGCGACGAAAACATCGATCCGGAGCAATTGGTTGAACGCTACCGCAAAGAGCATTCAGGTCACTTTGCAGCGTTTCATATCGAATTTGACAATTATCACAGCACCCATTCTGCCGAAAATCGCGAACTGGTCGAGATGATCTACGCGCGTCTGCAGGCCAAGGGGCTAATTGCCTCGCGCACTATCGAGCAGGCTTATGACGCCGAAGCAAAAATGTTTTTGCCGGATCGTTTTGTCCGCGGCACCTGCCCGTCTTGCGGAGCAGAAGACCAATATGGGGATAGCTGCGAGAGCTGCGGCTCCACGTATAGCCCCACCGAACTGCTGGATGCACGCTCGATTATCTCGGGTGCAGCACCTGTGCAAAAGTTGTCCGAACATTTTTTCTTTAAGCTGAGTGAGTTCGAAGCCATGCTGCGGGAATGGACCGGCAGCGGCGTGATCGATGCCGCTGTCGCCAACAAACTGGGAGAATGGTTTGAGACTGGCTTAAAAGACTGGGATATCTCAAGGGATGAGCCCTACTTCGGCTTCCGCATTCCGGGAACGGATGATAAGTACTTTTATGTGTGGCTGGATGCGCCGGTCGGCTATCTGGCCAGCTTTAAGAATCTTTGCGAGCGCCGCGCTGATCTCGACTTCGACAGCTATTTTGGCGCCACCAGTGATGCCGAGCTCTACCATTTCATCGGCAAAGACATTGTGTATTTCCATACCTTGTTCTGGCCGGCAGTGCTGGATGCCGCCAATATCAGAAAACCAACCGGGGTTTTTATCCATGGCTTTCTGACGGTGAACGGGCAAAAGATGTCCAAGTCACGCGGCACCTTTATTTCTGCACGTACCTTCCTTGATCATCTCGATCCGGAAGCACTTCGCTATTACTACGCCAGCAAGCTCAGCAACAACATTGATGATATCGATCTCAACCTGGAAGATTTTGTCTCCCGCACCAATACTGATCTGGTGAACAAACTGGTCAATATTGCCAGCCGTTGTGCTGGCTTTATTACGAAGGGTTCAGGGGGCCAACTGGCCGATGAACTCGAAGACCCCGCACTCTATAAGGCCTTTGTTGATGCCGGCGACACCATCGCCGGTTTGTATGAGCAGAGGATGTTCTCTAAAGCGATGCGTGAGATCATGGCGCTGGCTGATCAGGCCAATCGTTACATTGATGACCGCAAACCCTGGGTCCTGGCTAAAGAATCCGACAAAGCTGGAGAAGTGCAGAAGGTCTGCACCCAAGGCCTTAACCTTTTCCGTATTCTGATGATCTACCTGAAGCCGGTGCTGCCCGTAATGAGCACCAAAGCAGAAGCGTTCCTGAATGCAGAAACGGTAGATTGGAATGACCGCAATACACCATTGCTCGGGAACAGTATCAACAGCTATCAGGCACTCATGACCCGTATCGATAACAAGGCTGTGCAAAAAATGATTGAAGCATCCATGGCGGCAACACCCAAAGCTAATGCCCCTGCAGAGAATGACGGCGGCAGCGACGCGCACATTACTATTGACGACGTTCTGAAGGTGGATCTCCGCGTGGTCGATATTGTTGCGGCACATCATGTGGAGGGCGCGGACAGCCTGATTCAGATCACTGTTTCGCTGGGTGATAGCACACGGAATGTGTTTGCCGGCATTAAAAGTGCCTATGACCCTGCAACGCTAGTCGGCAAGCAAGCGGTGCTGGTAGCTAATCTCAAACCGCGTAAGATGAAGTTCGGCGTATCCGAAGGCATGCTGCTGGCTGCGGGCCCGGGTGGCGAGGACATCTATCTGATCTCCCCCGATAACGGTGCTAAAGCCGGCATGCAGGTCCGCTAACAGCGCCGCTTTGGAGCATTTGCTCCGGACAGGAGAATCGTGTGACAGAGCTCATTCTGATCATTATCGGCACGGTGTTGGTTAATAACCTGGTGCTTACCCGGTTCCTTGGCCTCTGTCCTTTTGTTGGTGCCAGCACCAGTATTGAAGCGGCGTTCGGCATGTCTGCTGCTACAACCTTTGTTCTCACGCTAACATCCGCACTCGCATGGTTGCTCAACACCTGGCTGCTTGAACCGTTTGAGCTTGGTTACCTGCGACTCATCTGTTTCATTCTCGTTATTGCAGGCACTGTGCAATTCACGGAAATTTTTATTCGCAGTACGCAACCGATGCTGCATCAGATGCTCGGTATCTTTTTGCCACTTATCACAACCAATTGCGCAGTGCTGGGCGTCGCGCTATTAATTACACAGGAGCCTACGCGGTTTATCGATGCGGTGGCCTATGGCCTGGGCGGCGGACTGGGTTTCGGCTTGGTTATCGTGTTATTTGCAGGCCTGCGCGAACGCTTGCAAGCTGCTGATGTGCCCGGCCCATTTCGTGGCAGTGCTATTGCACTGGTCACCGCTGGATTTATGGCACTGGCATTTATGGGTTTTGCCGGTTTGACAGGCACCTGATGATGAGCAGCAACTGGCTTTTACTGATTCCGTTGGCTACCGCAATCGCAGGCTTACTGGTGTACGCGCGCCTGCGTTACGCCCCGGATGAAGCAACCGCCGTCGACACCATCAACGCACTGCTGCCCCAAACCCAGTGTGCGCAATGCGGCTATCCGGGTTGCCGGCCCTATGCAGAAGCGCTGGTTAACGATGCCGCCGCTATCAATCTGTGCCCGCCCGGCGGCGAAACCACACAACAGGCTTTAAGCAAGCTACTGGGCCGGCCTGCCGGTAACCTGACAGACAGCGATCCGTGGGCCGTCGCCGTGATTAATGAAGCTGACTGCATTGGCTGTGCGCTGTGCTTACCTGCTTGCCCGGTCGACGCCATTATTGGGGCCAATCGCTACACGCATACTGTTGTTGAGGCAGACTGCACCGGCTGTGAGCTCTGCTTACCGGCCTGCCCGGTCGACTGCATTAGCATTTCCCGCAGCACGCAAGCACCCTTTGCCATTACGCCACCGCCAAAACCGGGGCCTTCAGCATGACGAAGACAACGATGCCACGTTCCGGCTCATGGGGCCTCAAACTGTCGTCTGAAAAAGACAATTCAGCATTGCCTCCGGCACGTGAAGTGGCAATACCCGATATGCTTACGGTGTTGCTGCGACAGAGTGCCGGAGCAGCATCGATTGCCACAGTCGCACCCGGCGAATCGGTACTGAAAGGACAAACCATTGCCATGCCGGCAAAAACCGGATTTGGCAGTTATCTGCACTCGCCTGTCGCCGGGCACGTTCTAGAGGTCCGCAACGGTTCAAGAGATGCAGGGGGTCCAGTGATCGTCATCAAGAATGATCGCAGCGAGCGACTGCATCCGGATTGCCAGCCGGTCCGGAATCCACTCAACAGGTCACCCCGGTTTCTGCGCGAGCGGATTGCTGCCGGCGGCATTGTGGGTCTCGGCGGAGCCCTCTTTCCCACCGAGGTCAAACTCAATCCCGCACCCGGCATTAAGACGCTTATTATCAATGGCGTCGAATGCGAACCGTATATTAATTGTGACAATCAGTTGCTGCAGGAAGAGCCGCACGCGGTACTCAGCGGCGCACAAATCATGCTGCAAGTACTGGGTGCCAATGAAGCGATAGTTGCCATTGAACAGGAAATGACGCACGCCATCGAATGTATGTTGGCGGCAAATACCCGCCTCAATGATCCGCGCATTCGCATTGTGGTGGTGCCCGATATCTACCCGGGAGGCGGCGAGCGGCAGTTGATTGAGACACTCACCGGGCTGCAGGTGCCAAGAGGTGGCCTGACCGCTGATCTGGGTATCGTCTGCCAGAATGCAGGCACGGCAGCCGCCATCGACCATCTCATAACACGTGGCGAGCCTCTGATTAGCCGCCTGCTAACAGTGGCCGGCAACTGCAGCGCGGCACCGGCGAACTTCCGCGTTCGTATTGGCACGCCGGTGAGTGCTCTGGTTGAGGCTGTGGCCAACACGCCACCGACAAGAATTGTCATGGGTGGTGCCATGATGGGCATACCTGTTACAGATTCAGAGCAGCCGGTCAGCAAAGCCACGAACTGCTTATTATTGCTTAATAACAACGCGCTTACGCCGATGCCGACAGAGATGCCCTGCATCCGCTGCGGCGATTGTGTGCCGGTCTGTCCCGCAGGTATTAACCCGCAGCTGCTACTGGAAAGTACGGTAATTAGAGATGTTAAACAGAGCAAAGAACTCGGTGCGCTCGACTGTATTGATTGCGGCTGCTGCGACTACGTATGCCCAAGTGGCATTGATCTCACAGCACGCTTCAAGCTGAGTAAACAAACGATCTGGGAGCAGCATCTGTTGACACTGCGCGCTGAACGCTTAGAACAGCGGTTTGCCGGCCACGAGACACGCCGGCTCAACAAAGAACAAGCAGAACGCGACCGGCTAGCGGCACAGACTGCCGGGTTCAAAGATGTGAGCACCGATAGCAAGCCTGCGTTAGATGCCATGCTCAAGCGGCTCAAGTCTGACCGCAACAAAAACTCATCCGATAAGGCGCCGGATTAATGAGCAAGCTCTCCTCACAATCAGCACCCTATCAGCACTCGAGGCGGTCGGTCTCCGCCATGATGCGCGACGTACTGCTTGCGCTCATACCCGTCACTGCCGCACTAACCTGGCTGCATGGTCCGGGCATTCTACTCAACGTGGCCTTCGCCTGCTGTTGCTGCTGGCTTTTCGAAGTGTGTATGTTAAGGATTCGCGGCCGCGCACTGCAACCGTGGATCAGTGATGCCAGTGCACCTCTGACAGGCGCACTTCTGGCACTGGCGTTGCCGCCACTCACACCGTGGTGGCTCATTGCAATAGCGAGCTTGTTCGCCATCGTATTTGCGAAACATCTGTACGGCGGACTCGGCTACAACGTGTTTAATCCGGCAATGACCGGCTATGCGGTGCTACTCATTTCGTTTCCTGCCGCGATGGCCGCATGGCCTGATCCGGCGAACCCGCCCGATCTTGCAGCAACACTCAGCTACTTTGTGACCGGCACACAGGCTATTGATGCCAGCAGCGGTGCAACACCACTCGATGCCGTAAGTACCGGATTAAAACAAATGCAAACGCTGCCCGAATTACGCGCGACAGGCACACTTGCGTCGGCCGGCTGGGTCTGGGTTAATCTTATGGCAGCGGCAGGTGGCTTGGCGCTGGTATTGCGTCGCACAATGAGCTGGCACATTCCTGCTGCTGTTCTCGCAGGGCTCGCACTACCCGCATTAATAAACTGGATTGGTGATGCCGCCGTAAACCCCTCGCCTTGGCTGCACCTGAGTTCGGGCGGCACATTGCTCGGCGCATTCTTCATTGCCACGGACCCCGTATCTTCTGCCTCTAGTCCGCGAGGCAAACTGATTTATGGCCTGGGTATCGGAATACTTACCTACGTCATTCGTACTTGGGGCGCCTACCCGGATGGCTTTGCTTTCGCCGTGCTGACAATGAACCTGGCCGTCCCGCTTATCGACCGCTATTCGCGGCCGGCACTGTATGGAGCCTCACCCCGATGAGCGGACTCACACATGCCAAACCAGTCCTATTACTCACGCTAATCGCGTTAGTGAGCATCGCCGTACTGAGCCGCATTGAATACACAACACGCGAACGTGTTGCGGAAAATGAGCTCGCGTATAAATCGGAGCAGCTGCGCGCTGTGCTGGCAGAAACGAGCTATGACAATGAGCCCTGGAGCAGCGCTATCGACATAACCGATGCCGCAGGCAAACCGATCACTGTTTACCCGGTAACAGCCCATAAGAAGCTTATTGCATGGGTTATTGAAACGGCAGGCACACGAGGTTATGTGGCGCCCATTAAACTTTTAACGGCGGTCAATACTAGCGAAGCATCACCCACAATCATTGGCGTGCGGATTGCTGCTCACCGGGAGACTCCCGGGCTAGGCGACAAAATTGAAGCCGCGCGTTCAGACTGGATCCTGCAATTTGCCGGCCGCTCATTGAACGATCCTGCACCTGACCGCTGGACAACCCGCAAAGATGGCGGGGACTTTGATCAGATTAGTGGCGCCACAGTAACTAGTCGCGCCGTCATTAGTGGTGTGCGCAAAAGCCTGACAACCCTGGCTAACAATCAACAGGCGATAGAAGGCAAGCTGACCAACGATTAGTCTGTATAGAACTGATGGCTATAAACCAGACGCATCGGTTGTGACAAGCCATCTGGTGTTACATCAATTTGAAAGCTCAGCCGCTCCTGATTGTCGATAGACACATCACCAATGTAATAAATATTGCCGCCGTCTTCGACTTTACGAACATCCACAGACTTGACTTGCCCGGTGAGATTCGAAGCCTTCACAGCTACGCTGCCCAATGCCGGGTTGCCCTGCGGCGTTTCGTCTTTCTCTAAAATCACGACATTAAGCATCGCCCGGCTATCACTCCGAACAATATCGTAAGTGGCGGCAATGGCTGGTGTCAGTTCATTGGTAATCATGGCATTGACATGAATCACATGGCTGCCAAAATCCACATAGTTCTGGTCTGCCGCCAAGCGAATCCGCTCAGGTTCAGGCGCGGTAATCGCGGTGGAATTGTCACATCCGGTCACCAACATACTGCTAATTAAGAGCATCGGGAGAACCGTAAGCTGTATCGATATCGCCCCCTTGCTGGTGTTGTTTTTATTCATAGCGAATCTCCTTTACCCCTATCGCCGCAGCGATATCAGAAACTAATGACCCGAAAAAAATCCGGCTCTGGAAAGCACTACAGCTTAGCACCCGATTCATAGGCCGCCGGCCCTATTTGCTGGTACAAATCATTAAATCGGCGAGTCTCTATAAAGTCACGCAATTGATTCGACTCTCCTTCGAGCTCTGCGATGCGAGCATTAACAACATCACCAATACTGATCACGCCGAGCAGCTCCCCGCTAACGATCACCGGCAAGTGCCGGATCCGATGATCATTCATACGATTCATAATGAGCTCCATCGAATCGTCCGGTGCAGCGCGAATGACGTCTTTGGTCATGACCTCACTCACCAAGGCCGCAAGCGCTCCGCTGTTGTTCCCGGCAAGTGCCCGCACCACGTCGCGCTCAGATAGCATGCCCACCAACCCACCGTTAGCATCCAAAGCCGGCATACAACCCACCTTGTGGGTCGACAATAGTTCTGCTGCACAAGCAAGGTTGGCGGAAGCCGACACAGTAATAACGATATCGTCCTTGCGATCAAGAATTCTCTGGGCCGTGACTCGCCACGCCCACTCACGGGCATGAATAAGCTGCACCCAGTTATTAAGTATCTGCTGACAGGCACTACGAAGTTTTGGGCGGAACCCGAAGCGATCCAGCAATACGCCCGGATAACCCCATTTCACCTGGTAGTTATAGCGCATGTATATCGTCGAAAAATCACCGTCGGTGACAATGCTCCAAGTGTAATACATGCTTGAAAATGCGCTTGAAAAATAGTGGGCATCGACCCGCATGGTCAGACTGCAGCCGGGAACGACAGCAATTTGCTCCTCATCCCAGCTATAACCTTCAACGTCAAATAACCGCCGGCGAAGGTTCTGGCCCGGCTCATGACTAACCTCGACGCGGGTCAGATTGGGAGCGACACGCGAGAAGCCTTCCATATCGGATATCACCTGCCAAACAAGTTCAGGTGAAGCTCGCACTGCCGCTTTCAGTTCAAGTACAGGCATAACCACCCCGCTGAAACTTAAGACCCCATCCTACTCCTAAGCCGCGGCATTGAGAACCGCTAAACCGCAACCTACGCGCGCCCGTCAAAGGAAGCCCGCCAACGCCTCCGGAAGATCCTGATAAACATATGTTTTGTATATGTATTCTGACTGTTGTATATAGGCCGGAGAGCTAACGAAAGCAGGTCTATCGGAGGTACTATAAACACTACCCAATGCGCTCTACTGGACGCCTCCATGAACTACGATATTGTCATTAGACCAAACGCTTCACTGCCGGCATCGTCGTTTTTGCAAACGATTGTTATTATTAGCTTTCCGTCATTATTGCTGGCTCTGCTGCTGGCATCCATGGGGTTCTGGATGGTGCTGCCATTCGCACTCCTGCAGATCCTGGCCATCGTCTATGCATTTAGCAACTACCGGCAACGCGCTCGCTGGATTGAACGGATACGCGTCTCTGCCAACCTCGTTATTATCGAACGCGGGACCGGTCTCTGCGAGGAGCGGATTGAACTGCCCCGCCACTGGGCAAGGGTTCAACTCGAACCGCCCGCGGACCGACTAAAACCCAATAGATTGGTGCTCCGGACTAGCATGCAGGCATACGAGGTGGCATCATGTCTCACGGATTCCGAGCGCATCGGATTAAAGGCGCGCCTGCACGATTTAATTGGGCCTGCCTGCCATACTCCAAGCTCATGATATCAATAGTTTTTTAGCTAAAAACCAGGTAAGGGATAAACACCCATGTTGAAAGGTCTGTGGAAGCCCCTCTGCGCAATCGTCGCAGTTTCGGGAATTATGGCATTGAATCCGGCACTGGCTGCCTGGGAACTCGATATGCCTGTCGGTGTAACGACACTTAGCGACATGATTCGCGATCTGCATCACGAGATCCTGATCATCTGCACTATCACAGGTGCTCTATTGTTCGGTGTTATGGGTTATGCGCTGTTTACGTTCCGCAAATCACGTGGCGTAAAAGCAGCATCCTTTTCGCACAACACGACCGCAGAGATTATCTGGACCATCATCCCTATATTTGTCCTGATTTACATGGCTGTGCCTTCGGCGCGAGCCATTCTGGAAATTGAAGATTCCAGCAACCCTGACCTCACCATCAAAGTGACAGGCTATCAGTGGAAGTGGGGGTACGAATACCTAGATAACGGCGTTGCGTTCTTCGCCAATATGGACGAAGCAAGTGCCGCCGCCGCGCGTCTCGGCTCCGGTATTGACGTCATGGAAATTGAAAACTACCTGCGTGATGTCGACAAGCGCATGGTTGTTCCAGTGGGTAAGAAAGTTCGCATCCTGTTAACAGCCAACGACGTTATTCATGCGTGGTGGGTGCCCCAGCTCTACATTAAGAAAGATGCTATTCCGGGCTTTGTTAACGAAATGTGGTTTACCGCTACAGAGACCGGCGTGTTCCGTGGTCAGTGTGCGGAACTTTGCGGCCGCGGCCATGGCTTTATGCCAATTGTGGTTGAGGTGGTTAGCGAAGCCGATTATGCGGTGTGGGTTGCAGAGAATGGCGGCGAATCATCAGCCGTTGCCGTTGCAACCACAGTACCTTCAACAGACAGCAGCGTTACCGCACTGTAATTAATTGATCAAGCAAGAGATCAGGACACTATTATGAGCGAAGCAGTTTCACACGATTCTCATCACGATGATCACGGCCCGGCCAAGGGCATTACGCGGTGGTTGTTTACCACCAACCACAAAGATATCGGTACTCTGTATCTGATCTTTAGCCTGATCATGTTCTTCACCGGCGGCGCAATGGCACTGGTTATTCGCGCCGAATTATTCCAGCCTGGCCTGCAGTTCGTTGATCCGCACTTCTTTAACCAAATGACCACAGTGCACGCACTGCTCATGGTGTTTGGTGCCGTTATGCCGGCGTTCGTGGGTCTTGCTAACTGGTTGTTACCCATGATGATCGGCGCTCCGGATATGGCGCTGCCCCGCATGAATAACTGGAGCTTTTGGATTCTCCCGTTTGCATTCGCAATGTTGATTTCAACACTGTTTATGCAAGGCGGTGGTCCTGCCGGTGGCTGGACGCTTTATCCGCCACTCGTATTGCAGACCGGTGACGCGTTCCCGTTCATGATATTTGCGATCCATCTTATGGGTATTTCATCGATCATGGGTTCCATCAACGTGATCGTCACCATCCTCAACATGCGTGCTCCCGGCATGACCCTGCTGAAGATGCCGTTGTTCGTGTGGACCTGGTTGATTACCGCCTACCTGTTGCTGGCGGTTATGCCTGTGCTAGCCGGCGCGGTCACCATGCTGCTTACTGATAAGTACTTCGGCACCAGTTTCTTCTTGGGCGCCGGCGGTGGTGATCCGGTGTTGTTCCAGCACATCTTCTGGTTCTTCGGTCATCCCGAGGTGTACATCATGATTCTGCCGGCCTTTGGTGTCGTTTCGCAGATCATTCCCACCTTCTCACGTAAGCCGCTGTTTGGTTACGAAGCCATGGTCTATGCAACGGCCACCATCGCCTTCTTGTCATTCATCGTTTGGGCGCACCACATGTTCACTAGCGGCATGCCTATCGCCGGCCAGATGTTCTTTATGTTTGCGACCATGCTTATCGCTATTCCGACGGCCGTGAAGGTCTTCAACTGGACTGCCACCATGTGGGGCGGTGAGATGACTTTCGAAACTCCCATGCTGTTTGCGGTAGCCTTCGTTATTCTCTTCACGATCGGTGGTTTTTCAGGTCTGATGCTCGCTATCACGCCGGCGGATTACCAGTATCACGATACCTACTTTGTGGTGGCACATTTCCACTATGTACTGGTGCCGGGCGCTGTGTTCTCTATCATGGCGGCCACCTATTACTGGCTGCCTAAATGGACCGGCAAGATGTACAACGAGACACTGGGCAAGACTCACTTCTGGTTGTCGACCATCGGCGTTAACGTGCTGTTCTTCCCACAGCACTTCCTGGGTCTGGCAGGTATGCCGCGGCGTATTCCCGATTACGCTATTCAGTTTGCTGACTTCAACATGATTTCCAGTATCGGTGCGTTTATCTTCGGTTTCAGCCAACTGTTCTTCGTCTGGGTCATTGTCGATTGCGTACGCAACGGCAAGCAGGCTACTTCTCAGGTATGGGAAGGCGCAGAAGGTCTGGAGTGGACTCTTCCCTCACCAGCTCCTTATCACAGCTTTGAAACAGCACCTGAAATTAAGTAAGCAAGGAACTGTTACCTGTGGCAAATGATTCAGAAACTAAACGCAAAAACCTGCGTACTGCCATACTGCTAATTCTATTGGCAGTAGGGTTTTACGCAGCCTTCATTTTTGCGCAGGCTATGCGCGCAGGTTAATTGATGAGCGATTCTCAGCAGCGCACAACTAAGCCACTGGCATTCCGACTGCTACTTATCGCCGTCGTCATGTTTGGTTTTGGTTTCTTGCTAGTGCCGCTGTATGACATTTTTTGTGCTGTAACAGGACTACGGCCTATTATCGAACAAGTTGCAGAAGTCGACGTCGGCAGCTCAGATGCTATCTCCCGCGAGGTGACTATTGAGATGATTGCCAACCTCAGCAATTCGGCGCCGTGGGAGTTCAAGCCTTCCGAACGACTGAAGGTTGTCGATACAGGCAGCATTTACCAGACGACCTATATGGCGCGCAATTTGCTAAATAAAGAACTCACCGCAACCGCAGCGCCCGATATTCGCCCGGTAGAAGCGGCTAAGTATTTTAAAAAAATAGAGTGCTTCTGTTTTGAACCGCAGTATTTTGGTCCTGAAGAATTGAAAAATATGCCGATTCGCTTTCTGGTGTCCAAAGATTTGCCGGCGCACATTGACCGGATTACGCTCTCATACACTTTATACGCGACCCCTAAAGTCGCCAGCAGTAACTAGAGACAACGTTTTTAGGATAGGGATAAACTCATGGCACATGCTTCAAATGACAGCTACTACGTTCCGCATGGAAGTCACTGGCCGCTGGTAGGCTCAGTAGGTCTTTTCACCATGCTGGCCGGTGCAGCAACCTGGTTAAACGGTTCGACTACGGGCATCTATATTCTCGCCGTCGGCGCGCTCACTATCATCTATATGATTTTCGGCTGGTTCAGCACGGTTATTCGCGAAAGCGAAAGCAACATGTATAACGACGATGTGGATTCATCTTTCCGCTTGGGCATGATGTGGTTCATTTTCTCAGAGATCATGTTCTTCGCTGTGTTCTTCGGCGCCCTGTTTTACGCCCGCACCATTTCTATCCCCTGGCTAGGTGGTGACAGCAACAACTTCTTCACCAATGCTTTGATTTGGGAAAACTTCTCTGCCGGCTGGCCAACCAACGGCCCAGCAAGTCTTGGTGGCGAGTTTGAGCCTATGGCGCCATGGCCTCTGCCGACCATCAACACTATTATCCTGCTGACCTCCGGTGCCACGATTACCGTAGCTCATCACGCACTCATCGAAAACAAGCGCCGCATACTAAATCTGTTCTTGGGGCTCACGTGGATGCTCGGTTTCATCTTCATGGGTTTGCAGGCCTTCGAATACTACGAAGCCTATGCCCATCTGAACCTGACATTAGGCACAGGCATGTATGGCTCGACCTTCTTTATGCTTACCGGCTTCCATGGCTTGCACGTGACGATTGGTGCCATCATTCTGCTGGTTGTCTGGTTGCGCTGCCTGAAGGGTCATTTCACACCATCCAGCCATTTCGCATTTGAAGGTGCGGCATGGTATTGGCACTTTGTGGACGTGGTCTGGTTGGGACTGTACATCTTCGTGTACTGGATGTAAGACACGCCGAAAACCGCTTTATGCGGGCGGCTCTAGAAAAAGGCAAACCATATTGGTTTGCCTTTTTTGTGTCCGGAAGCAACTCATCAACACTGGCGGTTCGGGTGGTTTAGTCCTAGGCGACTGCTAAACTCAAACAAATAACCGGGACAGACTCTTTATACCCGAATCTAACCACGACCAGTTCCACCGTAGAGCGCATGCACGAGCTCTACTCGCTGATGAATGCGCTGATTGTGGCCTTGTATTTATTGTGGATGATGCTGTGCGTGATTCACTGTGCTTTATCTTGAAAACCATAAACCTTGAAGCAGAGCGCTATGCAGCGGGCCACCAGTTTCTGGCCAGCTTCGACGAAATGATGAGTGGCTGCCTGCGGCTGGACATCAGAATGCCGCTTACAAGCGGCATCCAGGTTCAGAAGCGGTTAAAAGCAATCAATTGCGAACTGGCCGTTAGCTTAATTACCGGACATGGCGATGTACCCATGGCAGTTTGGACCCTGCAAAGCGGTGTTTTTGATGTCATTCAGAAACCATTCCTCGAGCAGGACCTTCTCGATAGAATCTACCAGGCGCTGGACATCTATGAATAAGAGGAACCAGCAATAAGCAACGCGAAATAGCAGCGACTACCAGAGCCTCAGCCCGCGCGAGCAGGACGTGATGGGATTTTTTTACGGGTGCTGCCATTGGCAATACGCTCAAATTCTGAGCTGCACATGGCCAAGTAGTGCAACTTGGCAGCTATAAAAAAGGCCCGCTAATGCGGGCCTTTTCATTGCAAGCTTAAACCGAATGCTTAGAGCTTAGCCGCATTCTCGCCGAGGTAGCTGGCGACACCTGCAGGCGTCGCTGTCATACCGGCATCACCCTGCTTCCAGTTGGCAGGGCAAACTTCACCGTGCTGCTCGTGGAACTGCAACGCTTCAGTGATCCGGATCATCTCATCCAGATTACGGCCCAGCGGCAAGTCATTAACGACCTGATGACGCACCATGCCGTTCTTATCAATAAGGAAGCTGCCACGTAAAGCCACACCCGCTGCTTCAGATTCAACACCATAGGCTTGACAGATGCTGTGTTTCACATCGGCAACCATCGTGTATTTAACAGGGCCAATGCCGCCTTCATTAATGGGGGTGTTACGCCATGCGTTATGCGTGAACTGAGAGTCGATAGAGACAGAAAACACCTCGCAGCCGAGTTCCTTCAGTTTATCAGTGCGGTGATCAAGACCAATCAACTCCGACGGGCAGACAAACGTAAAATCCAACGGATAAAACACGACCCAGGCATACTTACCGGCACGGGCTTTAGTGAAATTCAGATCACCGACAATGCTGCCATCGCCTAAGACAGCGGCTGCTGTGAAATCAGGAGCTGGTTTACCAATCAAAACACTCATTTTTGTTCCTTCGTAATTCGCGGGCAGAGCCCAGTTTGCTGATGCACAGCCACCCTCCCAAACTTGTGCTCGGAGCAGCCATGCATTTAAAAGTTGATGACTAGTGTCTATAGACACCGCCTGCTTTGCAAGCGGTTTTTCGACTAATTCCAGAGTCCGGTCATAGGGGCCGGACCAGCCAATGAATAATGCAGCATCCAGACCTCTGTAACTTGATTTACAAAGGTCTATCTGCGATTGTTGAGCCTAGCCGATGTCACAGGCGAGACGATTTCGGTTAAAGTTTTTGAGTACGAAGTCTATGGCATTAGCACCCATTGTGTTTTTACGGTGGCCCCTATTAGCCGAATTTGCCACCTATCCCGAACATCAGATTAGAGAGCTATCGAATGCATACTTCAAGCCACCTTAGATCCCTGTTCATCGGCCTTAGTGCTGTTACCGTACTGGCCGGCTGCGCCACCAAACAAGCCGAGATAGAAGCGACCGAGGGTACGGCAACTCGTATCGAGCAACAGGAAGCCCAGCAGCAACAAATCGCTCCCGCTAAACCCACACTAAAACGCAAAGTAGCAATCGGTCGTTTTAGCAATGAAACCCGCTACGGCAGAACCTTCTTCCGTGATGCCGATCTGGATCCGTTAGGCAAACAAACTGCCGACATGCTGTCCACCAGCCTAGTTGACTCACAACAGTTTCTGGTTTTCGAGCGGCCTGACTTAAGCAAGATTAAAGCAGAACAGAATATTGTCGGCGAGTCGAACCTCATTGGCGTCGATACTCTTATTCTGGGTTCGCTCACCGAGTTTGGCCGAAAAACAACCGGCGACAGCGGCTTTCTGAGCAGCACCAAGCTGCAAACAGCACGTGCAGTGGTCGATATTCGCTTGGTAGACACCCGAACGGGCTTTGCATTCTTCTCAGCCAAAGGCGCAGGCGAAGCCAGCATGGAGTCCGGGGAAATCGCGGGCTTCGGCAGCAAAGCTGACTATGACGAAACACTTAACGGCAAGGCGATTTCTGCGGCCATTTCAGATGTTATCGGTGCACTGATCAACAAGTTGGAAGAACGCCCCTGGCGGTCTGAAGTTTTACAGCTTGAGGGCAGCAATATCTTTATAGCCGGAGGCCAACGTCAAGGCATACAGGCGGGCGATAAATTTGCGATTATGGCTTCGGGCTCAACGGTGAAAAGCCAGAGTGGTGCGATGATCGAACTGCCCGCAAGCCAGGTAGCCACCATCGAGATTGTCAGCACCTTCGGCGATTCAGAACTTAACGAAGGCTCCGTAGCCAAGCTAACTTCAGGCACGATGCCAACCAGCACCACCGGAATCTTTGTTGCTGAATCAGGAGAATAGAATCATGTTCAACAAATTTGCGATAAGCACTCTACTCGTCATCTCTATGCTATTGGTCGGCTGCGCTACAAACACATCCTCCACTATTACGGATGAGCGGCCTGGCGTGGCTATTGACGGCGCTAAAGGTGGTGACAAGCTGTACATCGATGACGTGCTAATGGGTGATGCTAAAGATTTCAACGGTAGTCCAACGGTTCTGTTCGTAGAATCGGGGCGCCACGAGGTCACTGTAATTTCTAAGACAGGTGCGATACTGGTTTCGGAGAGCATCTACGTGACCAAAGGACAAATCCGTAAACTATCTATAGGCAACAGATAGCCATGATGAGCGCAACAAGGTTGATTGGGGCAACCATCGTGCTTGTACTACTGAGCGGGTGTGTCAATACGGGGCTTTACAACTGGGGTGGTTATGAGAAGGACTTGTACTTCTACTACAAGGATCCGCAAAACCTGGACGACTACACTGAAGAGCTGGCCAAGCTCGTCGGGGATGACTCCAACGCCGATCGCGTACCCCCCGGCATGTATGCCGAGTACGGTTATATTCTTTACGAACAAGGTGACATTGAGCAAGCCCGCGAGTACTTCGTCAAAGAGATGGAAAGGTGGCCCGAAGCCGCCGCGTTTATGGCACTGGCAATCCAGAACCTGACGGACGGTATTGCGCCACAATTCGACAGTCCTGAACCTGCTGAAGCTGAAGCTACAGCACCCGTCGCCGACGGAGAGCAATCATGAGTCGTAACTACCTTCTGGCTGGTGCGCTGGCCCTGATAGCAGGCCTAACAGGCTGCGTCACTGCGCCAATATCAAGCTACGATTACACAGCATTCCGTGAGAGCAGCCCAAGATCAGTGCTTATCGTGCCTGCGGTGAATAATAGCGTTGAGGTTGAAGCGGCAGATTTTTATCTGGCTTCTATCACCCGGCCTGCGGCAGAGCGCGGCTACTACGTTTTTCCTGTACACATGGTCAAACGTATCTTAGAAGATGACGGTCTAGGCGATGCCAACATGGTGCATAACGCCGATACCATTCAGCTCGCCGAGCTCTTCAATGCCGACGCCGTACTGTATGTGACAATTGAGCAATGGAATGCGAAATACATTGTGCTTAATACGGTAGTCACAGTTGAGTTTGCATTCCTGCTGAAAGATGGCAAGACAGGCGAAACGCTGTGGGCAAACCAGCAAATCCGCCAATACTCGAGCGGCCAGAACAGCGGTGGCAATGGCCTCGCCGGATTGCTTGCTGATGCGATTGCAGCCGGCATTACTAAAGCAGCACCTGACTATATGCCGATGTCAAAGCAGGCGAATGCACAGGCCATTGGACAAGCCGGATACGGCGTACCGGCAGGTCCTTATAATCCAAACTACCTGCTTGATCTGACTCAGTTTCCCAAGGCACCTATACCGGATCCGGCGGCCAGTCAGCCACCAACCGGCGATGCTGCAGCGCCACCTCAGCCTGCTGCCAAAGAAGACAGCACCAGCTAAGACCAGACGTGGCTCTTAGTAATAGTATTGAGAGCCGGTGTGCCAGCATATTGCAGAGTCCGTTTGAACTCACTGTCTAGAATTTTAAGACTGAGTTCGACGCCCTGCTGTCCGCCGGCCGCTAGACCGAACAAATAAGGCCGTCCAACGCAGACTGCATCAGCACCTGATCCGAGGGCTTTAAATGCATCTGCACCGCGGCGAATTCCGCCGTCAACCAACACCGGCATCCTTCCCGACAACTCATCGGCAACCTCCGGCAACACATCCACGGTACCGCGCCCGTTGCCTTCCTGCCGGCCGCCATGATTAGAGACAATAACGCCGTCAACACCGGCCTTGCGACACAGCCTTGCATCCTCAGCAGTCACTATACCTTTGAGCACCAAATTCATGCGGGTGTTCGCTCTGAACCATGTCAGGTCATCCCAGGTCATTGACGGATCACCGATACCTTTGCGGCCCTTGTAACCTTCAAAGTTACCCAGCCTGATGCCAGCCGAAGTTGCGGTTTTGTCGCGATTCATCCGGAACCAACGCTCGGCTTCGTGGTTGCCGCGGGTGGGGCCGTCAATGGTCAGCACCACCGTTTCGCAACCGGCCTCTTGTGCAACAGACAGGAGATATGCCATGAACTCGCGATTCGGTGAAGGATAAAGCTGCAGCCAGCCAGGCCGGCCGGCATCTGCAATTTCGGCGATACTATAATTGGTCATCATCGAACTGATCATTAGGTGCTGCATGCCCGCAGCAGCTCGCGCGGTGGCGAGTTCGCCTTCGGGACTGATACGCATTTGATTACCTACCGGCGCGAGGATAATGGGCGATGCGTAGCGTTGGCCAAAAAGTTCAACGCTGGTGTCTACCTGACTCACATCCACAAGCCGGCGCGGCCGGATTTTTACCCGGCTGAAGGCCGCGATATTCTCAGCTGTTGTTGCCATATCATCGGAGCCGCCTACAATGAAATGGTAGTCATCCAGATTAAGATTGGCTGCTGCCAACTGCTGCAGATGTGCAATGTTGAGTGCTTGCTTGAGCGTCTCAGGTTTGGCGTATTCAGGTCGCGCTAAGGCGCTTGCTGAGAGCAACATAGGTGATGCTGCCAGCCATTGGAGAAATCGGCGTCTTTCGTCGATCATCGCACCCCCCTATTTTGGCAACACCTCAGAGCATGCTGCCAATGCAAGCCATTAATGGACATCAGAATACTGTAATAGCATAGCCGCGCAAGGGTCTTTTGCCGCATCTGTCCGGTGAGCGGGATAAACAGTGGCCTCCCGGCGATAACAGCTCAAGCCAAAATAAAGCCCATTCTCGAGCATAAAAAAAGGCCGGATAACATCCAGCCTTTTCTAAACCTGCTAACCACAGGATCTAAACAGAGATTCTGTGACATCACATTACTTAACGTAAGTCTCAAGACCCTTCTGTTGTGAATAAAATGCAGAAATGGCCTTCATATCAGCTTCGCTCAGGTTCATTGCATTCGGTGCCATTACCACGTTTGTACGGGCGCCGGACTTATACTCTTTTAATGCCCTAACCATGTAGTCCTGATGCTGACCGGCCAAATGCGGGAAGGTGAAAGCAAGGCTTTTACCGCCGGCACCATGACAAGCAACGCAAGTTGCTGCCGCTTCGGGGGCGGTGCCCACAATTTCGCCTGTTGCCAATTCTGATGTAGCGGCCACATACGCCGCGATATCCTGCATATCTTCAGTACTAAATGAAGCCGCCTGAGCCTGCATGGTAGGGTGCTTGCGCGAACCGTCTTTATAACCCTGCAACGCCGCTACAATGTACTCCGACCACTGCCCGCCGATCCGAGGGACTTTGTAGGTGGGGTATACATTGTTATAGCTTTCACTGCCGTGACAACCGATGCAGGTGTTAAATAACACGCTACCGCGCTCTGCATCGGCAGACACCGCCAGCGAAGGAAACAAAACGAGCGCCGAAACCAGCGGCAGAATTAGTCGGATACAGCTAAACAACATCACAGTCTCACTTATGGATAATGACCAGACTGGCTGATCACAAAGAGGCATTATGGGATATGGTCACTAACAGGCAAAAACCTACCGGAGGCCAAGAATTCAGTCGCAATCTTAGTCAGTCAGGGGGCAAAATACCAGCCATAACAGGCGATATCAGGCTTACCGGGCGACAGATAGCACTCTCAGCTGCGACTTTTAAAATAGGTTTGAGTATCCTGATATGCCTCAGGGATTATTAGCAAACGATATGACAGCAAAAACCAGCACAGATGAAGCAACGGCAACCAATGCATCAGCAGACGCATTGGTTGCCGGTCTCTGGACTAATAACCCCGGTCTGGTGCAGTTTCTCGGGCTCTGTCCGCTACTCGCGGTCAGCAACTCGGTTATCAATGGGCTCGGGCTCGGGCTCGCGACACTAGCGGTGCTGATGGCCAGTAACCTGCTTGTCTCGATAGGCAGGAACATGATTCCTAACGAGATCAGGTTACCTGTATTCGTGCTGATTATTGCCTCCCTGGTCACCTCCGTGGAATTGCTCTTTAAGGCCTATTTCTTCGATCTCTACCTCAGCCTGGGCATTTTCATACCACTGATCGTTACCAACTGCGCCATTCTGGCCCGGGCAGAAGCCTTTGCCTCACGCAATCGGCCAGGCTTAGCGCTGCTGGACGGCTTCGCAATGGGCCTTGGTTTTTTGTTACTGCTGACGGCGCTGGGCGCACTGCGTGAGTTCTTCAGTCGTGGCAGTTTTTTGCACGGTGCCGAAACCCTGTTCGGACCGGGCGCAGCCGATCTGAACGTTCAGATTTTTTCAGAATCTGCAGGTCTGTTGCTTGCCGCATTGCCGCCAGGGGCGTTCATCGGTCTCGCATTGTTGGTTGCTCTGAAGAATGCCCTTGATGCCCGAGCCGAGGTGACTCACGCAAAAAAAATGACTACTGCTCATGAATAAAGGTATTCGCGAAAAACTGTTCGCCAGACTCGCTCAGCAGAACCCCGACCCGCAAACCGAACTGCGCTACAGCAGCCCCTTTGAGCTGCTTATCTCCGTGATACTGTCTGCGCAGGCTACCGATGTAGGTGTTAACAAAGCCACCCGCGGGCTCTACAAAGTAGCGAATACCCCGCAAGCCATCTGCGACCTCGGCGAAGAGGGTCTTAAGGAATACATCAAAACCATCGGTTTGTTTAATACCAAGGCGAAGAACGTTATCAAGACCTGCAAGATTCTGGTCGATGAGTACGCGAGCGAAGTGCCGAGAGACCGTGCAGACCTTGAAGCACTGCCTGGCGTAGGCCGAAAAACGGCCAACGTCATTCTGAACACCGCCTTCGGGCAGCCCACCATTGCGGTCGATACCCATATCTTTCGCATTTCGAATCGCACGGGCATTGCCAAAGGGAAAACGGTATTAGACGTTGAAAAACGCTTGCTAAGGACCACGCCGAAGGCCTTCATGCTGGGCGCTCATCACTGGCTGATTCTGCACGGGCGCTACGTCTGCAAAGCCCGCAAGCCCCTGTGCAACGACTGCATCATAGAAGACTTGTGCGAATACAAGAAAAAGGTGTTTGATTAGAAACCATCCGCCGAATCCAACTACAACGTCGGAGTATGCAGATGGGTTCGCGGTTACTTCTTTTTCTTCGGCATGTACAAATCGGTAAGCGTACCTTCAAAAGCTTCAGCGGCCATCGCCACAGATTCCGACAAGGTCGGATGCGCATGAATGGTGGCACCGATATCCGTCGCATCACAACCCATCTCAATAGCCAGACAAACCTCGGCGATCAGCTCACCGGCGTTAGTGCCCACAATACCCGCACCGATAACACGATCGTTAGAAGGATCAAACAACAGCTTCGTGAAACCTTCATCCCGACCTAATGCCAGCGAACGGCCGGATGCGGCCCACGGGAACACCGCCTTCTCATACTTAATACCGTCAGCTTTAGCTTGCATCTCCGTAACACCGACCCATGCCACTTCAGGGTCAGTGTAGGCCACAGAAGGAATAACCCGGGCATCAAAGGCCCGCTTCTCGCCGGCACAAATTTCTGCAGCTACCTTTGCCTCATGCGTCGCTTTGTGCGCCAGCATCGGATCACCCACGATATCGCCGACGGCAAAGATATGCGGCACATTCGTCCGCATCTGCTTATCAACTGTAATAATGCCCCGCTCGGAAACATGCACACCGGCCTTATCCGCAGCGATCTTATTGCCGTTAGCAGCACGCCCGATAGCAGTAAGTACTTTGTCGTAGGTCTGCCGCCCATCGGGTGCGTTTTTGCCCTCAAAACTGACGACTATGCCGGCCTCGGTCGCTTCCATACCGGTCACCTTGGTTTCTTTCATGATGGCGGTATAGCGTAACTTTATGCGTTTTTCCAAAGGCCGGACCAAATCAGCATCGCAGCCGGGGAACAACTGATTGGTAAGCTCTACTACTGAGATATTTACACCCAGGGCGGAATACACAGTGGCCATTTCAAGACCGATAATACCGCCCCCAATCACCAGCATATTCTCAGGCAAGCTCTCAAGTTCAAGCGCACCGGTAGAATCAATAATCCGGGGATCTTCCGGCCAACTCTCGAGCTTGGCGGGCTCTGAACCGGCGGCGATAATACATTGTTCGAAGGCAATAACCTTCTCGCCATCGGCACCGGAAACTCTTATATGATGGGGTGAAACAAATTCACCAACACCATTTACAACACTTACTTTGCGTTGCTTGGCGAGGACAGCCAGACCGCCAACGAGCCGCTCTACAACACTATTCTTCCAGTCGCGCAGCTGATCCAAATTGATCTCGAGTTTGCCGAAGTTGATGCCATGAGAAGCCATTCCTTCCACTTCTTCAATGACAGCAGCAGCATGCAACAGGGCTTTCGAAGGGATACAACCTACATTCAAACAGACACCCCCGAGCATAGGCCAACGCTCAATCAAGGTCACTTCAAGACCCAGATCGGCCGCACGAAAGGCCGCGGTATAACCGCCAGGACCGGCACCCAGCACTAGCAAACGGGTTGTCACATCGACCTTGCCAGCGTAAGAACTAGCAATAACCGGGGCAGCGGCTGCCGGCTTATCAGCAGACTCAGCAGAGTTGGCAGCGGGCTTATCCGCACCTTGTGCTGGTTCATCAGCCGCAGCAGCTGTCACTTCCAGCGTGACAATCAACTGACCTTCTGCTGTCTTACCACCGACGGCAACATGCACTTCTTTAACCACACCGGCAACCGGTGAGGGCACATCCATCGCCGCTTTATCGGTTTCTAGCGTAATGAGCGAATCTTCCACAGCAACGTTGTCACCGGCAGCAACATGCACTTCAATAATGTCGACATCAGCAAAATCACCGATATCAGGAACAATAACTTTAAATTCTTCAGCCATAGCGATTGCCTATACCAACTTGTCGACGTCAGCGAGAGTCTGCGCCAGGAAGCTCGTAAACCGAACCCCCGTTGCACCATCAATGACGCGATGATCATAAGATAGCGACAACGGCAGCATTAGGCGCGGCGCAAATGCCTTGCCATCCCACACGGGCGCCAGTTTAGACCGACCGACCCCCAGAATAGCCACCTCAGGCGGATTAATAATTGGCGTAAAATGTGTCCCGCCAATACCCCCCAAACTCGAAACTGTAAACGTGCCGCCCTGCATCTTATCAATACCCAGCTTGCCTTCACGAGCCAGCGCACTGAGCTCAATAAGGTCTGTAGCAATCTCAAATAATGACTTCTGATCGGCATTATGAATAACCGGCACCATCAGACCATTCGGTGTGTCTGCAGCAAAACCAATATTGATATATTTCTTATAGACTAGGGCCTTCTTGTCTTCGCTCATCGAAGTGTTAAACACTGGGAATTCCTGCAACGCCAGCACACAGGCTTTAACAATGAAAGCCAGCGGCGTGAGCTTCACTCCCTGAGCTTCAGCATCGGCTTTCATCGCCTTGCGCCTTGCCTCAAGCTCTGTGGTATCAGCTTCGTCATTCTGCGTAACGTGCGGAATATTTACCCAACTTGCGTGTAATCGCGAGCCGGAAATCTTCTGAATGCGCCCCAGCGGTTTGACTTCGATCTCGCCAAACTTGGCATGATCAACCTTTGGCAACTCTGGTAACGCGGAGCCGGCCGACAAACTCAGCTGACCCTGCATTACGGCCTTAACAAAAGCCTTAACATCTTCTTTAAGAATGCGGGATTTGGCACCACTACCGTTAACCTGCGGCAGGTTGACGCCTAACTCACGCGCAAACCGGCGTACCGAGGGGCTCGCATGAGCGCTTGCAAAACCGGCTTCGTTAATAGCGGGCAGCGCACCGGAAGCAGCCGCGATAGGCTGTGGTCTCTGCACAACTTGTTGCGCTGCAGGCGTTACGGCCGGTAAGGATTTGGCAGGGGTGACGGTTTCGGGTTTGGCTTCAGGCGCAGGTTCTGCGGCGGCTGCTGGAGCCTCATCGACCTCCAGCACCAGCACCAGGTCACCTTGGGATATCTTGCCGCCCAAGACCACTTTCATTTCCTTAATAACGCCAGCAGCAGGCGATGGTACATCCATCGCTGCTTTATCTGTTTCCACCGTAATTAACGAATCTTCTACTGCAACGGTATCGCCAACAGCAACCAGCACTTCAACAATTTCGACGTCGCTGAAGTCACCAATATCAGGAACCGTTACTTCCAACATGTTACTCATCAGCAAGTCACCGGATTAGGTTTTTCAGAATCAATATTCATTTTTGCGAGAGCCTCAGACACCACAGACATAGCAATTTTCTTTTCGTCGGCCAAAGCTTTGAGCGCTGCCAGCACAATGTTGTCGCGATTCACTTCAAAGTGCTGGCGCAATGCCGCACGACCATCGCTGCGACCAAAGCCATCAGTACCCAATACGCTATAGCGCCCGGGAATCCACTCACGGATCTGATCCGGAACAAGTCGCATGTAATCTGTGGCTGCAACAAACGGACCTTCAGCATCGCTTAAACACTGCGCCACATAGCTCTTGCGCTGTGTAGACTCCGGATGACGGGTATTCCAGCGTTCGCAATCAATGCCATCCCGGCGCAGCTCACTAAAGCTGGTCACACTCCACACATCCGCCGATACACCATAGTCGGCCTCAAGTACGCCAGCCGCTGCCTCAACTTCGCGCAGAATAGTGCCTGAGCCAAAGAGCTGCATTTTGATCTCGCCCTTACGGCTGGGAGGCAACCGGTACATCCCCTTCAGAATGCCTTCTTCAGCACCCTTAGGCAGGGCCGGATGAACATAGTTCTCGTTCATCGTGGTGATGTAATAGAAAACGTTTTCCTGTTCAGCATACATACGACGCATACCGTCATGCACGATAATGGCGAGTTCGTAAGCATAGGTCGGATCATAAGATACGCAATTCGGCACGGTGGAAGACAGCAGATGACTGTGGCCATCCTGATGCTGCAACCCCTCACCGGCCAGGGTAGTACGCCCGGCAGTGCCGCCAATCAGAAATCCGCGCGCCTGCATATCGCCGCCCGCCCAGATAAAATCACCGACCCGCTGGAAACCAAACATTGAGTAGTAAATATAAAATGGAATCATAGCCACGCCATGATTCGCATAGGAAGTACCGGCGGCTATCCATGAACACATGGCACCAGCCTCATTAATACCTTCATTGAGGATCTGGCCTTTCTTGTCCTCGCGGTAATACATGAGCTGCTCGGAATCCTGCGGGGTGTACAACTGACCCGCCGACGAATAGATAGCAATTTGCCGGAACATGCCTTCCATGCCAAAGGTGCGCGCCTCATCCGGAACAATAGGCACGACATATTTCCCAACGTTCTTATCTTTAACCAGTTTAGTCAGCATGCGGACGAGTGCCATCGTGGTCGAGATTTCTCGCTCGCCCGAACCGTCTAGCTGCTGTTGAAAGTCTTTCAGTGGCGGCACCGGCAAGACATCGGACTTTGATATACGTGATGGTAGATAGCCGCCCAACGCTTCGCGCCGCTCATGCAAATACTGGTGCTCTTCACTACCCTCTTCGGGCTTGCAGTACGGCAGTTTGTCGAGGTCTTCGTCGGCCACCGGAATATTGAAGCGATCGCGGAAGCCTCGCAGATCATCAAGATCGAGCTTCTTAGTCTGGTGGGCCGTCATTTTACCTTCACCCGACGAGCCCATACCGAAGCCCTTAATCGTCTTCGCCAGAATCACCGTCGGCCGGCCATTAGTGCGAGAGGCACGATCGTAGGCTGCAAACACCTTCATCGAATCCAGACCACCGCGGTTTAAGTGCCAGATCTCATCATCCGACATATTTGAAACCATCTCTTTCAGCTCGGGGTATTTGCCAAAGAAATTCTCACGGACATAATCGCCGCCCATGGATTTGAAGTTTTGGTACTCGCCATCGACACACTCTTCCATAACCCGGCGCAACAGGCCCTGATGATCACGATCGAGCAAAGTATCCCAACGTGAACCCCATAGCACTTTTACCACGTTCCAGCCCGCGCCGAGGAAGGCGGCTTCGAGCTCCTGAATAATCTTGCCATTGCCGCGCACAGGACCATCTAGGCGCTGCAAGTTACAGTTGATAACGAAGACCAGATTATCGAGCTTCTCGCGCACCGGCATCGTCAGTGCACCCATCGATTCAGGCTCATCCATTTCACCATCACCGAGGAACGCCCATACCTTCCGGTCTTTCGCCGCAGAAATGCCTCGACTATCGAGGTAGCGCATAAAGCGCGCCTGATAGATCGCCATCATCGGGCCAAGGCCCATTGAAACTGTCGGGAACTGCCAGAAATCCGGCATTAGCCACGGATGCGGATACGACGACAACCCCTTGCCTCCCACTTCCTGACGAAAGTGATTCAGGTCATCTTCAGTGAGTCTGCCTTCAAGATAGGCTCGGGCATAAATACCGGGTGAAGAATGCCCCTGAATGAAGACCAGATCGCCACGATCTTTTTCATTGCCGGCACGCCAGAAATGATGGAAACCTACTTCATACAACGTGGCCGATGATGCGTAGCTGGCGATATGACCGCCGTACTCGGAACTGACACGATTGGCATGAACTACCATCGCCATAGCATTCCAGCGAATATACGCTTCGAGACGTCGCTCAATTGCGCGGTCACCGGGATAGTCGGGCTGTTGGGCTACCGGAATAGTGTTCAGATAGGCCGTGTTCGGGCTATAGGGCAAATACGCACCCGAACGGCGAGCATGGTCGATCATGTGCTCCAGCAAAAAATGCGCCCGTTCGGTTCCATGAGCTTGCAAAACAGAGTCGATTGATTCGAGCCATTCCTGAGTTTCCAGAGGGTCGATATCGTCGTAGCGGTTAAAATCAGTCACAGACAGCCTATACAGTTAATTATTAAGGCGAGGCACTCACCCTAGGTGTTGTTGTGGGCAGAATTATAGCCAAATTAGAGGGAATATCAGACTTAATCGCCGCTCAACCAGTGAGCAAATAATGCAATGACAAGCTTGCCAGCGTGCAGAGTCGGGTATCATCCTGCTTTACTGTTTTCGGTCACGCCATCACGCCATGTCAACATTACTACCTGCATCAGAAAAACCCCGTGTAACTCAAACGTTTGCGCAACTATCGGCCACCACGCTTGACGCTTATGACGCACTGATTCTGTTGGTCCCTGAAGGCCTCAAGCCGGCCGACTGGAACAAACTGCCTGCTGCGCCAACATTACAAAAACTGCTGGAACGCGCAAAGAAACACGGTGCAGGCAAAAAAATCCGCACCCACCTGAATAACAAATCGAACACCAGCATCGTTGTCAGCCAACTCAACACATCTGAAGATTGGCCTCACAGCTTTGAGCGCCTGACAAATGCCCGCGATATCGTCACCGATGCCTTGCAGGAACAACCCGGCACAATAGCTATCGCCGTGTTTGGGTTTACCGATGAGCAAGCCGCTGAACTGCAAAAATCACTGCTACTGGCAATACTTGCCGCAGACTTTGCGATGCCCCGTTTTCGCAGTAAGGCCGACGATAAAACTCACTTACGCAAGATCACCGTCTTTGGCAAACGCGATAGCAAACTTATCGAGCGCTGCGTGGTGGAAGGCAATAGTCTGAATCTTGTACGCTGGCTAACAGCCCTCCCCCCAAATGTTCTCGATGCAAGCAACTACCGTAAGGCCATCAACGAACTAGCCAAAGAGAACAATTGGAAAACTAAATTCTATGATGAAGTGGCGCTCAGGAAACTGGGTGCCGGTGCATTTCTAGCTGTCAGTCAGGGCAACGCCCGTGCCGATGCCGGCATCATGCATATTAAGTATCGCCCTAAAAAACAGGCTGGCAGTCCTGATCTGGCACTGGTCGGCAAAGGCATTATCTTCGACACAGGCGGCACTAACCTCAAGCCTTTTAAAGGCATGCTCGACATGCATGAAGACATGGCAGGCAGTGCCGTTGCACTAGGCACGCTGCTGGCACTAAGCCAACTCAAAGTGCCATTTGCCGTCGATTGCTGGCTCGCTATTTCTGAGAATCGCATCAGTGCAACCGCCTATAAATCGCGGGATATTGTGACCGCTAGTAATGGCACAACCATCGAAGTCATTCATACCGATGCAGAAGGCCGCATGGCACTGGCCGATACGCTGGCCCTCGCCGGCAAGAAAAAACCCAAACTCATTATGGATTTCGCCACGCTCACGGGCACCTGCGTCTCCGCACTCACTGAACGCTATAGCGGCGCTTTCAGCAATCGCGAAGAACTTCACCAGACCATTCATGCCGCAGGCCGCAGCAGCGGTGAGCGTGTCTGGACCTTCCCGATGGACAAAGATTTTGATGAAGAATTGAAATCGCGCAATGCCGACGTGCTGCAATGCGCGCCAGCGGGCGGCGGCGACCACATTCAGGCCGCGCGATTTCTGCAGCGGTTTGTACCGAAGGAATCCGCCTGGATTCATATCGACCTCAGTTCAGCAAGTCGCACTGGGGGGTTGGCGCAAGTACCGGGTGGACCAACCGGTTTCGGGGTGCGCTTTAATCTGGACCTACTGCTCGACCAAAAGATTCTTGCAGGGCTAAAAAATTAATGTCCTCACAAATGAAAAATCGCTTTCGCGGTTTCATGCCGGTTGTTGTTGACCTTGAAACAGGTGGCTTTAACTCGGCAACCGATGCTCTGCTCGAAATCGCTGCCGTCCTGCTTGATTTTGACGATGCAGGCAATCTGCAAATGATCGACCGCCAGCGTTGTCATGTGCAGCCCTTTCCAGGAGCGAATCTGGAACCGGCATCGCTGGCAGTAAACGGCATTGATCCGAACCATCCGTTGCGCCCTGCGATTTCGGAAGGTGACGCTTTACAACGAATCTTTAGGGATATTCGCACTCAACTAAAAGTTGTCGATTGCAAACGTGCCATTATGGTGGCTCACAATGCTCATTTTGACTTAGGCTTTTTAAATGCGGCTATCACGCGCACCGGCATTAAGCGCAACCCCTTTCATCCGTTTAGCGTCTTCGATACGGCAACTTTAGGGGGTATAGCCTACGGCCAAACTGTATTGGCCAGAGCAACAGCAGCGGCAGGCATTGACTTTAACGCTGAGGAAGCTCACTCGGCTCTGTATGATGCCGAAAAAACGGCCGAACTGTTCTGCGGTATCGTAAATAACTTCAGGCCAATTTACGAAGCCAGCGTTAAGTAGCACAACAAGATTTAGCGAAAGGAACTATAAAAAAACCGGCTTTAGCCGGTTTTTTTATAGTTTGTATTAAGCGCTAGTCAGGTGTGCGCAGCTGCCCTGCTTGTTCCAGTTCTTTCTGCAGTTCGCCCGACTCAAACATCTGCACAACAATATCTGAACCGCCGATAAGTTCGCCGTTGATATACAGCTGCGGGAATGTGGGCCAATTGGAATATTCCTTGAGGCCTGCCCGCAATTCGGGCTCTTCGAGAATATTCACATAAGCAAAGCGTTGAGCAGATTGCTTCAGCGCATTAACCACCTGCGATGAAAACCCGCATTCCGGGAAATCCGGATTGCCCTTCATATAGAGCAGCACAGGAAATTCTTTCAGTTGCGTTTCGATTTTTTCGATAATAGACACTATGTCTTCCTACTTAAAGTGGTGATTAAGGTTGGTATAGTAAAGCAAAAACCAGCCAGCGAGTTAGCGTGGGACTCATTCTAAAGGAAATAGTCTCAGAGTGAACACTAAAGCTCACTAGCTGCGCAGACCCGTAGCCGCTTCTTACTAGCACGAAGGATATGGCTCGCGTGTTCTCAGGTCGGCCACCATTGCCCACTGCTCTTCAGGCGACAACTGAGCCCACGACTTGATCTCAGTCAGCGTGCGGCGACAGCCCATACACGTGCCGTTCTCTGCTAGGGTGCAGATATTGATGCACGGCGACATAGGTCGAGTATGCTGTGAACCTGAAGACATGGACGAACCTTACGGGAGATGGAATACACTAACCTATTCGCTGGAGGTAGGAAATTAGTTTCGCTGCATTGAATTATGTTGCCCTCTACCCTATTCTTCCGCCTGCTATAGAGGTTATCGGCTGATCATCGCGGCTTTTCGCAACAAATTCACAAACACATCTTAAAAATAGATGAGGGATACAGAATGAATCCACTAAATAGTATTGCCGGCACACTTATTACCGGCCTGGTCATGGCTCTTGCTATCGCCTTTTTTACCAATTTGGGCAACGGCTTCAATTTAAATGCCATAGTTATCTGGGCACATGTTGGCGCTGGCGTTACCTGGGTAGGATTATTGTACTACTTCAACTTTATTCAGGTTCCTGGATTGGCCGCTGCTGCTGCAGATACCGGCGGTCCGGGCGGCGCAGGTATTGCTAAGTACATCGCACCCAACGCCCTTCTGTGGTTCCGTTGGGCGGCACTGGCAACCTGGGTAACCGGTGCAACCTTCCTGATGGTCAATGGTGAATTGATCAACGCTTTCACCCTAAGCGGTTCATACGGATTGATGATCGGCATCGGCGCATGGTGCGGCACGATCATGCTGTTCAATGTCTGGATATTGATCTGGCCAAACCAAAAGAAAGTACTGGGCATGGTTGAAGCAACTCCAGAAGCGATCGCAAAGGGCAAACGGACCGCTTTTCTGGCCTCCCGCACGAATACGCTGCTATCAATACCTATGCTGATGAGCATGATCGGTTCAGGCAATCACGGTTTTATCTTTTAAACGCAGAAAATGCTTCGTGAGAAAGCCCGGCTTAGCCGGGCTTTTTTTTGCTCCATTATTGTGCTAATTCTGCACACAGCTTCGCTATACTCGTGAGCATGAGCACACTACTGTTTACAACTGAAGATCTCGGCTATCAACCTGACATTGCCGCTGATGTTAAGCGGGCACTGGCCGAAGACATCGGCAGCGGCGACCTGACGGCGGCGTTAGTGCCCGAAGCCCAGCAGGCTAAAGCCACGGTAATCACCCGGGAAGACGCCATAGTCTGCGGTCAACTCTGGTTTAATGAAGTATTCCGGCAACTCGATAGCAGCATTACCGTGGAATGGCTGGTTCAAGAAGGCGAGCGCGTTGAAACTGATGCCAAACTGTGCATCGTCCGCGGCCCGGCACGCGCGATATTAAGCGGCGAACGCAGCGCACTAAACTTCCTGCAACTGCTGTGCGGTGTTGCAACGCATGCGGGTGAGTATGCGACCGCCGTCAAACACAAGACCGCAAAGATTCTGGATACCCGAAAAACCATTCCGGGCTTGCGACTGGCACAGAAGTACGCGGTGCGGGTTGGTGGTGCGAGCAACCATCGTATCGGCCTTTACGACGCCATACTGATCAAGGAAAACCATATTGTTGCGGCGGGCAGCATCGAAGCCGCCGTCGCTATGGCACGCGAGCTCAGCCCGGGCCTCATGTGCGAAGTGGAGGTGGAAAACCTCGAAGAGGCTGAAGCGGCCATGCGCGTAGCTGCAGACCGGCTGTTGCTCGATAATTTCAGCAATGCCCACCTCAAACAAGCCGTGGAACTGCGCAATGACATAGCGCCTAACGTATCACTCGAAGCCTCAGGCAACGTCAATCTGACCAGTGTTGCCGGGATTGCGGATTCTGGTGTTGATTTTATCTCGGTGGGACGGCTGACCAAAGACATTAAAGCCACCGATCTATCGATGCGCTTTAAGCTGTTTAGCGAGGACGGCTAGCAGGGTTCTAGTCTAGCTAGTCGGAGTCGGCGTAATCAACGTTCTGGGCACGCAGTATGCGCTTGGGCTCCGAGACCCCGTAGCCCTGCGCGAAATCCACGCCCATGCCCTTCAGCATGGTAATAATCTCGTTGTTCTCAGCAAATTCCGCGATGGTCTGTTTGCCGGTAAGATGGCCGATCTCATTAATGGAGCGCACCATTTCGCGATCAATTGGATCATGCAGCATTTCTTTAACGAAGCTGCCATCAATCTTGAGGTAGTCGACCGGGAAGTGTTTGAGATAACCGAACGATGACAGTCCGGTACCAAAATCATCGAGCGCAAACATGCAGCCCAACTCTTTGAGCGCGTTAATAAAGCGGCTCGCCTGCGCGTAACTGGCAATAGCCGCGGTCTCTGTAATCTCGAAACAAATCTTCGATGCATCAATACCGCTGCGACGGAACTGATCGACAACAAACGGTAAAAATTTGTCGTCGGTAAAACTCTGGCCGGACAGGTTAATGGAGCACATGGCCAGCCGATGACGCTCATCAGCCTCTGACACAAGCCAGGAAAAGGCATTCTCAACAACCCAGCGATCGATATTGGGCATGATGCCGTACCGCTCAGCCGCCGTAATAAACAACTCCGGCGAAACCAAAGCCCCCTTTTCATCGCGCATGCGGAGCAATAACTCGTAGTGATCACCCTTCTCGTTCGCATTGAGCGGCAAGATAGTCTGACGGAACAACTCGAAACGCCCTTCTTCAAGGGCATTATTAATGCGTGCTGCCCACTGGATCTCGCGGCGGCGACGCATCATATCGATGTCATTTTCCTGATACGTGTAGATGCGATTGCGACCCGCTTCTTTGGCTGCAGCACAAGCACTGTCAGCAATCGTCAATAACGCGGCGGAATCTTCATTGTCGGCAGTAATCGGCACCACACCGATACTTACAGTGAGGCTAAAACTGCGATCTTCCCAAGTAAACTTAAAGTCCTGAATAGCCTTCACCAGGTCTTCGGCGGCGTGTACCGCTTCATCCATGCTGCAGCTTTCTAACAGCACGCCAAATTCATCACCACCCAAGCGCGCCAGGCTGTCACGCCAACGAATCTTTGATTTCAGTAACGCGCCAATCTGGCCTAGCAGCGAATCTCCGGCGCCATGACCACAGGTATCATTCACAATTTTAAAGCGATCAAGGTCGAGATAGCACAAGGCATAGGAGGTTTCGCCGGCACGGGCACTCTTTAAGGCCCGGTCCATACGCAGCTCAAACTCACGACGATTCACCAGACCCGTTAGTAAGTCATGGCTGGCGTGATAGCTTAAGCGCCTGTTAAGTTCACGGGCTTCACTAACATCATGGAACACCAGCACGCCACCGGTGACATTGGCACGGTCATCACGAATCGGCGAAGCGGTGCTTTCAACGTAGATCTCATTGCCATCGCGACGAATGAGCAGGCTTGGACGCACGGATTTAATCAGCCGGTTACGATCCATCGACTGAGCCAAAGGGTTTTCCAGTGGCTCACAGGTTTCTTCATGAAAACCGCGAAACACTTCGTCCAGACTACGGCCAATGGCGTCATCGATCTTCCAGCCGGTAAGTTCCTGCGCCACCGGATTTAGGTATTCGATACGCCCTTCTGCATCGGTCGTAATAACGCCGTCACCAATCGACTGCAGAGTGATCTGAGCGCTCTCTTTCTCGCGGAACAATGCCTCTTCATAGACTTTCTGTTCAGTAATATCGGTCTCAACACCCACAATGCGCCGCAAACGGCCGTGATCATCAAACAAAGCCTTGGCGCGGCATTTCATCCAACGCCAATCGCCGTCATAACGCTGCATGCGATGCGTGCTTTCAAACAACGGGGTTTCACCGGCAAGATGCGCACGCAAAAACATTTGCACGCGCGCCAGATCATCTTCATGAATTAAGCGGCGCCAATCCGGCGGCGTTGCTGCAAGCGCATCATCGTCGTAACCCATGATGTGCTTCCACTGTGGAGAAAACTCAATGCGATCAGCACGGGCATCGTAATCCCAGAGGCCGTCATTGGCTGTTAGGGTAACCAGCTCACGACGTTCTGCCGCATCATCAATTTCGCGGCTAATCCGGATCCGTTCCAAGCCAGATGCAAAACTGGAACCGACCAATTTCAGCAATAGTTTGTGATCGACATCCATGCCGTCAACCGGCTGGCCAAAACAAAAGCCAATAAAGCCTGCGGGCCGCCCCCGGACATGAAAACCGATGACCAGCAAAGAGGCTATATTGAGCTGGGCAAGACGCGCGCAATCCACTTCCGCACCCTTTGGCGGATTAAGCGTGTCGGCAACCTCGAGTAACGCGAGATGCCGCAGGTTATTCTTTAGCCAAGGCCACTGGCTAAGACGCTCACCCTCGAACTGCGATGGATTAGCCGCACTAAACTCAGAACGCGCCAGATGCACGGATTCAAACATGTCACTGTCTTCTGCAAGCAACACAAGCATAACGGCGCCCGCGCCGGTGCCTTCCATAAGACCCTGAACGCCCTGGGCTATAGTCTCGTTAGAGTTATCAAAAGTGATGTTCTGAAAATCGACGGCAATCTTGGTGTAAACGACATCTATACCCCCGCCGTTGCGGGAGCCGTTTAAGGCCCGCTGCAGGCCGGTAAGCGTGGAAATCTGATCAAGCAAGAAAACGCTCCGGCGAGTCTGCTGCGTCGATATTAACGTAAATACTCATACAACCTACATTCTGACAAACTTTGCAGGTATTACAAGCTAAATGCTTGTTTCTTTTAGAAGAAAAGGAGCGCAGTAGAGCGTTAGCGACGCAAAAGCCGCGCCGGCAAAATCTTTAACAGGTGAAATAGATTATTCGCCGTCCAATACAACACCATCCCTGCAGGAAACGTATAGAACAACAGGAAGAAACCAAATGCCATTAGCAGCAGCTTAATACGCTGCTGGCGCATCAGGTCGGGCGTGAGATCGACTTCTTCCTGCACGAGTGCCGATAAAATAGTGAGTGCCATCATCGCAAACGGCAACAGGTTGAGCTGGCCGCCAAAAAAAGGCAATACAAACGGCAATGTGGCAAAGCTATCGGGCTTGGCTAAATCACTAATCCACAGAAACGAGGCCTGATCGAGGACAAAGCTCTCTGCCAGCATATCGAAGGCGGCGATGAACACAGGAATCTGGATTAGAAAGCCAAACAAGCTTCGGAGCGTATAGAGCTGCGAGACGTTGTGATCTTTGTAGACGGCCAGAATTTTTTTGTGCGCCTCCTCGCCCTTAAAGTTGCGCTTAATCTCATCGAGCTTAGGCTTCAAGAGGCTGGCTGTAGCATTCACTTGTGCCTGCCACTTATCCGCGACATAGGTGAGCGGAAACATCAGAATTTTTACAGTTAGAGACAAGAGGATAATGGCAAGACCATAGTTACCCACGAAGCCATGCAGCCATTCAAGCAGAAACAACAAACCGAAACTTAAGTAACGCAACCAATCCCAGATCGCAGAAAACAACACGCCGGTAAGCCTCGGATCGGCGGCATTAAGCGCATTTTTCTCATTGGGGCCGGTGTAGGTATCAAGAATTACCTCGGTCGCACCGGTGGATGCCCGCACGACTACAATCGGTCGATTTACATCAGCCCACGCATACTCACCCACCGACTGGCTATGGGGTGAAGCAAGCCATAACCAATAGCGACTGCGGATACCTATCGACGAAGCAACGTGCATATCGAACGCGCCAAAACCGGATTCCGGTGGTTCCAGATAGCTGAACCGGGCCTGGTCCATGCTGAAGGGCTGTACCTTGCTATAGATACTGCCGAAGCCGGGCAATTGCTCCGGGATCAGTGAGGCACCCGAAGCAAAGGTTAATGCCAAACCCTCAATACCACGGGCCTGTAACTCACCACGATAGCCCTGCTTGGGTAGCCGATAATCAAACACAACATGACTGCCATCGAACGAGTGCTTTGAGCGGAATACCAGCTGCACAAACTCGTCGGTTTCGGTCTGCTGCATCTCGAATTCGCTGCCACGAAGTTGTGCGTCCAACTGTGGCTCTGCGGGCAACGTCCAGGCCAAAAAACCATCCGCCTGATCGAACCATACAATCCGCACGGCGGCTGCGGATTCGCAATCGGGATAGCAACTCACCCAGCGAATCGGCATTCCGCTTTGCGTTGAAAACATCACCTGCTGAGTGTCTGTCTGAACTTCGTGGACCGCCGCAGAGACTGGCGCCAGCATCAAGCTGCAATACAAGATCGCGAGCCTTATGGCCAGCTTGCAGAATGCTAAATGCATAGGGTTGGCGCCTTCACTGATAAAACCGTCTCATTTCCAGCATGGCATCCTGCACTACATCCACATCAATCGTGAGCTCACTACCCGGCTGATACGTCTGACCCAACACCTCAGTACGACCACCGGGGTATGTGACCACCACTTTATCGGGCTGCACGATCGCATGCGAACTGTAACTGCCGGCAACCAGCCAATCCCAATCACCGGCATCAAACAAACTCTTGCCACTCGCATACTCTGCAGGCGGGTTGCTGCAGCCGAACACATCCTGCAGCAGTGTTACCGGCAAATCCTGATGAGCACTTCTGTGCGTATACGCTATCGGCTCTTTACCCGGCCAGCGCAGCATCAACGTCGATACTAACTGCCATCGGCTAAAGTTGCTGGCATGGCCAATATAGCCAAGCCCTAGTTCATCAAACTCATAACCGTGATCACTGGCAATAATAACCAGTGTATTTTCGACGACACCGGCGGCATCAAGCGCTGCCAATACACTCCCCACTTCGCCGTCAACAAACTGCAATCCGCGCCGGTAACCCGCGCGCACTGCTTCACCCTCGGTGAGTTGTGATTCATCAACCCCTGCCGGTGCTGCCCAACCAGAACCGGGATCAAAGTACACCAAGCCAAAAAACGGTGAGCTGGAGTCATACGTACTCAACCAATCCTTGAAGCCAGCGGTCACAGCACGATTGGAAGCCTCATCATCAGACCCTTCAACAGCGTGCAGACTCTGCTGATTATCTGCAAATACGGTACGATCAATTTGCGACGGACTACCGAACCCAACACCGCTAAACAGTGCCATCTGATAACCCGAATCATTGATCTGCCGCATCAGTACCGGCGACTTTTGAGCACTGTAAAAAGCCTGCCAGTAGGTGCTGGGCAATCCATAGAACATTGAGAAAAAGCCCATACGCGAGGAATTGCCGCCGCTGTAATGGTTCCGGAAATCCAAACTCTCTGTCGCAAACTCCGCCAACACGGGCGTAAGCTCTGCATCGATCTGATCACGACGCATAGCGTCGACAACCACAACGAGTATGTTCGGCAAAGCCGTGGCCGAACACTGCAATGGGGCCAACGGATAATTGAGCTGGCCATCCTCCGGCGCTTTGGCCAGATTAATACTGCGCAGTCGCTGCATCTCAGCCTCATCCAACCAGCCAAACCTAACCAATGAACGCTTTGCTTTTAACGGGTAATACAACGGCAACACGCGGGTGAACTGAGTTACCGGTACATAGGATGTGGCATCGGCCCAAACGTGAATACCCTGACTGGCCAGTGCTAACAACACCAGCAAAGCAGACAGCCACACACCCAGCTTGCCGCGCTGAGGCTGCAGGCAAAAGCGCCAGACTGCACCTGCCAGCATAAACTGAAACACCAACATCGAACAAAATACGATACCGGCAAAAAACCAGGTGCTGGTTTCGAAAATGGCAATCGTCAGACCACTCATGTGATAGCGGTGCTGATCAAAGATATTGGTATCAATAATCAATAGGGTCAGCAACAAGGCCCCGGCAACAATGCCGACGCCGGACACCCAGCGACGTCGCAACGGCAATAGCACCCATGGCAAGCACAGCAGGAACAGCGGCAACGTGCTCAACAGTGCAAACTGACTCACTGAGGCCATCGCCATGTACGCCCACGCAAGGGCATCGCCCGGCATTGGTATGGCAAAGACATAACGCAGGCCGATGAACAGCAGAATTGCAGCATTAACAATGCCAAACCAGCCTACCCAGCGCAGCATGACGCCCCGCGGCAAAGTCTCAGGCAAGGGTATAGGGGCTTGTGCGGTCTCGGTCATGATATCGCTGTCTCTGGCATTGATCGTAGTAGGGGCAATATAGCGGACTTAGCCCACAGGCTTGTACGCCGCGCTCTTTTCTGCCACGCGCGCCAGGATAGTCTGAATCGCTTGCGCCGCCGCTTCCGGACTGTGGCCAATATTAAACACCCAATCGCTACGGATCTTCTGCACATTGTTGCGGAAGGCTGCCGGCTCCTTAACAAGCTCACGCACTGTTGCGGCAACCTGCTCAAGCTCATCCGGCGCGACAATGGCACCAATCTTATCGCGGATGTACGACTCAAAGGGCTCAATGCCGAGTTCCGGCCAGACAGCATTGCGCGCCTTCACCGGCACATCGATATACAGCACAGGCTTGTCCAGCCCCAGCGCATAATCCATGCCTGCACCGGACCAGTCGGTAATCATAATGTGCGAATCAAATAACGAGTCGTTCTCGGCCATTTGCTCCTGCAGGGCAAACTTAGGATGACTGCCGTATTTTTCACAGATGCGGTCAATCACTTCCGGGGTCATCCAGCGAGTCTGAAAATGCGGGCGCAAGGTCACTTGAAAACCGGCATCCAACAGCACCTCCGTGATTTCCAAACCACACACATTAAGAATAGTGTCATCACCCCACGAGGGCGCTAGCAACACATGGATATTGTCTGGTGTGCAGAGCTCAGGCTCGCGACGTTCCAGCATCAACTGCTCGATGCGGTGATAACCGTGCTCAAACAGATCTTTCGCGGGCAACTCATGCAAACTCTCACGCTTACGCACTTCTTTAATGTGATGCGGGCCTGCGCACAGAATGGCATCGTAATGATCATAAGTATTGGCGTGATCGGCCCTGTGCGTGCTAACCAACGAATGAAACATAAGCGTGTAATACACCGGATGAATCGAACGCTTGAGCTGCAGGTTATGCAGATCGACCATCGTCATCACCATGACATCGGCTTCCAGCCATTGAAAGAATATGGTGCGGATAGTGCCGGAACCAATGTTAAACGCCCTAATGCCCGGGCTATCCAGTGTGAGTACCGGATCATCGGCTTTTGAAGTGATATAAAGAATTGACTGACCTAACTCAGCTGTTAAATACTTAACTACCGGCCGGAAGTGATGCCAGTCCTGACCACTCTCAGCATAAAACACAATACGCCGCTCGACTCGCGGAATCGCCTTAAACGCCCGCATTGCGCGCCAGTACTTAAGCCCTTCAAACATCTCGCCACCTCAAGACGACACGCCAGGAATCGCGCGTCGCTGCCCACTTCTCAGGCATAAAAAATCCACCTGCTGATACCAGTCAGGTGGATTGTAATAGGCATGAGCCCAAAGGTCAGGTTTTAAGCCCCTGGAATCATCCGGATGAACTAAAAACGCGAGCTATTCCGAACGGCTATCCGTCTCCCGATCAGCTGCTGCAGCCGTCTCAGGCTCAGACTTTCTGGCAGCAAAGAAATTCTTCAGCTTGTACCAATAGGTTTTCACAGCAAGACCAATGGTCGCAAACAAGCCCAGAATGGCAGAAATAATCATACCGCCGGTGCTGGGGTCCAGATACGCAAAGGCCGGCGGCGTGAAGCCTGCACCAACCAGCAACAAAGCCAGCGACACATCACGGCGCAACAAGGTCTTACGCCACTGTGGCAAGCTCATCGATTTCATCGGGTTATTCATTCTGTTCATAGGCTCAAAATAATTTGTAAAGGGTCGGGACCCGCCGGCCCGTCACAATACTTGGGTAAAACAGCCGTCGCCGCGCTTTTACCCATGCTCAATGCCTTTATTTTACCGCACGCCGTTCATGATTTGGCATCAATCTTAGTGCAGGCTATTCAACCCTGCGCAAAGCGGCGTCTAATCGGGCGCTGCCACTAGCTGAGGATAGACCCGCTCGCGCACCCTCTCCAAATGCGCAGGATCATCAATCTCGCCCCACAGCAAATCAGCAATAACCGGGCAACTGATCGGCAGCTGACGGCCCGCATGAACGAGCGCATCGGTTTCATAATCTACCAACAGATTACCCTCATGAAACTCGGCTTGAGCGTACTCAATCATACAGCGGAACAACTCGGGTGAAATACGACTAATACCAACCAACTCGCCAGATGGCTCCGCACCCAGTGCATCGGCATCTTTTGACATGGCATAGAGCCGAACATTGGGTTCATCGCCTTCGGTCTCTACATAAACCTCGTCACCGGCATGCGTCGGCCCTGACAACAGCACAGCCTCAGCCGGACCGTTCAGCAACACCTCAAGGGCACGTTGTTCATAGATCAGGTCCGATTCAAGCAGCAGGAATGAGCCTTCGATGCGCTCTCGGGCGCACCACAACGAGTACATACTGCCGGACTCTGCATACTCCGGGTTGTGCACCGTGTTAATTGCTTGATCATGGGCTGCCAGCGCTTCGTAAAATTCCGAGAGATGCCCCGTGACAATAAGAATATTAGGCACGCCGGCCTTCCGCAATCGGGCGATAGATTCAACAATGATAGGCTCCTCGCCTAAGCGCAGAAAGCCCTTCGGCATACCGATGTGCGACTCGCGCAAACGCGTGCCCATACCGGCGGCGAGAATGACGGCTGTTTCAGGCTTAGCTGGCATCACAATGCTCATTTGAAAGACCGCTCAAGTAACGCACACAAGCGTTCAATATCTGCATCGATATCACCCATATGAGCTATCCGAAATACACTGGCAGCCAGACTGCCCTGACCAGCATAGATGACAAAACCTTCTGCTTTAAGCGTATCGTGCAGCGCTTTGTAAGTGAGACCTTCGGGTAATAGCCAGGTCCAGAGAACCGACGAGTACATGTCACGCGGCAGCAGAGTCTGCAGACCCAAAGCATCGAGCGTTTCGGCAATACGTGTGGCGCGTGCGCCATAAGTTGCACCGCGCTGCTCCCAACCACCCAACTCAATCAATTCATCGAGTGCCACATCCAGAGCAAAGGCAGGCTGCACCGCCTGCGTAAACGGCGAAAACCCGGTGGCATGTTGCGACTTGTGATAACTGTGCATATCAAGATATACGCTGCCTGCCTGTGACCTGCGCTGCCAAAGTTCTTTGCGTGCCAGTACAAACGATAAGCCGGGAACACTGTGCAAACACTTGTTAGCCGTTGCCGCTACGGCGCCAATATTCCACGCCTCAAACCCGATATCTTCGGCCGCAAAACTGCTGACAGCATCGAGCAACAAATCAAGACCTCGGGCTTTGCACAGGTCGCCAAGCTCTGTCAGATCGTTTAATCTGCCGGTGGTGGTTTCATGATGGACGACAGCTACTGCCTGGATATCCGGGTACTTCGCCAATGCAGCAGTAACGGCTGTCATATCGATCGCTTCAAGCCACTCGCCCTCGATACAAACATAAGGCTTACCCTGAAGCTTCAGCATGTTGGCCATCCGCTCGCCATAAACCCCGTTGGAGACAACAAGCGTTCTGGCATCGCGCGGGGCAAAACTCTGCAACATTCCCTCAACAGCAGAGGTTCCTGAACCCGTCAGGGTTGCCGCTTCGTAGACGCCCGTCGCTTCCTCATAGACCGCCGCCAAACGGCTATTAATGCTTTGCATCAGCGCGCCAAACTCTGGCTCGCGATGACACCAATCGCCGCGGGTCAGCGCAGAGCGTACACGCTCACTTAATGTGACCGGTCCCGGATTCAATAACACCTGCTTCACAACGATTTCCTTATTCTGTGAGCTCTAAAACTAAAGGCTAGCCGAAATAAAACCTTGCAGCCGACGCGCCACTTGCTGCGGCGTAATATGCGGACGCGGCAAGTCTTCCGGGATACCTGGCAACATCGGCACATGGATAAAACTAAGGCCGTTTCCGCCAGCCTGCAATGCCGCCGTCAGCTCATCAGGCCGGGCAATACTTGCCACCGACGGGTAACCGCAGCTGCGTGCAACACCGCAAAAATCGACTGAACCCGCAACCGTAGCCTGACCGCCGGTAGATTCATGCAGCCCATTATCAAGAAGCACATGAGTCAGGTTAACCGGACGCTCATAGCCTATTGTGGCCATCGCACCCAAGCGCATCAACGCGGCACCGTCACCATCCAGCACAAAAACCCGGCGGTGTGGCTGAGCCAGCGCTAAACCAAGCCCCAGCGTGCTGGCACAGCCCATAGAACCGACCATATACAATTGATTCTCGCGATCCTCCAGAGCGAACAACTCGCGGCCGGTATAACCGGTGGTCGCAATGACAATGTCATCGTTGCCAGCGGCAGCCTGCACCGCTGCAAGCACATCCCGTCGGGTCGCGACCGGGGCTGAAGGCACTACAACAGGCCCGGTAAGTTCGCGCACCTCGGCCGTTGATTGCAGCTTGACGCTATCCACACTGCCTTTACGCATGACCAACGCATACGGACGTTGCGTCTCATCCATGTGGGTGATCGCTCGCTCGAGAGCAGGCTTGATCTGGTCTTCTTCCGTTGGAAAAAACGCCCATGCAATGCCCATGAGCTCCAACAATTGCGTGGTGATCTGCCCCATCAACTCATGCTGAGGCTCATCAGCAGCGCCGCCGGGTTCGCCTCGTAAGGTCGGGATCAGCAGCACTGGTATTTGAAAGGTAAAGGTCAATGACGTTAAGGGACTCACCGCATTACCAAGACCGGAGTTTTGAAACATCACTACACTGCGCTGACCGCCCAACTGAGCACCGGCACCAATCGCTACCGCATCGCCCTCATTGGCCGCACCCACATAGCGCAAGTTATCAGCATCAATCACATAGTTGATAAAGGGTTTCAAATAGGAGCACGGCACGCCGGTGTACAAAGCGAAGCCCAGAGTGCGGGCAGCTTCAATAAAGCTTTGCGCCTTAATCATAATTACTGCTCATTGTAAGCTCGGCACATCCGTACAGAGCCTGAAGCCAAACCACCATGTCAGGTTCTAGGAAAAACTGCCGGCAGCAACCAAATCTTCAACGCTGTCGATATCGAGCCAATGCCCAGTGGTATAGATCACTCGAATGGACTCGTTGTCAGCGGCCAGAGCTGACAACAAATGATGCAGCTTTGCTTTTTGCATACCCGGACCGGCAACCAACTCCGATACCTTGGCGCGGAAACGCGGCAATGCACTCTGTGCAACCCGAATCAAGCCCGTCCACTCACCGTTAATCGCGTCGTCATTCAAAGACTCACCGGCATCAGTCAACAACACACGATGATTAAATACCTGACGTGAGTAAGGCTCGGAGCAGCTCACATAATCTGCAGCGCGGCCGCGATTCCCGGAGTCCTGCCAATTGGTATCTACAGCAACAACAAAGTCCTCTTTTGGTTCAGCCAACTGATCAAGAATATGCCGCTTAAACAACACATCACCAAAGGATACAAACAGGTCGCCGGCAATATCCGAATTCGCCTGCAAAGCTTTATCGAGCGATACCAACTCTCCGGTTGTCGCATAGTCGGCATTGTCGACATAACCCACGGACGTAAGATCAATTTTTTCAGCCAAGTAACCGCGGACCACCGAAATGCTTTTAACGCCGGCGCCATTGTAGGCCGCAATAATATGCTGCAGCAGCGGCTGACCTTGAATATCGACCATTGCTTTTGGCTTGTTAGCCGTGAGGTCGCCCAGTGCAGATCCGCGCGATGCGGCCAGGACAATAGCTTTGGCTTGTTCGCCGGTTTTGGGTAAATAACGCTCTTCAGCTTCCTGCAATTCAGAAGCACCCTGCAGACGGAAAATCTCTTTGACCGGCACCACTTTGTCTTCGACAGCGACCAGTGTCTGCTGCGCCATCAGCGCTTCGGCGGTTTCCTGATACGCCACAATGGCAGCACGCAACATATGATTTGCCCAGATAGCGATCGAGAAACCGGCTTCACGGAACACATCTGTCGGGGTGGCGTAGTATTTTGTCGGCACAATAATGACGGGCGAACGATCAGCCCACTCTTTCTTAAAGGCCAGAATTTCGCTCGGATCACGCAGCGCGCTATGAATGAGAATGCCGTCGGATCCGGCTTCATGATAAGCCTCGGCACGTTTCATGGCTTCACTTAAACCCCAGCCGGCAATAAAGGCCTCAACCCGGGTAATGATGCAGAAATCGTCATCCGACTGCGCATCTTTGCCTGCCTTAATGCGACTGCAGAACTCATCGATCTCGGCAAGCTGCTGCTTTTCACCATTTATAAAACTATTGGTTTTGGGATACATCTTATCTTCGATGCAGACTGCAGCAATACTGCGCTGCTCAAGCTTGTGCACGAGACGCCGCACATTATTGAAGTTGCCATAGCCGGTATCGCCATCCAGCAAAATAGGAATGCTGGTGGCATCGGCCATAAACTCGAGCATCTCCAGCACCTGAGTCCAGCTGGCCTCGTTGCTGTCGCGCACACCGTACTGTGCAGACATACATAGGCCGCCCGCCCACAGCGCTTTAAATCCGGCCTCTTCGCCAATCTTGGCGCTAATACCATTATGCGCCTCAAGTAAAAACTCGAGGTCGGGCGAGTGCAGTAACTGCTTAAATTGTGTGGCTCGTTTCATGCCGCTAGTTTACCGGAGTCAACTGCTAACTACAGCAGTTAAACGCCTATAACTAGAGAGGATAGATGCACTGAGGACCTGCCTGCATCGGGGAATAGAAAAATACTGATACCGCTAGCTTGTCGAGCGGTCACCGGCATGGTCGGTCGCACTGTTCAGCTCATCCGAGTACTGCTGACCATCCGCCACCATCCCGCTCAAGCCCACCAGCTCCATCACCTGACTAAAATCAAGCATCTTGTCGAGCATATTGGCGGTTGTGCCGTCCGTATTTAGCACCGCCAGGTAATCTTGGGCAGCCTTCGTAATCACCCGAACCATCGCGCCGGGATAGATCACCAGGCTAAAGCCCAATTCGCCGAGTCGTTCTGCAGGCAGCAAGGGCGTGCGACCACCCTCTACCATATTAACCAGCAGTGGCACTTTTTTCGCCAACCGCGCACTCACCTGCAGCAACTGCGCCTCATCACGCGGCGCTTCAACAAACAGAAGATCTGCGCCCGCCTCCACATAAGCCTCGGCCCGGTCCAGCGCTGCATCAATACCTTCGACAGCCACGGCATCTGTGCGCGCCACAATCAGAGTGTCGGCATCGGCGCGCGCATCAAGTGCGGCGTGCAACTTGCCCACCATCTCGCCAACAGAGACCAATGTTTTGCCGGCCAAATGACCGCAGCGCTTCGGCAGCGTCTGATCTTCGAGCTGAATGGCACTCGCACCCATACGCTCAAACAACTTCACCGTGCGCTGCACATTTAGGGCATTACCGAAGCCGGTATCAGCATCAACAATCAATGGCAAGTCTACGCGCTCGCGCATCCGTGCCACGCTGTCAGCGACTTCATTCATGCTGGTAAGGCCTAAATCAGGCCGACCCAACTTGCTAAATGACACACTCGCGCCACTCACATAAGCGCAACGAAAACCGGCCTGTTCCACCATCAATGCGGTCAGCGCATCATAAACGCCGGGCGCGATCACCGGGGCATTTTTGGCAAGCTCTGCTCGAAGTTTTGCGGCGGGACTCATAGTGTTTCTCCTGCAGCAAGACGCTGCTTCAACCAGGGCATTAAACCGCCGGCCTTAATCATACTCATTAGATACTCGGGAATCGGATCGACCCTATAGGTTTTATTCTGAGTATGGTTTACGACCAGACCTGCTATTGGGTCGATATCAATCTCATCGCCTGCATGAATCTCAGCGTACTCGGGAAACCGCAATACAGGGACGCCGAAATTCAGCGCGTTACGGTAGAAGATGCGGCCGAATGATGGTGCAAGAATACCTGCAACCTTATGGTGTTTGAAGGCTAAAGCCGCTTGCTCACGGGCAGAGCCCACACCGAAATTTTCGCCAGCGACAATCACATCGCCAGGCTGCACCTGCTTGGCAAAATCAGGATTCACCGCCTCCATGCAATGCTGCGCCATCTCTTCCATAGAGTTCTTAAAATACAAACCAGGCGCCATCACATCGGTGTTAATGGCATCACCAAAAATCCATGCCTTACCACTCATGACGACAACCCGAGAAATTCACGTGGATCGACAATCTCCCCCGCCACTGCTGCCGCGGCAACACTATACGGCGAACCTAAATAAACACTGGCAGAGTTAGCACCCATGCGGCCTTTGAAATTTCGATTGGTGGTCGACACGCAGACCTCATCTTCAGCCAGTATGCCGGCGCCCAATGCGGCGCAGGCACCGCACCCGGTCGGCAACAATATGCCACCGGCACCGGTAATGGTGGCAAGCGTACCGTCGGCTGCCGCCTCAGCCATCACACGAGCCGATGCCGGTGCCACCAATAAGCGGGTACCGAACTTAACCCGACGACCGCGCAATACCTCGGCAACCATGTGCAGATCGCTGAGTTTTGCGCCGACACAAGAACCGACATACGCCTGATCAATTTTGATACCGCTATACTCGCTGACAACACCCGAATTAGAGGGGGCATGCGGAGCGGCAATCTGCGGTTCAAGCTCGGCAGCAGAAAAGCTTAAGCGCGATTTATACGTTGTGCCGGCATCGCTACACCACTTGAGCGCATCTGCAGCAGGGGTCTTACCGGCTGCAATCAGTGCATCAAGCGTGACCTGATCAGGTTCAACAATGCCGGTCTCCGCCCCCAATTCGGCCGCCATATTACAAAGCACAGCACGCTCCTGCATATCCATGTTGCGTACGGTACTGCCACCATACTCCAGCACAACGCCGCCATTGTTCATGCCCAGTTCACGGCACAGTTTTAACATGATGTCCTTGGCGGTCACGCCATGCTGAAAGTTACCCTCCCAGTCGATGCGCACAGTCTCAGGTACGGGAATCCAGATCTCACCGGTAACGGTAACGCCGGTCATCTCGATGGCACCGAAGCCCGAGATATAACAACCGAACGCGCCGCCATGAGTAGAGTGCGAGTCGCCGCCACAGACGAACATGCCCGGCTCAAGCAAGCCGTTTTCTGCCAACATGATGTGGCCAATACCCTGCATGTCGAAAAACTTTTTAATGCCGAACTCGGCAGCGAACTCGCGCGTCAGTTTTAAAATGGCGGCCGAGGCGGCATCAACAGCGGGCACAAAATGATCAGTACACAACACAATTTTATCGGCGTCCCAAACGCCGACGTTTAACTCTTTGAGGCGTGGCCAGATACGGCGAGGGCCGCCTGAATCGAGCAGCAATGCCAAATCGACATTGCAGGTCACAATCTCGCCCGGACGGCAATCATTGCGGCCCGACGCTTTCTGCACAATCTTCTCTGCAATGGTATAAGTCACAAGTAGTTCCGGCGGTTTTACTGAGGCGCAGTGTAGCACCCTGCTGCTAGCGCCTGCTCAACAGCGTAACGGCGGGCAAGCTCTTGAATGGCAACCGCCTAGTGCCTGCAGTTCAACGGGCCTCCCCGCTTCAAGATCCTGCAACATCACGGTTTTCTGGGCACTCGGCAGCACCGACATACCCAGCCGTTCCTTCGGACGCATTGATGGCCTGACTCCTACCGCCTTAGCAACTGTCACAGTAAGGGATAAGAGGTATGTAGTGGGCAAAAAACCGCACAGTGGAGACAGAAAAGGCCGGCAAAAAGCCGACCTTTTCTGCTCAGTCTCTAGCACTGCAGGCTAGATAATATCTTTTAACTTGAGTGCCACGGCATCGACCAACTCACGTGGCGGGAAGCTCACTTCCTGATACTCGGTAAATCGCTCGGGCACTTTAATGGTGGCATCGATACCCATTTGTGAACCGGTAACCGGAAACCCATGATGCCCCTTTGTCGCTGAAGGATCGAGTACGAATGCCTGACCAGACTGATTGATAATGATGTCAGTGGCTGGCATCACGCGAGTCGCGATAGCCCACTCAATGGAATCCATATCGTACGGATTGACATCAGGACCCACCACAATAACGATCTTCGCAGTGCGTCCCCAGCGGCCTGCAGAACCCCATACAGCATGCAAAATATACTTACCGAACTCGGCATGCGGTTTACGGCCGCCATCTACATTGAGCTGCACGATGTACGTCATATTCGGTGTCACGACCACATCTTTCACTTCAGGCGCTTTGCGGCGTAAGTCGCTGAGCACTTCACCTTCGACCGGCACCAGCGCAATGTAGTTGTGATCGAACGGTGGCACCATCTCCATGGTGGCGTACCACAGTGCGTCTTTACGGTGGGTAATGCGCTTCACTTGCACCATCGGAAATACCTGAACCGCATCGTAATAACCCACAGGGTTTGAGTGACGACCAATCGTTTGCTCGGCATCGGGAAGGAACACACCTTCAATGACAAACTCGGCGCTTGCCGGCACCTCAAGATCAACGGTGTCGCACTTCACCAATTCAACAGGCTCGCCTTTCAAGCCGCCGGCAAAGCTGTATTCATCGGCGCCAAACGGCACACCGGTAGCAGCAGCCATATGAATGCAGGGATCAACCTGGCAGGCAATCGCAATTTCCAGCGGCTTGCCCATCGCTTTAGCTTTCGCGAGGTGCAGACCGATATGGCTCATGGGCGGATTCCAGAAACAGAACACAGATAGCTGTTTCTTCTGCTCTTCTTCCGAGTACGAACCACCGGTCGGATGCTCCGCACCGGAAAATTGAGTCAGCCGGTACCAGCCAACATTCCGCTCACCGGTTTCAGGGTCTTTAGTAACCACAACACCACCGGTCACGTAAGACGCTTGTTCCTTGCCAAACCACACCAGCGGCAATTGCTTCGACAGATCGATATCAGCCTCTTCAATGACCACCTCTTTGCAAGGTGCATCCTTAGCATCAAGAATTTTAGGCTTATGCCAGCGGGCCGTATCACTGAGAGTATCAGCGTGCTTAAGCTTGCATTCGAGCGGGTCGGTCGTGTCGATAGTCATGGCAGTGCGCTCACGCGTGCCGAAAACATTAAACATGAGCGGATGCTGCGGCGTGTTGTAGCCCTTCAAATTGTTCAGCATGAGGGCCGGACCGTCTTGCTCGCAAAGCAACCGCATCAGCGCCTGCATTTCATTGGCTTCGCCAATTTCGCAGTTCAATTCAACGTCGACCTGCTTCAGCTGTCCTAGGCTATCCAAGTGAGCCAGAAACTCACGCATATCCTTAAAAGGCATGTTCTTACTCCGCAATGTTGGGTGTTCGTTTGCGCGCGCTGCGCAATGGCGCTCACCATAGCAAAAAACCGCAGCCGACCCTATATTTTCAGTGCCGCCCTAACCATTGTAATAAAGCCCACCTTTTTGCCAACCCAAATAGCCACGCCCGATGCATGGCGACAGAACACCGAATGACCCGATTCTGACTTAAAAAACCGCAGCAGAAATGGTCAAAAACCGCTAGAGTGCGCCACCTGACAGACGCTTAACGCGTCTCAAACTCCTGCATCAGCAGAACAAAGCATTAAGGAACTCTAATGGCTGACAATGAACGTAAGGTGGCTATTGTCACGGGCTCCGCCACCGGCGTGGGCGCTGCTGCCGCAATTATGCTGGCAGAGAAAGGCTGCAACGTAGTGATTAACTACACCCGCAGCAAAGACGAAGCAGAAGAAACCGCGGCCGAATGCCGTAAGCACGGCGTTGAAACGATCACCTTCCGGGCTGATGTGTCAGAAGACGACGATTGCCGCGCGATGGCCAAGGCCGCTGCGGACAAGTGGGGACGCATTGACTACCTGATCAATAACGCCGCCCGCACCAAGTTCAACCCGTTCCCGCAAATGGATGGTGTGAACAAGCAAGACTTCCTAGATATCTATGCCGTCAATGTCGTAGGCCCGTATCAAATGATTCGTGCCGTTGAGCCGATTATGCGTAAAACCGGTGGCGCCGTTGTTAACGATTCGTCCATCGGTGGCGTTACCGGCATTGCCTCATCAATTCCTTATGCCGCTTCTAAAGCGGCATTGAATCTGATGACCAAATCACTGGCCCACGTACTCGGTCCTGAAATCCGGATCAACACTGTTGTTCCCGGCATGATTCAGACCCGCTGGTTAAAAGGCGGTCTTGGTGATGAGCAATACGAGGCAATGCTGGCAGCAACCGCTGAAAGTCTACCGCTGAAGAAAGTGGCAACCGCTGAAGAAGTAGCCGAAGTACTGGTGTGGTTCTTATTCGGTGCCAGCGTGATAACCGGCGAAACATTGATTGTGGATAGTGGTATGCATCTGGGTCCGTTCCCGCCGTACGCCTCGGGCAAACCGCAGTAAGCTGAATAGCACGATATAAAAAAGCCCCGCTGTTGAATCAGCAGCGGGGCTTTTTTTGCGTAGCACCTTCGGAAGAACCCAAGCAGAGCTAGCTATAGCTCGAACTCTTCGCGGTGACCGAAACCCTGCGCGTTATCAATAAAACGCAGCCAATCAGGCTTTATGCAGTAGAAGTTGGCCGCTTTAAGGCGTTTAGCAATGGTCTCTTCATGCTCGCCGCTGGGCTTGGCATAGAGCTGGTCGATCTGGGGAAACTTCTTTAAGTACAGCACCAGCGCTTTGGCCCGCTGCATGCCATCAACCACAGACACTCTGCCCTTCACCTGCACACCATGAACGTCGTTCCAATTATCACAATCAGGATTAATGGTGGCGGCAACCTTGTCATTCGCTGTCATATCACGGCCATGATGCGTGCGGTGATCGGACACGAAATAGAGGTTTAGATGAGCGTCGCTGGCAAAAAATACGGTGGCTGCCCATGGCTCATCATTTTGGCTAGTGGCAAGTGTGAGCGTGCTGTATTGCTGCAGGTATTTCTGCACCCGGACTTTATCGTCTTTGTTCATGCTTACGATGCCGGCCGGCCACCGGCCCAGCGCTTCACAATTTCATTGTCGATATCAAACAGATCCAGCACGCGTCCAACCGTGTGATTGATCTGGTCGTCAATGGTCTTAGGCAGGTTATAGAAAGCGGGCATAGGCGGCGAGATAATCGCACCCATCAGCGCGGCCTCATGCATCAGCTTGGTATGACCCACATGCAATGGCGCTTCGCGTGGCATGATCACCAGCGTGCGCCGCTCTTTAAGCACAACGTCTGCAGCCCGCACTATTAACGTATCGGCATAAGAGTTGACGATACCAGACAGCGTTTTCATCGTGGCAGGAGCAACCACCATGCCGGCTGTCTTAAACGAGCCGCTAGAAATAGTAGCCGCCAGATTCTGGTCGCTGTGCACCACGTCGGCGAGCGCCTCAACCTCTTCGAGGCTCCACTCAGTCTCGAGCTTGATGTTCAGTTTGCCACCATTACTGATAACGAGGTGCGTTTCAACATCGGCAACTCCTTTCAGCATCTCCAGCATCCGGATACCGTAAATGACTCCGCTAGCCCCGGAAATTCCAACAATTAAACGCATGTTCAACGGCCTATTCTGATCTGCAAGTATCGCTTCATTAGAAACGAAGCATGGTTAGCCTGCAAGCTGGAAACACGCTGTTACCCAAGATCACCCACTCTGCGGCAGGCTAAATAGCCCTCGAATGCTCGGTTCTGTGAGCAACATCACACTGTTTTAGCAAAACGCCGGCAAATTTTGACATCCATTGGTTTAGTCTTATTCAATTTAGGAATGGTCTAGCCCTAGGTCTTGCGTCCATGTCGTTAATCAAAAAAATCAGGTCGCTGCTCGGGCAGGAACCGGAACAACTCATAGTTCCGCAGGCTCCCACGCCGCGCCCAACGTCTTTAGCCGAGCGCAAGCAAAAAGGTATAAACGTTAGCCGCGATCCGAGCCTTGCTGATACCGAAGCGACACGCGCCATGCGCGATAGCTCCGCAAATAGCGATAACCCCTATGAGACCGCAGCCTGGGAAGTCGATGTAACCTCGGGCCGACGTCGGCTAAAACGAATCAACGCCACTCATACCGCTAAGAAAGCACCCAACAACCCCTACGACACATCCAGTAATCTTGATCCCTGGAAGCTCAAAGACTAGCCCCGCTCAAATTCAGAACAATCAGAAACGGATGTAGGTGACACACCTGACAAGAATTAATTAATAAGTAGTGAGCTCTACAAAGTTGATGAGCTACTGTCAGCGTCGGGAAAACTACGTCATTTAACGGAGGGTCGCTTGAAAAAGCACCCGGCCGGACGCAAAACATCACAAACGATAGAACCCAAACTTAACGTCAACGGCTGCGGTTTGACGCAGCGTTTAAACCAAGCCTAAGAAATAGCGCTTCCAATCATTAAGATCATACCAACCACCAAAAGATTGGCGAACAGTATCAGCAACACAGCGGATTTTCGTTTTACATGGAGCATTTGCGCTATCCTTGTGCAAACAAACAAAACCTTATGTGGCCTCCCCAGACCTAATTTTGCTAAATCCCAAGAAATATATAATAGCAATGTATGCTGCAAATTAACATAATGAATTTACACTAGGTTCACAATACGGGTGACCGGCATCTGAAATACGCCTATCCCGAGCATTGGCAAGGGCTACAGAACAACACGCTATTTTGCTGACCTGATATGCTGCAGCCTACCTAACGTTATTCACTGAATTAACGAGAAAGCAAGCCACATGCTGCAGCAAATCAAAATGGTCACTTATAGCGTGGCAGATTTAAGCATCCACGTTGAGGCCTGGCAGCAATATCTGCAGTATCAGGAGATTCATCGCGGCCGCATTAGTCCAGAGCTTGCAATGCTTTGGAATGCGCCCGATATCGCTCACGCCGCCTTTGTGCTGCTGCAGCCGGCAAGCGCTGATGCCGTATGGCTGCGATTTATCGAGACCGGTCACGACTTGCCGTTTAAGCACCCTCTCTATCAGGGCTGGAACGCAACGGAGCTTCTGGTTACCGAGCCCGACGAACTTGCCGCAAGTTTTCGTGATTCGCCGTTTACTGTTATCGGTGGGCCACACGATCTGTACACCAGCAAAAAATCTCCTCGTGCGATACAAGTGTTAGGCCCTGCCGGTGAGCTCTTGTATTTTAGCCGGCTACTTCCGGGTGGCAGTCGCTACGGTCTAAAAGGTGCCAAGTCATTTGTCGACCGGACATTTAATGTGATTGTGGGCGGCACCAGCTTGCAGGCAATGGGGCGTTTCTACGCCGAACAGCTGGGTTTGCGAATTTATAACCCTATTAGTTTTACCATTCCCATGCTGGCGGATGTCTGCGGGGTAGCTAGCAACACGCTCTTCAGTCTGCAAATTGCCAAAATTGCAGGGCGGCGTTTTATTGTTGAACTTGATGAATACCCCCCTAGCGTGCCTGCACGACCTATCGCACCCGGCGGAATCCCGACCGGAATGTCGATGGTGAGCTTCATGGTGAACTCATTGGCCGACCAACCTGTCACTTGGCGAGCAGCACCTCAAGCGATTACCGATTTCGGGTATTCGGGCAAGCTGGCAGCGGTTACAGAGGGTGCTGCCGGCGAATGGATAGAACTCATCGAATCTCCCGCAGCGCCGGCTGTTGGCGATCGATCACACTAGCTCAGCAGAAGTAACGGTTCATGTTTCCGCTTCGCGATGGCAATCCGAAACTGCTGTTTCCACATACTACGCTGTTGAGCATCGCATTCACGGCACTCGCATGACTTCTAATTCAGACTGTAGGCGGAGAACCACAACTCTCTGCTTCCGTCTGCACCCTCGGCCTGATTAGCGGTGAACTGCTGCAACAAAAGCCGTCAGGCACAGCACCGCAAATGCGACCACGGATATATTGCGTGATGGATGACATAGCCCACGGGTACACACTGCTCACGCCGTAGAATCGTCCTCGGCAAAACTCAGGTCATTACCGTAAACAATAACCATCTGGGCTGATGCGGTTGTGCCCAGGATGGCCGCCACGAAAAACGCCGAGCAGAACGAACTAATACACTTATGCTTTATATACGTGGCATCCCTGATAATCTGGCTAAGCTGCCTACCGATGGCCTTCTCTATCGATGAGGTCTTGATGGTTGGCGCTCACTGCTATTTCTATATTTAGAAAAATATTTCGCTAAATAACTGAAAAAAAAGGGATTTATTGATCTTGCTTGATCATTATGCAACACCATACACTCTCTTATACACTCGGTGTTCGGCGAATGGTCGGCAAACTGCCAATTTGGCACGCCCTCAAAGAAGGCCTTCACTGCAGTCAAAGCAGGCTTAGCACTACCGAGTAAACGCCTGTTGAACATCAACTCGATACATTTAGCCCGCACTAGCAGCGGTGCTATGCTGGAAACAGAACTTCAATCAACGGAGCGCAGTCAGTGAGTCAATCAAAGCATACCGATAAGCCATCTCAGCCTACAGGTCAGGACGCCACGACCGAAGACATTAAAAATCCGGCACGCCGAACTTTCCTTACTGCTGGTGCTGTCGGTATCGCCGCCGCATCAGCGCTACCGAGGCTTGGTTTTAGCGCCGAAGAACGCATAGAAATGGAGGATGAAGACGGTCGCACTCTAAAGAGCAGGCCTAACCCCAACGCTCCGTATGATTCGTTGCGTGACTATATGAAGGCCACAGAAGATCAGGGCCTGGTGTTTCACGTCAAAAGACTCGATCAGGACAATTATGAGATGACGGCACTCATGTACCGTTTGATCGATCAATATGGCTGGTATAACGCACCGGCGATCATGGCGGATGAGGTCAAGATTGATGGCAAGTGGGTCAAAGGTCCGGTTATTACTAACCATCAGGGTCATTTGGAAACCGAAGCCATCGTATTCGGACTTGATAACACGCCAGGGGACTCAGAGGGCACCTACCGCCGAACCATCAGTTATCTGGAAGGTAAGATTAAAGACGGCAGCTACCCCACAATTGATCCGGTTGAAATTAGTGCGGAGGATTCGCCCTGCAAGGAAGTTATCCTTAGAGGTGATGAATGTGACCTCACTAAGTTCGCCTTCATCAAGAGCAATCCGGGAGACTCGCGGCGCTATATAAACACTGGCTCTATCTATACCACTGATCCTGTGCTGGGCAAGAATTTCGGTACCTACCGCTGTGAACTTCGCGGGCCGAGACTTCTGGGTATTAACCCGGAACCTAACCAGACTGGCTGGAAAATGCTGATGGCCGCAAAGGAGCGCGGCGAAAAAACCGCAAAAATTTCGATTGCGGTGGGTCAGGATCCCATTACCTGGATTACCAGTGGTTCCCGAGTAGTCAATCGCATTACAGATCGCGGTCCTATTGATGAGCATGCGGCAGTTGGCGGTTTGCGCGGCAAGCCCCTAGAAGTGGTGAAATCGGAAACCAACGACATCACGGTGCCTGCTTACAGCGAAATGATCATTGAAGGTGAGGTTCCTTTAAACGAAACTCTACCCGAAGGTCCGTTCGGCGAAATGTACGGCTACCTGGGACTAAAGAAAGAAGAAAACTTCTTCATGAACGTCACCTGCATCACGCATCGTAAAAATCCTTGGATAGTAAACCAGTTTACCGGAGCAACCCGCGGCTACTGCACCTCTCCAACTGCGGCACTCTACAACACGACGCTGAAAGGTTTAGTACCGGGGTTGATAGAGCTGCATTCACCGGTCGAATCAACCGGCCTGACCTTTGTCCGTATCAAAAAGACCCAACCGGGCGAAGGCAAAAAGGCGGGCGAGCGATTGGCTAAGATCATCCCGATTTTCAAAGTGGTGGTCGTGGTTGATGAGGACGTCGATGTCATGGATACCGCAGCAGTCGGACTCGCTATGGGTTCGCGGTTGCAAGCCGAGACGGCGGTCAGCATATTCTCCGGACGCGGCATGCCGCTCGACCCGAGTGCAATTGAACGCGGCAAGTCCGGCAAACTGGTCATCGATGCCACACGTCAATGGCCGGAAGAAGGTGGGCCGGAGTCTTATCCACCATTCAACCGCCAACTGCTCGAGGATCTTGCGCCGCAGTCCTTCGTTCTGGTGAATGATAAGTACGCCAAATACATTGAACCGGGCCGCAGCTGGAAAGGTCCTAAGCGCCGCGTTTAATCCAACCCTTGAAGGCCCGGCTCTTTAGAGTCGGGCCTTCAATTTTCTGAAGGAGTCTTTTAATGACCGCAGATATTCCCGCCATGGTTCGTGAAGACGGAACGTACCCCACACAAGAGCTCCGCCGGCCGTTTACGATGGTGAGCGCTGTGCAAACCCGGGTTCAGGGCGTTGACGGTGCCAACCCCGCTCCGGGCATCAGGAAGAATATGGATTACATGCTCGAATGCATTGATATCGCGCAGAGCAACGGGCCACCCAGTGACCTGCTGGTGTTTCATGAGTTCCCGATTACTGGTTTCGGCACGAAATGGACCAAAGAACAGCATTACAATCTGGCCCTCGAAGTACCGGGCAACGAAGTCATGGAAATCGCTGCCAGGGCCAAGCAATACGGCTGCTACATTGTGTTCGGCACCTATGCAAAAGATCCGGTCGACTGGCCCGGCCATGTGCTGCACCTGATGGTGATGGTAGGGCCTGAAGGCACTGTAGTCGCCAAGCATTGGAAGCAACGCAATGTGCGCGGCATGTTTCCCGGCAGCGAGCAGTACACCTCTGCCATTTACGATGTCTATGAGCGCTTTGTTGAAATGTACGGCATTGATGCCGTGGTGCCTGTGGTACAAACCGACATTGGCAATATTGCTATGTCGGCTGTGCAGTTCGAACCCGAACTATTCCGTTGCTTCGCGCTTAAGGGCGCCGAGATTATCTGTCGCGTCGCTACCGGTGGTTTTGAATACGAAGACATGCGGCTCACTTCTTATCACAACAGCCTGTACACCATTATCGTCAACAACTCGGTAACCGTGGGTGAAAGAAACCCTGGGTTCTTCGATGAAGAGGGTTATGGCGGCTCAGGTCGTTCGGCCATCTTTGGGCCTCGTGGAGTAGTTATTGCTACTGCCGGCCCGTTTGAATGCAAGCAGTTCACGGTTATTCCAACAGGCCAGTTTCGGGCTAAGCATCGGATTCCGGATGTTCATATGACCCTGTACAAACCCGTTTTCGATCAATACAAAGAGCGCTATGACGCTAGCGGCTACATCGATTATCAACCTACCGACAAACGCGATGCGTTCCGATTCTTCAAAGAGAACTCGCGCTGGACGCACAACTGGTAAGTCTGACGGCATAAAAAAAGCCCACCATTGTGTGGGCTTTTTTTATGCGCACGAAAGGCTATAGTGATATGACAACGGTGAAAACTCCCGTCTGTGTCTGTCACCCGGCTATGAATAGGCCTCAGAGCATAGATAACTAACTGTCTTTCAACATGGCCTCGGGAAACTCCACCGTAACCATATTATCAAACTGCTCGCGCAGCTCTTTATCGGCCATACCGACAGAACGAGCCAGCACTACCGCTGCGGCCAAAGCGGCATACACAGCAACCTCAGGCTCAATCTCATCCTCATCGGCCTGTGCCATGATGGCGTCGCAAATCTCCTCAGACCATTCAATGGCAAAATGATTACTGGTTTTATCGGTCATGGCAGAGTTCCGGTGATTGTGGGTACGACAGCGTTATTGTGGTTGCTTGGCAGCAAATGGTGCCGGAAAGAGGAATCGAACCTCCGACCTACTGATTACGAATCAGTTGCTCTACCAACTGAGCTATTCCGGCGTGCTTGCTGAGAGGGAAGATTCTATCACCAAAGCCAACAGCAAAAACCACGCCGCCCTAATGGCGAGCTGCATCACTACTACCTTCATAGACTTTGGCCCAGCCATAGATGCTATCAAAGGCGTCGGTACCCAATAGCTCGGCAGGGCTCAGTTGCATATAACTGTCAGTCTCATACTGTTCAGGAGAAACAACAGTCGCAGGCGACACCCAACCTTTTCTCAGCAACAGGCCAAGCAAACTATGACCCACGACATAGTGGCCCACCGGACTAAAGTGACCATCGCACATATAATAGAAATGCGGCAGGCTTGTCTGGTGTATTTGCATATAGGTTTCGAAGTTCTCATTCAGATCAAGAAATTCAATTCCCTGAGATTTCGTAAATGCGCGCAAGCGATTACGCGGATAGTTAAGATCGATCGATGCTGGCATGTCTTCGCCGATAACATCTTTATAACGCTTCGGCAGAGAAGCCGAGTAAGAACTGCCGACACTGGGCAATAACATCACCACAAACCGCCGACCATCGCTTATAACCCGCTGATTCAAACGCTCAATAGCAAGCTCTGTATCGCTCCAGGCCTGCATCCAAACGGGATCAGGGGAGGAGTCATAAACCCCGGCATGCAGCAACCCCTGATCTTTAGCCCACCAATAGCCGTCGAAGCTATTGGCTTTTGGGGCAGACTCACCGATACGCCTAAGCCGCCGCATAATACGCTTGATGAGAATCTCATCAACCACATAGTATGTGTAGGAATAGCGCCGTAGGGAGCGATGCAGGCTGTTGGTAAACGAATGGTTCTGCTTCAAATCCCATGCCGCAGGATCGGGAGCAATCAACTCGCCATTGCCATCAAAAACGGGGCGCAACGAACCCCAACCGGCAGCTGAAGTGATTGTGTCCGAGTCATCCTCGACGTCATTCACTTCAAGAAATGCCAGCACCACAATATCCGGCGAGTAACTGCTGGCCTTTAAATCATAGGCATACAAAGATTGAATTGACCCGTAGCCGGGAACACCAAAATTCAGAACATCGCCACGGCTTAAGCGTCGTGCGATAACAGCGGCGGCTTCCTCGCCATCCGAAACCTCGCGCCCCATTATGAAGCTGTCGCCGAGTAACGCAATACGGGCGCCTTCGGGGTCAGAGATTTAAAGAATACTCCCGCGCAGAACGCATGCCGGCACTATTGATGGCTATCGACTTAATATCAACACAGTTGTTTTTGTAATCGATCTGACCGACCGTCGGATCAACTTCGGTGCCAAGCACCGGGTGAAACCTTAAATAACTGAGACTTTCACCAAAGCCCATGCGAATAGGCAAAATGCGACCCGCAAATTCGAGCAATAGCACCGCTAGCACCAACCCGAAAGCTAGCGCCAACATGTTTCTGCCATTGATATGTCGCAACATCATCACTCTCAACGAGCAAGCTACTGGTGCAGCCCAGCATCTACTGGGACAAGCTTGTCGACAACTGCACAGTGATACTCGATGGGGCCTACATCACAAGCCACTCGCCTACAACGAGGGCCGACGAAATGAATGCACAAGCTAAACGGCGCTGCGCACTCTAACAACGATTTCTATGCCTTGCTCGATAGTGCCTGCAGGCAGTTCAGGCAACCCGCTGATGCGCACAGTCGCGTCATCAATATCTGTTAGCTCACCAGTATCGACATTGTAGAAATGGTGATGCAGATGAGCGGTAGAGTCATAAACCATCCGCTCAGGATCCACGGCAATCTCTCTAACAATGCCTTCTTTGGATAAGAGGTTGAGCGTGTTGTAAACCGTTGCTTTCGACAGACGACTGCCCTTCTCACGCAACTCCTGCAAAATTTGGTCTGCAGACATATGCCGCGGAGTCGCCAACAAGAGCTCACCAATTTCCAAACGCTGGCGCGTTGGCCGGACACCTTTCTCGCGCAAGCGCGTTTCTAATTCCTGCTGAAGTTCCAATGCAGACTCCCCCGAGTGCTGACAAAATAAAGGCTCTGATGCCGGTAAACTAAAATCGATTCTAGCCGCAGTCGCAAGCCAGTGCAAAAGCTACAGACCGCGGTTCGCTGCGATATCGAAACCGGCAGATAGAACATAGAGCTAACTACCTAGCATACTTAGGAATTAATTCTCGGACGCTAGGCGGTTGGGGTAAAGAAAAGTCTTGGCATTGCCAGAAAGCCCGGAGCAACGCGAAACGAATGGCTTAACTGCGCTGCCGCGACTACTGGACAACTGGCCGTCCATGTTGATGAATAACCGCAAACGGCAGCTCGTGACGATTTTTGGAGCACACTGTCATTTCACCCAATAAAGCGGCTAAATTCAGCTCGCAGAGTAAGCGGTCATAGATAAAAATGACACTATGAACTGCGGGTCTCTCAATCTAGTCTTAAATCACTCGGGGCAGCGGGCAGCGGGCTACTCGCTCACCGAGCTAGCCGTGGTTCTGGCGATTGTCGGCCTACTCTCAGCGGCGGCGACTCCGACATTTCAGGAGGCATTTGCCGCTGCTAAACAACGCCTGTACAGCAACGCGCTGCAGGATGCTGTCAGGTTGGCTCGCGAGCTCGCCTATGCAGAAGGCCAAAAAACAACCCTTTGCCCGCTACTCGAGGGTACGGGTTGCGGCGCCGACTGGAGTCTGGGTTGGTCTATTTTTCGAGAAAGAATTTCTCAAGGTGGATTGCAAAGCATCACAATTCGAGAACAGCGCATAAAAGACAGAAAGCTACTTATTGCGTCGAATCGGCCTAGTTTTAGCTTCGACCCCTCGGGCAGCAGCACCAACGGTACTGTTGTTTTTTGCACGCGAGGTCGCCACAGCGCCATTGCAATAGTCATTGCCGGCAACGGCACATCGAGGACCATTGAACCCCACGGAATAACACCATGCGAGTAGACCAATCCGGTAATAGCATGACCGAGTGCGTGATCGCGTTGGCCATAATGACCTACGGCATGCTTGGGGTCACAGAGCTTAGTGTGCAACGACTACAGCACATCAGAACGGCCTCCCAACTCAACATGCTCATTGGCATAACGCGGGATGCCGCCGTCCTCGTCAATGCCGGGGCAACGACCACGGAAAACCTTACCGACTACTCACAAAACATTAAGCCGGACAGCAAAGGCGATCTTAGCCACATCATTGTCAGCACCCACACGTCAGGCGATAGCTACTCTATAACGCTGCCGGTCTACATTACTGGTTCAGCTTTCTAATGGCGATGGCACAGCTCACTCACAACATAGGCAGCACCTATAAAGGCATGTCGCTCATCGAGCTGTTAATAGCCACGGCTATCGGATTATTTATTGTTGGCGGCGCGCTCACGCTGTTCACAAGGCTTCGCGCTATCGAACAGCATGCCAATAAGATTCTTGAACTACAGGAGAATGCTACCTTTGCACTCGGTATTATCGGCCATGACCTGCGCATGGCCAACTATTGGGGATTGCACAATGATCCGACAAAAATTGTGGTCGATAGCGCACCGCCCGTCGTCTGTCGCGGCGAAGACGTTAGCAACTGGGCATTGCAACCGATGCAACCCATCGAGCTCAATGGCACGCTGCTACCCTGCGCTGCGCCCAATAGTGCTGGCGACACCCTGACAACCCGGCATGTTACATCAAGCCCACAACGCCCTGACTCCCGCTATCTGCAACTGCAAACGGACTATCAGCTTGGCTACTTCCATGCCGATGCAACACCCGACTACTCCGGCATGCAATCGCCGGAAAATTATTACCTGGTCGTCAACAGCTATTACTTAAACGATGTGAGCCACTCCGGCATTCCGGAACTGCGGCGCTGGACTCTGGGCAGCCATCGCAAGTTCTACAACGAACTTATTAGCCCGAATATCAGTGATCTCCAAATTCTGTGGGGTGAGAACACGGCTAACGAATGGCATTGGCACAAGAATTCGACACCAAAGGCTGCGCTGGCCCGCGTAGAGATTACCGCTAGCGATATCGTAGGCGGGAGACACTTACATCAGACGATGTCGCAGATATTTCGCCTGCACAATATGCCTAATGCGGCAATGATCCATAGCACAACGCAATCAGCACCATGAATTTCATCGCCACCAAAACGCAACACCAGAAGCTCGCTGGCAACACCCATCAGGCAGGCGTTGTGCTCATTACCAGCCTTTTCATTCTCACTCTACTCGCCCTAATAACAATCGGCGGTACAGATCGAGCACTGGTCAATATAAAACTCACCAATAATCTAAAACTGCGCGAGCAGAGCTTCCTGCTGGCGGAAGCCGCGCTCGAAAGTGCACACGCGCAGATCACACAAAACCCGGCGCGGCTCAAAGACAGCAACCAACTCATTGCGCAATACTCTGTTGCGACAGGGGCATATAGCGTTACAAGCATTTACAGGGGAACGAGCGGGCCCTGCGAAGACTCAATCAACAGTTCTCTGCAACACTACGAACTGCTCGCCGTAGCACAGACAGGCAACTACACCGCTCAACAACATGCTCTGGGTGTGGCGCTGTGCGAGTACCACATTACTGATTTTACGGCCGCGCCTGAGGAGACCTATGTCTATAGCAAGCCCTATAGAACCTATTGGCGACAAGTCAGCAAAGACGACACTGCCTCTATGCTCGAGCAATAGGTGCGGAACACGACTCAATAACCAACTACGCTGGCAAAACTATTCGCTATCAGTAGCCCGGCGGTTCTAACCCTCGCGATCGGCAGCGCGACGACCACCACGCTTCTTCTCTAAGACCAAATGGTCATAAAGGACGCAGGCAACGCCAACACAAATGGCTGAATCAGCAACATTAAATGCCGGCCAGGCATAAGGACCAATATAAAAGAGGAGAAAGTCAACAACGTGACCGTACATCATCCGATCGATAACATTACCGACTGCACCGGCAAGCACCAAAGCAAGCCCCAGCGATAACAATCGATGTCTTTCGCGCGGCAAATTCCATTGCCACCACAAAATCACAACGCTAATCACGGTAGCCAGCCCGGTAAAAAACCAGCGCTGCCAGCCTGAGGCCTCGGAGAACAAACTAAAAGCAGCCCCCGTGTTGTGCAAGCGCACCAGATCAAAAAAAGGCAGCATATTGATACGCTGATACAGCTGAAAGTTATCAACGATGAGCCATTTGGTGACTTGGTCGAGGATCAGTATAAACGCTACCAGCCACAGCCAACGCAGTGAGTTACGACCTGCGACCGGCATTGCATCAACGGTCTCAGCAGGCTGATCAGAGCCCTGTTCGCTGTCAGATTTCCGCCGCCGCTCATCATGCATAACGTCTTACCTCGCCCGCGCCATCAACATTATCAACACAACGACCGCAAATCGTTTCATGACCGGCAATAGACCCAACATCAGGACGGCGGTGCCAACAACGCTCACACTTACTGTCCCCGCTGGCCGCAACGCTAACCCAAAAGCCATCGCATTGTTTTGCAGCGGAAGGTCTATCAGCCACATTGGCGACACTGGCCCCTGAAGTGATGAACACAAATCGCAGTTCTTCGCCCACACTTTCCAGTACCACTTTCAGGGCATCATCCGCATAGACGGTGACATCAGCCTCAAGACCAGCGCCCAATGTACCGGCGGCACGCTGATCTTCGAGTGCTTTAGAAACACCCTCACGAACGTTTATCAGGCGCATCCAATCAATGTTGCGGTCGGCACTCTTCGGCACACTATAAAACTGATCATAAAACACCGAAACCTCACGCTTACCAGGCAATAACACCCAGATTTCTTCCGCCGTAAACGAAAGTATGGGTGCTAACAGCCGCACCATCGCTTCACTAATGTGATACATCGCTGTCTGTGCAGAACGGCGTGGATGACTATCTACACCTGTTGTATAAAGCCGGTCCTTAATAATATCGAGATAAAAGCCACCCATCTCTACCACGCAAAAATTGTGCAACAACTGATAAGCACGATGAAACTCATAAGACTCATAAGCAGAAAGCACCGATTCCTGAAGTTGGGCCATGCGCTGCACCGCCCACTTATCGAGTTCGACCAGATCATCAACCGCCAGCACATTAGTTTCGGGGTCAAAACCGTTGAGGTTACCCAGCAAAAACCGCATGGTATTGCGCATACGGCGATACGAATCTGCAACCCGCTTGAGAATCTCATCGGAGACACTCATCTCACCACGGTAATCTGTGGCAGCAACCCACAACCGCAGAACATCGGCACCCAAACTATTGGCCACCTTCTGTGGCGAAACAGTATTGCCGACCGACTTCGACATCTTGTGGCCTTTTTCGTCGACCGTGAAGCCGTGCGTCAAAACCTGTTTGTAAGGTGCGCTGCCGTTCATCGCCACAGCAGTGAGCAGCGAGCTTTGAAACCACCCACGATGCTGGTCAGAACCTTCTAAATACAAATCAGCCGGATACACCAACTCATTACGACTGTCAGTAACGCAGTAATGCACCATGCCGGAATCCATCCAGACATCCATCGTGTCAGTAGTGCGCTCATACTCTTCGGCCGCAGCCCCTAAAAACTCCGCTGGATCAGCATCAAACCAGGCATCAATGCTGCCGGTTTCCATTTTCGTGGCGATGGCATCAAGCAGCGCAGGTGTATCGGAATGCAACGCTCCGGTCTGCTTATGCACAAACAAGGGCAACGGCACACCCCAGGTGCGCTGACGCGAGATACACCAATCAGGACGGCCGGAAACCATGCCTTCAATACGCTGCTCACCCCAGCCCGGAATCCATTGCACAGCACGAATGGCCTTGAGCGCGCTATCGCGCAGACCATTCTGGTCGAGACTCACGAACCATTGTGGTGTTGCACGAAAAATCAGTGGTGACTTATGCCGCCAGCAATGCGGGAAACTGTGATTAAAACCTTCCTGATGCAGCAAGCGGCCACGGTCTTCAAGCAACTGCAATATTTCTTTTGAGGCGGGATAAATATGTTGGCCGGCCACTAACTCTGTACTCTCGAGATAGACGCCATCGCCACCGACCGGATTGTCCAACGGCAGGTCATTCTGCACACCAACCGCGAAATCTTCCTGACCGTGACCCGGCGCTGTATGTACTGCTCCGGTACCCGCATCGAGCGTGACATGCGCACCGGTAATTACCGGTACTAGACGATCGTAAAACGGGTGTTGCAACTGCAAGCCGGCAAGCTCGGAACCGGAGAAAGCCGCTAAGACCTGCGTACCCTCGGCGCCATAACGCTGCAAGGCTTCAGATGCCAGACCTTTTGCTAGGACAAGACGCTCTACCGTATCGTTAATACGCGTCTCAACCAGCACATACGGCAACTCTGGGTTCAGTGCCACGGCCTGATTAGCCGGCAACGTCCAGGCTGTCGTCGTCCAAATGGGAATCGACACGTTGCAATCTTTGCGATCAAAATCGACATCGGCGGCATCATGCACCCGCTTGTAGAGCTCATCAGCCTCAACAACAGCAAAGCGCACATCAATAGCTACCGACTGCTTGTCCTGATACTCAACTTCAGCTTCAGCCAACGCCGACTGACAATCGAGACACCAATGCACCGGCTTATAGCCACGGTACAAATGACCATTCTCAACAATCTTTTTAAAGCCGCGCACCTGATTCGCTTCAAACATAGGATCGAGCGTTAGGTAAGGATTATCCCAATCACCCAAAATGCCCAGACGTTTAAAATCTTCGCGTTGGCCATCAACCTGTCGCATCGCATATTCACGACAGGCCTGGCGGAATTCTGTGGCATTCAGTTTATTACCAACCTTCCCTTGCTTCTTTTCGACCTGCAGTTCGATCGGCAGCCCGTGACAATCCCAACCAGGAATGTACGGCGCATCGAAACCCGCCAAAGTGCGTGACTTAACCACAATATCTTTCAGCACCTTGTTAACCGCATGGCCGATATGGATCGGACCATTGGCATACGGAGGGCCATCCATCAAGATAAACTTTGGACGTCCGGCTGCACGCTTACGAAGCTCTCCATAACGGTCTTCGGCATACCACTGCTGCAACATCTCGGGCTCACGATTGGCCAGATTGGCCTTCATCGGAAACGCCGTTGCCGGAAGGTTCAAGGTATCTTTGTAATCCGTCACTGCTTTATCCAGTCCTTTAGGCTGCCGCCAGAATCGCTCTGGCTTCAGCGGCATCAATATGCATTTGCTTCCGCATCGTTTCTAGATTCGGAAACTTTTCTTCATCACGGAGTTTGGCAACAAACTCCACATCTATGTGCTTGCCGTAAATATCGTCAGAGAAGTCGAATATATGCACTTCTAATAACGGCTCTACACCGTTTACCGTGGGCCGTGTGCCCAAGCTTGCAACAGCGTGCAATGGCTTATCACCAAGACCAACAACCCGTACCGCAAAAATACCGGCCAAAGGGCTTAACTTTCTGTTCAGCTTCAGGTTGGCCGTGGGAAAGCCAAGCGTGTGCCCCAAGCGCTGACCCGCGACTACCCTACCCGACATGCGGTAGGGTCGACCCAGCATCCGCGATGCCTTAGCCAGGTCACCTGCGAGCAACGCAGACCTGATACCTGTGCTTGACACGCGCTCGCCATCAAGCACCACACTACCGACTTGCTCCACGGTAAAACCGTAACGCTCTCCCGCAACAATCAGATCTTCAATGGTACCGGAACGATTGCGGGCAAAACGAAAATCATCGCCCACCACTAAGTGTTTTACATTAAGCATGCCCTTTAACAACTGCTCAACAAACGCCTGCGGCTCAAGCGAACTCAGCGCCTTCTGAAATCTCGGGCAATAGAACACATCCACACCGGAGGCCTGCAGCGCCCGATACTTCTCGCGAAAGCGCATGAGTCGCGCGGGCGGTGTTGCCACATTAAAGTACTCTTTTGGTGTCGGCTCAAACGAAAACATGAGCGCCGGCAAGCCCTGATCGCTTGCTGCGGCCAACACCCGGCTCAAAATAAGCTGATGGCCCACGTGCAAACCATCGTACACACCTATGGTGGCCACACAGCCGTTGAGCAGCGCAGCAGGCGTCGATTTGGGTTGGCGGATCAGTAACATCCCGGCATCATCAGTTTCATTGTGGGGTATGACCCCGGTGTCCAGTGCAGCGGGAATTATAGGGAGTGGCCCGGGGATTTGATACGCAGATGTGCAACCCGCAACCCGGTAGCGAACAAAATGGCCAGATACGCCGCGGCTCCGCCTGTCACCGCCAGCCCTAACCAAGCAGCGCGGGTAAGCGAACTTACCGCATACCAGGCGTCCAATGGCGGCGAAAACTGCAACAACAACATTGCCAGCACCACATTGCCCACCAGAAGCTGCAGCAGCAATCGGCCCCAGCCAGACTCAAGCGTTAAAACACCCGCCTTAATAAGCCCTTTATAGAGCAGGAAGGCGTTTAGAAACGCACTGATTGCAGTGGCGGCCGCCAATGCTGTATGTGGCCCGGGCAGGTCATTGCGCAGCCAGATAGTCACCAATACCACGTTAAGCACGAGGTTTGTAGCGAAGGCCACCAGACCGACTTTAACCGGCGTCTTAGTATCTTGCCGCGCGAAATAGCCCGGCACCAGAACCTTCACCAAGGTAAAACCGACCAAACCAAATGAATAAGCCATAAGACTCATACGAGCCATCTCGACCGCATAGGTGTCGAACAAGCGTCCGTAAAAAATAGTGGCTATAGCCGGGCCCGCCAATAAAAATAGACCGACAGCGGCAGGCGTGGCAACTACCGCAACCAACCGTAAAGCCCAGTCGAGCGTGCGCGAGAAGGCTTCCATTGATTCCCCGTTGTACTGCCGTGAAAGGCTGGGCAGAACGACTGTCGCCAGCGCAATGCCGAACACGCCGAGCGGAAATTCCATAAGGCGATCGGAGAAGTACAACCAACTGACGCTGCCGGTCACCAGGAAGGTCGCAATCATCGTGTCGAAGAGAATGCTTATCTGGGCTACAGAAGAACCGAACAGCGCCGGGAGCATTAGCTTGGCGATGCGCCGCACACCTGGATCATGCCAACCCCAGCGCGGCCGCCCCAACATGTTGATCCCACGCAAGAATGGCACCATGAAGAGCAGTTGCAGCAGGCCACCAAGAAACACGCCAATCGCCAGAATAATGCCGGGATTATTACTGTAAGGCGCTACATAGGCGGCAAACACAATAAGCACAAGGTTAAGCAATACCGGCGCAAAGGCCGGTGCGGCAAACTTCTTATAGGTGTTGAGAATGCCACCGGCCAGAGCCGTGAGTGAGATAAAAAACAAGTAGGGAAATGTAAAGCGCAGCATGTCGGTGGCCAGCGCAAACTTGTCTGCATTTTCAGGGGCATCTGAAAACAGCCAGCCCATGCCAAACAGGCTGATGAGTAACGGCGCCGCAATCACACCCATCGCGGTAAAGACGAAGAGGATGACACCCAGGGTACCTGCAACGTTGTTGGCCAGCGCCTGTGCATCGGCCTGAGTGCGTGATTCATCATACTGGGCGAACACCGGCACAAAAGCCTGAGAGAAGGCGCCTTCAGCAAAGAACCGGCGGAAAATATTGGGAATTTTGAACGCCACGAAAAAGGCGTCCATAACGAGACCAGCGCCAAAAAAGCGCGCATAGACCATATCGCGCGCGAGCCCCAAAATACGGGATAACAGGGTCATACTGCCGACCACGGCGGTGGACTGCAGTAAACCGCCGGTTTTGCCCGATTCGGTTGAATCCCCCGTTACCTTGCCCGCGTCAGACACCATCAAACCCTTAAATATGCTGCAAATTTGCGCGTGCTGACCCACAGGTTATCTGCCAGATCTGCACAATGCGGCAAAACCCCATCGGCGGACATCCCTGCTCACACGACCCAGATGCCGCCTATTCTATACGCTTCGCGCCATATAAAGGCGATCCGGCGACATTACGGCACAGGAAAATCACCAACACCTTTGACCGGAAGCAGATTCTAAGCCAAGGAAAACATTGACATCAGGCGCTCAAATATTAAGAATACTCATCCTCTTAAGGCGTGGAGCATTCACGCTCCAGGCACGGTGGCAGCAAGAGTCGCCGGAAACACTAAAAGAATTAGCACAGGACACCCACGTGGCAAATATTAAATCAGCGATCAAGCGCGCTAGAACCAGTGAAAAACAACGCCAGCACAACGTTGGTCTGCGTTCACGCATGCGCACGGCTATCAAGAAAGTTATTTCAGCGAGCGAAGAAGGCAACGCAGAAGCTGCAGCAGCTGCTTTTAAGGAAGCTGAACCAAAGATCGATAGCATGGTTAACAAAGGTCTGATCCACGGCAACAAAGCAGCGCGCACAAAAAGCCGTTTGGTAAAACGTGTTCTTGCCATCGGCGCAGAGTAATAGCGCAAATCAAGCTAAAGCTTGGCGAAAGAATGTAAAAAAACCCGGTTTATAGCCGGGTTTTTTATTGCCTGTTATTTATCCGTAAGCAAAGGATCAGATAGGGCTGTAAGGCTCTTCGCTCTGCTGTTCATCGGCAATATCACGGTTGAGCGCTTCGAGTCGGGACATCAGATCACCAGCGAGCTTCTGTGTACCAACAGAACTGATCGCACTAATCCGATACACCGGCCCCTGCCACTGCAGCGCATCAGTGAGCGACTGCTCAACCACAGCGCATTCTGCCTCATCAATGAGATCAGTTTTGTTGAGAACTAACCAACGTTCACGATCTGCCAATTCCGGATTGAACTGCTGGAGCTCATTAATAATGCTTAGCGCATCGTCAACCGGGCTACCCGTACCTTCGAGCGGGGCCACATCAACAATATGCAACAAAATTCGCGTCCGGTTCAGATGGCGTAAAAACCGGGTGCCAAGACCGGCACCATCAGCAGCACCTTCAATAAGGCCCGGGATATCGGCCATCACAAAACTGCGGAATGACTCAAGTGCCACAACACCCAAGTTAGGATGCAAAGTGGTGAACGGATAATCGGCCACCTTAGGGCGAGCGGAAGATACAGAGCGAATGAGTGTTGATTTGCCGGCATTCGGCAAACCCAATAGGCCCACGTCAGCCAGCACGATGAGCTCGAGACGCAGGTTGCGGGCTTCACCCTGCCCACCCGGTGTTGAGCGCTTTGGCGCCTGATTCACACTGCTCTTAAAGTGCACGTTGCCCAGGCCGCCCTTGCCACCCTCTGCCACGACCAGACGTTCGCCCTGATTTGTAATGTCGCCAATCAACTCGCCGGTATCATTCTCAATAATCCGGGTGCCGCATGGCACAGGCACCTCGAGCATCATGCCGGCTTTACCGCTACGATTGCGTTTGCTGCCACCCTCACCGTTTTCCGCCTGATACTTTCGTGTCATGCGAAAATCAGCAAGCGTGTTGACACCTTCGTAACCGATCAACACGATATCGCCGCCACGGCCGCCATCGCCACCGTCAGGCCCGCCGCGGGGAACATATTTTTCGCGTCGAAAACTTGAACTGCCGGTACCACCATCTCCGGCATGAACCCGTATCGTCGCTTCATCAACAAATTTCATGGCGCCATTCTACCGCTGATTGCACAGCAATTTAGACATATGTCACAGGAATTGCTGTGGTGTATTTCAGCTCTTCCATTGAGAAACTGGAACTCACATCGGTGAACTCCAGCGAATTAATCATTTGCTTATACACCTGATCGAAACTTTCGATGCTAGGCACAACGACCCGCAACAAATAATCGGCATCACCACTTAAGCGATGGGCTTCGATAATTTCCGGCATGCCGCGCACCAACTCACGAAAACGGTCAATCCAGTCTCCGGCGTGCCGGTTGGCGCGTACTGAGACAAAGACCGTAACACCAACATTCATTTTACGGCGATCAAGTAGAGCCACCCGGTTGAGGATATAACCCTGAGCCTCGAGACGCTGAATGCGTCGCCAACAGGGCGTGGTGGTTAGGCCAACCTGCTCCGCCACCTCAGCGGCGGTCAACATGGCGTTGTCCTGCAGTAGGGCCAATATCTTGCGATCTTTGTTATCCATAGCAAATTATTCTAATTTTATTTAGATAGCAGTATAAATTTGTCGCAATTCTGCGCTTTTGCAAAAATTTTGCAAGCACTTTGCGTGACAATCTCTGTATCGTAGTAGCTCTACTTCATGGAGAACCTCGACGTGCAGCTCGCTACAGCCAATCAGCCATTTGCGCTCAGTCGCTTTCCGACCGGCAGAAGTACGCAGCTTGAGGCACTGGTTAAGACCGTTAAGGAGTGCCTTGCACTGCCTGTAAACCATGCCGATGAGATTCCAGCGATTGTTGCATTGCAATTACGCGACTTCATGTCAGCTCACGAACTTTTGAATCAGACGCAGCAGCAGCCCAATGCTTCAAATTATCAACGGCATACCCTGTATCGCGATGAGACTGGCGAGTTCACCATTTTTGCGCTCGTTTGGCTCCCCGGTCAGGAAACTCCCGTTCATGGCCACATGGCGTGGGGCGCAGTAGGCCTCTACTCAGGCGAGCTCAATGTTGTTGGTTACGAAATATTTGGCACCCGTGCTGGCCAAATGCACCTCAAAGCGGTTAGTGAGCTCGATACACGTGAAGGCCACGTGACCTCAGTAACACGTGGCATTAACGACATTCATCGCATCAAGAACACCAGCAGCAAGCCCGCTATCAGCATTCATGTCTATGGCATGGATATTGCACCGGAATCGCAAGCGCTAAATATTCTGTTTCCGCAGTAGCGGCTGCAGAAAAATGATCCCCCAAAAAGCCCTGCTGCTCTCTCTAGTAAGTCGCAGGCAAAAAAAAGCCCCGGCTGAATCTCAGGCGGGGCTTTTGCTTTTTGTTCCGCGTACTTACGCCATCTCTATGCTCACGAACTGGCGCATCTTAGGACCACGACGGGTGAACTTAACCCGGCCATCTGCCTTAGCAAACAACGTGTAATCCTTGCCAACACCCATGTTCGGGCCCGCGTGATATTTAGTGCCACGCTGCCGAACAATGATATTTCCTGCGATAACCTGTTCGCCACCAAAGCGCTTAACACCAAGGCGTTTACTCTCTGAATCGCGTCCGTTACGGGTACTACCCGCCGCTTTCTTATGTGCCATTGTTTAAGCCTCCGCGTCTGCTGCTTTCTTTGCAGCTTTCTTGGCAGTGCCACCCTGAATACCGGTGATCTCTACCAATGTGTAATGTTGACGATGTGTACCCATGCGCAAATAGTTTTTGCGGCGCTTGAACTTAATCACATCAACCTTTTTGGTTTTACCCAACTCGATAACCTTAGCTTCGACCTTGCCACCGGCAACCAGTGGAGTGCCAATTTTAATGTCGGCGCCTTCACCAACCATCAGCACTTCGTCGAAAGAAATTGTGTCGCCTGCGGCAACGGGCAATTTCTCAATTTGCAGGGTATCGCCTTCAGCGGCGCGGTACTGCTTACCGCCTGTTTTAAATACGGCGTACATTGCGGGAATGCTCCAAAATACGAAAAGGTCTCACAGCCAGAAAGCCGGAGACCCGGAAAGGAGGCGGAATTTTATAGAGTCGGCCGGCGTTAATCAATGGCTTAGTGAGATTCTGGCCGGATATTTTCCGAGTTAGAGCTCGCCGGTGTCTGCCGGGCACCAGATTGCATTCAATTCCCCCGCCAGACGGACGCCGGCCTGCGCCAGACGAAGATCAATTATCTCTTTAGATTCAGAAATATAGCTCTCAGACAGACGCACTTTACCATCAGCCCCGGGCCTGCCAAAGCGATAAGCACCGGAGCGCAGGTTCAAGGACTCCTGCACCCAAACCTCGGGCGGGTCCGCTTGCCACGCCTCAGCCTGACCCTCTGCCAATGCTCGCAACGCCGCACTGTACTCCTGAATACTCTGCCCTTCTGACTGCAATAACCCCGTATCCCATACCGAATGCAGGTTGGTCGTTCTGCCATCAAGCTTTACCGGCACCTTGTTGCCACCCAGATCTCTGGCATAGCCCACGTGCAGAGGCTGATGGACATCGACCACAAAATGCACCAAAAACAGCATGGCCGACTGCTTTTGCCCGTAATTGCTATCAGGATTGGTCAGCTTGGCGCGGTACTTGTATATCGCGCTCAACACGTCACCCTTAGCGCTGCGCGGCGTAGTGGTGGTAAACACGTCATTCTCGACGTTGATATAGTGAAAATAGCGCGTATAGCGCCATTCGTCAGAATAGCGCACCTTGTCGGCCCAACTGCCTGCCGTGACAAACGCATAGCTGGGGTTGAGCTGTTGCAACTGCACCTTAGACTCAGGGCACAAATACGGCTCCGCCACCTCGCCGGCAAGGCGATGCCCTAGCCAGCCAAAGGCCTGCGCGGGCTGCCCAAAGACAACCATAAGCACAAGTACTAAGCGCAAAAGTTTTACACAACGATTCATCATCGGCATTATTGACACACTTATGTATCTCGTTAAAGACAAAACTGAAGGTTTCGACCTGGAGCGTATTCGCCGGCAACTCGGCAACGACTGGCCCGCTGTCGATCGTGAAATTGTTGCCCAGCTTAGCAGCGACGTAGCGCTGGTCAGCAGCGTTGCCAATTACATTGTGCAAAGCGGTGGCAAACGTTTACGCCCGTTGCTGGTGTTGTTGTCCGCACGGGCCTGCGGCTATCAGGGGCAGCAGCATGTGCTGGCGGCTGCCATTATTGAATTTATTCACACCGCTACGCTGCTGCATGACGACGTGGTCGATGAATCAACATTGCGGCGCGGTCAGGATACGGCCAACGCCGTGTTTGGTAGCTCTGCCAGCGTACTGGTCGGTGACTTTCTATATTCACGCTCCTTTCAAATGATGGTGCAACTCGGCCAGATGCGGGTCATGGAAATTCTTGCTGAGGCCACCAACACCATTGCCGAAGGCGAAGTCTTGCAACTCATGAACTGTAACAACCCGGACACTACAGAAGCCCAGTACATGGAAGTGATCGAGCGCAAAACGGCAAAGCTGTTTGATGCGGGCATGCTGATTGGCGCCATCCTCGCCGACCAGACCCGTAGCGTTGAAGATGCCATGAGTCTGTATGGTCGAAAACTCGGCACGGCGTTTCAGCTAGCCGACGATGCGCTCGACTACAGCAGCGGCAATGAAGATTTAGGCAAAAACGTGGGCGACGATCTGGCCGAAGGCAAACCGACCCTCCCGCTGATTCATGCTTTGCGAAAAGGTAGTCCGGCAGAACAGGTGGCGATTCGTAAAGCGATTGAAGAAGGCGGATTAGAGCAACTGGATAAGATCATTGCCGCTATCGAATCGACCGGTGCGCTGGCCTACACCATGCAGCAAGCCCGCAAGGCAGCTGATGAAGCCGTTTCTGCTATAGCCAAAGTGCCCGACTCCCCTTTTAAAGAATCACTCATCGCCCTCGCGCATTTTGCAGCGGACCGGCGCTACTAGTGAGCAACAGCATCAACCTGAAAAACCCCGAAGATATTCTCGTGACGCAGGTCAAACTGCGCGGCAGTCTTGATGGTGATGCCGTCATGTGGTTTATGCGTGGCACTCAGTATGGCGTAGTCGAACTTGAACCCACACCGTTCTACAACCTGTGCAACGGCAGCTTTCAACGCATCACGCAGCTTGCAGCGAATGTCTATCAGATTAAGATGCTTGAGCTGTCGTTTTTCACCGATCTAAGGACCGGGGAACCCTTGCGGCAATTCAAGAACCCCTACAACGGCAACCTCTGCGAGATGCCCGCGGAGGTTTTCGGGCCGAACACCGTGAGTATCACGCTGGAAGGTCTGCAGCCCCCGGAACAGTTTCCGTTTGGTACACTCACCTTTGATGGTGGCTTAGGCCCTGCTCATGCCATAGGCGATGACCTATGGATTCGCGAAGCAACCAAAGTGCGCATGCACTCGGCGAATCCGTCTTTCGGTAATTATTTCTACAATGAGATTGTGAATTATCGGGGCAGTCTGACCGACGTGAGCAACCCCGCCGTTAACAACGCCGCAGCCACGATCGATTATCACACCACCAGCAACTTCCGACCGTGGATGCAAATGGGCGACCAGCAAGGCAATCTGGAATCACAAGCTGTGGGCAAAAAGCTCGCCGGTGTAGAAGACTTTCCCGCAGATTATCTTGCCATGGCCCGCAAACTCTTCCCCGAGTTTATTGCCGACCCCATCGCCGTGCTCGATGCCCCGCCAAAGTTCGCTCCGTAAGCCTCAACCCAACCCTAAAACACCATCTCGACACACTTAGACTTTACTCTCACCCCATTCATTCCTGCAGTACGACCTTAGTCGACACGGCGCAATGTCTTTTGTTGGCCGCTGGCGTTCACCGTTTGCATACTTTGATTGTTGAGACTGATGATTTTGTAAGAGTGGACCTGACCTTCCAGCCCCGGCTCTGTCGAACTCATGAGTTGCAGGGTGATCATGGTGTCATCGAGCTCCCAGCTGCCAGCGACATCAACCTGCGGCCCCTGTGACAAAGTAGTTGCGATGAAACCGTTCCGGGTGATTTTCGCCGATACTGTTCCATCAGCTTTGAGGTTGAGCCACTCGGTCTCGCCGTTGCTGACGAGTTCCCAGCGACCAGTGAGGTTCGCGGCAGTAATATCTTCGTGTGTAACCGGCGCACAGCTGGTCAATATAATCAGCATAGGCAGCAAGCCGCAGACGACGAGTAGTTTTCGAAATCGATTCATATTTGCTCCGTTTAGTAAAAAATGCGGTTAGTGTAGGAATAGTGAGAATGTGCCCTGACACTGTTTATTCTACGCCTCCATCCAGATATGTGGGGCGTTCTCGAATAGCCTACGAAAACAGAAAAATTATACAGTGGTCGAACCTGTTTTTCATGGCTTGTCCCTGCAGTAGCTATGCAAGAATGCGGTTAAACCCTATATGAAGGAACTAGCATGAAACGCGGAGACATCGACTTTCCTGATAAAGACATTCCGCTGCGCGAAGATGTTAGCTTACTCGGCGCGCTGGTCGGACAAATGCTGTCTGAGCAAGGTGGTGAGGCGCTGTTTGGCAAGGTCGAACAGATTCGCCGCACCGCAATAGCACGGCGCGAGGGCGCTCCGCTTACTAATGATTTAGTCGATAATAAAACCGATGATCTAGCCGATGATCTAGCCGATGATCTGGCAGCGCTGGTTAGCGGTTTGCCGGCACCCGAAGCGCTGGCCCTCGTGCGCGCCTTTGCAGCTTATTTTCAGGTAGTGAATTTGGCGGAGCTGGTGCATCGAATCCGCCGCCGGCGCGACTATCAGCGTGCTAACAACACGCAACAACCCGGCGGCATCCATGACACGGTTGCCCGACTGGCTGCAGCGGGCCTTAAGTTCGATGACGTGCAGGACTACCTAAGCGGCATTCTGTACGAGCCGGTTTTTACCGCACATCCAACAGAAGCAACGCGCCGTTCACTGCTTGAAAAACAGCAGGTCATTACCAAGCAATTGGTAGATCGGCTCGATCCATCCCGCACACCGCAGGAAGAAAAAGCACTGCTGTCGGTCATTCGTGCAGAAGTCACGAGCGCTTGGCAGACGGTGGAACAGCCCAGCGCACGGATGACGGTACGTGACGAGCGAGAAAACGTTTTGTTTTTTCTGACCGATGTCATTTATCGGATCATTCCGGTGTTCTATGAGGGTGTGGAAGACGCGTTGCTACAGACCTATGGCGAGCAGGCGAATACTGTGCGTGTGCCATTGATGATTCGTTTTGCCAGCTGGGTCGGTGGCGACATGGATGGCAACCCGAATGTCGGTGCAGCAACCATTCGCGAATCGCTGGTCGAGCAACGGCAGCTTATTATTACTCAGTATCGCGCTGACATTGCTAAGATTGCCCGGCGTCTCAGTCAGTCGGTTGATCGTGTCGGTATCAGCACAGAAGTGATCGCCCGCACCAAACAATATGCTGAGATGTTTCCCACGGTGGCGGCCGCCACCCATCGCCGGCATGGCGATATGTATTATCGAAATTTGCTGCGGCTGATTGCGGCGCGTCTGGAGGCAACGCAGACAGAAGGCCAGCATGGCTACGGCGGTGTCGATGAATTTTTCGATGATCTCCGCATGATCGCCCGCAGCCTTCGTGACCATCAGGGCGAGCATGCGGGCCTGTTCGCCATGCGCCGCTTATTACGGCGGGTAGAAACCTTCGGCTTTCATCTGGCCACACTGGATGTGCGTCAGGATGCATTAGTTCATAGACGGGTGATCGGGCACGCGCTCGGCGAAGCAGATTGGTTAGAGATAAAGGCGCCCGAGCGCACCGAGCGCTTAGTGCGTGCGCTGCATGAGCCACGGCCTGATTTTGTTGCCAACGATGAAGCAGAGGCCACACTGGATGTGTTTCGGACAATAGGTGAAAGTCAGGCTTCATATGGGCCCAATGCCATTGGCCCATTCATCGTCAGCATGACGCAGGGTGCCGACGATGTGTTGTCGGTGCTGGTGCTGGCACACTGGGCGGGTTTGGCCACCGATGACAAGACTATCGCTTTAGATGTCGCACCATTGCTTGAAACCGTCGAGGATCTGCAAAACGGCCCGGCCATCATGGAAACCTTGCTCGCCGACACTAGTTATCGCCGGCATCTCGAACATCGTGGTTTACAGCAAATCATCATGATCGGCTATTCCGACAGCAACAAGGATGGCGGCCTGGCAGCGTCACGCTGGGCGTTGCGCAACGGTGAGCAAGCACTGGTTCAGGTGATGCGCGCCGCGGCGGTGAACCTGATACTGTTTCATGGCCGCGGCGGCACGATCAGCCGGGGTGGCGGTAAGGTGTATCGCGCCGTTCGGGCCGCGCCGAGAGGTTCAGTGAACGGCCGGCTGCGGGTAACGGAACAAGGCGAGATCATCAACGCTAAGTTCGGCGTGCGCGGTATTGCATTGCGAACTCTCGAGCAGGCAGCGGGCGCCACGGCACTCGCCACGTATATCGAACCCACACCGCTGCCAAAGTCGTTGCAATCGCAGGCAGTGATGGAGCAACTGGCCGGGGTGGCGAAGAGTCATTATCGCGAACTCATTTACGCCACGCCTGAACTGGCCAACTACTTTCGGCAGGCGACACCGATCGATGTTATCGAGAGAATGCAAATCGGCTCGCGGCCGGCCTCGCGCCGCTCGGGCAAGGGGATTGAGAGTCTGCGGGCCATTCCATGGGTGTTCGCCTGGACTCAGAGCCGGCTCATAATGCCGGGATGGTACGGCGTCGGGCAGGGTCTGGAGGCGGTCGAAGCGCAATTTGGTCTGGAGCACTTACGCCAACTGCATCAGGAATGGCCGTTCTTTGCTAACTTGATCGATGATGTCGAAATGGTGCTGGCTAAGGCCGATATGAATATAGCCGAGCGCTATGCCGGCCTGGCCGATAAGGCCACACGACCACTATTTAACGATATCGGCACTTCATTCGAGCGCACCGTCGACGTTGTCCTGCGTATTAAGGATTCTAAGAATTTACTGGATAGTGACATGGCACTGCAGCGGTCGATCCGCTTGCGTAACCCCTATACCGACCCGATCAGTTTGCTGCAGGTCGATCTGCTGCGCCGTTGGCGTGCAACCGATCGTGCCGACGAACAGCTGCTCGAAGCGTTGCTCGCCAGCGTCAGAGGTATTGCACAGGCACTGAAAAACACCGGCTAGAAAATAAAAGGGGGCGAACCAATGAATAGACTAAACAGGGTCATCGACTATGGACTAAATAGGGTCAGGGTAAAAATTGTGAATATTTACCCTGACCCTGATTGTTGTTGACCAAGTTATTAAACCAAGGAGAAGCTGTTAAAGTTATGTCCGCCACTCGGCTTATGAACTGGAGGTTGTATCTAATGAAAAGAATATTAGCGTTCTTATTAATGTTCGGTGCGGGGTTAGCCCACGCCGAGCCTATTACCTGGTATTTACAGGGCGTCACGTTTGCTGACGGAGCCACTGTGAGCGGCTCATTCGACTACGATGCCAACACCAATGTCTATTCTAATGTCGCCGTTTCGTCCACCAGTGGCAGCGCCTTCGCCGGAGATGATTACAGCTACGGCATGCTGATCGCAGAGTTCACACCATCGGCGACGAGTGTAAATTTTAGTCCGGCTTCGCAACCTGTCGCAAAAGACGGAGAACTCATGATTGATTTTTTGTCCGCACTGACCAATGCCGGCGGGACGGTTGAAATTGCAACCGCAGGAAGCTTATCGAAAGAGGGACTCTGCGCTGAGGCGCCACTGATCCCCAAAGAAAATCTTTCCTGTGACGGCGGAGGGCTTGTTAACTGGCTGAGAATTATTGCGCAAGGTTCGGTGACTACCACTATCAAATAGATAGAGGAATACAAGCGATTTACCAATCTAAATAAATGGGATAACAGTATAAACTACGCTACTAGTTTTTACTCTGATCCCATTTATTCCTGACGCCATTTATTGGTTTATTACAGAATGTACTCGATTAAACAATGATTGATAGCCGACCGAACATAGCAGGCAGCTCGTGAGAATACCAAAACGGCTACAGCCCCTCATAGATGATGGATTGATCGATGACGTTATCAGCCGACTAAAGAGCGGCAAAGAAGCCGATATTTTTATTGTCCGCTGTGGTGAGAATATTCGCTGTGCTAAAGTTTATAAAGATGCGATGAAGCGCAGCTTTAAAAAAGCGGCGCAATATCAAGAAGGGCGAAAAGTTCGCAGTGGCCGTCAATCGCGTGCCATGGAGAAGCGTTCCAACTATGGCCGTCAAAAAATAGAAGAAATTTGGCAGAATGCAGAAGTTGATGCTTTATCCCGTTTAGCCATCGCGGGTGTGCGCGTGCCGGAAACTTTCGGCTGCGTTGATGGTGTATTGTTAATGGAATTAGTCACCGATGAAGCGGGCGATGTTGCGCCACAGCTCGGTGATGTGGTGATGTCCGAAGCTCAGGCGATTGAAGATCACGCCGTCATGATGCATTACATCATGCTAATGCTTTGCGAGGGTATTGTGCACGGCGATCTATCAGAATTTAACGTGCTGGTTGATGGCTATGGCCCGGTAATTATCGACTTGCCACAAGCGGTTAATGCTGCCGCAAACAACAGCGCAGAGGAAATGTTCGCCCGTGACGTCAACAATATGCGGCGCCATTATGCGGAATTTGCACCTGCCCTATTACACACGCAATACGCCAAAGAAATGTGGGCATTGTTCGAAGCGGGTGAGTTAACACCCAACTCAATTCTCAGTGGTGAGTTTGAAGATGACAGTGAAAGCGCTGATGTAGATGCCGTACTAGAAGAAATTAAAGCGGCGATGGAAGAAGAGCAAGAACGACAAGAGCGGATCCGTGAAGCCCGAGAGTAACTACTGGCAACAGTGCTTCCATATCTATCAGGCAGGATAACTACTTAACTGGGCCTGCTGCTGCCATCCCATTGGATTCCCCCAGGGTCAGGCGGGCGGCACTACTTATTCCGTGAATTGAACAGAACTTCGTGCTCTTCTTCTCTTTGAATTTTTTCGAGTTGCTGCAAGCTATATATTTCGTCACCAACACTGAAACGCTGGTAACCCGAAGTGATGTTGGCTTCCTCGGCCAGCTGCAGCAAGTTCCGCATTATTTCGACTTCCTGCATCCCGCTATCGATGTAAGCCTCCATCCTGCGGGTTAGATCAAAAACGTCATTATTTGTCATCGGTCATTCCTGGAATTTAGCGAAGGCTCTATGCTACACCGTCGCCGGCACAGCATTGGAAAAAATATACTTAAAAATGGAACTACTCGCGCCAGTCATTAATTTTAACGCGTGCTACTCAAGCAGCGGGGGCGGCGCCAATTGTCCCGAATAGACCCGAGGTTCCCTAGACGTTATTGCGATTTTTAAACGCTTCAAACGTTTCGAAAACCTGATCGTCCGGAACCAGATTCGGCACAATGCCAATTCGATTGAGCATATCGGCAGGTTGGGGCTGCAAACCCGTCAAAGCGACGGTCTTTCCGGCTGTGGTCAATTGCAAAATCGTATCTTCGAGTGTGTATAAACCCGACTGATCCATACTCGGCACGCGTTCCATACGGACTACCAGCATCTTCGCCTCCGCTGGCAATGAATCTGCCAGCGCTCGAAAGCCCGATGTGAAACCGAAGAAGAACGGGCCATAAAGATGCTTTACATAGATTGCAGGATCATCCGCTACTCCGGCTTCGTCGTCCCAAGATGGCTCGGGTTCAAGCTTTTTCACCGTCGATGACGCTTCTGCAAGATCGCTGGATTGCTTCATGAACAAAATACTGGCGAGCACCACACCCGCCGCTACGGCATGGATTAAGTTTCCGAAGACGGTCCAAACAAGCACCACTATCATTACCGCCGAATCGGCGCGCGGTACATATTTCAGGTGCCCGAGAGATCGATAGTCAATGATCGCAAGGCCAACCGAAATCAACAACCCAGCCAGCACACTCAGCGGAATATAGGCAACCAAAGCCCCGGCACCGAGCAGTGCGACCAACTGGAACAGACCATGCGTCACACCGGACAGCCTGGTCTTGGCTCCGGCGTTGATCGAGACAACCGTCCCCTTTGTTGCACCCGCACCGGGAATACCACCGAACAAAGACGCCACAACGTTGCCAATTCCCTGGCCGATCAATTCGCGTTTGCTGTCGTGCCGATCTTTGGTCATGTTGTCGGCGATCACTGACGTCAATAGCGAATCGATAGACCCGAGCAACGCGAGCGTAATGCCCGACTGCAGAATAAAAACGTAATGTTCTGAGGCCACGGACAGAAAGGACCCGACCTGCAGCGAGGGGAATCCACTCGGGATGTCACCGATGACCGGCACGTCAAGGTTAAGCGCGAGTGAGACTCCGGTACCAACCAACAACGCCACCAGCACCGAGGGCACCTTTTTGGTGATCAACGGGAACGTGTAATTCACAACAAGCGTCAGGACACCCAGAAAAACCGCCCAGATATTGATCGCCGCTAAAGGCTCGCTAATCTGCGTAAAAACATCAATGGTGGATTTCGGCGAACTGCTACCCAGTAACGGCCAGAGTTGCAGGATAATAATGATGAACCCGACACCGCTCATGAACCCAGAAACCACCGGGTAGGGGAAATAGCGAATGTATTGCCCGACGCCTAACAATCCAAGCACGATTTGGAAGATGCCACCTGCCAAAAAACACAGCAGGATAATACCGAGGCCGCTTTCGATACTGCCGGTGGTATCGATGGCGTACAACACAATGGCGGCCGAAACGACGGTCATCGGCCCGGTGGGGCCAGAGGCTTGGGTCGGCGTGCCCCCGAATAGAGCGGCGAAGATCCCCACAGCAATGGCACCGTACAGACCAGCGGCCGCACCCAAGCCAGACTGCACGCCGAATGCGAGTGCCAGTGGCAGAGCGATAATTCCAGCGATTAGTCCGCCGCTAATATCACCCTTCAAGTTGTTCGTGTTATAGCCCATTATTTCTCCACGGTTTCGACCGGATCATCGCTCATCCAGTTAATCGTCCGTCGCAGGTTCTACTCTGCAGTATCTATGTGTGCCAGTGGTAACTTATGGTCCCTATATTCACTGTATGACCTGCCCTTTGGGACGGGGACATCTAATGGGACTCTCCGCGCGGCGTTAAATGAAATGCCCTGCCGGCATCAACTAAGTCTTGGATGTTGAGGCCATCACAATCGGCAAGGTTTGATCCATTAATTATTCCATTTGAAGCGACGATCAATACCACCGGACCTGACGTTAGTGTTTTGTACAAGGTGTCGCCATCGCGAGTGTGCGCACTGACAAAAAATACCAGCTCTTCCCAGGGAAGAACCCCGGTTGGGTCTTTAACAGAACACACTATGGCATCAGGTAGGTTGCTGATAACCTCGGCACTGACTGGCTTCATGGCTATAGCGAGCATTGCTATCAGCGATAGAGCGCAAATTCTGAACATAAAATAGCACCTAAGAAATAAAACGCAGCCGACATTAGGCTTTGTATAAATGCGCTCAAAGTAAAAACTACGCTATTAACGTTCTACTCTGAGCCCATTTTTTATTACGCCACAATCGGTTCGGCTAGCGCTACCTTAGTCAGATTATAAAAGCATCAACATTGTGCGGGAGCAACCGCATATTGCCATCGCGGTGCGATGTGGCCTCAAGATAACTGAAGATCATTTGTCGCAGGCGCGATGGTAGTTCTGCGGTGGGTGCCTGCGCGACGAAGTCTGCAATGCGGGCTCCCTGCTCGGAGCCGGGCTCGCAACACGAGGTTATATCGAGCGTTGCTTCGATGCGCTGGCATTCGAATGGAATGCCGAGTTTTTCGAGATGCCTGCTCAAGTCCTCACTGAACCACGTTGAACCGCCGTTCTCGCGCGCCCAGAACGAGGAGGCAAGCTCGTTCAGGGTGTCATCAGAAGCAATAAGGATGACGAGTCGACCAGACTCACTGACAAGATTTAATGCGTTTTCGATGGCCCGTTTAGGGTCTTCCATGTAGTACAGCGAGTGCACCATCAGAACCAGATCAAAGCGACGCGGGTCTGCGAAATCCTCAAAACTGCTGTTGTGCGCCTCCACCCGAATATTTCCGTCGTTCTCAACGACCATACGAGACATAAACCGCTCACACTGCTGAGCGTCAGGCTCAAGACCCACGTAGGAAACCGCGGATGCATGCTCTTTTCCTGCAGCGAGAATTTTTTCGTCGAGGTCACCCGCCCCACAGCCGATACTCAGAAACGAGGCATCATCAGTGGAGAGCTGCGGAATCACATGGTCCGTGAACCAGCCGAGAATCAGCTCCCGCTGATTGCTAGCGGCTTCGTAGGTGTCAAGGCAGCTTGCATAGCGCGGCCCCTCCAGTGGCGTTACTTGCTCGAGGAGCGTCAGCTCCTGCCTGATAGCGTTAATACTCATATCGACTTTTATACTGCTCCTACAATCCTGTTTGGCTTTTAACCCTAATCGTGCGGTAGTCTAGTTCACATGCCCGCCGTATCCCTATCCCATGAGAGCAGCCGCTATTAGGCTGCTATGACGTTACTGAGCACTGCATGCTTGAGATTAACCAAGTCTCCAAGAACTACGCTGATGTCTGCGCGCTTGAGCGTTGTGACTTGTCCATTGCTGCGGGACAGACAACGGTCCTGATCGGTCCATCCGGGTGCGGGAAGTCGACGATCTTACGCCTAATCATTGGCCTACAGACGCCCGATGAGGGCAGCATCCATTTCTCAGGAAAGCGCCTCGAACCATCTAGCCTGCCCGCATTGCGCCAACAGATGGGCTATGTGATTCAGGATGGCGGCCTGTTCCCACACCTTTGTGCACGCGACAATGTGGCGCTGATGGCGCGGCATCTGCGCTGGCCTGCTGCGCGTATTGCAACACGCATTGCCGAACTCGCCGAACTCACACACTTTCCCGTCGATGCCTTGGATCGTTTTCCGATCCAACTTTCCGGCGGCCAGCAACAACGGGTCAGTTTGATGCGCGCCCTGATGCTGGACCCGGAGGTGCTGCTGCTCGATGAACCGCTCGGTGCGCTCGACCCTATGATCCGTCTCGATCTTCAGGATGATCTCCGCGCGGTCTTTAAAAATCTCGGCAAGACGGTGGTGATGGTGACCCACGACTTAGGGGAGGCCGCTTTCTTCGCGGATACCGTGATCCTGATGCGCGATGGTCGAATCGTGCAGCAAGGCACAATGCAGCAGTTGTTGCGCGAACCTGCGGATGATTTTGTGCAGCGCTTCATTCAGGCGCAACGCTCACCACTCGACACTCTGGAGATATCCGGTTGACCCGCCGCTTTGCCATTAGGTTTTTATGCATGCTGTTGCTGTCGGGCAGTTCTCTTGCAGCTGAAGAGCCCAGCATTGTCGTCGGTTCAAAAAACTTCACCGAGGGCGTAGTTCTCGGCGAACTAGTTCGCGGGATGGCCGCATCTAGCGGGGCAAGTGTCGGGCATCGTAAGGCCCTCGGGGGCACGCGCCTCGTCTTTAACGCGCTCGTTTCAGGCGAGATCGATATCTATGCAGAGTACACGGGAACCCTCACCCACGAGATCTTCGCGCAAAGTAAAGCGGCGTCAAACGCCGACCTGCGAGACCTGCTCGCTGAGTACGGCCTTGTCATGAGCGAATCACTTGGTTTTCGGGACAACTTTGCGCTGGGTATGCGCGAGCAAGTTGCCGACCGTCTCGATATCCGGCGCATATCAGACTTGCGTGCGCACCCGGAACTTGTTTTCCGTTTCGGTACGGAGTTTATGGAGCGCGGCGACGGTTGGCACGGCTTACAACGGCTCTATGGCTTGCCGCAGCAGGATGTACTCGGCGTTGAGCACGATTTGGCCTATCGCGGATTAGCGGCCGACGACGCCGACCTGATCGACCTTTACACCACCGATGCTGAAATCGCCTATTACGACCTCCGCACACTCGAAGACAATCTGGGCTACTTCCCACCTTATGAGGCAGTACTTCTATACCGGGCCGAACTCGCGCAACAACAACCCGCAGCGCTCGCTGCCGTGCTCCGGATGCAAGGCTTGATCGATGAAACCCAGATGATCGCGATGAATTCGCGGGTCAAGCTGGACGGAGTGCAGGAGGTTATTGTGGCGGCCGATTTCCTCGGCGAAAATCTCGGCATTGCCGTAGCGGCTAAGTCGAGCACCCGTCTAGAGCGCTTTTGGCGTAATACCAAACAGCACATCGCACTGGTCGCGATTTCACTATTCGCTGCGATCCTGATCGCGGTACCGCTTGGCATCGCCGCCGCGCGTTGGCCCCGCAGCGGTCAGGTTATTCTCGGCGTGGTCGGCATTGCGCAAACTATTCCGGCGCTGGCACTGCTTGTCTTTATGATTCCGCTGTTCGGGATCGGCGCCGGTCCGGCAGTTATTGCGCTATTTATTTATAGCCTGCTGCCAATCGTGCGCAACACGTACACGGGTTTGACGGGGATTCCTAAACAACTGATTGAATCCGCTGAGGCGCTGGGGTTACCCGCTGGTGCGCGCTTACGCTTAGTGGAAGCGCCGCTGGCAGCATTATCTATTCTCGCCGGAATAAAGACAGCCGCCGTTATCAATATCGGTGCGGCCACCCTCGGGGCTCTGATCGGTGCTGGTGGCTATGGCCAACCCATTCTGACCGGCATTCGACTCGACGACTTTGGCCTCATTCTGGAAGGCGCAGTGCCGGCAGCCGGTCTTGCCATCGTGGTGCAATTGTTGTTTGAATGGGCTGAGCGGGCGATTGTCCCGCGCGGTCTGCGTGCATCCACGCGGGCCTAAGCCTAAACCAAGGAGTAATAATGACGGTGCAAGCCGATACTTTTGAGCGTAGCTGTGAACACTGGAGTGACGCCGGCCGCGATGAGATGGAAGCCTTTTACGAACTGGCTCGTGTTGACTATCGGCATCTGGCTGAGGCCTATAGTTGGGCAGACGCCTTCCAGTCTCTGAGAGAGCAAAAAAACGGGGCCCGCTTGATCGACGTCGCTTGCGGCAGTGGCAAGTTCCCGCAAGCACTGCTGGCGTATGCCGGCATCAACGATCTCGCGCAAGCTGATAACTTTAAGGTCGATTACGACTTGCTGGATCCGAGCCCGTTTTCCGTGCGTGAAGCCAAACTGGTTCTGGTTGCTCCGTTTCATGCCGGTGCCGAGTTCTGCTGCACACTGCAGGATTGGAATGAAGAGCCTGGCCACTACGACATTGCATGGGCCACGCATGCACTCTACTGCGTGCCCGCCGAGGAACTCGAAGAGGCGCTTGACCGCATGTGCAGCGCACTCTCGCCTGACGGGTTTGGCTTTATCGCCCAGGGATTGCGCGATGGCCATTACGTTGGTTTTTATGATCACTACCGCGCCAGTCTGTTTGATGGGAAAGGCACACCCTATAGCGATGGCGCACAGGTTGAAGCGGCGCTAAAAACCCTTGGCATGCAGGTAAGAACACGCGTGCTTGAGTACACCACGGTAGTCCCCGGTGACAGGCCGGAGCTGCTCGAGTCTTATTTGCAACGCTGCGCCTTCGACGATACGTTCAGCCTCGATGACATGTTGCAACGTGAACCACTGGCGGGCTATCTGGCGTCTTGCCATGATCCGGTTTCAGGTGATTACCGCTTTCCACAGCGCGTCGGCACGACAACCTTTGCGCATACGGAAGCCGGCCTCACATTGCCTGATGCCAAGGTATCGGGAATAGACTGAATGACCGATGATCGTTCCCTAAAGCCCCAGAATCGCGCTGCAGAGGTTGCCGGTGAATGGGATCACGACAATCAGCAATGGTGGAATGAGTACATGGCCAGCGCGGACAATAACATTGTCGTGATGGCAGATTCTGCTGCTGAACAGACTGCGGTTCCTGCCGATGTGCAGGTGTTACCAGAACCGGCTGACCTGCAGGCCGAACTCAATGCATCTTACGAACTCGACCCGCTGGCGATTGCGCAATTTAATCGTGATGGCTATGTAAAACTGAAGCAGGTGCTTTCGCCCGGCGCACTCGCGCTGCTGAGGCTGGAGACTGAAGCCTATCTGCAGACCGAGCTTGGTAAAAATCCGAAGCTGGATTTTCGCAGTGCCGAGATGATGTGGCTTACGCACGATATTTTTCGGCAGTTTTTTCTCAGTGCGCGCATCGCCGAGATAGCTGCCGCGCTCATGGGTGTCCGAAGCGTGAGGCTTTACCATGACAATGCGCTGGCCAAAGAGCCCGGCTGTGGACGCACGCCCTGGCACTATGATGCGGATCATTTTCCCATCGCGAGCCACAATGTCTGCACGGCCTGGATTCCACTGCAGGCCATCCCACGAAATATGGGCCCTCTCGCATTCGCGGTTGGAATAGACACCTACCGACTGGTCGAATCGGTTGAATCGAGTCGGTTCGACACGAGTTACGATCGTGCTGTCAGCGATATGTTCACAGACCACGGCGTAGTTGTGGATGACGGGCCGTTCGAGTTGGGCGAGATCAGCTTTCACCATGCCCTCTCCTTTCACACAGCGGGGCCCAACAACACAACCGACTCCCGCATGGTACTGGCAACAACCTATTTCGAAGACGGGGCCCGAGTCGTGCCCGCTCCGACCATGGTCTCGGGAGATTGGCGTAAGTTCATGCCCGACGTTGAGCCCGGTGAAAAAATACAAAGCCATTACAATCCAGTCTGCTTTTCTCGAGAAGGCTGAAAAATGTTAGTGTTTGACGCGATGTCGCCCTAAGAGATTGAGCTGTTGTCCACAGAATCAATCGTAATTGGTTTGACCACTGGGTAAGCTGCGGTATAGCAAACTCGCCGTACTTTTCCTCCGCTGGTAGCCGCATCAATAGCCTGACCTGCCGTTTCTACCCGCTTCGATATAGTCAGATAGAGACTTCATGCTTGTATTCATAAAGCGCAACTTCCGTTGGATCTTCGGCGGATTCATGCTCACGTACTTTTCCAGTTTCGGACAAACGTATTTCATTTCCGCATCTGTTGCCGAGTGGCAAGCGGAGTTTGGGCTATCTCATGGCGAATTTGGGCGAATCTATATGTTCGCTACACTGGCAAGCGCACTGTGCCTGCCATTTATAGGGAGGCTGGTAGACGTTGTGCAGGCCCACCGGATGATAGCCCTGGTTATCCCTGCGCTGGCCGGGGCAGTATTTCTTGCCGGCTACGCGTCTTCCTTGCCAATACTCATCGTTGCCATTTTTCTGCTGCGGCTATTCGGTCAAGGTATGATGACGCACATAGCACTAACCTCTACCGGGCGATGGTTTGTTGCCGAGAGGGGGCGAGCCGTATCACTGGTTGTACTCGGACACCAATGCGGCGAGGCCACCATCCCATTGGCATTTGCAGCACTTACAATTGCCTATGGATACCGTGTCGGTTGGTTTGCAGCCGCCATAGCATTGCTGATCATCGGTCTGCCCTTTGCTTATTGGTGCTACCGCAAGCCGCGCGTCCCTCACGGGAAGCTGTCATTGGAGACAACAACATCACCTCAGGTTCGCGATTGGACGCGTAAGGAAGTTCTGAGTGATCCCATATTCTGGGTGCTGCTCACGGGCGTTCTCGCGCCGGCGTTCATTGGCACAACAATCTTCTATCATCAAAATTATTTGACGGCACTGCACCATTGGCCGCCGCCGTTTTTTGCTATGTCATTACTGGTAATGGCTTTGACCACCTTCGTCTGCGCTTTGATTACCGGTGCCGCTATCGATCGGCTTGGAGCCACCAAGATTCTCCCCTACTTTCTGCTACCACTTGGCGCGGCCTGTTTTGTATTGGCCTACAGCGGGCCGCCAATAACACTGTTCATCATGATGGTGCTGCTCGGCATCAGCTACGGCATAGCAGCCACGCTCTTCGGCTCGCTATGGCCGGAAATCTACGGCCTCACTAATCTCGGCGCGGTCCGCTCAGTTACCATCTCGGCGGCGGTGCTGGCAACCGCAGCCGGGCCCGGGCTCACAGGCACTTTGATAGACCAAGGCATCAGCCTGCCGACACAAATGATATTTTTGGGCGCTTACTGCCTGTTGGCGGCCGGTGTTATGGCAATAGCGTCGGTGACTCTGAAGCGGCGTTCCTGAAACACCGCATTAATGCGGTGGCCATAAGGCCGGACAATACTGTTCCAATTTCGCAGTTACCTGTGGCGCTCGTTCCTGCATTTTGCGGGCCTCATGAAAAATGCCACTGATGCCATGGCATAGATTTCTATCCATGGTGCGCTGCCATACCCGTCCTGCACCCGATTATGATGTCACGTGCCCGCTCACTCTACCCGCCTTTCTGCTGCTGTTATCCGATGTTATTTTGCAGGTCGGTTAACGACTGAATCAACGAACGGCTCCACGAGGACCGGCTTATTTTCGGGGCATTCACCCATGCGTGACGTCATAGCGCCATACCAGCGCGCCGCCGGGCCCGCCGACATGCCATGCAGCACGACACTCAGCGCCACGGTCACCGTGGCGACGGTGAATATGATGCTCTCATTGGGCAGATCGGATTCCTCGACGATCAGCAGTACAAACAGGATGGAAGCCAGACCGCGCGGGCCGAACCAGCCCAGGAATGCCGTCGTCGCCGGCTGGATGCCGGTACCGATCAAGGACAACTGCACCGGTAGCATGCGCAGCACGGTCAGCGCCAGTAGTGCAAAGACCACGACCCCGGTCATATCAACGCCCATAGACATCGCTTGCGGCAACATAACGCCGCCAAATGCAGCGAAGGTCAGCAAGATCAAAATCTGGCCTTCCGATTCAGCAAACTCATAGAGATACTTACACGTTTTCTTGAGCGTATTGCCAAAGGTCAGACCCGCGACAAATGCGGCAATAAAGCCGTTGCCATCAACAACCTCGGCGAGTGCATAGGCACCGAACGCCAGCCCCAACGCGATCATCCCTTCGGCCAACTCCGACATCCATGCAGTGCGGTAGCAAAGCGCGACAAGTTTGGCACCGGCGTAGCCCATCGCGATACCCGCAAGCGGCCCGAAGATGACTTGCTTCGCGCCCACCAATAACCACGCGCCGGCATCGAAGTTTGCTGTCAAAGCCTCGGCGATAGCAACGAAAATTAGAACGAACGGTAAAGCGATACCATCATTGAGACCGCTTTCGACGTTGAGCGCCTGACGCATGCGGACCGGCACCAGTGGATTACTGACTACCGCCTGACCGAGCGCCGCATCCGTGGGCGCGAGTATAGCCGCCAGCAATGCGGCCTCCCAAAAACCGAGACCATCGAAAATCAGCAGAGCTGCAACCGTACCCAGGGCAATGGTGAGTGGCATACCTATCATAAGCATGCGCACGGGCAAGTTATGATCGCGACGCAACTGGGCGAGATCAATGCTCGCCGCATCGGAAAACAACACCAGTATTAGGGTAACCTCGGCCAACAGATGCAGCCCCTCGTTGCCTAGTTGCATTTGCATCAAACCAAGGTACGCGGGCCCGGCCAACAGCCCGAATAGGCTGAACAACATGGGCCCCGTTAGAAACGAGCCTTCGAGCTTGCGGCTGACTAAGCCATAAGCAACTAAGGCAACAGCTATCGACAGTAAGGCAGTCGCATCCATAGGCAGGGGGCTCCACTCAGCACAAGTGGTTTCATTCTAGCATCAAGACTCCGCCGCTGGACGCACAAGCTTTTGTAAAGGAATGAAGACATTACGTTTTTTTTGGAATGCCTATCGCCGGAATTTCTAGTTCAGGGAGGATAACGCGGCTTCGGGCTGGGCCTGTGCGTCAGCATTTATAAGAGGCCCGCTTCTGCATCAAAGATGTCGTAAAAGTGTGCGAGGGAAAGATCGACTTTTACTTCACCACCACCAAACGGCGCCGCCGGGGCCGGGGGAGGTAGACAGCAATACCATCGACTTGCCTTGATAGACTTTAGGATCGATACGCGAAGTCCAATCGAAGAGGTTTTTATAGGCTGCCGTAAAGGAGCCATTGTGCTCGGTGTAAGAAATTAGCAACGCATCTGCGGTGCCTATTTTGTTGAAAAATCGTTTCGCTGCATCAGGCTGACCCAGTTTCTTTTCTCTGTCTTCACTATACAAAGGCATAAAATCGAACTAGAAGGCTACAACGCCCGGGTTGAACGCGTCATCTATATCGATATCGCCGCATTCGACTGGAACTGTCCGCAACACATTACGCCGCGCTACACCGAGGCAGAATTCGCGGCACTCTAAACGAGAACACTATCCTTACCCTGCAAAGATGCTGCTATAGCCAGCGTATCCAAGCGCAATCTAGTAAATGAAAAAAGAGCTTTAGAATAATGTGCGACAACTACTTCTTTTGTATTTTTTTACGAAGCCACCGTGGAACACCAGAGATATGATTGCCTATTGAGCTGATCACATTCGTAGAATTCACAATGCGAATGCTGTAGCTAACGCTATCCGTAATATTAAGTGTCGTGTGAAACCAATTTGCAGGCATAAGTAGCGCCTGGCCCTCAGTCAATGCAATCCGAAGCGGGCTCGCGTGGTGAAGCAATGGAAATTTATCATAATCACTAAGCTCACGATAATGAATACGGGTAGCCCTGTTCTGATAAGGAAACTCTCTGCCTTCAAACGAGTACACATAGGGCTCATCAGTGGGCGGAAAAAGCACAAACTCTTTTGTGCCACTTAACTGGACAAAACCCACATGAACGCTGCCATGATCGCGATGCAGGTTGCCGAAACTGGTGCCGGCCTGACCGATAAAAAGCTCAGGCCCGCCCAAGCGATCTAGCCACGGATGAGTAACCCAGTTAGGGGAAAAGGCAACTGGTTGCTTTATCTGCTCGCGAAAGTATGAGCTGAGGCGATTTACCGATATATGCCGCAAATAGGGCAGTTTTTTTGTGCCGGACTCAAACGCCTCTATGTAGTCTGCTAATGTTTCTACAGAAAGTCCTACGTAGTCTTCTTCCTGTCGATAACGCACCGGCCAGCCGTAAGTGCCTCCCAGACTGTTTAGTGGAAGACCACTCGACTCGCTACTGAGCAGCTCAAGAATAGGCTTGCTGTGTTGCCACAAATTTTCATAGGGAAAAACAACCGGCCGCCTTAACTGCTGGCAAATGCTCGGGGCAAGATCCGAATCAACAGGCTCACAGGCCGTACTTTCAGACGACTGAAAAGGCTGTAATTGAGATTCCATTAGCTTACCTATTTACTGACTTACTAGTAATAGGATTCGTCAGAACCAATCAATCCGATTGGTCAAAATCGGCTTTTTTTGTAACAGATACGTAACAGTTGATAGGCATTCACATACCAAGTTAGACCTGATAGAGCTCTGTAGAACATCAGCAAGGCGGGGCCATACCGGAATATCTATCGGCGAATGCACAGCACAGACAGTGGGTGAACTCATGCTGCAGCAGAGCGATGCAACTGGAGTGTGAAAACAAGAGGAGCGCAACGATTCTGTTGCGGACAGTTATTCGGGTAACTGAATCGCCCCCAGTTCTCTAGACACTTAACAGCCTCTCGTTAAATCGTCTCTCGTACTCTACCGGTGATAGCTGGTTATTGGAACCGTGCCGGCGTGTGCTGTTGTAAAACATCTCGATGT